>Ga0209839_10000161_pt1 | contig 32497 bp, 30 predicted proteins | sample OrgsoiDNA2013050_FD_185800 | JGI IMG/M metagenome (GOLD analysis project Ga0209839, IMG submission 185800) | Permafrost soil microbial communities from the Arctic, to analyse light accelerated degradation of dissolved organic matter (DOM) -... | ecosystem: Environmental > Terrestrial > Soil >... | reverse complement strand
CGCTGAAGCTGGCCGACGAGGCGATCACGTCGTGCCTGAGTCACACGCAGCGGACGGCGGACGATCTCGACGTGCTGATCAACGTCGGCATGTACAAGGAGCAGAGCCTGGGGGAGCCGGCGTTCGCGTCGATGATCCAGGAGGAGCTTGGCGCCCACCGGGGCCATCCCAACATCGGGGGCCACGGGACGTTGTCGTTCGACGTCTACAACGGCGCCTGCGGCATGCTCAGCGCCGTCCAGCTGATCGACGGGCTGCTGTCATCGGGAACCGCCTCCCTCGGGATGGTGGTGGCCAGCGACGTCGACCCCGACCCGGGGATCTCACGCGGGTTCGCATTCCCGGCCGCCGGTGGCGCGATCCTGCTCGGCAGCGACGAAGCTCGCCCCGAGCGCGCACGCCTTCGCCCACCTGATCCGCAAGGACGACGTGGTGATCCTCCACGACCCGCAGACCGCCGGGTTGGTCCCGGCGATCCGCGCCCTCGGCGTCCCGGTCGTCTGGCGCTGCCACGTCGGCATCGATTCCGCCAACCGCGTCGCCCAGGACACCTGGGGGTTCCTCGCTTCGTACGTGAACCAGGCCGACGCCACCGTGTTCTCGCGCGAGCTGTTCGCCTGGGACGTGCTCGATGGCTCGCGGCACGCCGTGATCACCCCGACGATCGACGCGTTCGCCTCCAAGAACGAGCTGCTCGGCGAGCCAACCGTCAACGCGATCCTGGTCGCCGCCGGGCTGCGGTCGCCGACCGCCGCGGATGGGGCACCACCGGCGTTCACGCGGATGGACGGGAGCATCGGCCAGGTGGACCGGCGGGCCAGCGTGATCGAGGAGCATGCGCTCCGCCGCGAGGACCAGTACGTGCTGCAGGTCTCGCGCTGGGACTCGCTCAAGGACCCGATGGGCGTGATTCAGGGGTTCTCCGATCACATCGCTCCCCACCACCCGGCCCAGCTCGTGTACGCGGGCCCGGCCGCCGCGGATGTGGCCGACGACCCCGAGGGCGACGGCGGTGCTGAACGAGGTCCTCTCGCACCTGGATGAGCTCCCACCCGACGTGCGCGCGCGCATCCACCTCGCGATGCTGCCGCTCACTGACGCCGAGGAGAACGCCGCGATGGTCAACGCGCTGCAGAGGGGCGCCGCGGTTGTCGTCCAGAAGAGCCTCGCCGAGGGGTTCGGGCTCACGGTCGCCGAGGCGATGTGGAAGGGCCGGCCAGTCGTGGCCAGCCGCATCGGCGGCATTCAGGATCAGATCGAGGACGGGGTCAGCGGCGTGCTGCTCGACGACCCGACCGATCTGGCCGAATACGGCGCCGCGGTCACCATGCTGCTCCTCGATCCCGCTGCCGCCGCATCGATGGGGGTCGCGGCCCAGGAGCGCGTGCGCGACCAGTTCCTGGGGCCGCGCTCGCTGCTGGCCTACCTGTATCTGCTGGAGCGGCTGTTGGTGTAGGAAGATCCGAGCCCCCAAACGGAGGCCCGGATTGCCCGGCGAAACGAGTGTCCGGTGAGCGAGGTCAGGACGACCTTGACCCCGTTCTTGTGCCCCGGCGTCACTCCTTCATTGCGGGGATGCGGCGATCGCGCCGGGAGCGCCGCGTGACGGCGCCTCCGTGGGCCAGGTGGGTGAGCGTTTCGAGCTCGCGCTCGAGCTGGGTCACGATCTCCTCGGGGTTGGGGACCAGCTCCGAGTCGACCATCAGGCCGACCGTGACCTGGCCGCGGTAGCTGAAGATGCTGACGCTCATTCCGATGTGCCCGGAGGTGGGCGCCCAGACGAGCACGGTGCGCACCGGCGTCCCGGCGAGGTACACCGGCTCGGGCGGTCCGGGCACGTTCGTCATCACGGCGGTGCCCTTGCCGGAGAACACATCGACGATCCGCTTCTCCACCGGCACCGGCGTGAGACCGAGGGCGCTGAGAATGCGGTAGGAGACCGGGCCGTCACGTCCGTCCTTGATCTCCTGCATCCGCTCGCGCACCTCAATCAGGCGGCGGTAGCTGCCGCTGGTTCCCACCGGCAAGGGCAGGAACACGAGCCCGAACTTGTTGCCGAGCTCCCGCGGGACCGGCTCGTCGAGCGGCCGGAGGTTGACCGGCACCATCGCCTGGATCTCGCCGATGGGGCTGTCGTGAGTCTGCAGGTAGCGGCGCAGCGCGCCGCTGACGGCCGCGAGCAGCACGTCGTTGACGGTCGCGTCGTGACGATGCGCCGTCTGCTTGATCGACTCCAGCGACAGCGAGTGTGTCCACGCGACGCGGCGGCGGACCCCCTGGTCGCCCTTGAACGCGGTGGCCGCGTCGGCTGGTGTGAGCAGCAGCCGGACGGCGGTCTTGGCGTCACGCCCGACTGCGCCGGCCAGCTTGACGGCATGGCTCGGCGAGGTGGCGATGTGGGCGCTCTGGCGGGCGACGACGGTCCCGGCGTGGACGGCGCCGGAGAGCGCAGCCGCCGAGGGGGCGGTCAGCGCCGCGAGGCGCCCCCGGGACGGCGCCCGCGTGGCCTCGGGCTCCATCGGGCGCGCGGCCCCGGGCGCGGCGTCGGTCAGCGACAGCATCACCTGGGCGAGTGCGATCCCGTCGGCGATGCAGTGATGCATGCGGGTGATCACGGCCGAACCCTCGCCGAAGCCGTCGATCAGGTAGACGTTCCACAGCGGCCGGTTGCGGTCCAGCGGCATCGTCATCAGGTCGCCGACCAGGTCCTGCAGCGCGAAGCGGTCGCCGGGCGCGGGCAGGCCGAGGTGGTGAACGTGTTGCTCGAGCCCGTACTCAGGGTCGTCCTGCCAGCTCGGAGGGCGGAGCGGGATCCGGCTCTCGACCACCCGCTGGCGGAACCGCGGGTAGCGATCCACGAGCCGCGTCTGGAGGACCTCCTTGTAGCGCTGCCAGTCGACCGGCTCGTCGAACAGCATCACCGAGTTGATGACCATCAGGTTGGTCGGGCGGTCCATGTGCAGCCAGGCTGCATCCGCGGTGCTCAGTCTTCCTGCGCTCATCGCTGCTCCTCCTTCGCGTACAACCCGGTGAATACGTCGGCGTACTTCTCGTAGACGATCGCGCGCTTGACCTTGAGCGTCGGGGTGAGCTCGCCTCCGGCCTGGCTGAGGTCGGTATCGAGGATCGCGAAGCGCTTGACCTGCTCGATTCTGGCCAGCCTGGCGTTGACGGCGTCCACCTCCTTCTGGAGCTCCGCGCGCACATCGGGGTCGGCGGCGAGCGTGGCCCGGTCGGTCTGGGTGCCGTGGCGCAGCGCCACCTTGCCGGCCTCCTCCGGGTCGAGCGTCAGGGCGGCCACGAGGTACGGCTGGTTGTCTCCGTAGACGATGGCCTCGGTGATGAAGCGGCTCTCACGGAGCTGGTTCTCGATGTTGACCGGGGTGATGTTCTTGCCGCTCGAGGTGATGATCAGGTCCTTCTTGCGGCCGGTGACCGAGACGAAGCCCTCGGCGCTGATCTGACCCAGATCGCCCGTGCGCAGCCACCCGTCGGGGGAGAGGGCCTCCCTGGTCGCGGCTGGATCCAGGTAGTAACCACCGAACAGGTGCGGGCCCCGGATCAGGATCTCGCCGTCGTCGGCGACCGAGACCTCGGTGCCGGGAAGCGGCTTGCCCACCGATCCGAACCTGACCGCGGTCTCGGTGTTGAGCGTCGCCGCGGCGCAGGTCTCGGTGAGTCCGTAGCCCTCCAGCACCAACACGCCGCAGGCATCGAAGAACTCCAGCAGCTCGCGGCCGATCGGCGCTGCGCCGACGAGCGCGATCTGCAGCTCGCGGCCGAACAGGTCGCGGACCTTCCCGAGCACCAGCCCGTCGGCCAGCCGGTACTGGGCCTGGCCGGTGCGACTGAGCGGGCGTCCCTCGCGTGCGGCCCGGCGCCCTGTGGCGCCATGGCGCAGGGCCCAGCTGAATAGCGCGCGGTTGAGCGCCGGCCCGTCCTGCACCTTGCCCATCACGGCGCCGTGCACCTTCTCGTAGATCCGCGGGACCGCCGGGAAGTGGGTTGGTGAGAGCTCCGAGAGCTCGTCCACGATCTTCGTCGCGTCGCCACTCCAGTAGGCGATCCGCGCGCCCGCGCTGATCGCCACCGCCTGCGCCACGCGGGCCAGGACGTGGGCCAGCGGCAGGAACTGGTAGAGCGTGTGCGTCTCGCCGAGGCCGAGCTGCTGAACGTACATCCTCGTGGTGGCGAGCAGGTTGGCGTGGCTGAGCATGCAGCCCTTGGGCGGTCCCGTTGTGCCCGACGTATAGACGAGCGTGGCCAGGTCGTCGGGCCTGATCTCCGCCAGTCGCCGCTCCACCGCCTCGGTGGGCAGCTCTGCGCCTCGTTCGCGCAGCTCCTCCACCGTGATCGCGTCGTCGGCGTCGCCGCTCATCAGCACGATCCACTCCAGCTTCGGGCAGCTGGCGCGGATCCGGCGGATCTTGGCGGCCTGGTCGTCGTCCTCGCAGAACACGAGCCTCGCCTCGGAGTGGGCCAGCACGTGGGCGCACTCCTCGGGCGAGTTGGTGTGGTAGATCGGCGTCACCACCGCGCCGGCGCACAGCGAGCCGTAGTCGGCCAGCGTCCACTCGGCCGAGGTCAGGGCGAGGATCGCGACACGATCCCCGGCCTCGATGCCGTGGGCCATCAGGCCACGGGCGATCTCGCTGCTGCGGCGGCCGAGCTCGGAGTAGGAGAGCGAGGCCGGGCGGCCCCGCTCCTGGAAGAGCAGGGCGGTGCCGCCGTGGCGCTCGGCTGCGTCGAACACCATCTGGCCGAGGTTCTGCGGCTCGAGCCGCTTTCCCGCGGTGGGTCCGAGGGTGGTGGGGTTCATGGTTCTGTCCCTCGGGTCAGTGCGCCGTGCCGGTGGGATGGAGCCGGGGAACATGTGCGCGACTGGCCCGGCGGCTGGAGGGCGCGGTCGGCCCGCTCGGGGCCGGCGCTCTCGTCGGCCACCACCCGACCTTCCCGAGCACCGCGATCGCGGCGGGCAACAGCACGGGGCGAACGATCAGGACGTCGATCAGGATCGCCACCGCGACGCCGATCCCGAACTGGCGCACGTTGATCAGGTTGGTGGTGGCGAACGGGATCAGTGCCGCCGCCATCACCAGGCCGGCTCCGGTGGACGCCGCCGCGGTGTCCCGCAGTGCCACTCGGACGGAGTGTCCGTTGCGGCCGCCCGTCATCAACACCTCACGCGTGCGCATCAGCAGCACGGCCCCGTAGATGACCGAGATGCTGAACACGATCGTGAACAGACCGATGATCGACATCGGATCCATGTAGCCGGGCCCCCCGAGCAGCGGCTTGGTGCCACCGAACAGCAGCTGCAGCACGCCGAAGGTAGCGGCCGCGACGAGCAGGTTGAACGCCGTGGCCACGATCGGCAGCAGCACCGAGCGCAGCGCCAGCCCCAGGATCAGCGCGATCGCCACCGCCAGAACCCCGATCACGACCGGGATCTTCGACTTCGTGACGCTCGTCAGATCGTTGTAGTTGCCGGCCGGGCCGCCGACCGCGAGTTGCGCGTTGTTGGCCTTGCCGAACTTGCCTGACAGTGCGGCCAGGCGGGCGCCCAGAGCTTCCGAACGCGGATCGCTGGAGGGATACTTGGACACGACCACGATCTGTCCCGCCGTGCCGCCGCGCAGCAGGTTGATCGTGAACGTGGAGGCGTTGCGATCAGAGGGCGGCGCACCGGCCACCGCAGCGAGCACGAAGTAGCCCGAGTTGAACAGTCCCGGGGACTGCTGCTGGAGCTTCTTCAGGTCAGCGGTGGAGGGAATCTGGCCGCGTGACTTGACCACGGCCGCCTGCAGCATGCCGAGGCCGGTCACGAGCTGGCCGGCGGGTCCAACGCCGCCGGACAGGCCTGCGGCGAGCTGCCCGGTTCCGCCCGTCAGCTGGGCGAGTCCGGCCTGCAGCGCGCCCGCTCCCGCCGTCAGCTGGCCGAGCCCGTGGTGGAGCTGACCGCCGCCGCCGGCGAGGCGGCTGATGCCATCCGCGAGCTGCGAGTTCCCGCTCTTCAGCTGCGATATGCCCGCCTGGAGCTGGGTTGCGCCGTCATGGAGCAGGCTGATCGCGGCCAGCAGACCCGGTGCCTGCTGCGCGATCCCGCTGGCCATGCCCGCGGCGCCCCTGGCTGTGTTCATTGCGCCGCCGGCGCTGTTGGCCAGGGCGCTCGCGGAGGAACTCGCCTGATTCAGCGCCGACACCGCGGCGCCGTAACCCGGGTCGCTCTTGGCCGCGGCCGACATGCCGTTCAGCGCGCTCAGTGCGCTGGCCGCCGCAAAGCCCGTGGCCTGGGCCTGGGACTGCAGGCCCGCGACCGCCGACTTGGTGGCCGCCGTCTGCGAGGAGAGCGCGTTCAGCGCCCCGGTGCTCTGGCTCACGGGGACCTGCGCCTGGCCGAGGCCGCTGGCCAGCTGCGTGGATCCGAGCAGGGCCTGGGCGGCCCCGGCCTTGAGCGCGGTCGCTCCGGCGAGTGCCGAGTTCAGGCCGCTGGACAGCGTCGCCGAGCCGGCCTGGGCCTGAGCCAGCCCGCTGTGGAGCTGACCGGCGCCGGACTGAGCCTGTCCGGATCCGCCGTTGAGCTGGCCGGAGCCGCTGGCCGCGACCGCGAGGCCCGCCTGCAACTGGGCCCCGCCGGCGCCGGCCTGACCGAGGCCGTTGATCAGGGTCACCAGGTCCTTCTTGCTCCGGTCGGAGATCTTGGCCGACTTCGCCAGCGACGGGCCGAACGCCTTCAGTTGCGACGAAGTCGCGTTGATTGCTCCCGGGCCGACCACGGAGGCCACGGTTGGGTCCTTGGCGATCTGGGTCTGGAAGGTCTGCACGCTCGAGAGGAGCGCCGGGGTGGTGATCGGCCGCCCGTTGGCGACCACGATCACGTTGTAGGGCGTGGCCCAGCCGGGGCCCAACACGCGTGAGATCTCGGTGAACGCTATTCGCGCCTTCGAGTTGGCCGGGAGCTGGGTGACCGTGGGCGGACCGGACTTGACCGCCAGCGCGGGCACCGCCAGCGCGACCAGCAGGACCGTGGCGGCGAAGCCGGTGTAGACGGCGTGCCGAGTGACCCAGCCGCCGGCACCGACGAGACCGGACCAGGCGCGCTGCATGAACTTCGGCGCCGGCCAGCTGAAGGCCTCGACCCGAGTGCCCAGCAGCGTCAGGGCGGCCGGCATCACGACCACCGCGGCCCCGGTGGCCATCGCCGCGCAGATGCTCATGCCAATCCCGAGCGAGGTCAGGAGTGCGGTCGGGCCGATCGCGGCGACGAGGCCGAGGGCCACGATCACGGCGGTCCCGCCGATCAGCACGGCGCGCCCGGTCGTGTTCAGATCGCGGAGCGCCGCGGTGGCGGCGTCACGCGGGTTGGCCCCGGGTGGATGCTCCTCTTGGCGGAAGCGGTCGAGGATCAGCAGCGAGAAGCCGACCCCGAGCGCCAAGCCGGTCATCGAGCCGAGCGCGATCGCGACCGGGTCGACGGAGATCACGTGGCCGAGCAGCGCCACGGTGCCAAACCCGGCCAGCATCGACGTGGCCCCGACTGCCGTCACGAGGCCGGCAGCCACGGGGGCGCGCAGTCCGATGAGCAGGAGGAGGAAGAGGATGCCGACCGTGATCAGCTCGGTCTGGCGGAGGTTGGAGATCGAGGCGTCTCTGAGCGCCCGATCGAGCGCCGGCTGGCCGGTGATGTAGGCCTTGACCGGGCCGTGGACCTTCTGGGCCACGAGCCGCTCGATCTGGGGCTGGTCGTACTTGACCACCTCCTTCTCGGATCGGTCGACCGACACCACCATCATCGCGGCGTTCGGGCTGGGGCGCAGACCGGCGCTCGCCGTTCCCGCGTCCCACGCCGACAGCACGCGTGTATGCGGTCGTTTGGAGAGCGCGACGACCAGCGCCGGCCCTTCGCGGTTGAGCTGTGCCTTGGGGCCCTCGAGCAGAATCGGCACCAGCTGTGAGGGGCCGAACTGTGCGTTGGCCAGCTGCTGCGCGTGCGAGGACTGAGTACCCGGGACGACGGTGATCGACGGCGACAACGCGTTGTCGACCCCGAACCCGATCAACGCCAGCGCGACCGCGTACACCAGCCATCCGGCGAGCGCCGCCTTGGGCCGCCGGACTGACATGCGTGCGAGGGTGAGCATGGGTCACATCCTGGCTAGGGCACCGATTTCCCGGCCGCAATACTGGGTTCGGGCCTGTCTCTCTCTGTATTACGGTCAGACTATCCAGCGGCGTAATCGCCGCCATCCGAGCGGCCCGCGAATCGCGCTCAGTACTAACCCGCGGCTGTCTACTGACTCGCTTCGGGGACTCCGCTGATGACCCTCGGGGCTCCCGGCGCAACAGTCTCACAATGACCATCAGGGACGTTGTGGAACGCCACGGCGAGTTCGCCCATGGAGGCGATCCGGAGAATTCCGTGGAGGCGTGGGAGGAGACCGGCCTGAGCGCGGCGGAGGTCGGCGAGTGGCTGGCCGCCCGCTGCTTCGATCCCGGAGCGGCCGAGGACATGGCCGATGCCGGCATCAGCGCCCAGATCGCGGCGATGCACACGAGCGCCGGCTCCGGCGGCTACTCGGACACGGTGGCGTTCAAGGTCGCCGCGGGGGACCTCGAGGTCGAAGAAGCCCGTCAGCTGCTCGGCGTCAGCTGAGCCGGCGCGACATTGCCGCCGGCATCGCCCATCGGGACGTGCGCGACGACCACGTGGCGCTCGGCGCTGGAGGCCATCAGCAGGCCGCCGGCCAGATCGACCCGGGCCCGGATCCGAGCCAGGTCGTCACCCGAGATCGGATGACCTTCGCCGGCGGGCTGAGTGAAGGTGATCCGGACCTCGCCCTTCTTGCGGTCGATCAGGACCCGGACGGTCGCGGGCCCGTCGATGGCGGCCAGGGTCTCGGCCACGACGCGATAGACCGTGGTCTCGAGCGTGGGACCGAGCCGCTCGCCGTCGTCCTTGACCTCGATCGCCACGAGATGCTCGGCGGCCGGGGTACGGGCGGCGAGTCCATGCAGGGCCGGGACGAGCCCGAGCTCGTCGAGCACCGGTGGCCGCAGGTCCACCGCGAGCTCGCGCAGCGCCACGAGCGTCTCGGCGAGATGCGACCGCAGCGCCTCGACGTGCTTGCGCTGCGGAGCGGAGTCGAGGTCGGTCTCGACCACGCGCAGGCCGAGCTGGATCGCGGCCAGTGCCTGGGCGGCGTCTTCGTGCAGCTCCTGAGCCAGAGCGCGGCGCTCGTCCTCCTGGCCGGCCAGCAGGTGCTCGAGCTGTCGTCCCTGCCTGGCCAGGCGCTCGCGTGAGCGGACCAGCTCTTGGTGGAGCTGCGCCCGGTCCCGCTCGCTGGCCACCAGCCGCTGGTTCTCGGTCGCCACCGCCGCCTGCAGCACCAGCGTCTCGAGCGCAACGCGATCGTCGGCCGAGAAGCTCCGGCCGGCGTGCGGCGCGACCTCCAGAGTCGCGGTCTCGTCTCCGGGCAGCGGCAACGACGCGCTGATCGCCCCCCGGCCGAACTCGCCGACCACGACCGGTTCCGATCCGTCGATCTGAAACCTGGCGCCGGCGGCGGGCAGGGCGCCCAGCGCCTGCCGGGCGATCGTCTCGGGGAGCACGGCCAGGTCGGTGAGGTGGGCGAGCGCGAGGCCCGAATGCAGCAGCTGATCCTGGCGCCGGCGTGCGGCGCGCATCCGGTCCGCGAAGCGACCGGCCACGCCGCCGATCACCACCAGCATGACCCCGCGGAGCGCGAACGCCGACACGGTGAGCCCGGGATTCCGGGTGAGGCCCCAGATGATCGCCAGGCCGAACGCCGCGGCGGCCGCCGCCAGGCCCCATCTCAGTCCCAGATCGAGCGCCACCAGCACGACGGGAAGCGCGTACAGGAAAGCGAAGCTCTGGTCCGGGGCGTGGGCGGACTGGCCGAGGATGAACACCACGGCGGTGAACAGCGCCGCCGCGCCCAGGACAACGCTGCGCCGCTCCGGCCAGCGCCGGACAGGCGTTGTCATGCGGTCAGCGCTCATCGAAATAACGCTACGCGCGCGCGGGTTCCTACGCGACCGTACCCTGTACTGATCTCCGACGGCCCTTCCAACGGAGCGGGTCTGAGCGCGGCCTGGGGCGGCGCTGCGATCACCGGTGTGCGTCCATGGTCGTGCTGATCACCGCCAACCTGCGGCGCCGCACCGCTCGCACAGCGCTGACTGCCGCCGGAATCGCTGTCGGCGTGGCGGCGATCGTGGCGCTGCTGGCTCTCTCGGCCGGCCTGAACCAGACCGCCGGGCAGCTCGTCCACCTCGGCCGCGCCGACCTCGGCCTGTTCCAGCGCGACGCCGGTGACCCGACCTCGTCGGTGCTGCCGCTCACGCTGCTGCCCCGGCTTCGGGCGCAGCCGGAGATCGTCGACGCCACTCCGATCCAGCTCGTGGTCGGCGCCGTGCCGCATGCACCGGCCTCGATCGTGTTCGGGGTCGAGCCGCATGGCTTCATCGCCCGCAGGCTCGTGCTCACTTCAGGCCACGCCGCCGGACCCGGGCAGGTGGCCGTGGGCGACCTGCTGGCGCGCCGGCTCGGCGCGACGTCAGGCGGCCGGCTGCGGCTCGGCAGCCGCGAGTTCGCGGTGGCAGGCGTCTTTCATGCCGGCATCAATTTCGAGGACTCGGGCCTGATCGCGACGCTGCGCGACGCGCAGGCGCTGGCCTCCAGGACGCCCGATGAGGCGACCACGATGGCCATCCGGCTGGCCTCGGGGACAACGCCGGCGGTGGCCGAGCGCGAGCTCGCCGCCGCCTTCCCCGGCCTGTCGGCGATCTCGGACCCCAGCGAGGCGATCCGGGCGGGGGCGAACAGCGAGCTGATCAGCAAGGCCGTCCTGCTGATCGTCGCGCTGGCCCTGATCATCGGTGCCCTGGCCGTGGCCAACACGATGCTCGCCGCGGTGCTCGAGCGCCGCCGTGAGCTGGCGCTGCTGGCGACGATCGGCTGGAGCGGCCGGCAGCTGGCGGGTCTGGTGCTGGGCGAGGCGGTCGCGGTGAGCGTGATCGGGACCTGTGCCGGATTGGTGCTCGGGCTCGCTGCCAGCAAGCTGCTGCCCGGAGCGCTCGGACTCGGGAGCTTCATCTCCCCGCAGCTGACCGCGTGGGGCTTGGGGCAGGCCGCGCTGGTGGGGGTCACGATCGGCGTGATCGGGGCCATCTACCCGATCTGGCGCGTGACCCGCATGCGCTCGGCGGTCGCGCTGGCTCTGACCTGAGCGGGTGCTCCGGCCCTGACCTGAGCGGGTGCTCCGGCCCCGGGGCGGGGGCCTCAGCGCGCGTCCGGGCCCGGCTGCTCGGCCACCCGGCCGTCGACCAGGCGGACGACCCGATCGGCGCGATCGGCCACCGCGGTGTCATGGCTGACGACCAGCACGGTCATCCCGTGGCGGACACGCAGCGTCGCCAGCAGGTCCAGCGCGCGGCTCGCGCTCACGGAGTCGAGTGCGCCGGTGGGCTCGTCGGCGAGCAGGACGCTGGGGTTGTTGGCCAGGCCCCGGGCCAGGGCCACACCCTGCCGCTGGCCGCCGGAGAGCTCGGCCGGAAGGTGTCCCGCGCGATCGGCCAGGCCGACCTCGTCGAGCAGCTCCGCGCTGCGCCGTCGGCGCTCGCGACGCGAGCGCCCGGTGGCGATCAGCGGCGCCTCGATGTTGCCCTGCGCGCTCAGGTAGGGCAGCAGCAGGTAGTCCTGGAACACGAACCCGACCACGCGGCGGCGGAACTCGATCGCGTGGCGCGGCTCGGGCACGGGCACGCCGCCGATCTGCACGGAGCCCGAGTCCGGCCGGTCGAGGCTGCCGATCAGGTTGAGCAGCGTGCTCTTGCCGGATCCCGAGGGTCCGGTGATGGTCACGAACTCCGAGCGGGCGATCTGCAGCGAGACCCCCCGCAGGGCCTGGATCGGGCCGAAGGACTTGACCACCCGGGACACGGTGACCTCGGCCCCGCCGCCGGCGGGCTCGGTGTGTGCGGGAGCTCCCTGCGGCTGCCCGGGTAGAACGCTCACGGGTGAACTGTGACTGGCCAGCCGAGCGTGACCGAACCGGCGCTGGTGTGCACCACCGCCTGGAACACGAGTGGGTAGCCGAGCGCCGTGCTCGGGAACGTGAGCTTGTCCTGCCAGGCGCCCTCCTTGAGGGCATGAGTCGGCGGAGTGTCGTGACCCACAACGGAGCCGTTGAAGGCGAACTCGATGTCCACCGTCCCTGAGAGCGGCTTGCCGTTCGCGTCGGTCACGTGCACCGAGTAGGGCCACGGATGTCCGGCGACCGGGGTGTGGCCGGCCGCGCGAAGCGCGCCGTGCACCGGTCCGCTGGTCACCGAGGGGGATGGGGTGGTCGACGCCGGCGGGGCGGCCTGCGTGGCGGTGGACGAGCTCGAGCTGGAACCCGCGCTGGAGCTGGCTCCGCAGCCGGCGATGGCTACGCACAGCAACACGGCGATCGGGAAGCTGGAAAGGGTGGCTGGGGTGCTCATCCCGGCTCGCGCCGGATCCTACAGGCGGTCTCGCTCGATCGTGATCACGGTGCGCACGCCGTCCTGGCCGTCGACCGCGATCGTCATCGGCGCCGCGCCCGGGCCGTCCTCGATCAGGATCCGCTCGGGATGGTCAACGAGGTGATGGATGACGCTGGGAGGGTTGTCGGTCACCGCGGCGACCTCGAAAACGTCGTCGCGGCCGTCGTAGGCGACGAACTGCAGCGCAAGTCGGTCGGCGGCGATCTGGGAGGAGAAGGGGGGATTGAGGGTCTCGATCGAGACCTCGCCGTCGGCCAGCGCGTGGCTGACGCCGTCGAGGTATTCGGTCCAGCGATCAGGGGCGATTGTCTGGTGGGTTCGCATCAGCTCTCCTCGTGGAGGCATCGCGGGGTCCGGCTTGGACCTGCGGGGTATCCGGCTCGGGCCTGCAGGGCCGGGCGGACGATTTGACGCTATTGCGCCCGCGCGCCGCGGCCATCCGCCGATGCAGCCCATTCGCGTCCGTAGTTCACCGGGGCGCCGGCGTGGAGTGCCCACCTGATGCGCGTGCCCAACGACGAGTACCGGTCCTGGCCCCTGCGCCCGGTGATCGCCGCCGAATGAATGAATCGGGGCACTGGATCGGCTGAGCCGCTCGTCCACCATCGCCGTCACGTCGGCGAGGATTCGCCCGCTGTGACGGTCGCTGCGGCTCGAGCTCGACGAGCTCAGGAGGGCGCCATCGCAGCGGGCTCGGCGCGAGCCGGGCCAGCAGGCTCAGCGCGTGGCTTGCGCCGGCCGGGACACGGCCGCCACGAGCAGGTCCGGCTTGACCCCGCGCGGGATCACGATCAGCGGGCAGGCAGAGGAGCTGACCAGCGCCGTCGGCACGCCGCCGAGCGCTCCCCGCCGCATGCGGCCCCGGCGAGAGCCGATCACCAGCATCTGCGCCTCGACCGACTCCGCGGCCAGCTCCAGCGCGGCGTGGCCTTCGAGCAGCTTGCCCTCGGCACCCTCGCCTCCGGCCTTCACGCCCTCGGCCATGACCTCGCCTGCGCGCTCGGAGACGAGCAGGCGGTGCTCTCCCGCGCCGGGAAGATCGGGCGCCTGCGCCGGGACGGTCATCTCGGCGACGGTGGCGATCCGCAACGGCCTGCCGGCGGCGGTGGCCAGCGCCCGCGCGGCGGTCACCGCGGCCTGACTCTCACGCGAGCCGTCGAAGGCGACGACCACCGGCCACGACGCGTCGAGTCGATCGTCGGTGTGGTGCTCGGGCGCCACCGCGATCGGGCGCCGGGCGATATGGAGCAGGTGGCCGGCTGTGGTGCCCAGCAGCGAGCGGCCGATGGGCCCGCGGTGAGCCGGGCCGACGACGATCAGGAAGGCGTCGAGCTCCTCCGCCAGCACTTCGATCTCGTCTGCGGTCGATCCGCCCGAGCGGGTGTGGAAGCTCGAGCGGGCCTCGAGCTCGGGCCCGAGCAGCGCTCGGGCACGCTCCAGCGGCTCCTGTCTGCCGGTGCGCTCGAAGTCGTCACGCGGATGCCAGTTGACCGCCTGCCCGGTGTTGATCACATGCGCGATGGCCAGCGTGCCCCCGGTCAGTGTCGCCAGCTCCACGCCGAGGTGGAGCGCGTCGGCATCCTGGGGGCGATCATCGAACCCGATGAGGATGGTGGGCGGCATCTGCGCACAGATCTTGCCCTCGGCGCGATCCGCACGCATCCGTGCCGCGTCCGCGATCAGGTCCGTAGTTGCTCCGGACGTCGTAGCAACTATCCCCGCGGCACGCGGGTATCGTGACCGCGGTGACTGGCAGCCTGGAGATCGAGCGCAAGTTCCTGGTCTCCCGTCGGCCGGCTGACCTCGAGCGCCATCCTCACTCCAACCTGGACCAGGGCTACGTCGCGCTGGACCCGGCCGGCGTCGAGGTCCGGATCCGCCGGCAGGATGGGGAGGCGACGCTCACGATCAAGGGCGGCCGCGGCCGCTCGCGGACCGAGGAGGAGGTCGCCATCGACCCGGAGCGCTTCGAGCGGATGTGGGCCCTGACCGAGAGGCGCCGCGTGGCCAAGACCCGGTACCGGATCGCGGCCGGCGCCGGGCTGACGATCGAGCTCGACGTCTACCACGGGCCGCTCGACGGGCTGCTCACGGCGGAGGTCGAGTTCGGCTCCGAGGCTCAGGCGGACGCCTTCACCGCGCCGAACTGGTTCGGCCGCGAGGTGACCGGCGTGGACGCCTACAACAACCGCCGGCTCGCCGTCGACGGGCGCCCGGCGGACACCTGAGCCCGGCTGCGCCGTTTCGGTCTGAGCCCCCTATTTCGCCGGCTCGGAGCCTGAGCTCTGCTTTGCCGGCTCGGGCGGGCGAGGCACCAGCAGCAGAGGGCACGTGGCCTCGTGCAGCATGGCCTCCCCGGTGCTGCCCACGATCAGGCGAGAGATCGGCCCCCAGCGCCTGGCGCCGATCACGAGCAGGTCGATCTCGTCGCACAGCGCCGCCAGCGCGTCGGCCGGCCGGCCCGTGACGACCTCGCCCTTGGCCGGGGCGCCGCAGTGCGCGGTCGCGTCGGCGAGGCGCGCCTGCATCGCCTTGACCGCGCCGGCGACCGCCTCGGTCCAGCCGGCCAGAGCAGCCTCGGAGAGCTTGGACCACCCGGGTACCGGAATCCGGTCGTCGACCGCCAGCCGGACTGTGAGACCGGCGCCGAGCGCCTGGGCCATCGCAGCGGCCAGCTCGAGCGCGGCCGCGGACTCGGGTCCGCCGTCGTAGCCCACGCCGATCCGCTTGATCGCGAACCCGGGCCGTTCGCGCAGGCCGCGCGGCGCGATCGCCAGCGGGGACGAAGCGTGGCCGAGCAGCTGGCGGCTGCGCTTGCCGATCCCGACGTGTCCGTCGCGGGCCCGCGGGCTCGAGCCGACCACGAGCAGGTCGCGCCGCTCGCCGCGCATCGCGCGCTCGAGCCCCCGGGCGACCGACGTGTCGGTCTCGACCAGCAGCCCGGCCCGCGGTGCGTGTGCGTCACGGACCTCGGCGAGGTGATCGCGCGCCTGCGTGTGCAACCCCTTCCAGGACATGCTGCCCGGCATCACCACCAGCGGATCCGGGTGCACGGACACGAGCAGCAGATCGGCGCCGGCGGCGGCGATCGCGCTGCCCAGGACGGCGGCGTCCATCCCGGAAGGATGATCGTCGATGCCGACCGCGATCCGTGCCGGCGCCGGCTGCGGCTTCCGGCCTTCGAGGGACATCGGTGTGGAGCCGCTCGGAGCCATGTTCCTTCCCCGGTCGGATGGACTCGGACTCCACGCTAAGGATCGGTCACAGGTGCGTCAAGCGGGCGATTCCGCCGTTCGTTCTCCGTAGCTTTCCGGGCCGCCGGACGGCGCCCGTGACCGCGTCCCTGGTGGTCGAGCGCGGTGCGGCGCGCCGCCGGCGCGGCCGGGGCGCGCCTGGGGCCGCCGGTGGCACTCTGCAGCAGGCGCAGCACGAACAGGTACACGATCGGGATCCCGCTCCCGATCACGATCCCTCGCAGCCACACCGTGCTCCCGTCCGAGCCCGCCCCGATCGCGTGGGTCGCGCCCAGGACCCACACCAGTACGGCGGCGCGGTGCACGCTGCGCCAGCGGCGCGTGCCGATCCGCCGGCGCAGGTAGTAGCTCGGCCCCAGCAGCATGGCGAGGTACCCGGCGATGATCCCGAGGCCGGTGAACCCCGGCCGGTAGGTGATCGCGAACGGAACCAGGATGCCCTTGATCCCGGGCTTGAGCCAGTGATCCCCGAGCAGCGAGGCGCCGTGCACGGTGATGCCGATCAGCCCCGCGAGCGCGAGCTGCTCGTGCAGGCGGACCAGCGACCGGTTCAGCCCCGGGCGCCGCAGCAGCTTGGTCGCCATCAGCAGCCCGATCACCACCGAGAATGAGATCAGCGCCAGGGCGACGATCCCGGATGCCCGGCTGACCAGCCACCACAGATAGGGGCGCGGATCGACTCGGCCCGTCATGCTCCCGCCACCACCGGTGGCGTGTCGTACAAGCGCAGCGGGAGCGGGCCGATCGCCTCGACGTGCCCGTCGTCGTGCACGATCAGGCCGCCGTGCTCGGCCAGCACCTCGCGGGCGCCGGCCGGGCCGAGCAGTAGCGCAGCCTTCGAGAGCGTCTCGGCCGCGAGCGCGCTGTCGCCGACCGCGGTGGCGCCGATCACTCCGCTCCACACCGGCCTCCCGGTGGACGGGTCGAGCAGGTGATGGGCGAACTCGCCGGCGGCGGTCCGCCAGATCCGCACGTTGAGTCCCGACGTGGCGATCCCGCCCCGCCCGAGCCGGACAGTGCCGATCGGGACGTGGGTCAGCGGGTGCTCGACCTCGATCTCGTAGGGATCGAGCTGGGCGCCGACGCCGCCGACCGCGATGTCGCCACCGCAGTCGACGACGTACCGTGTGTAGCCCGAGAGGCGGTGGGCCACAGCGTCGGCGCACAGTCCCTTCCCCGTCCCTCCCGTGTCGATCATCACGCCTGGCGGGCGCCGGATGGTGGCGCTCTGGGCGTCGACCTCCACCTGCGTCCAGCGCGGCGGCGAGGCGGGTGAGGCGGGCCGCCGAGCCGGCGCGTGCTCGAGCGCCTCGGTCAGCGAGGCCGGCTCGAACTCGTCGCGCGAGCTCGTGTAGCCGGTTCGCTCGATCGCCTCGACGAGCGTCGGATCGACCAGCCCGCCGGTGCGCTGTGCCGCCCACACGCCCGCGGCTGCCGCGGCGCACAGCAGCGCCGAGGCGGGCACTTCGGGGCGCGGGTCGTGGTTGAGCAACGACAGCTCGCTGGCCGGATCGAACCGCGACAGCCGCGATGCGAAGCTCAGCACGAACCTGCGCTCGCGCTGAGCGGCGTCCTCAGGCGCCAGCGTCCCGGGCACCAGCGACGGCCCGATCAGGAACCGGATCTCGCTCCCCATGGAGCGGAAGCTGAAGTCGTACTCGTGGCTCATGACGTCCTCGTCACCGGTGCGCCGGTGGAGTAGGCGGGAGCGGCGGAGCCGGAGCTCGAGACCGACGAGGTGACCGAGCTGCCGGCGCCGGCCTGGGCCTTGCTCTGGACGAGGGTAGTGATCACCTTCGTCTCGATCACGCGCCGAACCACGATCCGGTGGGCCGCGGTGTTCTTGACCACCGGCCGCAGTGCTCCCGCGAGCAGCGCAAGCACGACCAGGAACGCGGCCACCGCGAGGAACAGCACGGTGAGCCGGTCGGGCCCGGCCGCCCGCCGCTTGCGGGCGGGCGCCTTCGCCCGGGGGGCAGCCGCCGGTGCGCCGGCGCCCAGGCGATCAGTTGTCGTGACTGCCATCGTCACCGCCCCCGCCCTTGCTGCCGCCGCCACTGCTCTTGGTGGTCACCGGCTTACCGGCCGAGCTGCCCGATGAGGCGCTGGACGAGCTGCCCGACGAATGGCTCCCCGAGCCGCTGGTCCGGGTGGCGACCGGCGCCGAGGAATGCGATGCGGAGCCGGATGACGCCGGAGCGCTCGAGCCGGACGAGGCATGAGACCCGCTGGTGCGGGTCGCCACCGGGCTGGCATAGCCGGGGCCGGAGCCGGAACCGCCCGAGTAGCCGCCGGCGGAGCCGGCCGCGCCGCCCGAGCCGCTGGCGCCGGTACGTACGGCGCCACCCGACGATCCCCCGGCCGGTCCGCCGGCCGGTCCGCCGGCCGATCCTGCGCCGTGGGATCCCGGTGAGCCTGCCGCCACCGCGCGGCGCGGCAGCGGCTTGCCGTTGGCGCCCACGTGGCGCGTCACATGGACCGTCCGCGTGATCACCTGTGTGCGGACCTCCACCGGGGGAGTGTTGGCGGCGAGCGTCGCCGTGGTCTTGTCGGCCGGCCGCAGGGCAACGACGGCCAGGCCACCGGCGGCCAGGGCGGCCAGGGCCGCGGCAGTTCGCGTGTAGGTCTTGCGCATGGACAGCCTCCAGGTCGTAGTCGGCTGAACAGTGCCCTGGAGGCCCTCAGCGCCTTGCCAAGCGTGGGCAAAGCTTTGGCAAAGACAGGCTCTGAGGCGGATGGATCTCAATCGTCGTGGCCGCTGCCGCCCGGGCTGCCGCCGCTCGAGCCGCTGCTGCCGGAACCGCCGGCGCCGGACGACCCGCCGCCTGAGCTGCCACCGCCGGATCCGTTGTGCTCGGGCCGGCCGCCCGGCGAACCGGATCCGCTGCCGGCGGGACTCGCCGAGGGGACCGCGACGGTGACCACGCTGGGCGCCGCCGTGACCGCGGGGGCGCCGCTCCCGCTCCCGCTGGAGCCTCCGGAGCTCGCGCTGCCGGAGCTCGTCGCCGAGCCACCCGCGGCGGCCTGACCGCCGTAGCTCGAAGCGCCCTGGCCCTGCACCACCGGGGCTGAGCCGCCGGCGCCGGTGGCGGCCCGGGCCGCCGTCGAGGCGGTTCCCGCTGGGGCGGCGGTGTGACGCGCAGCGCGTCGCTTGGCGTGGGGGTGCGGCGCCGGCGCACGCCGGTGGGGGCCGGGTGCGGGCGCGGGGGGAGCCAGCTTGCTGGCCACCGAGAGCGGCTCGGAGGCAAGACCGATGCGCTGGCCAGCCAGCCGGCTCGTGCTCCAGGTGATCGCCGCGCTCACGACGACGCCGAGCAGCGCCACGGTTGCCCACAGGATCCCCCGACGCGTCATGCGCCTGACGGTAGTGCTCGATTCGTTAAGCGAACGCAAAGGGGGCTCACCGGATCGATTTCGGCCGGGTCAGCGCCTGCGGGAGCGAGAGTCTGGCGATCGTGCCGCCGCCACCCCGCTCCTCCAGCGTCACCTCTCCGTTCCACTCCCGGGCCAGCTCGCGGGCGATCGCCAGGCCGAGCCCGCTGCCCGAGGGCCCGGTGCGCCCGGTGCGGCCCCGATGGAAGCGCTCGAACACCAGCTCGCGCTCCTCGGGGGCGATCCCCGGACCTCGATCGCGCACCTCGATCACGCCCGGCGCCGTGGCGATGGTGACGGTCGTGTCCGCCGGGGCATAGTGCACCCCGTTCTCGATCAGCGTGTCGAGCGCGCGCTCCAGGTCCGCCTGCGCGCACCATGCGGTCGCCTCGGTGCCGTTGTGCTCGTGGGCCAGCGTGATCCCGCGGTTCTCGGCCATCGGCCGCCAGCGATCGAGCGCCGAGGCGGCGACCTCGTCGAGCTCCACGGCTTCGCCCTGGAGCTGGCGCTCCCCGGCGCGGCTGAGCAGCAGCAGCTCCTCGACGGTGTGGGCGAGCCGGTCCAGCTCGGCGATCCCGGCGTTGATCTCGGCCGCCGCGGCCGCGGGGTCATCGACCGCCTTGGCCTCCTCGAGCCGCAGACGCAGGCCCGTCAGTGGCGTGCGGAGCTGATGGGAGGCGTCGGCCACGAAGTCGCGCTGGGCATGGATCAGGCGTTCGATCCGGGCCGCCATATCGTTGAACGACGCTCCCAGCGAGCGCTGCTCGCTGCTGCCCTCGACCTCGGCCCGGGCCTCCAGATCGCCGTCCGCGACCCGGCGCGCCACCCGCTCCAGGCGGCGCATCGGCCTCGCCACCTGGGCCGCGATCAGCGCCCCCGCGGCCAGCCCCAGCGCGAGCACGACCGCGCCGATGCCGCCGAGGCCGAGCAGCGCTCGGTGCACGGCATGGTTGACGGCCGAGACACTCTGGGTCACCCGCACGGCCCCGACGGGGCGGCCGTTGTGGACGATCGGGACCGCCGTGGCCAGGATCTCCTGGCCGAGCGTGCGGCTGGCCCGCTGCCCCTGAACGGGCTGACCGCCGAGGGCACTCTCGATCTCGGGCCTGGCCTCGTAGCTGGCGCCCAGCTGCGCCGGCCCGGCGCTGTCGACCAGCACACGCCCCCCGGCGTCGAGGACCAGGATCCGGCCGCGAACCGAGCGCGCGGCGGTCTCGACCACCGTCTGGAGCTGACGTCGGAAGGCGGGAGCCAGCAGATCCTCCGCGGTGGCGGCGACGAGATCGGCCTGCCCGCGCGCCTGCGAACGCACCTCGGCCTTGACCCGGGCGCTGAGGCTGACCGCCAGTGGCACTCCAAGCGCGATGATCGCCAGCAGCAGGACATAGGCCAGCGCCACGCTGAGTCGGGTCCTGAGGCTTACGGCGAGGACCCCTCGTCGGGAGCGGCGAACCGGAAGCCGACCCCGCGCACGGTCTGGATGTAGCCGGGCGCAGCGGGATCGTCGCCGAGCTTGCGCCGGAGCCAGGCGATGTGGACGTCGAGCGTCTTGGTCGAGCCGAACCAGTTCATGTCCCAGACGTCGGACATCAGCTCCTCGCGAGTCACGACGCGGCCGGCGTCGCGGGCCAGCCGCGCGAGGAGATCGAACTCCTTGCGCGTGAGCTCCAGCTCGCGCTCGGCGATCCAGGCCCTCCGCGCGGCGAGGTCGAGCCTCAGGTCGCTGACCGCCAGCTCACGAGCCTCGGTGGTCACGGGGCGGGCGCGGCGCAGCACGGCCCGCATGCGCGAGATCACCTCGCCGGTGGCGAACGGCTTAACCACGTAGTCGTCGGCCCCGAGCTCGAGCCCGACCACGCGGTCGGTCACGGTGCCGCTGGCGGTGACCATGATGATCGGCACGTCGGAGTCCAGGCGCAGCTGCCGGCAGAGGTCGCGGCCATCGATATCCGGGAGCGACAGATCGAGCAGCACGATGTCGGGGTCGAGCTCGGACGCCATCTCCACCGCCTCGGCGCCGGTGTGCGCGACCGAGGGCCGGAACCCCCCCCTGGCCAGGGCCGCGGCGAACGGCGCGGCGATCGACTTCTCGTCCTCGACCAGGAGCACGGAGGGCTGGGTGGAGCTGTTGAGTGTGGGGGAGCTCATAGAGCGGTGCGACGGGCGACCGGGCGCTGACGCGGGTGCATCTGTCTTGTATCGGTCTGAGCCTGTGCGGAAGATGAATTCTTCAGAAGTTCTAAGCACCTTCTCATCCGGGATTGCAGCGGTATGATGGTTGCAGCGGGAAGGAGGACTGGGCAGAGTTCAGCATGTCCACACCAAGACTTGACGAAAACCGACTGCGCGTCCTCATCGAGGCGTCCCGCGCCGTCGTGGCCGAGCGTGAGCTCGAGGCCGTGTTCGACCGCCTGCTGCAGGCGGCACGGCACGTCACCGGGGCTCGCTACGCGGCGCTGGGGGTGCTCGACGAGGACCGCAAGCGGCTGGCGGACTTCATCACGGTCGGGATCGACGAGGACCGGCGGCATGAGATCGGCGACCTACCCCGGGGACGCGGCGTGCTCGGCCTGCTGATCTCCACGCCGGCGCCGCTGCGGCTCACCGACGTCGGGTCTCATCCCCGCTCCTACGGCTTTCCCCAGGGACACCCGCCGATGGACAGTTTCCTCGGGGTGCCGATCCTGCTCCGCAACGAGGTCTGGGGCATCCTCTATCTGACCGAGAAGGAGGGTGGCCCGTTCGACGAGGCCGACGAGGAGTCGGCGGTGGTGCTGGCCGCTTGGGCCGCGATCGCGATCGAGAACGCCCGTCTGCACCGCCGCGGCGAGGAGCGCCGCAGCGAGTTGGGGCGCTCGGTCGAGGCGCTTCAGGCCACGACCGAGATCGCCCGCGCCGTTGGCGGCGAGACCCAGCTGGACCGGGTGCTGGAGCTGATCGCCAAGCGCTCGCGGGCGCTGGTGGAGGCGCGCGGCCTGGCGATCCTGCTCCTCGACGGCGAGGAGCTCGTGATCGCCGCCGCTGCGGGCGAGATCCCACTCGAGGCGGTGGGCTCGCGGGTGGCGGTGGGAGACTCCGTCGCCGGCCGCGTGACCACAACCGGCCGGTCCGAGCGGATCACCGATCTGGGCAACTCGCTGCGCTTCGCGCTGGCGGACCTGGGCGTCGAGGCGGTCGCGGGGCTGTTCGTGCCCCTGCGCTTCCGCGGCGGCACTCTGGGCGTGCTCGAGGCCTTCGACCGCTTCGAGGGTCCCGAGTTCAGCGCCCAGGACGAGGCGCTGCTGCAGGGAGCCGCGGCCAGCGCAGCGACCGCCGTGGCCACCGCCCAGTCGGTCGAGCGCGACCGTCTGCGCCGGAGCCTGCAGGCCGCCGAGGAAGAGCGCCGGCGGTGGGCGCGTGAGTTGCACGACGACACCCTGCAGGCGCTCGGGGGACTGCGGGTGCTGCTGTCGTCGGCGCGCCGGACCGAGGACCCCAACGTCTTCCGGCAGGCCATCGACACCGCCGTGCGTCAGATCGGCGAAGAGATCGCGGGCCTTCGCGCCCTGATCACCGAGCTGCGCCCGGCATCGCTCGACGAGCTGGGTCTCGGCTCCGCCCTCGACGCGCTGGTCGAGCGCATGCGGCTCGTGCACGGGCTGCAGATCGAGACCACCTTCGACCTCGACCGGGAGAGCGGGCGCACCACGCAACGTCTCGACCCCGAGCTCGAGACCGCCGTGTACCGGATCATCCAGGAGTCGCTGACCAACGCGGCGCGGCACGCCCGCGCCGACCGGGTCGACGTGAGCGTGATCCAGCGGGGCGGCGAGGTCAACCTGACCGTCGCCGATGACGGCCAGGGCTTCGACGAGGACGTTCCCTCCGAGGGCTTCGGCCTGACCGGGATGCGGGAGCGGGTGGCGCTGGCCAACGGCCGGCTCGAGCTCTCGAGCTCCCCCGAGGGGACCGTGGTCACGGTCTCGGTGCCGGTCATCGCCGCGGTCAGCCAGACCGCCCGAGGGCCTGAGGGCCTGAGGGCCTGAGGGGCCCGTTAGCAGGGGAAACGGCGGTCGCGCGAGGGCGATCCGGCCCACACGAGGCGCCGCCGGAATGTGGCATCTCCCGCGCCCGCCCCACGGAGGACTACGGATGGCGATTGCCGCCGTCGCACATAACTTCACTAAACTGAGCAGACCCCGAGGTGGAGGCGCCGGCCATGGCAGCGATTTTCAACCTGAACCACCCAGCGCATACGGTGCACTGGCATTTCTTCACGATGTCGGTCTCGAACCTGGTCGTGATCATCCTGACGCTGATCGTGTTCGCGCTGGCGATCGCGATCCCGTTCCCGCGCCACAAGGCGACCGGGAGCTCCGCGACCGAGAGCTCCTCGTGAGCGCGGTCAAGGACCCGAACCTCAACGACAAGAACTGGACCGTCAAGGTCCGGAATCGGGCCGTCGGCGCGCTGCCGCCCGACAAGCTGCTCCCGGACGGCGTTCCCGCCTATGTGTCGTCGTGGATCTACGTGTTCGGCGTGCTCACGCTCGCCGCCCTCGTTGTGATCATCGGCTCGGGCACCATCCTGGCCCTGAAGGGACCGGGCTGGTGGCACTTCACCGGCATCGGGCACTTCTTCAACAGCATCCACCTGTGGTCCGTTGAGCTGTTCTTCTTCGTGATGGTCGTGCACCTGTGGGGCAAGTACTGGATGGCGGCGTGGCGAGGAGGCCGCGCGGGGACCTGGATCACAGGAGCGGTCACGTTCCTGGTCGCGGTTCCGTGCGCTCTGACCGGCTACGTCTCACAGCAGAACTTCGATGCTCAGTGGATCTCCACCCAGGCCAAGGACGCGATGAACTCGATCGGAATCGGCTCGTTCTTCAACCTGACCAACTTCGGCCAGATGTACAGCTGGCACATCTACCTGCTGCCGATGGCCGTGGTCGGACTGGTCGGAGCGCACGTGCTGCTCGTGCGCAAGCACGGCGTCGTTCCCCCGTTCGAGCTTCCGAGTGCCCGCGCGGCGGACGCCGCCGGCGACGGCGGCGACGTCGTCCACAACGAGGCCCCTTTGCCTGAGGCCGGAGCGTCGGCCACGACGACCGAAGGAGCGCCGTCATGAGCCGCGAGAGCCGCAAGCTCGCCCGCAAGCGCGAGAACGACTATGCCCGCAACTGGAAGGGGCCGTACCGGTCGTATGACCTGATCAAGGAGGCGACGATCGCGATCGGCGTCATGGTGGGTCTCGCCGTCGTGCTGACGATCCTGTTCTCCTCGCCGGACGACAAGCCGAGCACGGTGCAGCAGTGGGCGCGCTCGACGCCGGCCGACTTCGTGACCACCGCCGTCACCGAGCTCGACGGATCGAGCGGCACCGGCGGGTACGGGCCTCCGTACAACCACAACGCCGACGGACAGCACATCGCGTTCCTGTACCCGCAGAAGTGGCTCGGTGTGAGCCATCCGATCGACACCGCCGCTGACTACGTCATCAACCCGCTGCGTGAGATCAACGGTGAGCCGGTCACGCAGGCCGCCGTGTCGGCCTATCTGGCCGCGCCGGCCAAGCTGCAGACGGCCTGGACCGACGCGTACACGAAGGCCCTGGCCAACGCCACCCCCACCGCCGGTGGCTCCGCCCTGACGGTCAAGCCAGGGAACTACGGGCCGGTGCCGATCATGATGAACTCGCTGCTGCAATACGCCCAGGGCGGCGGGCTCGACGGCGCGCTGGTCAACAGCACACAGTTCTACCAGACCGATTACACCAAGCCGCTGCTGTTCATGGCCGACGGTGGGGTGCTCTCGGACCGTGCCCAGACGCAGCATCTCCTCGGTGAGCAATGGGGGATGATGAACGAGACCGGGAGCTTCCCGGGACAGACGTGGCTGTGGCTGTACACGTTCTGGTACCAGATCAAGCCGTTCTCCACCTCGGACAACGCGGACATCCTGGTGATGGCGGTGATGGGAGTGCTCAGCCTGGCGTTTATCCTGATCCCCCTGATCCCCGGCATCCGCGATATCCCGCGCAGGATCCCGCTCTACAAGCTGATCTGGCGCGACTACTACCGCGGGCTCGCAGACCCGCCGAAGGCGGGTGCCTGATTCGCCTGCGATGGAGCAGCCACGCAGACATGTGATCGTCGCCGGCGGCGGACCTGCCGCCGTCGAGACGATCCTCGCCCTCCAGGCGCTCTCCGGGCAGCGCCTGGAGGTCGAGCTTCTGGCTCCCAACGCGGAGCTCGCGCTTGCGCCCTACGAGGTGATGGCGCCGTTCCGCGAAGGCCACGAGCGGCGATATCCGCTCACCCGGATCGCCTCGGACGCCGGTGCCGGCCTGGTGGTCGACTCGATCTCCGGAGTGGATCCGGAGCGACACGTCGTCATCACCCGGTCTGGCGCCGAGCGCTCCTACGACACGCTCGTGGTGGCGGTCGGAGCCCGGCGGGTCGACACGGTCGCCGGGGCGCATCCGTTCCGTGGCGCCCGTGACGCCGGCCGCCTGAAGACGCTGCTGGCCGAGTCCGACTCCGGACGGCACGTGCGGGTCGCGTTCGTCGTCCCCGCGGGTGTGACCTGGCCGCTCCCGCTCTACGAGCTGGCGCTGCACACCGCGGCCTGGTTGGCCGAACGCGGCATCGGCCCCGTCCCGCTCACCTTCGTCAGCCCGGAGAGCGATCCGCTGGCGGTGTTCGGCCGCTCGGTCAGCGAGGAGGTCGCGTCTCTGCTCGAGCAGCACGGAGTGACGTTCCTCCGCGCTCACCCGGTTCGCCTCCACGAGCGTCGGCTGCTGCTGATGGGCGGAGATGAGCTCGAGGTCGACGTCGCCTTCGCGGTGCCCCGGCTCGAGGGTCCGCGGATCGCGGGGCTGCCGTGCGACGAGGACGGCTTCCTGCCGATCGACGAGTTCGGCCGGGTCCGCGGAGCCGCCGACGTGTTCGCCGCCGGAGACGCGGCCGACTTCCCGGTCAAGCAGGGCGGCCTGGCCGCACAGCAGGCTGACGTGATCGCGCAGCGAATCTCCGCCGACGCCGGGGCAGACGTCGAGTCGAGCCCGTTCAGCCCCGTGCTCAGGGCGCGCCTGTTCGCCGGCCGCGAGCAGCGCTACCTGCACCGAGAGCTCGAGGACGAGCGCGAGCACGCCTCCATCGCCTCGGCCGACGCACTCTGGTCCCCGCCGTACAAGCTGGCCGGCCAGTACATCGCACCCTATCTGACCCGGCTCGACGAGGAGCGCGCCGGGGACCCCGGTCCGTCCGGCGACGCGCCGGTCAGTAGCGGTCAAGGCGCCTGAGCGGTCGGCGCGGCCGCGGCCGCTTACGAGGTCAACGTCGCCAGGTACGGGGCGAGGTGCTGACCGGCGATCTTGGCCGGGGGCCACCACAGGGGCCGGTCATCGATATCGGTCAGTGGGTGGCGCTTGGTCAGATCGCGGCGCAGGAAGCGTGAGCCGTCCCCGGTCAGGAGGGTCGCTCGCAGCACCGGTGCGAAGGGCATCGGCTCGATGTCCGCCCCCGCGCGCGCCGCGATGTGGGCGGCGACCGCGTCGGCCTGCTGGGTGGCCAGGCCACCCTGCTTGACCGGGAAGTCGATCGCGTCGCCGGCCGCGTACACATCCGTCTCACCCTGCACCCGGCCGTGCTCGTCCACGCGGATGAAGCCGCCGCGCTCATCGGTGATCCCGTCGATCCGGGGTCCCTCGAGCCGCGGCAACGCGACCACGGCGTCGACCGCCATCGAGCCCTCGCCATCGACCCACATGCGGCCGTCGGCCAGGACCGTGGCCAGGGTCCCCGTGCGCAACCGGATCCCGTGCTCGCCCAGCGTCCGGCGGGCGAGCTCGCTCGCATCGGAGCCCATCACCTCGAGCGGCTGGGCCTCGGCGGTGAACACGACCAGCTCGGCATCGACGCCGGCCGCATCGGCCCACCTCGCGGTCAGCAAGGCGAGCTCGTAGATGGCCAGGGTCCAGGACACACCGGGCGGGCTCACGAATCCGATCCGGCGCGGGCGCTGGGAATCGGTATCGCTCAGCGCGGCCCGGAGCGAGCTGCTGGTGCCGGGCTCCCCGATCGTCAGCGCGCCCGGGATCACCGATCGGCGCCGCGCCCCCACGGCCAGCAGCAGCACGTCGTACTCGGACAGGTGGCCGCCCGCGGTACGCACCACGTGCCCGTCGGGGTCGACTCCCACGAGCTCGTCGGCGATGTGCGTCAGCTCCAGGGTGTTGGCGATCTCCGACCACGGGACGCGCACGACGGCGTCCGCCTCGAAGGGCTCCAGCACCTGCAGCGGCCGGTAGACGAAGTCCGGCGAGGCGGCCAGCAGCCGTAGCTCGACCCGCTCGGCCGCCATTGCGCGTAGCGCCAGCATCGCCTCAAGCGCGGCCACCCCGCCACCGGCGATCAAGACCCGCAGCTCCGCGTCCGGATGACGATGATTCGGTTCGTGCGAGGGGCAGGCTTCCAAGATGAGGGCATCGTAGGCCGCCTCCCCTTGGCGCGGCATCGGCGTGTCTCGCGGAACCGCGATCAGTAGAAAGAGCGGACCCCTGGACGTAGGCGCGTCGGATGGGCCGCCGTAACCCCGTCCTTAAGCTCGGCTGATGTCGATGCGGTTGGTCTCGAGCACGGGGGAGCGGCCGCGCGTCGTCGTCATCGGCGGGGGCGTCGCGGGCTTGGAGGCGCTGCTCGCGCTGAGGACCCTGGCGGGGCAGAGAGTCGAGCTCGAGCTGATCTCTCCGCACCCCAGCTTCCACTACCGCCCGCTCGCGGTGGCCGAAGCCTTCGGCGCCAAGCCGAGCTCAACGCTCGAGCTCTCCGCCGTCGCGGCGGACGCGGACGCCGAGTACATCCAGGACGCGGTTGTCGAGATCAAGGCCGGCACCCGTTCGCTGCGGCTGGCGAGCTCTCGCGTCTGCAACTACGACGCGCTCATCGTGGCTCCCGGCGCTCGCCCCGCGGAGGCGATCCGGGGGGCGACCACCTTCGGCCTTCCGGGCAGCGCTCAGCGCTTCCGCACGATCCTCGCCGAGGCCGAGGCGAATACGATCAACCGGCTCGTGTTCGCCGTGCCCGTCCCCGTCGGGTGGTCGCTGGCGCTCTACGAGCTGGCTCTGCTGACGACGGAGCGCCTGCGCTCCTGCGGCGCCCGGGCCGAGGTTAGGATCGTCACCCCGGAGGCGGCCCCGCTGGCGGTGTTCGGCGGGCGCGCGAGCGGCGCCGTGCTCGAGGAGCTCGAGGATCACGGGATCCACTTCATGCCGGGGCTGCTCCCCCGGCAGGTGGCCTGGGGCGAGCTTCGCTGTGATCCCGGTGGGGTGCGGATCCCGACCGACGCCGTCATCGCCCTGCCGAAGCTCCTCGGCCCCGACCTCGGCGGGCTCCCCCGCGATCCCGAGGGCTTCCTGTGCGCCGACGCGCACGGCCTGGTCCGCGGCCTGACCGACGTCTACGCGGCCGGTGACGCGATCAGCTTCCCGATCAAGCATGGAGGCCTGGCCGCGCAGCAGGCGCAGGCGGTCGCGGAGGCGATCGCCGCCCGCGTGGGCGTGCCGATCCATCCCGAGCCGTTTCGCCCCGTGATCCGCGGGATGCTGATGACCGGGGACCGCCCTCGGTACCTGGAGTCGGGCATCGCCGGTGGTGAGAGCGAGCCGGGAGAGATCAGTCTCCGGCCGTTGTGGTGGCCACCCTCTAAGATCGCAGGGCGCTATCTGGCGCCGTACCTGATGGGACAGGTGCCAGTCCCACCCGCCACACCCGGCGGTGTACCTGTGGAGACCGTGATCGGCACATGACTTCCTCCCAGCCACCCACACCCGACAGCGAAGCGGTCGCCGCTTCGCAGGCCGGCGAGCGGCTGACGGTGGTGGTCGCCGGCGGCGGGATCGCGGGCGTCGAGGGGCTGCTGGCGCTTCGCGCGCTCGGCGGGGACCTCATCGACCTGACGCTCGTCAGCCCGGGCCTCGAGTTCGTCGAGAGGCCGATGACGGTGACGGAGCCGTTCGCGCTGGGCCACGCCCGCCGCTTTCCGCTCGAGGATGTCGCTCGCGATACGCAGGCGACCCTGATCCGCGGCTCGGTCTCCGGCGTCGCCCCTCGCTGGCGCTCGCTGGTGCTCGAGAACGGGGCCAGCGTCGACTACGACGCGCTGCTGCTGACGCTGGGCGCGCGGCTCGAGGCGGTGATACCGAAAGCACTGACCTGGACGCCCGACGCGGATCCCGAGCTGCTCGGCGGCGTGCTCCGCGACCTCGAGGAGGGCTATGCCTCCAGCGTCGCGTTCGTGATCCCACCCGGAGTTGCTTGGTCGCTGCCCGCCTACGAGCTGGCGATGATGACCTCGCGGCAGGTCGCCGGGATGGATCGCAGCTCGATCGAGGTCAGCGTGATCACCCCTGAGCACGAGCCGCTGGCCGACTTCGGGCCCCACGTGACCGAGACGCTCCGCCACGAGCTTCAGGCCGGCCACGTTCACCTGCGCACCGGTGCCACCCTGGTGCAGCGTGGAGCCGAGCTGCAGCTCGAGGTGAACGGAGAGCCCGTCCGCGCCGACCACATCGTTGCTCTGCCCCGCCCGATGGGCGTCCTCATCCCTGGTCTGCCGCGTGACGAGAACGGCTTCATCCCCGTCGATCGCCACGGCCGGGTCCGGGACACCGAGCGAGTCTGGGCGGCCGGCGACGCCGTCTCCTATCCGCTGAAACACGGCGGCCTCGCTGCGCTGCAGGCCGATGCGGCCGCTGAGTCGATCGCCTTTGTGGCCGGCGCCGACATCGAGCCCAAGCCGTTCCGCCCGACGCTGGACGGCGTGCTGCTGACCGGAGAGCGCGGCCGCCGGCTGCGCGATGACGCCGTGGCCGGCGCGGTACCCGCAGGCCCGGGCCGGCCGGTCGCCGGCAAGGTTGCGGGCCGGTTCCTGACGCCCTACCTGACCCGGCGGGATGCGGCAGCGGCCGGCTCGGAGCCGGCACCGGCGATCGACCATGATCCGGACCCACATTTGGAGCTGGGCTCACGAAAGGACAGCCGATGAGCAGTGGCGGCATACGAGACGCCGACGACGGCACTATCGTGCAGCACATAGAGGAGCAGGTTCCAACGGACGCTTCAACGATCTCGATCGTGATCGCGGACGACCATCAGGTCGTCCGCGCCGGCCTGAGGATGCTGCTCGAGGCCGAGGACGGCTTCGAGGTGCTCGACGAGGCCGGCGACGTCCCGACCACGCTGCGCAAGGTGCTGGCCTACCGTCCCAACGTGCTTGTCCTCGACCTCAACATGCCCGGTGAGCCGAGCCTGCCCGCGATCCCTCGCATCCTCGAGTCCTCGCCCGGCACATCCATCGTCGTGCTGACGATGCAGAGCGATCCGGCGTTCGCCCGCGAGGCGCTGCGCTCCGGCGCGGTCGGTTACGTGCTCAAGGAGGCTGCCGACACCGAGCTCGTGCAGGCGGTGAGGCTGGCCGCGGACGGGCGCACGTACCTGAACCCGGAGCTCGGAGCCAGGCTCGCGGCCGAGCCTCCCGCACCCGCCGGGCCGCCTGACGATCTCTCGGCCCGGGAGGTCGAGGTCCTGAAGCTGATCGCGCTCGGCCACACCAACGGCGAGATCGCCTCGAGCCTGTACCTCAGCGTGCGGACCGTGGAATCCCATCGCGCGCACATCCAGCAGAAGACCCGTCGCACGACACGTGCGGATCTGGTGGCATACGCACGCGAGCACGCCCTCCTGGACTGACCGCTCCGGCCCCCGGTGCGGCTGGACTGGCGGCGGCGAGAGGGAGAACGAGAGAAGGCGGTGGCCACATGGCGGTGAAGGCGGAGCTTGAGGCGGAGCTGATCGACTCGGTCTGTGCGCGCGTCCGCGAGCGCCTTCCCGAGGAGCAGGCACCTCCCTGCGAGGCGTTCGTGCGCCAGTACTACCACTGGGTCCCGCCGGAGGATCTGGCCGCCCGCAGCGCGCTCGACCTGTACGGGGCCGCGGTCGCCCACTGGAACCTGACCGCCCAGCGCGATCGCGGGACGGTCAAGGTGCGCGTCTACAACCCCGACTTCGAGCAGCACGGCTGGCAGTCGACGCATACCGTGATCGAGGTGGTCACCGACGACATGCCCTTCCTGGTCGACTCGGTGACGATGGAGCTGAGCCGCGAGGGGTACGGGATCCATCTGGTCATCCACCCGGTGCTGCGGGTCCGGCGCGACCCGGAGGGGCGCCTGCTCGAGGTGCTCGAGCCGGGCGCCGCGGACGGCGAGGAGATCCGCGAATCGGTCCTTGGCGTCGAGGTCGATCGCGCCTCGAGCGCGGCCGCGCTCGAGGAGCTGCGCGGGAACATCGAGCGCGTGCTCGACGAGGTCCGTGCGGCGGTCGAGGATTGGGGCCCGATGCGCGAGCGGATGCTGGCGATGGTCGCGGAGCTGCAGGAGCAGCCACCCCCGATCGACGCTGCCGGCGTGGAGGAGGCCAAGACGTTCCTGACCTGGGCGGCCGAGAACCACTACACCTTCCTCGGCTACCGCGAGTACGAGCTGGTCAGTGAGGAGAACGGCGACGCGCTGAGAGCAGTCCCCGACTCAGGCATGGGGATCCTCCGCGGACCCCCGGCCACGCGTCTGAGCAAGAAGCTGGCGCCCAAGGCCCAGGCCATGGCTCGCGCCCCGCACGTGCTCGTGCTGACCAAGGCGAACTCGCGCGCGACCGTACACCGGCCCGCGTACCTCGACTACATCGGGGTCAAGACGTTCGCGCCCGACGGCACGGTGACCGGCGAGCGGCGCTTCCTCGGCCTCTACACCACGGCCGCCTACAAGGAGGGCCCGTCGGAGATCCCGATCCTGCGCGACAAGGTCGACACGGTGCTCGCCCGGGCCGGGTTCCCGAGCGACAGCCACGACGCCAAAGCGCTGATGGACATCCTCGAGAACTACCCGCGCGACTCGCTGTTCCAGATCGAGGTCGATGACCTGTTCGAGGTAGCGATGGGCATTCTCGGCCTCAACGAGCGCCAGCGCGTGCGTCTGTTCCTGCGCCGCGATCCGCTGGATCGGTTCATCTCCTGCCTGGTGTTCATCCCCCGAGACCGGTTCAACACCGAGAACCGCGAGCGCGTCGGCTCGATCCTGGCCGAGACGTTCAGCGGCACCCGCGTCGACTGGGAGCTGCACCTGTCCGAGTCGCTGCTCGTCCGCGTGCACTACGTCGTGCACTGCGACCGGCCGCCGGCCGGCTTCGACACGGCGGAGATCGAGGCGCGATTGGTCAGCGCGACGCGGGCCTGGACCGACGATCTGCGGGACGCCCTGGTGGAGGAGCACGGCGAGGAGCATGGCGA
>Ga0209839_10000160_pt1 | contig 32663 bp, 32 predicted proteins | sample OrgsoiDNA2013050_FD_185800 | JGI IMG/M metagenome (GOLD analysis project Ga0209839, IMG submission 185800) | Permafrost soil microbial communities from the Arctic, to analyse light accelerated degradation of dissolved organic matter (DOM) -... | ecosystem: Environmental > Terrestrial > Soil >... | reverse complement strand
GGTCCACGGGAGCCGCGCGACCCGGCCCCATCTGCCACTCATACCCCAGCGGCCACCTAGCTCACTGCCGACACCTGGCCCGCTCGAACCCAGTGTCGTGGTTGGGCCCCTGCTGTCGTTAGGACGACAGCAGGGGCCCAACCACGTCGTTGGCGGAGCGGGCGCGGGGCGGGCGGGGGCCGGCGCGTCGCCTGGGGCCAGGGGCCAGGGGCAGGGGCCAGGGGGTCAGCGGGGGCAGGGGTCAGGGGTCAGGGGTCAGCGAGGAGGAGGGCGGCGGCCAGGCGGCCGGCGATGACCAGGCAGATGACCTGGGGGACGGCGTTCAGGAGCCCGGTCGCGACCGGGCCGGGGTTCCCGGCCACCAGCAGGTGCTCGCCGACCGCTGCGCAGGCCGACCCGGCCAGCAGCAGCACCGTCAGGAGCCGCGGGCGGGCGAGCTCGAGCCAGCCGCGGCCAGACTGACGGTAGCTGGCGGCGGCCATGAAGAGCCCGGCGGACGCGGTCAGGATGACCGCACCCGGATAACCGCCCAGCCAGAATCCGGTGAGCGGCAGCCCGCAGGCGACCCCCGCCCTGGCCGCGGCCGTAGCGGATCCCCGGCCCCGGCCCAGGCGGGGTGACCGGGCGGCCGCCGGGCCGGCCGCGGGCGCAGCACCGGGCCGCGCCCGCCGTCGCCGCAGCGGCACTCCCGTCCAGATCGCCACCAGCATGACCAGGGCCAGGGCGGCCAGGCCGCCGGTGATCGCCTCGTGGTAGAGCAGGCCGGGCAGGTACGTCAGCGTTACCACCCCGGCCGTGCCGGCTGGAAGCAGCCAGGCCTGCTTCCAGCCGTCCAGCCGGAGCGCGCGCAGCCGCCGGCCGCCGATGCTCGCCCGCCACCCTGCGTTGAAGTTCTCGTTCACCACGAGGTAGGACCGCGTGGCCGCGTTCACCCGCAGGACCCGCCGGGACGGCGTCCAGGACTCGACCCTGGCCGCGGGGCCCGGCTGGGTTTGGCTCGAGGCCCGGGCGCCAGGGCTATACAGTCCGGCGTCCTGCACGTCGAACGCATCCCCGGCCGGCTCGACCACGCGGTTCAGGCCCGCCGCGACCGTGACCGGCGAGCAGGCGGTGAACCGCAGGGGCCGACCGGTGACCAGGTCGCCGAAACCGCCCGATACGCGCGTCGGCACGACCTTCCCGTTCAGCTCGATGAAGGGGCCAAGACCGCACCGCAGCCTGAACGTCCCCCCGGGCGTGCCCACCTGCGGCACTCCGGGGATCACCACGCCGGAGATCTGCAGCGGCACCTGCAGCGGAGTGAACCTGAGCGTGAGCGTCCTCGTTCGCATCGGCGCGAAAGCCACGATCCCGGTGCGCCCGACCACACCACCGCGGACCTGGCCCGCGGACCCGGCGATCAGGACCTGCAGCAGGCCTGACGCACCGGGGGGGCGCTGGATCGTCACCTGGCTGACTACCCGGCGCCGTCGCCACGCGATCCTGAGCACCGGGCGGGCGTCGGCGGGACTGGCGATCCAGGAGGTCGCCGGGTCACCGTCGAAGGCCGACCTGGCCTGGTCCTGCGGGTCATCGGTATACGTCGACGACGCCGTCACCCGGGCTTGGCTCCGGCCCAGCCGGGTGAACTTCTGGACCAGCGCGGCGTCGGTCAGCACCGCCGACCCGCGCAGCTGGGCCACGCCCGCGGCCGGCTCGGTAAATGCCCGATCGAGGCCGTACTGCTCCTCGGTCGAGGAGGCCAGCAACGGCGAGCACACCCACCGCAGCGAGGTGAGCATGCACCCCGACGGCTGCGGCTGGGCCTTGGCCAGCACCACGGCCGTCGGGTCCCGGCCGCCCGGGCCGGTCACGTCCGGGGTGACGATCGGCTCGCTGGCCTGGACCCCCGGCACCGAGATCTCCGAGATGGCAGCCTGGGCGCCGATCGCAGGATCCGGCCGCGAGGCCAGACCGGTGACCGTGATCCGCAGCCAGCCGGACGCACCGCGGGGCACTCGCAGCACCTGGGCACCCCCGGTGGCCCGCACCCGGTCGGTGATCTGGCCGGCACTGGTGCGCACCGCGACCTGGGTTACCGCCGGGCCCAGCGCCGCCCGGTCGGCGAAGGCCACGCGGATCACCCCGGGATCGACCGGCGAATCGAAGTCGATCTGAATCCACTGGCCGACCGGCCCGGTCCAGCTGCCGGACTCCCACATGGTCCGGCTGTCGCCGTCGACCGCGGCGTAGGGCAGCAGGCCGCTCGCCCACTGGGCGGGAATGGCCCCGATGTCGGCGGCGGACGACGACGCGGTCACATTCGCGATGCCGCGGTACCGTGCGACGCTCAGGTACCTGCTCCAGCCCGGTTCCGTGTAGTCGGCGGCCGCCTCGAACGTCTGGGCGGGCTGGGCGGCGGTCAGGGTCGGCGAGTAGGAGGTGCGCAGCTCTCCGAAGTTGCGCACCCGGCGCCGCAGCGAGTCCGTCAGCACCGAGGCGGCCGTGGGCAGGCCGGGGAAATCGGAGTTGAGCAGCACGGGCCGACCGCCGAGCAGGCCCTCGTCGGCGAGCGTGAGCAGGGCCTCGGGACCGCCGTAGACGCGCATCGTGCCCGAGGCCGGCTGGACGGTCGCCACCGGTGCGGCGCCAGATACCCGGTAGATCTCGACCGGCGGGTAGGGCGGGTCGAAGTTGGTCACCGCATCGTCAGGGACGGCGCTGCCCACCGGCAGGCCGAACTGAGCCACCCTGGAGATCCCCGGCGATGCGGCCAGCGCCTGGCTGATCCGCGCGGGCCAGGCTCCGTCCAGCGTGGATCGGCTCAGGTCGTTGCGGACGAGCACGTACTTGACGCCCATCCTGGCGAGCACCTGAGTCAGGCCCGCCGACCCGTCCCCGGCCGCCAGCCGCTGATCGATCGTGTCGAGCAGCCGCTCGTTGCCGGGCGACCCGATGGTAGACAGGTCTCGCTCCGCCCAGTCGACGGTGGCCAGTGGCTGCAGGACGTTGTCGAGAGGGCTGCCCCAGGTGTACTGGCCGAACGGGGCGCCAGGGACGACCAGCACGGCCTGGCGACCCGCGTGCCGGTTCAGCCAGGTCGCCGCGCTCACCCAGTAGGACGGGATCTGGCGGAAGCTGCCCGAGCCGGCCAGCCCGCCGAGATAGCCGGGCAGGGCCAGGCCGCCGATGGCCAGCGCGGCGGCCACGGCCCGGGCGGCGCGCAGCCGGGGCAGCCGCGTGGATGCCAGCAGGTGAGCGAGCCCGAGCGCGACCGGCAGGCGGATCATCGGATCAAACTTGCGCAGATTGCGGAACGCGGACGCGCCGCCGTCGATCAGGTGGTCGACCGGGGCGGCCAGCGGGTTCCCCAGGCTGCCCAGGTACCCGGCCGAGATGATCACCACGCCCGCGAGGACGCAGCAGAGCAGGAAGCGCCGTCCGGGCAGCCGGGGGCGGACTAGCCCGGCCAGCCCGAGGCCCGCGATCAGCCCGGTCAGCAGCGTCGGCAGCGCCCCGGTGGCGATCCGGTATCCCGCCTGCCACCAGGGCTGACCGTTCACCACCAGGTAGCCGACCCAGTTCTCGGTCCCGCGCAGGATGTTGGACAGGCTGGTCACCGACGTGGTGACCGCCGCGCTCTCGGTGTACGGGACGATCGAGACGCCGTACTTCGACAACAGCAGCAGGGGGACCGACCACCAGCAGGTGGCCGCCGCGACGGCAGGGACCCACCAGGCGAGAATCCGCCACCGCGGCGCCGGCCGCGCCTGCGCGAGGATGTAGATGACTGCGGGAACCAGCACGGCGATGGTCGCGGCGGCGTTGATGCCGCCGCACAGGGCGACGGCCGCGGCCGACCGGACGGCGGCGCGTCCCAGCCGACCCCGGGCCGCATCGACGAGCGGGATCAGGATCCAGGGCAGCATCGCGGCGGGCAGGAACTCCGAGGAGAGCTCGCCGAGCAGGGTGAGCGCGGCGGGTGACAGGGCATAGGCGAGGCCCGCTGCGACCTGCGTCCACGGCGTCCCGATCCCCAGCCGGCCCGCGAGCCGCACCGTACCGAGGAAGGCGGCGACGCAGACCGCGCCGATCCACAGCCGCTGGATCACCCACGGCTCCAGCGCCGCGAACCTGCCGAGGGCGAAGAACGGCCCCATCGGGAAAAGGTAGCCCGCGGCCTGATCCTGCAACTGGCCGAATTGCTGCGGATCCCACAGGGTCAGCGCCCGGCTGAGGAATCCCGCCGGGTCGATCGCCAGGTCGAGCTTGGTGTCGGCGATCACGTTGCCCGGCGATGTCACGAACGGGAGCACCACCAGCAGCAGGCTGAACGCGAGCAGCCGGATCCCGCCCCGGATCCGCTCGTCCACGCCCAGCGAGCGCGGCGGCAGTCCGCCGGCCGGAGACAGGTTGCCGGCCGGCGGCGGGGTGGCCGCGTCGATCACGGCGGGCGGCCGGCCTCCCCGGCCGGGCGGCCGAGCAGGCGCTCTTGCGGCGTGGCCGGCCGGAGCAGCGCGGCGTCGCCGCAGCGGGAGATGAGGATGTCGAGCACCGGTCCCTCGGCGAGTACCTCGCCGGGGCCTTCGGCGCCCGCGCCGGACACGATCCAGGTTCCGGGGCGGCCGGCTCGGGACGTTCCGTTCTGTATGCACGCCCAGATCAGCGCGGCCATCCGGGCCTCGGCGCGGTCCCAGCCCAGCTGCGCCGCCCACCGGCGGCAGGCCTGCGCGACGGCCGCGCGGCGGGCCGGGTCGGCAAGCTCCTTGACCGCCCGGTCGGCGACGTCCTCGATCAGTTCCCCGTCCCGGACCAGCCAGCCGGTCTCCCCGTCACGCACCGCGTCGCGCAGTCCGTCGACATCGAAGGCGACGGTGGGCACGCCGAGGGCCGCGGCCTCGAGCACGCACAGCCCCCAGCCCTCCCCCTGGGAGGTGTTCAGGTGCAGCAGCGACCCGGCCACGACCGACTCCTTGTCCGCTTCCCGGAGAAAACCCCGGAGGCGGACCGTGCCGGCCAGGCCGCGCGCCGCGACGCGGTCGGCTAGTGACCGCGCGGCCGGGCCGCGTCCCACCACGTCGATGGTGATCCCGCTGTCCCGCAGTCGTTCCGCGACGGGCAAGATCAGCTCGGCCCGCTTGTGGGCGACCAGTCGGCCCACCCAGACCAGCGAGCCGCGGCCCGGGTCTGCCGACTGCGAAGCCGCGCCAGGCACGGGTAGACCGGGCACGGGTGGGCCGGGCACGGGGGCACCGTTCGGGATCAGGTAGATGTCACCGGTCCAGCGGAGGCGCTCGCGCATCGCGGTGACGGTGGAGGGCGAGACCGCCACGCAGGCATGGCGCCGGTAGGCCAGCCGCGCCACGGGGCCTTCCAGGATTCGGCCGGCCTGCGCCATCCAGCACGGAAAATGCACCCCGAACTGAACGGAGTGCACGTGGTGCATCACGCACAGCACGGGCACCCGCCTGGGCAGGACGCACGGCGCGAAGAACGGGATCCCGTTCTGGCAGTCGAGCACGGCGTCGAACGACCGGCGGTGCGCCAGCAGCCAGCCCAGCACGAGCGGGTACACGGTGAAGCGTCCGCCCATCCTGACGATCTCGATCCCGTCACGGCGGTCGCGGCGCGCCTGCCCGGCCGCGCGCGCGGTCAGGAAGCGGACGGCTGCCCCGCGGCCGGCCAGGCCGCGGGCGATCTCCCAGGCGTACCGCTCGGCGCCGCCGGCCTCCGGATGCCAGGGGTCACGCCAGTTGGCGACGGCGATCCGCGCGCCGCTCAGGTCCGGCGGGCCGCTGCCCGGTACGGTCACGCCGTCGTAACCCCGGCCGGGAACGTCGGCACCACCGGGGGTGCCGACGCCCCGGCCGGGAGGGCCTGCGGCGAGGGGGGGAACGCCTGCAGGCCGGCTGGGGGAAGAGTACGTGGCATCGGTGACCGCCCCGCCGCGGCCTGATCGGCGCGCAACCGCAGCCAGATGGAGGCGACGTCACGGAACGTCGCCGCCGAGTGGCGCGGCACCGAGAACGTGGAGCCTGGCATGTCCCGCCACCGGACCGGGATCTCGGTCAGCGTCGCCCCCAGCCGCTGGCATCTGGCGATCAGCTCAACGTCGAAGGCGAAGCCAGCCGTGCCGAGCGACAGCGCCGCGGCCCGGGCCAGCGGCCCGGAGAAGAACTTGAACCCGCACTGGGTGTCCGTGATCTCCGGGACGATCCGCCGGGCCACGGCCCGGAACGCGGCCGCGCCGGCCCGGCGGATCCCGCTGTGCCTGTCCTCGGTGACCGAGCCGCCCAGCGCGCGCGACCCGATGACCACCGCGGTCCCCGCGGTGAGCAGGCTGACGGCGACGTCCAGGGCGGCCAGGTCCGTGGCCATGTCGGCATCGCAGTACCCGACGAACGGGGCCCGCGTGGCCAGCAGGCCCGCCTGGATCGCCAGGCCCTTGCCGGCGCGATGACAGCGCAGCAGCCTGACCGGTACCGGACCCGCGGGCCAGTTCCGCACGATGTCGCCGGTCAGGTCGGTGCTGGCGCTGTCCACGACGAGTATCGCCGCGCGCAGCGGGAGCGTGGCCGCCTTCCGGCACAGCATGGCGAGCCCGTCGGGCAGCCGGCGGGCCTCGTTGCGGGCCGGAACGACGATCTCGATTAACGCCGGGGGGACGTTCCGCTGGTCCTCCGGCGGCATGCTCGCCACTCGCCTGAGCCGACTCAGCGCGTGCCGTAGTCGTACAGGGTGGCGTGCTTCGGCGTGCCGTTAGACACGCCAGTCAGCGCGCTGCCCATCGCGACGGCGGCCCCAGCGGCGAGTACGGCCCCCAGGATGATGACGATGAGCAAGCGGGCCACGACGCTCCTCCTTCAGCCGGGCCAGGTGCGATGGCTGGGCCGCTGCCCAACCACCTGGCGACGCGACCATACTGTAACAAGTTCTAGTTTGTCTAGCACGCGCCTTTCCCCGCCCGGGACCACATTTAGCCGGTCATCACCTAAGTTCACGTGCTGATCCAGCGTCGGGCACGGGCCCGGGCGGGACGGCGCACCGGCGCCGGGGGCGCGCGGGGTGCCGGGGCGATGCCAGCGCCAGCCGATGAATGCCCTCGGTATGCGCGGCGTCGATGACGACGTGGGTGGCGGGGTCACGGACCAGCAGCACAGACCTGGCGCTGACAGTGATGCGCCGTGTCCCATGCCTCATTGAAGACGGAAGACTGTTGCGGTGGCTTATGCGCTTTTCGATACGCCCGCGATACACCGAATCCCGGCATCAAGGAACTGACGCAAGCCGACGGTGAGATGGTCCCGCCGCCGGTGACCGCGACAGCCCAGCTACTGCAGAGATGTTCCTCAACCGCCGAAGCCTTGAAGGCCACGCGCAGGCATCACGCCTGCTGCTGCCTGGTGCCTGCGGGTCAGCGCCGCGGGCGAGCAGGAACGCGGTGACGTCGGCGCGCAATGGCTCGCCCGTCCTGGCGTGGCCGTCGGACTCGGCGTGGATGGCGCGGCGGAGGAGGGTCCACCCGTCGCGGCCGGCGCACCTGACGCGGACGTCGTCCTGGCCCGGCACGTGCTCACCGCGGTCACCGAGCGACGTAGGTTCGCCTCATGAGGACCAGGACCACGGCCGACCACGCCGGCAGCCGCCGGGAGGACTTGGAGTCTCTCGGCGCGGCGCTGGTACGCAGCGCGCCCGTCAGCGAGAGGGCCGGCGAGGGTCGGGAAGATAGACGGCTTCGAGCAGGTAGGCGTGGCCGGTCTCACGGCCCCACTGCGCGAGCGCAGTGTGCCCTTCGCGGGCAGGCGCCTCGTCCCGGCCGGCCTGGAGATCTCGCTGGGAGTCCCACTGGGCATAGACGGCGGCGTGCGTGCCGTCGAGCCCTCGATGCAGGGACATGGAGCGGAAGCCGGGGCGACTGGTGAGCACGTGGATACGGTCGTGCATGGTGGCCAGCCATCCGTCTACCTGGGCCTCGGCGGGCATCTCCCAGGTTTGAATGAAGCAGATTCCGCCGTCGGCCGGATCAAGGCGGGGCGCCGGTCCCGTGCGTTCGGCGGTCATGGCGCCGCCATGGCAGCCGCGGACGGCGACGTGAAGAATTGGCGCAGCGTATCCCCTAGCACGGCTGGCTGCTCTTCGGCCGGGTAGTGCCCGCACCGCTCGATGATCACCTCCTCTGAATGCGGCGCGACCTGGCGGATGCTCGCGGCGACCAGGCCGCCGAGCCGCTGCCTGCCGCCGACGGACAGAACGGGACAGCCGGGAACTGGCAGGTCGCCGAAATCCCGGACGTCGTCAGCCAGGGTCCGGTAGTAACCGAATCCGGCTCGCATGGCCCGGGAGCGCAGTAGCAGCGCGCATACTCATCCAGGTCAGCCGGGCCGATCGCGCCGGGAGAGTAAGCATGCTGGCGGTAGAAGTAGGCCAGGAACTCGCGCTCCCGGCCGGCGAGGAGCCACTCCGGCACGTCCAGCATCGTGGCAAGGCTCATCCACCAGGCGTGCTGCTGGCCGAGGCTGATATCGGCGAGGTCGGCCAGGCCGAAGCCGGGCAGCACGGTCTCGATCGCCGCAAAGTGCGACACCAGGCCGGGATACGCGGCGGTGAGGTAGTACCCGACGGCGCCACCCCAGTCATGCCCGGCGACGCGGGCCTGGCCGAGCCCGAGCTGATCGATGAGCGCGGCCACATCGGCCGCGACTGTCCGCTTGTCGTAACCGCCCTCGGGCCGGTCGGAATCGCCGCAGCCGCGCATATCCACGGCCACGGTGGTGTATTGAGCCGCCAGTTCCGGGACGACCCGCCGCCAGGCATAGCTGGTCTCCGGCCACCCGTGCAGCAGCACGACCAGAGGTCCGTCACCGGCTGTCCGCAGGTGCATCGAGATCCCGTTCACGGTCATCCGCTCGCTGCGCACGGCTGCCGGGCCGGCCGCCGCTGCGTCGGTCACAGGGACCAATCGACGGGGTAGTTGACGATCGGGACAAAGGTAACGCCGGCCTTCTCGGCGGCGGCACGGGCGTCGATGATCATCTCCTTCAGCGTGCTCATCTGCCGGGCATGCTCGTCGGATTGCCACAGGCTGACGTGGACCATCGAGCCGTCCGGGGAGGCGCCGGCGTAGTAGCTGATCAGGCCAGGCAGCTGCCGGATCGCAGGCGACAGGTAGCGGCCGGTCGCCGCGATCATGGCCTGGACTTGACCGAACCGGGCCGGATCGAAGTCATCGCGGGAGACACGGACAACGGCTGCGGCCGGCAGCGGTGTCGTGGTCATGGCTTGGTCCTCCTAGTGTTAAATTACGTTTCGATCTCCTATCGGAATTAATCCTAGAGGAACTGGCCGCCGGAACCGCCGCAGGATGGTGAGCGTGTGCGCTGAGATGAGCCGACCCGCGGGCCGCCCCAGGAACCCGGGGCTGGACGCAGCCATCCTGGCCGCAGCTGAGCGCCAGCTCGGCGAACGCGGGTACGCGCGGATGTCGCTGGAATCGGTAGCCGCCACGGCGGGCACCACCGTGCCGACGGTCCGGCGCAGGTATCGCAGCAAGGCCGACCTGGCCGCAGCGGTCATCGGATCGCTGCGCGTCACGAACCTGCCCGCGGGAGCGGCGACGCCGCGGGCTGACGCGCTGGCGATCCTGCGGAACTTTCAAGCCAACCTGGGCCGGAAGGACGCCATGGCGCTGGTCGGCAGCCTGCTCGCCGAGGAGCGCCGGCACCCGGAGCTGCTGGAGATCTTCCGCGAGCGCCTTGCCAGGCCACGGCGGGCCAGCTTGCGCCAGGCGCTGGCGGACGGCGCAGCGGCCGGCCAGCTGCCCGCGTCCATCGACCTGGACGCGCTGGCCAGCATGCTGATCGGCTCCTTTTACGCCCGCTACCTGCTCAGCTCCGACCTGCCAGCCGACTGGGCAGAGCGCACCTTGCAGGCGGTCTGGCCGAACCCGCCGGCAGGTGCCGAGGAAAACTAGTGCAGCCGCTCATTATCCCCGCCCGGTTCCTGGTTACGTTGTGTGGTTATGCTGCCTGGGCCCTGCTGGCCCGGGGTCTGCCCGAGCGGGCACTGGTGACCTTCGAGGTATGGGACGACCCTTTGTCCATGATCAGGTGTATCCGCAGGCCAGGGGCAAAACTGGTCGAGAATGGCGAGGAACCTCATGAAGGTGCCGGAGTCGTTGCCACCGGTCCTTGCCGCAGCGCCGATCACCTCCGGGAACAGCGATTCCAGGACGGCCTGGCCGCCGTCGGCGGCATCGGGAATGGGAGGCGCCCCGGCCTGCTGGCGGCGCAGCTCGCCGAGCGCCCTGGGCTGGGCCACGTCCCGCCCTGCCGCCCACCTGGCCGGACACGGTCCCCCGCCGGAGCGGCCCAGGCGCTGCCGCCGGCCGCTGGACCCGCGCCGGCGGCGGGAGGCGGCCACAGTCCCATGGCTCGCAAATCTGCTATTTGTGGCTAAAACCACCGGCCAGCAGCCGGGCAAAGCACCGCGTTCTCATGCTGGAGCACCAGCAACTCAGCTGCCTTCGCCTGGTCGCCACGGCACAGCAAGACGACCAAGCCGGGCATACCGCGGCGGCGCCGTTGGCGGCCTCGCCGACCACCTCGACGCCCGCGAGTGGTGAGGATCAGCCGGAAGCCGGTGCGCACCAGATCCTGGTCGACGACGACGAGTACCCGCGGCCCGAACGGCGGGTCTACGCCGTCACCGTGGCGGGGCGTAGCCCGGGCACCGCCGCCACCGTGGTGGGGCTTAGCCCGGGCACCGCCGTACCAACTTCCTGATGTTGCTGCGACCGCGAGCCGTTAGCTCAGCCTGTCACGATGACCTCACCGTGAATGTCCGGGTCAGGTCGGCGGTCGAGCTGTCGCCCGCGTACACGTCGATACGGCCCGGCTCCACCACGAACTTCCCCTGGTTGTCGTAGAAGCCAAAGTCGCGGCGGTCCAGCGTGAACCTGACGGTGCGGTGCTGGCCGGGTGCCAGCGTTACCCGCAGGAAGCCGCGCAGCCGGCGTACCGGCTGGGAGATGCTCGCCACCGGATCGTGCAGGTAGAGCTGGACGACCTCGTCACCGGTCCGGCTGCCAGTGTTCGTGACGTCCACCGACGCGGTGATTCGGCCGCCCGGGGATACGGTTGTCGAGCTGAGCTGCAGGTTGGACACCGCGAACGTGGTGTAGCTGAGGCCGAACCCGAATGGGTATAGCGGCGTGCAGCTGTTCAGGTCGCGGTACCGGGAGTCGTACTTCTGCGTGGTGTCGCACGGGCGCCCAGTGGGGTCGTGGTTGTAGTAGATCGGCACCTGGCCGAGGTTGCGCGGGAATGACACCGGCAGCTTGCCGCCCGGGTTGACCTTCCCGAATAGCACGTCGGCGACCGCGTTGCCGGCCTGCACGCCCGGGAACCACGACTCCAGAATGGCCGGCGCGGACGCGGCCACGCCGCCGAGGGTGAGTGGGCGGCCGTTGAACAGCACGACCACGAACGGCTTGCCGGTGGCTTTGATGGCGTCGATCAGCTCCTGTTGGCGGCCGGGCAGATCGAGCGTGCTGCGGGAGGCGGCCTCGCCGCTCATCTCCCGCGACTCGCCGAGCGCGAGCACCACCTGGTCGGCCGCGCGGGCCGTGGCGATCGCGGCTGCGAACCCGTCGGTGGGCTGGCAGTCCGCGGCGGGGTCGTACGCCGGTGGGTCGGTGTGCGGCAGCGTGCACGCCTGGGCGTACGTCGTGGTGCCGGTGCTCGCTGCGCGGACGCCGTTGAGGACGGTCACCGCGTCCTGGTCCCGGCCGTTCCCGGACCACGGGCCGAGCATCGCGTGGCCGTCATCGGCCAGCGGCCCGATCACCGCCGTGTTCTTCGCCGGGTCGAGGGGCAGGGTGGCGCCGTCGTTTTTCAGCAGCACCATGGACCGGTCCGCGGCGGTGCGGGCCGCGGCCACCGCGTCGGGCCGCAGCTGCGCCGACTCTGCCTTGGACACGTCCACGTACGGGTGCTCGAACAGCCCGGCGCGGAACTTCACCCGCAGGATCCGGCGTACGGCGTCGTTGATCCGGGCCATCGAGATGCGGCCCTGCGACAGCAGCTGGGCGCCGTAGTCGCGGATCAGCGTGCTGGTCATCTCGGAGTCGGTACCGGAGTTGAGCGCGAGCGCGGCCGCGCCCGGCCCGTCGGCCGCCACGCCGTGCCCGCACGGCCCGTCGTTCGGCGTGACCGGCGGGCAGGCCCGCATCTCGGCGACGGCCGTGTAGTCGCTCTCGATGAAGCCATCGAATCCCCACTCGTTCTTGAGGATTGTGGTCTCGGTATACGGGTTGCCGCAGCCGGGCACCCCGTTGATCGCGTTGAACGAGCACATCACGGTACCGGCACCCGCGTCCACGGCCGCCTTGAACGGCGGCAGGTACAGGTTGCGCAGCCGCTGCTCGGACATGTCGGTGGTGTTGTAGTCCCGGCCGCCCTCCGGCTGGCCGTACGCGACATAGTGCTTCGGGCTGGTGACTACCTTGTCCGGCGCACTGTAGTCGGTGCCCTGGGCGGCCCGAACCCGCGCCGCGGCGAACACCGCGCCCAGGTACGGGTCCTCGCCGGCACCCTCCGCGATGCGGCCCCAGCGCGGCTCGTGCGACACGTCGACCATCGGCCCGTAGATCTGCTTGATCCCAACCGCCGCGGACTCACGCGCGCCGATCCGGTCGTCGGCCGCGGCGACCCGCGGGTCGAAGCTGCTCGCTTCGCCCAGCGGGATCGGGAAGATGGTCCGGAACCCGTGGATGGTGTCGAACGCGAAAAGCATCGGAATGTGCAACCGGGACTGCTCGACCGCGATGTGCTGAAGCCGGCTGATCTCCACGGGGTCGGTGAGGCCGAACGCCGAACCGAGGCCGCGCTGCACCTCGGCGTCGGTGACCATGAACCCGGGCAGCAACTGGATCTGCTCCAGCTTCTCCGTCAGCGTCATCTGCGCGAGCAGGTTGCTGATCCGCGACTCAGTCGACTTGCTGACCTGCGACTCAGTCGACTTGCTGACCCGCGACTCAATCGACTGGTTTCCGGCGTGGGCACCGGCGGCGGTCACGGAACCGAATACGGTGATCGTGGCGACGATGCTGGCCACTGATCTGAATTTCATCTGCCCTCCCTTGGGCATCTCACGTCTCTGTCAGCCACATGTAGCTGACACGTGTAAGTAACAGGAACTTAACCGGTCAGCTTTGGTTCGGGGTAGAACTTGTTGCTAACGGTTCGATCACGCTTCGAGCCGCTGGACGGCGGATCATGTGGTCTGGCGGCGGATGACTTTCAGCACGCCTTCCGTCGGCCGTAGCGGGCGCGGCTGGGCCGAGAAGTGAGCAGGACACCAGGTCAGCGAGGTGTTCCCCGAATGCAGCCATGCCGGTAGCAGCGATCGTCAGGGCGGGAGCGCCCAGCCGGGCGGCGGGAATATCGTCTACGCCGATGACGGCCAGATCCTGCTGTGCGGTCAGCTTCTGCGTTCTCATCCCCGCGAGAACCGCGAGACCGACCTCGTCGTTGTAGGCGCAGACGGCCGTGACCCGCGGTAAAAGGTGCCCGAATCCCAGCCGACCGCGGGCCGGCCGGCCACCGGTCTCGCACTGGATTCCGCGGCGTGGGTGCCGCTCGCCGTGGCCGTGGCGAGGAGTCCCGACACGGCCAGCAGAACTAGACCTAGGTGCGCCTTGCGCATCGCGCGACGCTCATCGGCCCTCCCTCGGGCTGCATTCCTTATACGTGTAAGGGATGAGGGTGCCACCCGGGTTCCCGATAGGCGGACTAGGTGGTCTGGCGGCGGATGACGTTCAGAACGTCATCCGTCGGTCGCGCCGGGCGCGGCTTGCCGCGGAGCGAGCAGGACACCAGGTCGGCGAGGTGATCCCCGAATACCGCCATGCCGGTTGCGACGGTTGTCAGCGCGGGAGCGTTCAGCCGGGCGGCCGGGATATCGTCTACGCCGATGACGGCAAGATCCTGCGGCGCGGTCACCCCCTGGGTCCTCATTCCCGCGAGGACCGCGAGACCGGTCTCGTCGTTGTACGCGCAGACGGCCGTGACCCGCGGTTCTTCCGCCAGCCACCGGGCGACGGCGTGCCCGGCCGCGGCCGCGTCAAGCGGGACCGTCAGCGCGGCCGGCCTGGGCAGCCCGTACTGGACGCACGCACGCGTCGCGCCCTCCAGCCGAGGGGTGCTGAACGCGGGCAGTCGGTCGTCGTCGGGGAGGGCGAACCCCAGCCGCCGGTGGCCGGCCTCCACCAGGTGCTTGACCTGCAGTTCGCCGATACGGCGCTGGAACGGGCGGAACGTCTTCCCGCCGCGCGGCTGGAAGACCGGTGTCACGACCAGCATCCCCGCCCGTCTCGCCGTGGCTTCCTCGGCGGCGCTGAGTGCTTGGTGGTTGATCACGGCCGCGGGCGCGATCGTCTTCCACAGGTCGCTTACCGGCCGCGCGGATCGCGGGTGAGCATGCACGACCAGGGTCAGGCTGGTATCGGCGAGGCGCGTGGAAAGATGCTCGATGAGGCTGGCGATAGCCGGGCCGATGGGCCACTCGGGGATCAGGAACAAGATCACATCCGAGCGGCCGGAACGTAGCGCGCGGGCCGGAGCATAGGGAGCGTACCCGAGTCGGCCTGCCGCCTCGCGGACGCGGCGGGAGGTCTCAGTGGAGATCGCCTGGTTCACCACGTCGTTGAGCACATAACTGACCGTTGCCCTCGAGACGCCGCTGGCCTCGGCCACGTCCGCGCTCGTCGGCCGACGTTTCCCAGCAGCCACTCGTGTTTCCTCTCGGCTACCACCCAGCATGGACCTCGCACAAGCGCGTGACAAAACCGTTACTACGGTTCTCTATCCGGTGCGAGACCTATCGGTTAAATTCTTCTACTTACACGTGTTAGTCCACTTCTAGCTGGTAGCAGGGGTTCGGAGCGCTTCATACGCCTGTCCTGGTGACAGCATGAGGCCGACCGGCCCACTGCATTCCTGAACCGCGCGGCTCCTCCCGGGCCGGGCGGGCAGACGAAGGATTCTGTCAACAGGCTTCGGCGCGCACTGTGCGCGGTACAAGAGGAGAATCCATGCAGGTAAGAATACTTGCGGTCCTGGCCGCATCGCTCCTGTTCGGCGGGGCGCTCGCGGCGGGTTGCAGCTCCCCGGGCACGACATCCGGCAATGCTGCCTCGAGCTCCTGCAAGATTGCGCTCCTGCTCCCGGAGAACACCACCCCGCGCTACGAGTCCGCGGACAAGCCGTATTTCGAGGCTCAGGTCGCCAAGCTGGCCCCGCAGTGCGAGGTGCTCTACTTCAATGCCGCCAACGACGGCAGCCTGCAGACCCAGCAGGCCAACACTGCCCTGGCGGAGGGAGCCAAGGTCCTGGTGCTTGACTCGGCCGATCCCCAGTCCGGCGCCGCGATCGTCCAGGCGGCGGGCCAAGGGTGTGAAGACCATCGCCCATAACCGGATGACCGGCGGCCAGGTGGCCATGGTGACAACCTTCAACGGCCTGCAGGTCGGCGGCTTGCAGGGGAGCGCCCTGATCGGCGCGATGAAGGCGGCGGGCGACAAGCCAGGTGCCGAGATCGTGATGATCAACGGCGCCACCTCGGGCTACGAGGCGAAGCAGTACTAATGCTCAGCCACGGTTGGCTAACGGTCAGTCAATGGTCTGTCCCCCGTCCACGACGAGAGTGTGACCGACGGTGAAGGCTGCGAGGTCGGAGCACAGCCACAGCACCGCCGAGGCGATCTCTTCAGGGCGTCCCATCCGACCGATCGGCTCCTGGCTGATCATGGTTTCGCGGCCTTTGCCGGTGCCGCCGGTGACGCGCTCCATCATCGGGGTATCGATGATCCCGGGGGCGACGGCGTTAATCCGGATTCCGGCGTCAATGTTCTCGAGTGCTGCGGACTTGGTCAGCCCGATCACGCCCCACTTGGCGGCCGCGTAGCCGGCCTGTCCGGCGATGCCGATGACTCCGGCACCGGAGGAGGTATTCACGATGGCTCCCCCGTGCTCCCGCATAAGCGGGATTTCGTGCTTCATGCAGACGAAGACCCCGGTGAGGTCGGTATCGATGATCCGGGTCCACTCTGCGGTGCTCAGGTCTGTCGTGGGGGTCTGGGACTGCTCTACCCCGGCGTTGTTGAACGCCAGGTCCAGGCGTCCGAAGGTCTGGACCGTCTGAGCCAGCGCGGCCTCGACGTCGCTCTCGCTGGTAACGTCGCAGGCCAGGGCGAGGGCTTGACCCCCCTCCCGCTCGATCAGCCGGACGGTTTCCCGCGCGCCGTCCAGGTCGGCGTCGGCGGCGACTACGCGGGATCCCTGGGCGGCGAAGGCGCGGGCGGTGGCCCGGCCGATCCCGGCGCCTGCCCCCGTGATGAACGCCGCCTTGCCCCTGTGCCGGGCCGGGCCGCGCCCGGGGGTGTTCTCAGGGTCCGTGCTGCCGTCGCTGGTGCTCATAGCCAAGCTCCTTCTCGGATGAAGTCTGGTCAAGTTGGGTCGACGCGGAACCATTTGGTGATCGGAGGCCCAGGGCTCGCTGGCTGGGAAGCTGCCGGTTTCGGTGACCTAGCTAGGGGGCACAGCTCCAGCCGGGCTCTGGCGACGTTCCCGAGGACCTCAGCGCTGCTACCGCGTGACGGCCGGCGCACTTTCGCAGCACGTAATCACCGTGGTGAGGCGGACTTGCCGGCGTGGTACTCCTCGTCGGTGACGTGCTCGCCCCAGTTCGCGGCGGGATGGTCTTCGTCGACCTCGTTGATCGCGACGTGCACCATCAGCCGGGTGGCGGTGGCACCATGCCAGTGCTCCTCGTCGGGCTCGATGTAGACGCGGTCGCCCGGCTGGATTACCTCGAGCGGGCCTCCGCGGCGCTGCACGAGCCCGATCCCCTCGGTGACGAACAAGCTCTGCCCAAGCGAGTGGCGGTGCCAGGCTGTCCGCGCGCCGGGCGTGAAGTGCACCAGGCTGGCCAGCACCCGGGACGGCGCGGCCGGGGTGGCTATGGTGTCGACGTAGACCTCACCGGTGAACCACTCCGCGGGGCTTCCCCCGCTGGCTGCGGTGTTCCGTTTATCACACCGTGAGGAGAACCTTGGTGGCGCGGCGCTCGTCCATGGCCTTGTAGCCCTCGGCGGCCTGGTCGAGGGGAAGGGTGAGGTCGAACACCAGGCCGGGGTTGATCTTGCGGTTCCAGATGAGCTCGATCAGGTCGGGCAGGAACCGCCGCACCGGGGCGGGGCCACCGTGCAGGTGGACTGCGGAGAAGAACAGCTCCTGCCCTTCGAGGGACACGTCGTGGGCGACCCCGACGTAACCGACGTGCCCGCCGGGACGGGTGGCGAGGATAGCCTGCATCATCGACTCCTGCGTGCCCACCGCCTCGATGACGGAGTGCGCGCCGAGCCCGCCGGTGAGCTCCTTGATCCTGGCCACGCCATCGTGGCCGCGCTCCTTGACGATGTCAGTCGCGCCGAACTCCCGGGCCAGGGCCTGACGGTCGGCGTGCCGGGACATCGCGATGATGCGCTCAGCGCCGAGCTCGCGAGCGGCCAGGATGGCCAGCAGGCCCACGGCGCCGTCGCCGACGACGGCGACGGTCTGGCCGGGTCCAGCCTCGGCGGCGACCGCGGCGAACCATCCGGTGCCGAGCACGTCAGAGGCGGCCAGCAGCGACGGGATCAGGTCCGGGTCCGGCTGTCCTGCGGTGGCGACCAGGGTGCCGTCGGCCAGCGGGATTCGGGCGTACTCGGCCTGGGTGCCGAGCGCGCCGATGAGCTCGGCGTGCACGCACCGGGACTGGTAGCCGGCCTGGCATATCTCGCAGGTGTTGTCGGAGGCGAAGAACGACCCGACGACGAAGTCACCGACCTTGATGTTCTTGACCTGGGCGCCGATCTCGGTGACCGCCCCGACGTACTCGTGGCCCATCGGCTGGTGCTCGGCCGGCTCCAGGCCGCGGTAGGGCCACAGGTCGGATCCGCAGATGCAGGTCGCGCTGACGCGAATGATGGCGTCGGTCGGCTTGACGATGGCAGGCATGTCGCGCTCCTCGACCCGGACATCGCCGGGGGCCTGCAGGATGACTCCGCGCATTCGTTTCTCCTTGGTATGTCGTTGGTCAGTAGGTGTGGGCCAGATCCCGGGCCGGTGCGCTGGCCGCCGGCCGCGGCCGGTTGGTCAACGTCAGGTGCGCGACGCCGCGAGGGCGATCGCGGTAACGGTTACGAGTCCGAGGGGGAGGATGCTCGCGGCTCCGGCGAGCCCGACCAGGGGTGCGGCGATGCCGCCGAACCCGAAGCGGACCATGCCCAGCAGCGAGGACGCGGTGCCGGCCATCTGCGGGTACTTGACGAGCGCGAGCGTCGTGGCCGGCGGCGAGGTGATCGCCACACCGCTGGCCAGCGCCAGCAGCGACACGGCCACGACCCACAACGGCACGGTGAACAGGCCGGCGGCCAGCAGCCCGAGTGCACCGGGGGCAGCCACGACGACACCGGTGGTGAGGGTGCCGGACACGCTCCAGCGTTCGGACGCACGTCCGGCGAGATACCCGAACAGCATGAACCCGGCCGAGTTCAGGCCGAACGCCAGGGCGTAACCCTGCGGGGAAAGGCCGTAGATGCCCTGCAGCACGAAGGTCGCGCCGGATAGATAGGCGAACAGGGCCGCGTACATGAATCCCTGGTTGAGCACCGCTCCCAGGAACACGCGGTCGGCCAGCAGGACCCGGAAGGCCTGCCCGGTATGCCGGTACCCGCCCGGTGCGCGGCGTCCGGCGGGCAGCGTTTCGGGGAACGCGATCAGCGCGGTGACGAGCAGGGCGGCACCGACCGCTGCGAGGAACACGAACAGGCCACGCCAGTCCGTGACCGTGTTCAGCTGCCCACCCGCCAGCGGCCCGATGATCGCGGCGAGCCCTCCGGTCACCGTCAGGCGCCCGTAGAAGCGGATCAGGGCGCCACCGGCGTAGATGTCGCGGCCGGCGGCCTGGGCGATCACGATGCCCACCCCGCCGGCCAGGCCCTGCACGAGCCGGGCAGCGATCAGCAGCTCCACGGTGGGGCTGGCCGCGCACAACCCCGACGTCACGACGTACGCGACCACGCCGGTCAGCAGGATTCGGCGTCGCCCGAACCGGTCCGACAGCGGCCCGGCGATCAACTGCCCGGCCGCGAGGCCCGCCAGGCAGGCAGTCACCGTCAACTGCGCGATGGACGTGGCCGCCCCCAGCTCAGCGGTCAGCGCCGGCAACGCCGGGAGGTACAGGTCCATCGAGATGGGCCCGAAGACCGTCAGCAGCAACAGCAGAGCGGGCAGGAACCGGGTGACGCGGGGTCGCGCGGTGGCAGGAGCATCGGGCATGACCACCAGCCTTCCCGGTGTTCCGGCCCGGTAGAAGTCCCTGGTAAGAGGTGTACTGACAGGGCACCCCTCACCGTGAAACCGGCGCCTAGTCTGTGGACATGGACAATCGAGCCGAGGTGCGGGAGTTCCTCATGTCACGCCGGGCGAAGCTGGCGCCCGGTGCCGCGGGCCTCCCGGCCGGGTCGAACCGGCGGGTGAAGGGCCTGCGCCGCAGCGAGGCCGCCATGCTCGCAGGGGTGAGCGTGGAGTACTACGCGAAGCTGGAACGCGGCGCGATCGCGGGAGCATCCGCCTCGGTGCTCGACGCGCTCGCCCGCGCGCTGCAACTGGACGACACCGAGCACGCGCACCTGCTGGACCTCGCTCGCGCCGCCGACGGCATCCCGTCCTCAGGTCGCTCCCGCCGCCGCTCCGCCAGGCCGGCCGTCCCGAGGGCGAGCCTGGAGTGGGCGCTGGCGTCCATCACCGAGGCCATCGCGTTCGTGCGCGACCCCCAGCAGAACATGCTCGCAGTTAACCCCCTCGGCCGCGCGTTCTACCAGCCGGTGATCGGCGAAGGCGGCCGCGTCCCCAATCTCGCGCGGTTCCAGTTCCTCGACCCCGCCGCCCGCGACTTCTACCCGGACTGGGACGTGTTCGCCGAGATGTGCGTGGCCATCATGCGCGCCGAAGCTGGCCGCGACCCTCACGACAAGGGCCTGCAGGACCTCGTCGGGGAGCTTTCCACCCGCAGCGACACCTTCCGCCGGCTCTGGGCCGCACACGACGTGCGCACCCACGGTGCCGGCACGAAACGCTTCCACCATCCCGTCGTCGGTGAACTCGTCCTCGCGTACGAGGAACTTGCCATCACCGCCGAACCCGGCCAGGTTCTCCTCATCTACACCACGGAACCGGGCTCGCCTTCCGCAGAACGACTGAAGATCCTCGCCTCCTGGGCCGCCGACCGCGCCGCCAATCACGCTTAAGCAGAACGACACGAGCTCGCCTGTGGCCGCACGACTCAGCCGCCACCTTCGAGTGGTACCCGGCCGTGCGCACGCTGATTGTCCAGGGCTGCGCAGGCCAACTGCCCACCCTCGCAGCCAGACACCAACCTGAGTCTCGGAACTCACCGGCGATTCGACGTCGGTAGCCAGGTTCGACGCTCCGGTTGCATATAACTGCGTTACCCGTCGAGCGGGGCGTTCGGCGAGCATCAGCCTTGTTAACGGCCAGGTGATCGGTTACTTCGCGTAATCAAAGCTCCCAGGAGCTTCGCAGAAGCCGACGCCCGGTCCAATGCGCGGCGGATTCGCTGAAAGTGCGCCACACCGCGATCGGTCACTCCGCCATGGGGGTTCAAGTCGGTTTTCATGGAGGTTCGAGCCGGTTCCGCGGCCAGCCGGGCCTGCTTCTGGCCCCTGACTAACTCCGGACCAGCAGCCGCTCCAGGCAGCAGGCGGCGTTTCTCCACGTCAGAGAGCGGACGGCCCGCCCGCCTGTCGGATGTCAAGATCCGCGCCGTAGCTCATAGAGCATGGCTCATTGCCCCCTGCAGCTGGTATGGCCTGGGGGGCGTTGCCACCGGCGCGGCTGGGTGCGTGAACCTCTGATGGGGACATGCGGCTCTGAGCGCTGATTCGTAAGGTGGATGACGGCGAGCGCACCATGGACGGCGGTTTAAAACGGCAAGCTTAGCCGGAAACCCGCGCCGCGGGAATCGCCTGGCTAAGCCCGTCCGGGTGGAGCGAGCCCACCGTAACGCCAGTCACGCACGGTGCCGCTCCGGGGGCGGCAAGCCAGAGACTGACCGCGCTCCCCGAGCCGAGGGCCGGAATATAGGCGGTGTGATGCCCAGCGGGGAGCGACACGATGCTCCAGTCCCCCCCGAAGCGGAACTCCAGCACCATCGCCGGGCCCGAGTATTCCAGGCGGGCCGTCCACGGCCACCGGTACAGCGAGCCGAGCAGCGGGAGACGGATTCCGGCGGCGGTCACCGGCCAGCAGTGCCGCCCGGCGGGCGGCGGGCCCGACGACGGGCCTTGCACCGCCGCGGGCCGCAACTGGCCCTGGCCGTCAAAGATCATCAGGTTGCCGGTCACCCCGTCCGGCGACAGCGTCCAGGACAGGTGCCGGGCCGGATCGCCGCGGGCCACCGCCCCGATGACCTGCGACGTGTACCCCTGGCGCCAGAAAAATCCCGGATCCATGATGTCTGCTGGCGTCGGCCCGTCCACGATCAGCGTGCCCCTCGGCGCGTCGGCGACGGCGACCCGCGCGGTCGCGATGTAGGACCGGGCGGTCGCCGTCTTGGTGACTGCCTCGAGCGACTGAAGCGACCAGAACGAGCCGACGAAGAAGACGCCGAGCAGCAGCACGGTCAGGGTCCGCACGGACCGGGCGGCGGCGGGGCTGGCGGCGGGCGCCGCTCCCGTCGCCGCGGCGGCCGGCAGGCGGAAGCGGTAGGCGTTCTGCTCCCCCGCCAGCGGCAGGAACGCGAGCCCGACGCAGAGGGCGAGCACCGGGGTCGCGTCCGTCAGGTACCGCACCTCCGCGCCGAGCAGGGCGGCGCTCTGCGTCCCCAGCCGGCCGAGGACGACGGGCCCGATATCGGCCGCGACGATCCACCCCAGCAAGATGGCCCACGCCCGCCAAGCCCGCACGCGGCAGGCGCAGCTCGCCACCACGACGAGCGCCGCCACCGCCCAGGACAGCTGCTGGAGCGCGGCGGGCGGGGCGGCCTGGGCAAAGCCGACCGGCGACCACCGCCACGGGCCGCCCAGCGCACCTGGCAGCAGGGTGGTTCCGACCATGGCTGAGGCCAGGTCGAAGACGTGCGCCGCCGAGCCGGGGTCGCCGGGCTGCGTGCTGGAGCCCGGCAGCTGGATGAAGAAAACGACGCAGTATCCGGCCAGCACCGCGCCGTAAAGGACCCACGCCCGCCAGTAGCGGGTCACTGCCCGCACCGCCGCTACTGCCCAGCGTCCTTCCACGAAGAAGGCGGCGGTCAGCCCGAGCAGCAGCAGCGGGACCACCGCGCCCTTGTCCATGGCCGTCATGCCGAGCAGCAGCCACGCGGCCGCCGCGACGGCGTTCCGCAGCCGCCCGCCGCGCAGGTAGCGGACGTGCGCGTGCACCGCCATGAAGATCGCCAGCTCCAGCGGAAGTATCTCCAGGCTCACCGACCACCAGGCCGCCCCCGCCAGGGACAGCGGGCTGAACAAGAACACCGCGAGCGGGATGAGGATCGCCGGCCGGGTGCCGAACAGCGTCCGCAGCATGCGCAGCATGGCCAGGCACGCAGCCGCCAGGAGCACGAGGGTGACGGCGCACGTCAGCGGCCAGTTGTACAGCGACACTCGGGCGAGCACCCAGGCGATCGCCATGCCGAGCGGTAATAGGTGGCCGGCCTCCACCCACATGAGGTAGTTCCAGCCGAACCCGTGGGCCGCAGCGCGGTCAAGGAAGCGGTAGTCGTCCTGGCTGAAGTAGGCGTGCGCGAGCAGGGCCCCCTTCCACCACAGCTGGATGGCGATGAGCGTGAGCGCGGCCAGGATGACACCGTTGGCGCGAAGCCACTCGGCCGCATCCCGCGGCTCCGGCCGGTCAGGCCGTACGGGACGGAGCGATGACATCATCGGCGTACCTGCGCAGGTTGGCGATCTTCGCGGCGAGCGGCTCGGTGTCGGGACCGACCTCGTAGGGCCAGCGGAAGCCGATGATCACGTCGGTCACCCCCTGCGCCTCCAGCCGCCGCACGCCGGCCACGCTGAAGGCGTCCATCGAGATCACGTGCACCTGGAACGGGCGGCCGTCGGTTCCTGCCTGCCGGCGGAACTCGCCCAGCCGGGCCAGCAGGCCGGGCAGCTGCTCCGGATCTCCCCCGCCGTGCAGCCAGCCGTCCCCCAGCCGGACCGCGCGGCGCAGGGCACCGTCCGCGTGGCCCCCGACCAGGATCGGGACGGGCTGGCTCGGCACGGGAGCCATCTTGACGGGCGGCAGGTCGTAGATCTTGCCGTGGTACTCGTAGTAGCCGCCGGCCGACAGCCCGCGGATCACGGCCAGTCCCTCGTCCATCCGCAGCCCGCGGTGCTCCCAGGGCACCCCGAGCACCTCGTAGTCCTCGCGCCACGGGCTGGTCCCGACCCCCAGGACGAGCCGGTTGCCGGTGAGGACGGCCGTCGAGGTGACCTGCTTGGCGACCAGTACCGGGTTGCGCACGGGCAGCTTCAGTACGAAGGTAACGAACCGGAGGCGCTCGGTAACTGCCCCGAGGGCGGGAATCAGCGAGAAGGGCTCGAGAAAGGGCTTGTCCTCCAGGAACTCGCGGGTGCCGTCGGGGTTAAAGGGGTACCGGCTGTCGGCGTGCTCGGGGTAGCAGATGCTGTCGGGCACCACCATCGAGTCGTACCCGGCCTCCTCGGCGGCGCGGGCGAGCGGGATGTAGAACGACGGGTCGATCATTGACTCGGCGTAGGAGAAGCGCACCGCACCTCCGGACTTGGCTCGGCATCCCGCGCGCGGCGCTCGCAGTGTCCGAAAATGTAGAACAGGTTCTTGTCCAGAGTCAATCAGTTCGGGAAGCTGGGGGCATGGACCTTGCCGCGCTTGAAGAGATCCGCCAGGCGAAGTACCGCTACCTCCGCTGCGTCGACCTGAAACTGTGGGACGAACTGCCCGACGTCTTCACCCCTGACGCCACCGCGGACTACGGCACGCCCGCGCTCGGGAAGCCGCTGAAGATCGCCGGCCGGGATGAGATCGTCGCGTTCCTGCGTAGCCGGCTCGGGCCGGACATCGTCACCCTGCATTCCGCTGGCCAGCCGGAGATCACCATCGACGGCGCCGCGGCCAGCGGCACCTGGCGCTTCGAGGACACTGTGATCGCGACCAGCTACCGCACGGTGATCACCGGCGCGGCGTTCTACGAGGACCGTTACGCGCGCGGCGAGGACGGCAGGTGGCGGATCGCGCACACCGGCTACGTGCGCATCTACGAGGCCATGCTGTCGCTGGACGACCTGCCGAGCTTCCGGCTGACGGCGAATCGCTGGGCGGCGCAGCCAGCCAGCTGACCTCCCCGCCCACTCCCCGCCCACTCCGTCATTGACGCCAATCTAGAACTCGTTCTACTCTGAGCCGGTGCTCACCCAGTCGTTCGCGGACGCGGTGGTCGAAGCCGAGAAGATCATCACGGGCGCGTCCCACATCCAGTCCGAGCAGGACCTCGTCGAGGGGTACGACTACCTCGCGGGCAACATTCAGGCGTCGCTGCGGCTCGCCTGGGCCTACCAGCGGGACTTCCCGTACTTCCTCCAGTCGACCGGTCCCTACACGAAGATGGGCCTGGACAACCCGGACACCTTGTACTTCCACTCCTACCTGCGCGACGACGCGGAGTACGTCGTCACCGGCCGCCGCGGCACGACCGCCGACCTGAGCTTTCAGGTGCTGAACGGCGACTACTCCCCCGTCGAGGTGCCCGACAGCCTGACGGCGTTCGACGACCGGGCGATCGAGATATCGGGCGACGGGACGTTCGAGCTCCGGTTCGGCCCCGCCACCGGCCGCCTGGGGGCCAACTACTTCACTCTCGGCCCCGGATCGGCGATGCTCCTGGTCCGCGAGGTCTACAGCGACTGGAGCAGGGAACAACGCGGCACCATCAGCATTCACCGCGCCGATCGCGCCGGCTGCGCGCCGCCCGCGCCGGACCGCGGCGCGCTGGCTAAGCGCTACGGCGTGGCGGGCAAGATCCTGCTGTCGCGGCTCCGGACGTTCCTCGCCTTCCCCGAGTGGTTCTACCTGAAGCTGCCGGTCAACACGATGACGCCGCCGCGCCCGACGCCCGGTGGCCTGGCCACCCAGTTCTCCTGCGCCGGCCACTACGAGCTCGCCGACGATCAGGCGATGATCGTGACCGTGCCCGCCGCCGACCGCAGCGTCGCGCCTTACCAGGGCATCCAGCTCGGCAGCATGTGGTACATCTCGCTGGACTACATCGGTCACCAGACCAGCCTCACCGCCGACCAGGCACGCACCGACCCGGACGGCAGGATGCGCTTCGTGATCAGCGAGCGCGATCCGGGCGTCGCCAACTGGCTGGAGCGCACCGGGCACCGGCGCGGCTACGTGCAGATCCGCTGGCAGCGGCTCACCAGGGACCTCGGGTCCGACGACGGGCCGCAGGTCGAGGTGGTGCCCGTCGCCAGCCTTCCCCGCCTGCTGCCGTATTACGAGCAGGCGCGGGTGACCCCGAAGGAGCACGTCGAGCGGATTGCCGCGCGCCAGGCCGCCGTCGCCGCAAGGATGCTGGGCTGATGCTGCTACAGGACAAGGTCGTCGTGGTCGCCGGGGTAGGTCCCGGCCTGGGCCGCTCTATCGCGCTGCAGAGCGCGCGCGCCGGCGCGGATGTCGTGCTCGCCGCCCGCACCGCTGCCCGGCTGGACGAGGTGGCCAAGGAGGTCACCGCGCTCGGGCGCCGCGGCGTGGCCATTCCGACCGATCTCACGGACCAGGCGGCGGCCGCGAGCCTGGCCGCGGCGGCCCTCGACGCCTTCGGCCGGGTCGACGCGCTGGTGTACAACGCGCTCGCGATGCCGCCCATCGCCAACCTCGCCGATGTCGACCTGGACGCGGTCAGCGCCGGCCTGGAGGCGAACGTCGTCTCCGCGCTGCGGCTGACCCGGCTGTTCATCCCCGCGCTCGACGCGAGCCAGGGGTCGGTGGTGATGATCAATTCCATGGTCGTGCGCTTCTCGCAGCTCACGATGGGCCCGTACAAGATGGCCAAGGCCGCCCTGCTCGCGCTCGCCCAGAGCCTGGCCACCGAGCTTGGCCCGCAGGGAATCCGGGTCAATTCCGTGGCGCCGGGCCACATCTGGGGTGACTCGCTCAAGTGGTATTTCGGTTACCTGGCCAAGCAACGCGGCGTGGACGCGCAGCAGATCTATGACGAGACGGCGGCGACGATCGACCTGCGCAAGCTGCCGGAGCCCGACGAGATCGCCGACGCGGTCGTATTCCTGGCGTCCGGGATGGCCAGGGCCATCACCGGCCAGTGCCTCGACGTCAACAGCGGCGAGTACCACCATTGAGCCACGGGGCCGGGCAGGATCGGGCCGGCCGTGACGATGTCGGCACCGTGGCGGACCTGCATGCGTCGGCGGCCAGGATCACCGGCCTGGAGGATTTCGGTGCCGACGACTACCGCGACGGCCTGGCTGTGCTGCTGGAGTCCTACGCCCGCGACGCCGACCTGACCCCGCTGGGCCGGAAGCTGAAGCGAGCCTTCCTGCGCGGCGCGCTGGTCGCCAGGCTGCTCAGCGAGGCAGCGTGGAACTCCTACCCGGAGCACGCAGCCGTCGGCATCGAGCGGCCGATCTTCGTCACCGGGCTGCCCCGCACCGGCACCACCGCGCTGCACCGGCTGCTCACGGCCGACCCGGCGCACCAGGGCCTGGAGATGTGGCTCATCGAGGCGCCGCAGCCCCGGCCGCCCCGGGAAACCTGGGCCGCCAACCCGGTCTTCTGCCACATCCAGGCCGCCTACGAGCGGCACCACATCGAGCACCCGGAGTTCATGGGGGTGCATTACATGGCGGCCGACCAGGTAGAGGAGTGCTGGCAACTGCTGCGCCAGTCGATGCGATCGGTCTCCTACGAATGCCTGGCACACCTGCCGACCTACTCGTCGTGGCTGCGCGGGCAGGACTGGACGGACGCCTACCGCAGGCACCGCCGCAACCTGCAGCTGATCGGGCTGCCGGACTCCGGCCGCCGCTGGGTGCTCAAGAATCCCAGCCACCTGTTCGCGCTGGACGCGCTGCTTGAGGTCTACCCGGACGCACTCGTGATCCAGACGCACCGCGCGCCGCGCACGGCGATCGCCTCGACCTGCAGCCTCGCCGCGCAGGCTGCCGCCGGCTGGTCGACGACGTTCCGGGGCAAAGTGATCGGCCGTGACCAGTTGGACCTGTGGGCCTGCGGCCTGGATCGCTTCACGGCCATCCGCGCCCGGCAGGATCCGGCGCAGTTCTGCGACGTCGACTATGACGATTTCGTCGCCGACCCCATCGGCACCGTCGAATCGAGTTACGCCTACTTCGGACTTCCGCTCAGCGGCGCCGCCGCCGACGCCATGCGGCTCCTGTACGCCCGCAGCACCGCAGGCGAGGCCAAGTCCGCGCACCGGTACCGGCTGGCCGACTTCGGGCTGACCGGGGAGGAGGTCGACGAGCGCTTCGCCGGTTACCAGCGCGCCCGTGCCTGACTGCCGCGGCTAGTCACTCTGGGGGGATCGCGGGGGGGATAGCGGGGTGATCGGCCAGCGCGAACCGGCGCTCGCACCGACGGCGCAGCTTGGGGTCGAGCAGGGTCCGCAGGTGCGGCCAGTCCTGGCGGAGCAGGGCCGGATTGAGGAACCTCTTCACGTCATTGCGCTGGCCCTGAGTCAGCACGATGCCGTACATGCTGCGGCGAGTGCTGTCGTCGGTGACATCGAACTCGCGCATGCCCGGCCAGGACAGGTGCCTCGGCAGCACGATGACTCCCCTGGCCGGCCCGCACAGGTCCTCGAGCCGGTCGGGCAGCCGGCCGCCATGGCCGGCCCTGCCCGAGAGCAGTTGAGCTAGAGACATGCCTCCGATTATCACCGACCCGATCCGGTCGCGCGTAGTGACTCACTGTCTCTATAGGATTACTCTACGATACTGATTAGCGCGGCGGGCTCGTTATGGCTCGGTTTTCCGGGTTTCCGGCTGTCCGGCATTCGACCGGCCTGGGCTCCCGGCTATGGCCCAGCGGCGCTAGGCTCACCTGTATGTCCGGCGTCACAGCGAGATCGCGTTGGCGGTTCGTGATCTCCCCTAGGTGGCTCGCCTGGCATGCGTTCACGGTCCTGGCTGTCGCGGGCATGCTGTGGCTCGGCGCCTGGCAGTTCCATCGTGCGGAGTCTGGTAACGCGCTGAGCTGGGCGTACACCTTCGAGTGGCCCGTCTTCGCCGTGTTCGGGATCGTCTTCTGGGCCAAGACCATGCTGGATGAGGCCAAGCCCAAGCAGGCTGCGGCCGCCGGCGGCAAGGCCGGCGCGACAGGACTGCCGGTGACCGCCGGGCAGCGGGCGGCGGGCGGCGGCGAGGACGAGAATGATCCCGAGCTCGACGAGTACAACGACTACCTCGCCCGGCTGCACAAGCAGGTGCGGGGTCATGGCCGGGCCCACGGGCTGCGTTAGCCCTGGCCGCAGACCTGGTCTCAGCACATGAAGGAGGTCCCGGTGCGTCCAGGCACGCTCCGTCTGGTGGTGCTCGCTTACCGGGTCATGGCTTACGTGACCGGCGTCGTGCTCGTGGTCTTGTGCTTCGTCGGCATTCCGCTGCAGGTATTCGCGGACAACCTCGTCATCGTCAAGTACGTGGGAACCGCGCACGGCATCCTGTACATCATCTACGTGCTCGTGGCGTTCGCCATGACGCGGGCCGTGCGTATCCCGATCGCCAGTCCCCGCACCGTCATCGTCCTGCTGGCCGGCACCATCCCCGTGCTGACGTTCGTGGTCGAGCGCTGGGTCAGCCACGCCTACATCGACCCCGCGCTGGCGGCGGCCGGGGTGACGCCGCGTGAGCACCCAGTACTTCGCTGAGCGGCCCGAGGCCGCGCACCGGCCGGGGGTCGTGCACGTCGTCCTGCCCGACGTGCACCTGACGCTGGAGACCGACGCCGGGGTGTTCTCTCCGGCGCGGCTCGATCCGGGCACCAGGCTGCTGATGGAGACGGCTCCGGCGCCCCCGGCGGCGGGAGACCTGCTCGACCTCGGCTGCGGCTACGGGCCGCTGGCGCTCGTGCTCGCCGCCCGGTCGCCGGGCGCCACGGTCTGGGCGACGGACGTCAACCAGCGCGCGCTCGAGCTGTGCCGGCGAAATGCCGCCGCGGCGGGGCTTAGCGCGGTCCGCTGCCTGCCACCCGCCGACCCGGCGCTGCCCGCGAGCTTCGACCTGATCTGGTCCAACCCGCCGATCCGGATCGGGAAGGCGGCCCTGCACGACCTGCTGGCCGCGTGGCTGGCCAGGCTCGCGCCGGGCGGCACCGCCTTCCTGGTCGTGCAGCGCAACCTGGGCTCGGACTCACTCCAGCGGTGGCTTACCGAGCGCGGCTGGGCCGCCTACCGGGTCGCGGCCCGATCGGGGTACCGGGTGCTGCGCGTCACGGCGGTGGCCGGATGAGCGTCACTGGAGCGCACCAGCCGGGCCGGGCGGCGGGGTTGGCCGGGCCGGAGGGCGGGGCGCGGGCCCGGCGGGAGCCCGTGGCGGCAACTCCGGCCGCCCGGCGGCAGCTCGGGCCGACGGACGTCAAGCGCCTCAACCGGTCCTGGCGTCGCCGCACCGAGGCGAGGGTCTGCGTGCTGCTGGAGTCGGTCGGGCAGCCGTACAACGTGGGATCGATCATCCGGACGGCGGCCGCGTTCGGCGCCGACCAGCTCTGGCTGTGCGGCGACTGCGCCACGCCCGAGCATCCAGCGGCTCGCAAGACGGCGCTCGGAACCGATCGCTACCTGCCCTGGGAGCAGCTGCCTGACATCGGAGCCGCGGTCGCCGCCGCCCGGGCTGACGGGCTGCGGGTCATCGCGATCGAGCTCGCCGGCGGGGCCGTCCCGCTGCACGAGGCGCCGCTGGAGGGTGACATCTGCCTGGCGCTGGGTAATGAGGACCGCGGCTGCTCGGCCGCGCTGCTGGCCGCTGCCGACGTCGTCGCCTACATCCCGCAGGCCGGCAAGGTCGGCTCGCTGAACGTGGCGACAGCGGCGGCCGTAGCGCTGGCCGAGGCTCGACGGCGGGAGTGGGCGGCCTCCGGCTCCCCAGCTGACGACACGGGCGCCACGGGCGCTGACGGCAGGGGCGACTAGCCGCAGCGCGGCTAGCCTGGCCCTGGGGCGGCTAGGGCTCGCTGGGCATACTGAGGCGGTGCCATCCGGATTCCTTGATCATCCACGGCCGATCGCCTTCGCGCACCGGGGCGGCGCCAGCCATTTCCCCGAGAACTCCTGGCCGGCGTTCGAGCATGCCGTCGGGCTCGGCTACGCCTACCTGGAGACCGACGCGCACGCCACCGCCGACGACCAGGTCGTCGCCTTTCACGACAAGTCCCTGGACCGGGTCACCGACCGGGCCGGGCGGATCGCCGAGCTCCCCTACGCCCAGGTGGCCGCCGCGCGGATCGGCGGTAGCGAGCCAATCCCCCTGCTGGCGGACCTGCTCGGCGCGTGGCCGGACGTCCGCTTCAACATCGACGTCAAGGATGACCCGGCCGTGGGGCCGCTGGCCGAGGTGCTGCGCCGGACGGCGGCCTGGGACCGGGTCTGCGTGACCTCGTTCTCCGGGCGGCGGCTCAGCGCCGCCCGGCGGGCGCTCGCCCGGCCGGTCTGCATGGCCACGTCGCCGGCGGCGATCGGCCTGCTTGAGTCCGGTTTCTCCCGCTCTGTACTGTCACGGCATTTTGCCCGGCTTTCCATCCGGTGCGCGCAGGTTCCGGTCCGCATCGTGACGGGCGCGTTCGTCCGCCGGGCGCACGCCGCCGGGCTGCAGGTCCACGTCTGGACGGTCAACGACCCGCGGCTGATGGGCACGCTGCTTGATCTGGGCGTGGACGGAATTATGACCGACCAGACAGCCGTCCTGCGCGAGGTCCTGCTGGCCCGCGGCCGCTGGTATCCGCGCCAGGCAGCGTGATCCGGCGCCCCGCTGCCGCCGGGCGGCATGATCCAGTCGAGATCTGGCAGCCCAGGAGGGGTTGGAACCGGGCCTGACCGGGAATCTTGTCCGGGTACTCACCGTTGTTAAGTAGGACGGCTGAGCGCCTGAGAGGCAGTGGAACTTATGGCCGAACGCGCACTTCGGGGCACCCGACTCGGAGCAACAAGCTACGAGAACGACCGTAACACCGACCTGGCCCCGCGCCAGGAGGTTGCTTTCGATTGCCCCAAGGGGCACCGGTTCACGGTGCCCTTCTCCGCCGAGGCCGAACTGCCCGCTAACTGGGAGTGCCGGGTGTGCGGCGCGACCGCTGTCACCGTTACCGGCGATATGCCGGCCCCCAAGAAGGCCAAGGCACCGCGCAGCCACTGGGACATGCTAATGGAGCGCAGGACGCTAGCAGACCTCGAGGAAGTACTGGCGGAGCGGCTCGCGGTCATCCGCGGCGAGCGCGGGACCACGCACGCCCCGGCCAGCCGCTCGCAGGCACCCCGGCAGCGCAAGAGCGCCTGACCCACGTAGCTCCCCGCCGGCCGGCGGGGAGCTACTGCGACTTAATCTGGCTCGTCCCCTGCTGACGGCTGGACGCGGCGGCCCGGCCCGCGGTGCGGGAGCGGTGCAGGCGCTGCCCGATACCCCACTGCGCCACCCGCCAGAACGCCTCGAAGACGACCATCCGGCTCATCTTGCTCGCGCCGAGGGTCCGGTCGGTGAAGGTGATCGGGACCTCGCGCACCGCCAGCCCCGCGTTGACCGTCCGCAGCGTCAGGTCGACCTGGAAGCAGTACCCCTGCGACTCCACCTGGTCCAGCCCGATGGCGCGCAGGGTGTCCGCGCGGTACGCGCGGTATCCCCCGGTCGCGTCGTGCACGTCGATGCCGAGCATCAGGCGGGCGTAGGTGTTCGCGCCGCGGGACAGCGCCTCGCGGGACCGGGGCCAGTTGACCACGACGCCGCCGGGCACCCACCGGGAGCCGACCACGAGGTCGGCGGTCTCCAGCGCGCTCAGCAGCCGCGGCAGGTCCGCAGGGTCATGCGAGCCGTCGGCGTCCATCTCGACCAGCGTCCCGTAGCCGCGCTCCAGGGCCCAGCCGAACCCGGCGATGTAGGCGGCGCCGAGGCCGGCCTTGGCGCTGCGGTGCAGCACCCGGATGTGATCGTCGCCCGCCGCCAGCTTGTCGGCCAGCTCGCCAGTCCCGTCGGGGCTGTTGTCGTCCACGACGAGGATGTCAGCCGCGGGAGCGGCGCTGCGGGTCCTCGTCACGATGTTCTCGAGGTTGGCCAGCTCGTTGTACGTCGGAATGATGACGGCCACGTGCCCGATCGGGCTGCTTGGCCGGACAGTGGAGGTCACTAATGCCTGCCTCAGGCGTCGGGTTTGGCCGATGGTGGGATACACGCGTCACCAACGTCCAGATCAGCACTCAGGTTCCAGGGACCACAATCCCATACTTCCGTATGCGGGAAGAGAGCCCGGGACACCCTTCGGACCGGATCGCGTCCCGCCGGTAACGGGATCGTGATCCGTTGTCTACTGGGTACCCGGGCCCCTCCTGGATCCAACCCCCCG
>Ga0209839_10000158_pt1 | contig 32914 bp, 32 predicted proteins | sample OrgsoiDNA2013050_FD_185800 | JGI IMG/M metagenome (GOLD analysis project Ga0209839, IMG submission 185800) | Permafrost soil microbial communities from the Arctic, to analyse light accelerated degradation of dissolved organic matter (DOM) -... | ecosystem: Environmental > Terrestrial > Soil >... | reverse complement strand
GTTCTCGATTCCGATCTCGGCTATCTGCTGGCGCCGATGAACCGCGGCATCCGTCTCACCACCGGCGTCGAATTTGCCCGCCGCGATCGGCCTCCGACTTACATCCAGATCGAGCAGGCCTTGCCGCGGGCGCAGGCGCTGTTCCCGCTGGGAGACGCCGTCGATGCAAAGCCCTGGATGGGCGCGCGGCCGTGTTTGCCGGATATGCTGCCGGTGATCGGGAAGGCGCCTCGCCATGCCGGGCTGTGGTTCGATTTCGGACACCAGCACCATGGCCTGACGCTGGGCCCTGCTACCGGCCGCCTGCTGGCGGAGATGATGACCGGCGAGGCGCCGTTTGCCGACCCCACCCCCTTTGCCGTGGAGCGTTTTGGCTGACCACATAAGGCTCAGGATACCTGTCCCTTCAGGTGGCTTGCGTCGCGTTGCCTATCGTGGCGATACTGTGACAAGCGGGCAAAACGCGACCAGGAGTGGACATGAAGGTTAACGTTGAAATAGATTGCACACCCCTCGAAGCCCGGCAGTTTTTCGGACTGCCGGACGTGCAGCCGATGCAGACGGCGGTGATGGACAATCTCCAGAAGCAGATGCTGGCCAACATCGAAAAGGTCTCTCCGGAGGCGCTGATGCAGAGTTGGTTCACGTTCGATCCGAAGCTCGCGGAGCGGTTCGGGGACATGTTCGTGACCATGGCGGGCCTCGGAGGTGGGCGCAGCAATGACAAGAAATAGCGATGCCGATTGACCGAAGCGAACCGGAGCCGCCGGGCCGGCTTCGCCCACCGGGGCTCGGCCTGCTGCTGGCCGAGATGAGGGGGATCTTCGAATTCAACGCCAGCCTGTTGCTTTCGCCGCTCTTGATGCGCGCGCCGAGGGGCGACGGTCATCCAGTGCTGACGTTGCCGGGCTTCCTCGCCAGCGATCTGTCGATGGCGCCGATGCGAAGATATCTGAAGGAACTCGGATACGAGACCTACGCCTGGAAAATGGGACGCAACGTCGGCGGCGTTTCGCGGATGCGGGCCGCGCTACGGGAGCGGCTCGCCGAAATTTACAATGCAACCGGCCGCAAGGTCAGTGTCGTCGGCTGGAGCCTCGGCGGCGTCTATGCGCGCGATCTGGCGCTGCAGGCGCCTGGCATGGTGCGGTATGTCGTGACGCTGGGAAGCCCGTTCGCGGGCGACGTCAGGGCGACCAATGCGACGCGGCTTTACGAGGCGCTGTCAGGCGAAGCGGTTGAGGACAATGCGGCGCTTCGAGCCGCGATATCAGGCGATCTGCCGGTTCCGACCACCTCGATCTATTCGCGTGCCGACGGCATCGTGAACTGGCGGACCTGCATCCTGCGTCCTTCCGATACCGCTGAAAACATCGAGGTTCACCTTGCCAGTCACGTGGGCTTGGGGGTCAACGCCGCCGCCCTGTGGGCGGTGGCGGACCGGTTGGCCCAGGCCGAGGGCGAATTCAGCCAATTTGACCGATCGGGGCCGTTTGCCATTGCATATGCGCCCCCGGAAAATGCACAATCCTGACCATGTCCTGAACTTAAGGATGGTCTGAACGCCAGAAGCGCCACCAATGGCGCCGGCGTGAGTGTGCCGGGAGGGAAACTATGAGTGACGCCAAAAAGCTGTCCTCGATGGACGCGTCGTTTCTGTACCTGGAAACGCCGGAAATGCCGATGCATGTCGGGAGCATGGCGATCTTCCGCCTGCCCGAGGACTACAAGGGCGACTTCTTCGAAGATTTCAAGGCGACGATCGCCTCGCGGTTGCATGTGGCACCGATCCTTAAATCGCGGCTGGAGAAGGCGCCGCTCGACATCGATCATCCTTCCTGGGTCGAGGACGACCAGTTCGACATCGACCGCCATATCTTCCGCGGCAGCCTTCCCGCGCCCCACGACCGCGCGACGCTGGAGCGGATCGTCGGCTGGATGCATGCCAAGCTGCTCAATCGCGCCCGCCCGCTGTGGGAGTTCTATGTCTTCGAGGGCATGAAGGACAACGAGATCGGGCTCTATTCCAAGATGCATCACGCCTGCATCGACGGCGGCGCCGGTGCGGCGCTGACCAACATGATCTACGATGTGACGCCGGTTCCGCGGGTGGTCGAACCGCCGACCGCGAAGGCGAAAGTCGGACAGGAGCCGCGCGACATCGCCGCCAATCTCGTCGACTCCTACCAGCAGCTTTGGACCCAGTCGTTCGATGCCACGGCGGCCGCCAAGGGCATCGATCTGCCGCGCTCGGGAAAAAGCGACCTCGGATCGATCCTGTTCGACAACGCGATGTTCCAGATCGAATCCGCGGTGAAGTTTGCCGGCAGCCTTCCCGCCATGCTCAAAAGCGTTTCGGATGTGGTCGGCAAGATATCCGACCCGAAATCGCGCGACAGCATCGCCAGCATGGTGTCGCCGTCGACCATCCTGAACAAATCGATTTCGTCGGAGCGCAGCTTTGCCGGGGTATCGATCTCGCTGAGCCGGGCGAAGGCGCTGGCCAAGCAGGCCGGCGGCAAGCTGAACGACCTCGTGCTGGCGATTTCGAGCGGCGTGGTCCGGCGCTATCTGCTGGAGCGCGGCGCGCTGCCGGCGAAAGCGATGACGGCCGCGGTGCCGATTTCGCTGCGCGAAGAGGGCAACACCGACGCCAATAATCAGGTGTTCGGCATGATCTGCTCGATCGCAACCAACATCGAGGATCCCAAGGCGCGGCTGGAAGCGATCATCGCGCAATCCACCAAGTCGAAGGAAATGTCGCATCCGCTGCGGGCCCTGATGCCGCAGGTTTCCAACCTCTCGATGCTCGGCGCGCCGATCCTGGTTCAGGTTCTGGCGCTGCTGTATAGCCGCTCCAACCTGTCGGACGTATTGCCGCCGGCCGCGAACATCACGGTCTCCAACGTTCCCGGGCCGCGCCAGACGCTGTATGCGGCGGGGGCGGAATTGCTGCACATCTTTCCGGTGTCGATCTCGACCCACGGCCTTGCGCTCAACATCACCGTGCAGAGCTACCGCGATCAGCTGGATTTCGGCTTTATCGCCGGCGCCAACATCATTCCCCATGTGCAGGTTTTGTGCGACATGCTGCCGGCGGAATTCGCCGCCCTCGAAGCCGCCTTTGCGCCGCCGGCCGATCTCAAGAGCGCGACAGGCTAGTGCATGATCTGATTGGATCATGCTCAGGAAAAGTGAGACATCGACGATGATAGAGATGCCGCCGCTGCAGTTCGCCGAGACCAACGGCATTCGGATGGGCTACTACGAAGCGGGCCCGAAAACCGATACGCCGCCGGTCATTCTCTGCCACGGCTGGCCGGAGATCGCGTTTTCGTGGCGCCACCAGATCAAGGCGCTGGGCGATGCCGGCATTCGGGTGATCGCGCCGGACCAGCGCGGCTATGGCGCGACCGACCGGCCCGAACCGGTCGAGGCCTACGATATCGAGCACCTGACCGGCGATCTCGTCGGGCTGCTCGATCACCTCAAGGTCGACAAGGCGATTTTTGTCGGCCACGACTGGGGCGGCTTCATCGTCTGGCAAATGCCGCTGCGGCACATCGACCGCGTCGCCGGCGTGGTCGGGATCAATACGCCGCACACCAACCGCGCGCCGGCGGATCCGATCGAACTGTTACGCCGGCGTTTCGGCGAGCATATGTATATCGTGCAGTTTCAGGATCCTGCCCGCGAGCCCGACAGGATTTTTGGCGGCCGGGTCGAACAGACCTTTGACGCCTTTATGAGGAAGCCGGCGCCGCGCAGCGACACCGCGCCGGAGGAGCAGGTCGTCGCCGGCATCGGCGCTTCGCCGCGGTTGAATCTGGCGTTTCCGCAAATGATTGCCGGCTACGACGCCAAACATGATCCGCGCACGCCGATCCTGTCGCCGGAGGAAAAGAAGGTGTTTGTCGATACCTTCACCAGAACCGGCTTCACCGGCGGCATCAACTGGTACCGCAACATGTCGCGCAACTGGCTGCGTTCGGCCGAGATCGATCAAACCGTGCGGGTGCCGTCGCTGATGATCATGGCCGAGAACGATTCCGTGCTGCCGCCGTCGGCGGCCGACGGCATGGAGAAGATCATCCCCGATCTGGAAAAGTACCTGGTTCGCGGCAGCGGCCATTGGACGCAGCAGGAAAAGCCGGAAGAGGTCAGCGCCAAGCTGATCGAATGGCGTAGAAGGCGGTTCGGTTGATCGAGCGGCCACATCGTCATTTCGCGCGAAGCGACTCGATCTGTCATTCCGGGGCGATGCGAAGCATCGAACCCGGAATCTCGAGATTCCGGGTCCGGCCCTTCGGACCGTCCCGGAATGACGAATCCTTGATTACTGCGTCGCAAGTGCTCCCCGCAATGACGACACGTAGCTAGAGAGACGGCAGGAGACAATCACGCAATGGCGTCCACCAACCGACTGAGCCCGATCCCGCATCCGCCGACGAAACCGGTGGTCGGCAACATGCTGTCGCTGGATTCGACCGCGCCGGTGCAGCATCTGGTGCGGCTGACCAGGGAACTCGGACCGATCTTCTGGCTGGATATGATGGGCGCGCCGCTGGTCATCGTTTCCGGCCACGATCTCGTCGAGGAACTCAGCGACGAGAAGCGTTTCGACAAGGCGGTGCGTGGCTCGCTGCGCCGGGTGCGCGCGGTGGGCGGCGACGGGCTCTTCACAGCCGATACCAGCGAGCCGAACTGGAGCAAGGCGCACAATATCCTGCTGCAGCCGTTCGGCAATCGCGCCATGCAGTCCTATCACCCGAGCATGGTCGATATCGCCGATCAGCTGGTGAAGAAATGGGAGCGGCTGAACGGCGACGAGGAGATCGACGTCGTTCACGACATGACGGCGCTGACCCTCGACACCATCGGGCTGTGCGGTTTCGACTATCGATTCAATTCATTCTACCGGCGCGACTATCATCCGTTCGTGGAATCGCTGGTGCGCTCGCTCGAAACCATCATGATGACCCGCGGGATTCCGCTCGAGGGCATCTGGCTGAAAAAGCGCCGGCAGGAATTGGCGCGCGACGTCGCCTTCATGAACAAGATGGTCGACGAGATCGTCGCCGAACGCCGCAGGAACGCGGAAGCCGCCGAAGGCATGAAGGACATGCTCGGCGCCATGATGACCGGCGTCGACCGCGCAACCGGCCAGCAGCTCGACGACGTCAACATCCGCTACCAGATCAACACTTTCCTGATCGCGGGTCACGAGACCACCAGCGGCCTGTTGTCCTGCACGCTGTACGCGCTGCTAAAACATCCCGAGGTGCTCAAGAAAGCCTATGAGGAGGTCGACCGGGTGCTCGGCCCCGATACCGATGCGAAGCCGACCTACCAGCAGGTGACGCAGCTCACCTACATCACGCAGATTCTCAAGGAGGCCTTGCGGCTCTGGCCGCCCGCGCCGGCCTATGGCATTGCGCCGCTCCAGGACGAAACCATCGGCGGCAAGTACAAGCTCAAGAAGAACACCTTCATCACGATACTCGTGATGGCGCTGCATCGTGACCCCAGCGTCTGGGGTCCTAATCCCGACGCGTTCGATCCGGAGAATTTCAGCAGGGAGGCCGAGGCGGCGCGCCCCGTCAATGCCTGGAAGCCGTTCGGCAACGGCCAGCGCGCCTGCATCGGCCGCGGCTTTGCCATGCATGAGGCGGCGCTGGCGATCGGGATGATCCTGCAGCGGTTCAAGCTGATCGACATCCACCGCTACCAGATGCAGCTGAAGGAGACGCTGACGATCAAGCCGGACGGCTTCAAGATCAAGGTGCGCCCGCGCAGCGAAAAGGATCGCGGCGCTTATGCCGGCCGCACCACGACGACGGCGGCTGCATCGAGCGGCGCGCCGGCACCGCGCGCGCGGACCCGCCCGGGGCACAATACGCCGCTGTTGGTCCTGTACGGATCGAATCTCGGCACCGCCGAGGAACTGGCGACGCGGGTGGCAGATCTGGCCGAGGTCAACGGCTTTGCGACCAAGCTTGCAGCCCTCGACGATTTCGTCGGCAAATTGCCGGAGCAGGGCGGCGTGCTGATTTTCTGCGCGTCGTACAATGGCGCCCCGCCCGACAATGCCACGCAGTTCGTCAAATGGCTCGGCAGCGATTTGCCGAAGGATGCATTCTCAAAAGTGCGCTACGCGATGTTCGGCTGCGGCAACAGCGACTGGCTCGCGACCTATCAGTCGATCCCCCGCTTCATCGACGAACAACTGGCGGCGCACGGCGCCAGCAACGCCTATGTGCGCGGCGAGGGCGACGCCCGCGACGATCTCGATGGCCAGTTCGAATCCTGGTTCGCGAAATTGCGTCCGCTGGCGGTGAAGCAATTCGGCATCGATACCAGTTTCGATCGCAGCGCCGACGACGAGCCGCTGTACAGGATCGAGCCGGTGGCGCCGACGGCGGTGAATGCGATCGTCGCCCTTGGCGGCGCCGCGCCGATGAAGGTGCTGGTCAACACCGAACTGCAGAACAGGCTCGGCGCCAATGCCTCGGATCGATCGACCCGGCACGTCGAGGTGCAATTGCCTTCCGGCGTCACCTACCGGGTCGGCGATCATCTCAGCGTGGTGCCGCGCAACGATCCCGTGCTGGTGGATTCGGTGGCGCGGCGCTTCGGGTTTCTGCCTGCGGATCAGATCCGGCTGCAGGTCGCTGAGGGCCGCCGCGCGCAATTGCCGATCGGCGACACCGTGTCGGTGGGGAGATTGCTCTCCGAATTTGTCGAATTGCAGCAGGTGGCGACCCGCAAGCAGATCCAGATCATGTCGGAACACACGCGCTGTCCGGTGACAAAACCAAAACTGCTGGCCTATGTCGGCGACGATGCCGCCGCATCGGAGCATTATCGCGCGGGCATTCTGGGCAAGCGCAAATCGGTGTTCGATCTCCTGGAGGAACACCCGGCCTGCGAACTGCCGTTCCATGCCTATCTGGAAATGCTGTCGCTGCTGGCGCCGCGCTATTATTCGATCTCGTCGTCGCCGTCGGGCGATCCCCAGCGCTGCAGCGTGACCGTCGCCGTGGTCAAAGCGCCCGCGAATTCGGGACGCGGCATCTACAAGGGAATCTGCTCGAATTACCTCGCCGGCCGCCGCGCCGGCGAGATGATCCAGGCGACGGTGCGCGAGACCAAGGCCGGTTTCCGGTTGCCCGACGAGGCTGCCGTGCCGATCATCATGGTCGGCCCCGGAACCGGGCTTGCGCCATTCCGCGGCTTCCTGCAGGAGCGCGCCGCCCGGAAAGCCAGGGGCGCGGCCCTCGGCCCGGCGATGCTGTTTTTCGGCTGCCGTCATCCCGATCAGGATTATCTCTATGCCGATGAACTGAAAGCGTTCGAAGCCAGCGGCATCACCGAGCTGCACACCGCGTTCTCGCGCGCCGAGGGCCCAAAAACCTATGTGCAGGATCTGGTCGCGGCGCAACAGGAACGTGTCTGGAGCCTGATCGAGGACGGCGCGATCATCTATGTCTGCGGCGACGGCGGCAAGATGGAGCCGGACGTCAAGGCCGCCCTGGTTGCGATCTATCGCGAGCGCAAAGGGGCCGATGCGGAGGCGGGGCTGCGCTGGATCGACGATCTCGGCACCAGCAATCGCTACGTGCTCGATGTCTGGGCGGGGGGATAAAGTGGATTTTCAACCGGTCGTCCCGGCGAAGGCCGGGATCCATACGCCGTGTCGTCTCGCCTGATAACAACGTTGGACAATCTCCCTGACATCACGGACGCCAGGGGTTATGGATCCCGGCCTTCGCCGGGACGACGTCACGCCGCCTTGGCCGCGGCGCCGTGGGCGTGCTTGTCGATGGCGTCGATGATCTCCGGCCACATCGGGATCGGCAGTGCGTGACCCATGCCCTCGATCATCAGAAGTTTTGCGCCTGGGATCGAGGCCGCGGTGTCCTTGCCGCCTTCGGGCCGCACCAGGGGATCGACCGTGCCATGGATCACCAGCGTCGGCGCCTTGACCGATGCCAGCCGCTGCTTGCGGCTGCCTGAGGCGAGGATGGCGCGGAATTGGCGCCCGACGCCGGCGGGGCTCAGTCCGCGCTGGTAGGTGCGTTCGGCGCGGGCGCGATCGAGCGATTCGTCGAGCGGGAAGCTGCCGACACGCAGGATCTTCCAGGTCTGCGCGAAGCGCGCGTAATATTCCTCTTTGCTGGCAGGCGGCGGGGCCATCAGAATGGCCGCGGCCTCGCGGGTCGGCGGCGGCACTTTTGGATTGCCCGTCGTCGACATGATCGAGGTAAGCGAGCGCACCCGCTGCGGAAACGAAATCGCCACTTCCTGGGCGATCATCCCGCCCATCGACGCCCCCACCAGATGTGCCGACTTGATGCCGAGCACATCCATCAGGCCGGTCACATCCTGCGCCATGTCGGACAGCTTGTAGGGCGCGGCGACCGGAATCTTCAGGAACCGCAGCTTGAGAAGTTCGACCGCGGTCAGGCGCTTGCCGCCGGTCATCTTGCTGGACTTGCCGATATCGCGATTGTCGAACCGGATGACGCGAAACCCGCGCGCGGCGAGCTGCCAGCAGAAATCGTCGTCCCAATGGATCATTTGGGCACCCAGCCCCATGATGAGCAGCATCGGTTCCGCGCCGGCTTCGCCGAAGATCTCGTAGCAAAGCTCGATGCCATTGGCGCGGGCGATCTGCGGCGGCTGATGGGCGAGTACATTCACCTTGGATTTTCCCTCAAATCGGTTTTGCCGGGATTTTATGGCACGGTTTCGTGCACTGCAGAAGGCTTGCGAACGGCAGGGAGGCTGACAAATCGACCTCGCGACATTGACCGCCGTGGCGCAACAGTGTGGTATGATTTGAAAACAGGCGAGGGACTCGTCGTCAATCCGGGGCGCCAATGGCAGACAAGAGCAACGATCCGGTCGCGATGTGGCAAAACATGATCGGCGAGATGGAGAAGGGGTTCAACTCCTTCGCCAATCAGGCGATGGCGTCGCCTGAATTCAGCAAGGTCGTCAATCAGGTCGGCGGGGCCTCGGCGGGCGCGCAAAAGCAGCTCGGCGATCTCATGGAGAAATATCTCGTCGGCATGAATTTGCCGAGCCGGGCCCAGATGGTCAGCATGGCCGAACGGCTGCAGTCGATCGAAGGGCAGCTGAACGAGATCAAGGCGATGCTGCATCAGATCCATAACAATCCGGGCGCACCGGCGGGCGGGCCTGCGGCAGCACCCAGGCCGCCGCGTACCAAACGTCCGCCGTCGCCGGGCGGAGAGCAAAAATGAGCGCCGCCGCGGGCCTGGATCTTCAATCGATCCCGGACCGGATTCAATCCGAGGTGCAGCGTGCGATCCAGCGCAGCATCAAGGGCGTCGAATATATCGCTTCGTCGGGCCCATCGCTCGGATCGACGCCGAAGGACAGCCTGAGCGTCCGCGGCACGATGAGTCTGTATCACTACCGGCCGATCGCGGACGAGATCTACCGCGTGCCGATCCTGATCGTGATGGCGACCACCAATCGCGGCTACATCCTCGATCTGGTGCCCGGCCAGAGTTTCATCGAGTTTCTCTTGAAGCGCGGCTACGACGTCTACATGCTGGACTGGACCGCGCCGAAGCTGGAAGAGAAAAGCCTGCGGATGGAGGATTACGTCCTCGACTTCATCCCGGATTGCGTCCGCCGCGTGCAGCAGGATTCCGGCGAGACCGATGTCACGGTGATTGGCTATTGCTTCGGCGGCGTGCTGTCGCTGCTGTACGGCTCGATCTTCGCCGGCGGTCCGATGAAGAACCTGATCTGCTTCACCACCCCGGTCGATTTCCGCGAAATGAAGCTGTTCCAGAACTTTTCGGACCAACGCTATTTCGACGTCGATCGATTGATCGACAGCGTCGGCAATGTCCCGCCCGAGATGATCCTTTCATCGTTCGAGATGTTGCGGCCGGCATCGCGCGCGGCAAGCCAGATCCAGTTGTGGGAAAACATCTGGAACGACGAATACGTCAAGTCGTACCGCATGTTCGACCGCTGGGCCACCGACACGCTGCCGCTGGCCGGCGAGTATTTCCGCGCCATCACCAAGGACCTGATGTGGGACAACAAGCTCTATAACGATACCATGTCGGTCGGCGGGCGGCCGGCGGATATTGCCAAAATCACGGTGCCGATCCTGCATGCGGTCGCGGAGCACGATCACATCGTTCCCTATGATGCGGCAAAACCCTTGATTCAAAAGATCGGCTCGACCGACAAGGAAGAAGTGATGCTGAAGGGCGGCCATGTCAGCCTTGTCGCCGGCGCCAACGCCATCAAGCGGCTGTGGCCGAAACTGGATTCCTGGCTGGGTGAGAGATCGACATGAGCGACACACGTTCCTACCCTCAACACGCCAAGACTGATGCCGGCGATATCGAATTCCGCCTGATGTCCCGCACCGACGAAGTCGCGGTGCTCGATTTCGCGCAAAAGCTTCCCACCCACGATCTCTTGTTCTTGCCGCGCAATATCAGCCAGCCGAAGGTGCTGTCGGCCTGGATCAATGAGATCGAGCGCGGCGACATCACCAGCCTGCTGGCGGTGAAGGAGGGCAAGGTTGTCGGTTGCGGTACGCTGGTGCGAGATCCGCATTCGTGGTCGCCGCATGTCGGCGAAATCCGAATGGTCGTGTCGCAGGATGTTCGCGGCAAGGGCGTCGGACGGGCGCTGTCGCAGCAAACCTTCGCGCTGGCGTTGGGGGCCGGCCTTGAAAAGCTTTCAGTACAGATGACGGTCGATCAGCAGGCGGCGATCGCACTGTTCGAAAGCCTCGGCTTCAAGGCCGAAGCGCTGCTGCGCGACCATGTGCGGGATGTCCAGGGCAAGAAGCATGACATCGTCGTGCTCGGTCATAATGTGGCGCAGGTCCGCGCCCAGATGGAGGCCTACGGGCTGCCGGACGCCGTACAGCATTAGGTCCGGTCACCGGTTACAAAACCGTTGCGCAACGACCCTGCCGAGGCCGTCAGGCGCAAGAAGGTCACATATCCGGGTCATGATCGGCGCGTCTCGAATGTGCCGGTGCGATGACCCAAAAACTCACGGTTTGGTACAACACCAAATGTCCGGTGTGTAACGCCGGCATCGACTGGCAGCACAATCGACTTGTTCGCGCAGCCCGATCCGGCGCGATCGACTTTCGCGACATCAATCTCGAGCCGGATGCGCTCTCTGGCTTCGGCCTTGGGGTCAACGACGTCAGGCGCCGGCTGCATGCCGTCGATGCCGACAATCGCCTCTACGCGGGAATCGACTGCGCGATCGCGATTTGGCTGCGAACGCCCGGCGACATCTGGCTTGGGCGGCTCCTCGGCATGCCGGTGATCCGGCCGGTTGCCGGCTTCGTATACGATCGGTTTGCCGATTTGTTGTACGCGTGGAATCGCTGGAAAGGCCATTGGTAGGGCGCAGCAGCCTGATTGTTGGGCTTTTGCCGCTCAAATCATTGGCTTATCACAAATTCGTGATATCGCAACGCAACATTAATATTGCGATGCACCATTAACTGTGACACAACCATCTCGCCCCGGGCCAATCCGGACGGGGTGAGCCCATAGCTCAAAACCTGAGGATGGAGAAACCCAATGACCACCGATACCAATTCCGTGCTGGATTCCGTCAAGGAAGCCTTCGCACCCGTCACCGACGCGCTCAAGAACCTTCAAAACCTGGAAGTTCCCGAGGCTGCCCGTGACTTCGTCAAGAAGACTGCCGGCACCGCCAAAGAGCGTGCTGCCGACCTGCACGCCGGTACCGAGAAGGTGACCGACGCGATCGAAACCGCCGTTGCCGGTTCGGTCTCCGAGGCCGCCAAGATCAGCCGCAACATTCAGCAGGCTATTTATCAGGACACCGAAGCCTTCTTTGCAGGCATCGACAAGCTGGCTTCCGCCAAGTCGCTCAACGAGGCGGTTCAGATCCAGTCCGATATGGTCCGCGCGCGCGGCGAAGTGTTCATGTCGCGAGCCAAGTCCACCACCGAATATCTCGGCAAGCTCGTCGCCGACGGTGCCAAGACCGCGCAGGACAACCTGTCCAAGGTCGCGACTTACGGCAAGACCGCCTGATCGCTTTGCTTTAGGATCAGTCGATCGGCAGATCATTCAGAGGCCCGCTTCATGCGGGCCTTCTTTTTGATGGTGGACGTGGCTGAGCATGCCGGCGTTCCCCGGACGCTGCGCAGCGCGTAGCGGTGCGCTGCAGAGCCGGGGTCCATCAGGCCCGCCGATTTGTCGGTCCCGGCTCTGCGGAGCAGCGTGAAGAACGCTGCACCGCGTCCGGGACACGATGCATTGCTCGCGCCAGGATGACGACGGTGTGCACAGCGCTTATGTACAGATTCCATCCGCTCTGAAAGCCGCCATGACCGTCTCCGGCACATTCTCGTTCGACGCGCCCGGCGACGCCGCGCGCGCGGCCGAGTTGCGGCGCGTCAAGGCGCTGGCCACCCTGGTGCTGGCGAGCACCCTCGCGGTGTTCATCACAGCCAAGGCGTTGCTGCACCTGCATCCGGCCTTCGGCTTCGTCGCGGCCTTCGCGGAAGCCGCGACCATCGGGGGCCTCGCCGACTGGTACGCGGTGGTGGCGCTGTTCCGCCGGCCGCTGGGATTGCCGATCCCGCATACCGCGATCATCCAGGGCAATCAGCACCGCATCGCCGACAAGCTCGGCGAATTCATCGAGGTGCATTTTCTCGAAGCGGCACCCGTCGACGCGAAACTGCGCCAGATCGATTTTGCCACTTTCATCGCCGACTGGCTGCGTGACCGCAAGCGCAGCACGGATCTTGCCCGTTTCACGCTGCGCCTTTTGCCCGAGGCGTTTTCGGCGACGGAAACGTCGGGCCTGATGACGTTCATCAGCCGGCGCATCACCACCCAGCTGCAGTCGATCGATCTCGCGCCGCTTGCCGCCGGCACGCTGCGTGCGTTCGTGGCGGAGGGGCGGCACCAGGGTCTGCTCGATGACATCCTGCGCGGGGTACATCAGGCGCTGACACAGCCGGAGACGCTGGCGATGATCCGCGCAAAAATCCGCGCTGAATTGCCGACGCTGCTAAAACTCTATCGCACCGACAAGTTCCTGGTGAACAAGATCGTGGCGTCAGCGACCGCGTTCTTTGAAGAGGTCCGCGGCGACCCGAAGCATCCGTTCCGCGGCGAGTTCGATTCCATGCTGCTTTCGTTCGTGGACCGGCTCGGCAGCGACCCCTCCTATGCCGATCGGATCGATGGATTGAAGCGCGACCTCCTGGCGCGCCCCGAACTCGGCGACCTCGCGCGCAACATCTGGTCGAACGCGCGATCGTTTATCGAACGCAGCGCCAGCGGTGAAACCCAGGTGCTGCAGCAACATCTCGCCCGAATGTTTGTGGGCGCGGGTGAGGCGCTTGCAGGGGATTCGGAGTTGCGGGGCGAGATCAACCAGGGGCTGGTGACCGTGCTGCGAAGCTTTATCGCCGATCAGAAAAGCGGGGTCTCGAGCTTCATCGCCGACCAGGTCAAGGCCTGGGACATGGGGCAGCTGATTTCGCTGATCGAGATCAACATCGGCAAGGATCTGCAATACATCCGCTTCAACGGCTCGCTGATCGGCGGCCTTGCGGGATTGGGCCTCTACACGATCGAAGTCTTGCTGCGGCTGCTGTGACTATTTAATCACGGCATGGCTTCTAAACGCGGCGTCCCTGGCCGCGTCAACACGAGCAGCTTGAAAGGTCAAAAGCGGTTCCTAGCTTTGACTACAGATTGTTGCATCGCGGAACGATTTGATGAGGTTCACGTCTTCCTATGGTCCACTAGCCGGCTGCCGAAACTCAAGGGGCCGGCTCTGAAAGGAGCTACAATGTCCGCCACTGCCCAGACGCTGCGTCCGCCGTCCAAAACCCTGATGTTTCTGGAGGGGCGGGCCATCCATGAGTTTGGTGCGTTTCTTGGCGCGTTGCCGCTGCTTAGCCTCGCGCCAAAAGGCGACGGTCATCCGGTACTGGTGCTGCCCGGGCTGGTCGCCTCGGACGCCTCGACCCGCCCGCTGCGGCATTTTTTGAAGAACCGCGGCTATACGGTCAGCGGCTGGCGGCAGGGCCGCAATCTCGGCCTGCGCAATGGCGTGCAGGACGCGATGGTCGATCTCGTGCATGAACTCAGCGATACCAGCGGACGCAAGATCAGCCTGGTTGGGTGGAGCCTTGGCGGGCTCTATGCGCGGCAGCTGGCGAAGATGATGCCGAACCGGGTGCGTTCGGTGATCACGCTCGGGAGTCCGTTTGCCGGCAATCCCAAGGCGACCAATGCCTGGCGCGTCTATGAGATGGCGAGCGGCCGACGCGCTGACGAAGAGGACACACGGTTCGGAGGGTCGCTTTCACAAACGCCGCCAGTGCCGACCACCGCGATCTTCAGCCGCACCGACGGCATCTGCGCGTGGCAGGGCTGTGTGGAAAAGACCTCCGCGAGGTCCGAAAGCATCGAGGTCGAAAGCAGCCATTGCGGCATGGGCCATCATCCCGCCGCCGTCTACGCGGTGGCGGACCGTCTGGCTCAGCCCGAGGGCAAATGGGCGCCGTTCGATCGCTCAGGCTGGCGCAGCCTGGTCTATCCCGATCCCGCCAGGTAGATCGCGGCTCGGCGTTGTCGTGAATCTAAAAAACGCGCTATGCGTGGCGCATGGCGCATCCGCTTGCCCGCATCATCGAACAGCTCAAGCGCGAACCCTCGCGCACCGGCTCGATCGTCATCACGGTGTTCGGCGATGCGATCGTGCCGCGCGGCGGTTCGGTCTGGCTCGGCACGCTGCTTGAATTCTTTGGAACCATCGACATCGACAGCGGCGTGGTGCGCACCGCGATGTCGCGGCTCGCCGCCGACGGCTGGCTCGAGCGCAGCAAGGTCGGCCGCAACAGTTTCTACCGGCTGGTGAAGAAAGGGCGGCAAACCTTTGATACCGCGACCAAACACATCTACGATCCGCAACCGTCCGATTGGACCGGACGGTTTGAGCTTCTTTTGATCGGCAATGGCGAGGACCGCGACGCTTCCCGCGAGGCGCTGAAAAATGCCGGTTTTGGCAGCCCGCTGCCGGGCGTCTGGGTCGCGCCGTCGGGCGTGCCGGTTCCGGAGGAGGCGGCGCGTGCGATCCGTCTGGAGGTTTCCGCCGAGGACGACAGCGGACGCCGGCTGCTCAGCGAGAGTTGGCCGCTCGATCGCACCGCCGATGCCTACCTGAAATTCATGAAAACGTTCGAGCCGTTGCGCGGCTGGATCGGCCGACGCGAACGGCTCACGAATGTCGACGCGTTCACGGCGCGGATTTTGTTGATCCATTACTACCGGCGGGTCGTGCTGCGCGATCCGCTGCTGCCGACGGCTTTATTGCCCAAGGACTGGCCGGGAAGGGCGGCGCGCCAGCTCTGCGGCGAAATTTACCGCGGGTTGCTTCCGGCGTCGGAGCAATGGCTTGACCGCAACGGCACCAACGAGGCCGGCCCCCTGCCAAAGGCCGGCGAAGAGCTGGCGCGCCGGTTCGGCGGTTAGGCGGGATATGTTACAAAAATCTATTGAGTTTCATGTATTTTGTTATATGTTAAGGGTCGCCTCCCCGGAGATCGGCCATGTACACCCAGGCGCTCAACTCGTCGGAAGCTGAAGGCCCAACTATCAAGCCAGGTATCGAGGACGCCGCGCGCGCGGCGCAGTTTCAGGCGCGCATCGACGCCGACGATCGCATCGAGCCGAACGACTGGATGCCGGCGGCCTATCGCAAGACGCTGACGCGGCAGATTTCGCAGCACGCGCATTCCGAAATCGTCGGCATGCTGCCGGAAGGCAACTGGATCACGCGGGCGCCGTCGCTGCGCCGCAAGGCCGCGCTGCTCGCCAAGGTGCAGGACGAGTGCGGTCACGGGCTCTATCTCTATGCCGCCGCCGAGACGCTCGGCGCCTCGCGCGAGGAACTGGTCGATCTGATGCTGGCCGGCAAGGCCAAATACTCCTCGATCTTCAATTATCCGACGCTGACCTGGGCGGACATCGGCGCGATCGGCTGGCTGGTCGATGGTGCGGCGATCATGAATCAGATTCCGCTGTGCCGCTGTTCCTATGGTCCCTATGCGCGCGCCATGATCCGCGTCTGCAAGGAGGAATCCTTTCACCAGCGCCAGGGCTTTGAGATCATGCTGACGCTGTCGCGCGGCTCCGAGGAGCAAAAGGCGATGGCGCAGAACGCGCTGGATCGCTGGTGGTGGCCGGTGCTGATGATGTTCGGGCCGCCCGACAAGGCCAGCCAGCACAGCGACACCTCGACCAGATGGAAAATAAAACGCTTCTCCAATGACGAGCTGCGCCAAAAGTTCGTCGATGCCACCGTGCCGCAGGCGCAGTACCTCGGCCTGACGATCCCCGATCCCGGCATGAAGCAGAACGCCGCGGGCAACTGGGAATACAGCGCGATCGACTGGAACGAATTCAACGCCGTGCTCGCCGGCAACGGCCCCTGCAACCGCGAACGCCTGGCGGCGCGGCGCAAGGCGCATGACGAGGGCGCCTGGGTGCGCGAGGCAGCCAAAACCTACGCCGAAAAACGCAAGCAAAGACTTGACGCGCAGGCCGCGTAACAATTCAGGGAGGTCATGATGGCCACGCCGAACACGCCGTTGTGGGAAGTCTTTATTCGCAGCCGCAATGGCCTGGCGCACAAGCATGTCGGCTCGCTGCACGCGACTGACGCGACGCTGGCGCTGCAGGCCGCGCGCGACGTCTACACCCGCCGTGGCGAGGGGCTGTCGATCTGGGTGGTACCATCCAGCGCCATCACCGCCTCCGATCCATCCGAGAAGGGCATGATGTTCGAGCCGGCAGAATCCAAGATCTACCGCCATCCGACATTTTACGACGTGCCCGACGAAGTCGGACACATGTGATGGCAAGCGCCTCGATCGAGGTCTTGGAAACCCCGCTGGTGCTCTACGTGCTGCGCCGCGCCGACGACGCCTTGATTCTGGGGCATCGGCTGTCGGAATGGTGCGGCCACGCCCCGATGCTCGAAGAGGATATGGCGCTGGCCAATATGGGCCTCGACCTGCTCGGCCAGGCGCGCGAGCTTTACTCCTACGCCGCTGATGTCGAAGGCAAGGACAACGACGAGGACAAATTCGCATACCTGCGCGACGTCAGGCAGTATCGCAACCTGTTGCTGCTGGAACAGCCGAACGGCGATTTCGCGCACACCATGGTGCGGCAGTTTTTTTACGCGGGCTTTGCCGACCTCTATTGGCGCGCGATGATGACATCGGGCGATGCGACGCTGGCGGCGATCGCGGCGAAATCCGAAAAGGAAAGCGCCTATCATTTGCGGCATTCGTCGGAATGGATCGTCCGGCTCGGCGACGGCACCGGGGAAAGCCACGCCCGCGCGCAGACCGCCATTGACGATCTCTGGGCTTTTACCGGCGAGATGTTCGAAGTTGACGACAGCGAGCAGGGTCTGATCGATGCCGGCATCGCAGTTGATCCCAGGGGCTTGCATCCGCAATGGCTCAAGACGGTTTTGTCCGTTTTAAGCGAAGCGACATTGGCGCTGCCCAAGAGCGACTGGATGCAGCAGGGCGGCCGCAGCGGCCGGCACAGCGAGCATCTCGGGCATCTGCTCAGCGAATTGCAATCGATGCAGCGGACGTTTCCGGGGGGCGCATGGTGACCGCCGTGTTCAGCGATGCCGGGCTGCGGCAACGCGCGTGGGATACCGCGGCCAAAGTGGTCGATCCCGAGATTCCGGTTTTGACCATCGCCGATCTCGGCGTGCTCCGCGACGTCGTGGTGAATGATGGCCGCGTCGAGGTCGTGATCACGCCGACCTATTCCGGCTGCCCCGCGATGAACATGATCACAGTGGAAATCGAGCTGGCGCTGGAGCGCGAGGGCTTTCGCAATTCAAAAGTCCGCACCGTGCTGTCGCCGGCCTGGACCACCGACTGGATGAGCGAAGACGGCCGCCGCAAGCTCAAAGCGTACGGCGTCGCGCCGCCGCAGGCCGCCAGCTCCCGCCGCGCGTTGTTCGGCGTGCAGCAGGTGGCATGCCCGCAATGCGGCTCCGAGGATACCGAAGTGCTATCGGAATTCGGTTCGACCTCCTGCAAGGCGCTGTGGCGCTGCAAGAGCTGCCGCGAGCCGTTCGACTATTTCAAATGTCATTGAACATGTCGTCATCGATACCGCGCTTTCATCGCCTTGCCGTCAGCGATCTGCGCCGCGAATCTCCGGACGCGGTGTCGCTGACCTTTGCGATTCCGCAAGCGCTTGCGGACGACTACCGGTTTGCCCCCGGACAGTATCTGACCTTGCGCACGACGATGGACGGCGCGGAAGTGCGCCGCTCCTATTCGATCTGCTCCGGCCCCGATGACGGCGAGTTGCGCATCGCGGTGAAAAAGGTCGATGGCGGCGCGTTCTCCAGTTGGGCCGCCGACGAGCTGAAACAAGGCGACGAACTCGATGTGATGACGCCGACCGGCCGTTTTGGCGTCGCGCCGGCGCCGGGCGACGCGCGGGTCTATGTCGGTTTCGCCGCCGGCTCCGGCATCACGCCGATCTTGTCGATCGTAAAAGGCGTGCTGGCGCGCGAGCCGCTTGGCCGCTTCTTCCTGTTCTACGGCAATCGTTCGACCGGCGGCATGCTGTTTCGCGAGGCGCTGGAAGAGTTGAAAGACCGCTTCATGCAGCGGCTCTCGTTGTTCCACGTGATCTCGGGCGAAGAGCAGGACATTCCGATCCTGCACGGCCGGCTCGACGGCGAGAAGGTGAGGGTGCTGTTGCGCTCGCTGGTCCCGGCGGCCAGCGTCGATCATGTCTTCATCTGCGGCCCGACCGGCATGAGCGAGGACATCGAAGCGACCTGCAGGGATATCGGCATTGCGGCGGAGCGTATTCATGTCGAGCGTTTTGTGTCGGAGTTTGGCGGCAAGCCGCGCGCCAAAGCTGTTGTGCCCGTCACAGCGCCGCCGAGAGCGATCGCGTCCCTGATCATCGACGGCAAGCGCCGCGAGGTGCCGGTCGCGGAAGGCGAGGCCATCCTCGACGCGGCGTTGCGCGCCGGCATGGATCTGCCGTTCGCCTGCAAGGGCGGCATGTGCAGTACCTGCCGCGCCAAGCTGGTCGAGGGCGAAGCGCAGATGGAAGTGAACTATTCGCTGGAGCCGTGGGAGCTAAGTGCGGGTTTCATTCTGACCTGCCAGGCGCGGCCGACAACGGAAAAAGTTGTGGTGGATTACGATCATGTTTAGAGCGCGCACCGTTCAACCGCCGTCATTCCGGGGCGCGCGTCAGCGCGAACCCGGAATTTCGCGCTGATCATCTCTGGATTCCGGGTTCAGCCCTAACGGGCTGCCCCGGAATGACGAACAACTACCCCTTCGGCGGCGGCGCCGAACCGAGCAAAAGTTCGATCGAAAGTCCGAGCCCGAGCAGTTTGGCATCGCTGCCGACGGGACCGTCGATCTCCAGCCCGACCGGCAGGCCGCCCGGCGTTAGCCCTGCATATAACGACAGGCCGGGAAGGCCGGCGTTACTGCCGGGATCGGTGTTGCGGATCATGGTGTCGAATGTCGGCACGGGAGTGCCGCCGTTGATCGACATCTCGCTTGATCCCTTCTCCGCGTCGATCACGGGTGCCGGCGCAATCGTGGTCGGAAACAGGATGCCGTCCAGATGATGGTCGCGGAAATACGCCTCATAGATCTTCTGCAGCGCCGGCCGCTGGACGTTGATGGCATCCGGATAGGCGGCGCCGAAGGCGTCCGCGGTAATGGCCCCGAACGCGCCCGCAACGTCGGGGCTGGCGATTTGGCCGGCGATGTCGGCCAGCGTGATGCCTTCGATTCCGGATGCCTTGAGATAGGCGGGGATATCCGCGACCGGTTCATGCAGCGCGACCACGAACGACACCTTGCCGTTCTGTTCAAACAGTCCGGCCATGTCGGCCTCGACCAGAACGACGCCTGCGTCCGCGAGCTTTGCGCGCGCGGCCTTCGCCACCGCCTCGACGTCGCGATCGAGCCCGCTCCAGAATGAAGCGGGGATGCCGAGCCGCTTGCCCCGCAACGGTTCCGCTTGCGCCATCGCCGTGCCGGTGATGACGGAATCGAGCAAGGCCACATCCGCGACCGTGCGGCCCATCGGACCGACGGTGTCGCGGGTGTGACTGATCGGGACCACCAGATTGGCATCGTCGTAGCGCCGCTCTGCGCCGCCATTGCCGACCGATGGCCGCAAGCCCACCGTACCGGTCAGCGCCGCCGGCACCCGGGTCGAGCCGCCGGTATCGGATCCAAGGCCGCAGCTAACGATGCGCGCCGCGATGGCGGCTGAGGTTCCACCCGATGAGCCGCCGGGGATCCGGGTCGTGTCATAGGGATTTTTTACGGGTCCGGCGAATGACGACAGATTGGTGCTGGTGATTCCGAATGCGAGCTCGTGCATGTTGGTCTTGCCGATGACGATGGCGCCGGCATCCAGCAATTTCTGCAGCGATGGCGCGTTTTTGGTCGGCCGCGCATGCCGCAGCGCCGGCGTGCCGCCCGACGTCGGCATATCGGCGGTATTGATGTTGTCCTTGACCACGATCGGCAGACCGGCAAGGGCACCTCGCTTCTCCCCCGCATCGACCTTCGCTGCCGCCGCCAGCGCGCCGTCCCTGTTCAGGATGATGAACGCGTTGAGGTCCTTGAACCGCTCGGCGCGTTCGAGCGCGGCCTGCACGGCACTGACGGCGGTGATGTTCCCGGTGCGGATGTCAGCGACGATTTCGGCTGATGTGGAGGAACTGGAATCGGCCATTGCTGAACTCACAAATGCGAGGGAAGGGAGCGCCGCAGCACCGGCGGCGAGGGCTATCGATGATGTCAGTATATGGCGGCGTGAGGGCTTGTCGGTCATGGATTCCTCCCGACATGGTGTGGCTGATGTTTATCCCTTCGGCCGCTTGTCGAATACGCGTTTGGCCTTGCCGAGCGAGCGCTCCAGCGTTTCGGGCGCCACAGCCCGGATGCGCGCCGATATGCCGATGGTGTTCTTGATATGGGCGGAGACCCGCTCGGTATGCTCGGTCAGCCCACTGCCATCCCAGCGCTCGGGGCGTGCCTCCGCCAGCACCGTCATCTCGTCCATCCGCCCTTCGCGGGTCAGTTCGATGATGAAATGGCCGCCGCACCAGTCGGTGGCGAGCAGCACTTCCTCGATCTGGGTCGGGAACACGTTGACGCCGCGCAGGATGATCAGGTCATCGGAACGTCCGGTGACCTTCTCCATCCGCCGCATGCCGGGCCGCGCCGTGCCCGGTAACAGCCGCGTCAGGTCGCGGGTGCGGTAGCGGATCACCGGAAACGCTTCCTTGGTCAGCGAGGTGAAAACAAGTTCGCCCCTTTCGCCGTCGGGCAGCACTGCACCGGTCTCGGGGTCGATCACTTCAGGATAGAAATGATCCTCCCAGATATGCAAGCCGTCTTTGCTCTCGACGCATTCCTGCGCGACGCCGGGGCCGATCACTTCGGACAGGCCGTAGATATCGGTGGCATCCATCTCGAACGCCGCTTCGATCTCGGCGCGCATCGCATTGGTCCAGGGTTCGGCGCCGAAGATGCCGAATTTCAACGACGATTTGCGCGGGTCGAGGCCCTGCCGTTTGAATTCGTCCGATATCGCCAGCATGTAGCTCGGCGTCACCGTGATGATGTCGGGCCTGAAATCGTTGATCAGCTGCACCTGCCGCTCGGTCATGCCGCCGGAAACCGGCACCACGGTGCAGCCGAGCCGTTCGGCGCCGTAATGCGCGCCGAGGCCGCCGGTGAACAGGCCATAGCCATAGGCGTTGTGCAGGATCATGCCGGTGCGGCCGCCGGCGGCGCGGATCGAGCGCGCCATCACATCCGACCACATGTCGATATCGGCTTTGGTATATCCGACCACGATCGGCTTGCCGGTGGTGCCGGAGGAGGCGTGAACCCGGACCAGTTTTTCGCGCGGCACGGCGAACATGCCAAACGGATAGTTCTGGCGCAGATCGGCTTTCGCGGTGAACGGAAAACGGCTCAAATCCGACAGTTGGCGAAAATCCTGCGGGGTAACGCCGGCCTTGTCGAATGCTTTCCGGTAGTGTGCGACGTTGTCGTAGGCGTGCGCCAGCGTCCAGGCCACGCGCCTGGTCTGCAGCGCGATGATTTCGTCGCGCGATGCGCGCTCGGCCTGGTCCATCTCGGCGCGGTAATCGCTGCTCGTGGATTGAAGGTTGGTCGAAGCCATCGCGCGTTTCTCCTGAAATCAGCTGTTCATTGCAGCCTTCATTTCAACCTGGCATCGGGTTCCGCCATCGGCACCCAGGCGCCGCCGACGGTGCGGGAATGGCCGCGCAACTCGGCAATCGGGGTGTCGTCGACGGTGACGCGCACATCGTAAATTCCGGAACGCCCGGTGCGCGAGATTTCCCGCGCGGTCGCGATCAGGAGGTCGCCGAGCTTGCCCGGCCGGATGAAGGAGATGTTGCATTGCGCGGCAACCGCGCGTTCGTTATGGGAGTTGCAGGCAAACGCGAACGCCGAATCCGCCAGCAGGAAGATGAAGCCGCCATGGGCGATGTTCTGCCCGTTGACCATGTGCGGCTGGACCGTCATCGTCAGCGTGGCTTCGCCCGGCTTGATCCGCCGGATCTCCATGCCGAGACCCTTGCTGGCGTCGTCATCCTGCCACATCGCGTCGGCGCAGGCGCGCGCGAGATCGTCGGGCGAAAGTGTGGCCTTGACGTTCACCGTAGTCTCCCCGTGTCGCCGCCGGGCCTGTTGGAACAAGCCTCTTGAACTCAGCGATCAGTCCGTTAGTCATGATGCGAAGCGACCATGGTGTCAACGAGGCCGTCAGGCATCAAATCGCGTTCGAAAGCCTCCAGGAAAGCGTGAACATCCGTGATACCAGCCCCCAAGGAAATCGATGGCCCGCCGGTTACCGTCGAGGCGCGCTGCGTGCGTCTGCTGGCGAAGGCCGGCGATCCGGCGTCGCTCGCACCCGTGGTCGAGCGGCGTCCACTATCGCGGGCCGCGAACCAGCTGCTGATCGAGGTCAGGGCGGCGGCGGTCAATCCATCCGACGTCAAGGCCGCCACCGGCCTGATGGCTTACGCGGTATTTCCGCGCACCCCCGGCCGCGACTATGCGGGGATCGTGATCGACGGCCCGGCCGATTGGATCGGGCGCGAGGTGTTCGGCTCGTCGGGCGACCTCGGCATCCGGCGCGACGGCACCCATGCCACGCATCTCGCAGTCGAAGCCGACGCCGTGGTGGAGAAACCGAAAGGCCTGTCGTGGGAGGAAGCCGCCGGTATCGGCGTTCCCTTCGTCACCGCGATGGAAGGCTTCAGGCGCGCCGGAATGCCTGCGAAAGACGACACCGTGCTGGTGATGGGCGTCAACGGCAAGGTCGGTCAATCCGCTGTGCAGATCGCGAGCTGGAACGGCGCGCGCGTGATCGGCGTGGTGCGCAAACGCGAGCCTTATGAGGGCCACACCAATTCAGAAGTCGAAGTCATCGACGCATCGGCGCAGGACGTCGCAACCCGCGTGCGCGAGCTCACGAAAGGCAAGGGCGCCGACATCGTGTTCAACACCGTCGGCGATCCCTATTTTCAGGCCGCGCACCAATCGCTGGCCGTGCGGGGACGCCAGATCCTGATCGCCGCGATCAACCCGATCGTGCCGTTCAACATCCTGGAATTCTATCGCGGCCAGCACAGCTATGTCGGCATCGACACCCTGGGGCTGTCGTCCACCGCGACCGGCGCGGTTCTGAAAGAACTGGTTGCTGGTTTTGCGAGCGGACATCTCAAGCCGTTCCCGATCAAGTCGGGCGCGATCTATCCGCTGGAGAATGCCAAGGCTGCCTTTGTTGCCGTCGCCGGCTCGTCGCGCGATCGCGTCATTCTTCGGCCCTCGCCATAACAAGGGACAAAGTCGTTGCCGTCAGGTGCCCACATCGTGGTCTACGCCGGCCTGCTGATCGGCCTCGTCTACGGCGGGGTCGGGCTATTGAGCGGGTTTTGCCTGATGAGCAGCCTGCGCGGTTGGTGGGCGGAGGGCGACCGCCGCCTGATCCGGAGCTTTGCGCTGGCGCTTGGCGTGGCGATCGCGGCGACGCAACTGTTGGCGGCAGGCGGTCTCGTCGATCTCGGCAAGACGATCTATCTGCAGCCGTCGTTTTCGGCGCCGCTGATGTTCTTCGGCGGCCTGCTGTTCGGTTACGGCATGGTGCTGTCGAACGGCTGCGGCTCGCGTGCGCTGGTGCTGCTCGGACGCGGCAATCTGCGTTCGTTCGTGGTGGTGGTCGTGCTCGGCATATCGGCGCAGATGACGCTGAAAGGCCTGGTCGCGCCGGCGCGGATCGCGCTGCTGCAGGCGTCGCAGACGACGGCGACGGTGACGTCGGTGCCGGCGCTGCTGTCGACGTTCGGCCTCAATGAAATATCGGCGCGGATGCTCGCGGCCTCGGCGATGAGCGGCGCACTGATTATCTTTGCGTTCGCGCACGCGCCGTTCCAGCGCGCGCTCGGGCAGATCGCGGCGGGGCTCGCCGTCGGCCTGCTGGTCGCGGCCGGGTGGTTCGCCACCGGCTATCTCGGCGCCGACGATTTCAACCCGACGCCGGTGACGTCGCTCACCTTCGTCGCGCCGATCGCCGACACGCTGCAATATGTGATGCTGTCGACGGGACTGACCCTGAACTTCGGCATTGCGACCGTGGCCGGCGTATTCGCCGGAAGTTGCATGACGGCACTGGCGACGCGCCGCTTTCACTGGGAGGGTTTTTCGTCGCCACGCCACATGCTGCGCTCGGCCGGTGGTGCTGCGCTGATGGGCGCGGGCGGCGCCATGGCCTATGGCTGCTCGATCGGGCAGGGGCTGACGGGCCTCTCGACGCTTGCGCTGGCGTCATTCGTCGCAGTTGCCGGAATTTTGCTGGGCACGGCTGCGGGACTGCGGGGCGTGCTGCGGGTTCGGCCGCTGGTGTCGGCGCAGGACGCGCGGTCAGGCCCGCTGACGTAAGGTCGCGGGCCGCGTTACGTGATCAGACCCTTCTCGTCCAGCAGCCGATGCGGACGTCCGAAATAGTAGCGGCCTCAACACGGGTTCAGCATAAGTCATGTTGCCGCGCGATCAAAACGCGCGCGACGAAACGTAGCATTGTATTCCTGGTCGCAGAGGCCCGTCCTTTCGACACAGTCGGATTTTTCTCGGTGATGGGTGCGTTTCCGGTAGAGGCCAGCGCATGCTCGAGCTTTGGAACAACTGGTACGAGACGGTGGCCTCAGTGGAGGCGCTTGCCACTGTCATTGTTATTGCCGTGCTGGGCGCTGGCGTCATTATGCTGACGCAAGGTCGGCGGCGATAATCGCACCCGCGTGGCGTGCTTGGCGTTCAGCCGTTGGCGACGGCGCATGATGCGCGGTCAGGCCCGCTGACGTGAGGTCGCCGGTCGCGCGCCGCTTGCCCGTTCGTCAATCCGCCGCGCGCGTCACGATATGGATCTCCGAGGTCAGCGTCCGATGCACCGGGCACTTGTCGGCGATTTCCATCAATTTCTTGCGCTGCTCGGCGTCCAGCGCGCCCTCCATGGTGATGACCCGGTCGAACTGGTCGAGCATCCCGGCCCTGGTTTCGCATTCGGCGCAATCTTCCGCGTGGATCTTGCTGTGGTTCAGCGTCACCGTCACGCGCTCCAGCGGCAGCGATTTGCGCTCGGCATAGAGGCGCATGGTCATCGACGTGCAGGCGCCGAGGCCGGCCAGCACGAAATCATACGGTCCGGGTCCGGTGTCCTCGCCGCCGGCGACGACCGGCTCATCGGCCAGCAGGCGATGCGGCCCGATCGAAACGGTCTGCTGGAATCTGCTGTTGCGGGTTTCGCGGACCACAACACTGCGCGGCGCCGCACCGCGATCGACGGCTGGCTCCGATACCACGGGATCAATGTAGCGCTCGGCCCAGGCGGCGATGACGTCGGCGACATAGGAAGCATCGCGCTTGCCGGTCAGGAGATGATCGGAATCCGCCAGCGACACAAAACTCTTGGGATGCTTGGCGGCGAGGAAGATATCCGTGGCGTTGTCGATGCCGACGGTGTCGTCGGTCGGGGCGTGCATGACCAGCAACGCCTTGTGCAGCTTTGCGATATGCGCCATCAGGCCGTGATGGGCGATGTCGTCGAGGAATTCGCTCGAGATATGGAACGGCCGGCCGGCAAGCGAGACTTCGACCTTGCCGTGCTTGCGGATGTCGTCGATGCGATCCCTGAACAGGCCGGTGACGTGGGCGGGATCGGAGGGGGCGGCGATGGTGACGACGGCGCTGGCATCCGGAATTTGCTCCGCTGCGGCCAGGATGGCGGCGCCGCCAAGACTGTGGCCGATCAGGATCGCCGGGCCCTTGCGCGTTTCGCGCAGATGGTCGGCGGCGCGCACCAGATCGGCGACGTTCGACGAGAACGTAGAATTAGCAAAGTCGCCCTCGCTGGAGCCGAGGCCTGTAAAATCGAACCGCAGCACCGCGATGCCTTTTGCCGCCAGCGCCACCGCGATCCGCTTCGCCGCCAGCACATCCTTGCCGCACGTAAAACAATGCGCGAACAGCGCATAGGCCGCGGGCTCCTGGTCGGGCAGGTCGAGCGATGCCGCGAGTTTCTGGCCCTCGGAACCCGTGAATTGGAAACGTTCAGTCGGCATGGTTGGCCTCCATAGGTGATGCTCTTCACCTCTCCCGATGGGAGAGGTGACGTGAACTCCGGCACCCGGACTAGTCGCTCGAATAGCGCTGTTCGGCCCACGGATCGCCGCGGTTGTGATAGCCGCGGACTTCCCAGTAGCCGGGCTTATCCTCGGCGAGGAATTCGATGCTCTGCAGCCATTTTGCGCTTTTCCAGAAATATAGATGCGGCACTACCAGCCGCACCGGGCCGCCATGTTCCTGCTCCAGCGGCGCACCCGACCAGGCGTGCGCGAGCAGGGCGTCGTCAGCGGCAAAATCTTCCAGTTTGAGATTGGTGGTGTAGCCGTCATGGCAATGTAGCACCACGTGGCGCGCTTCGTCGCGCGGCTGGCAGGCCATCAGCAGATCGCGGGTCGCCAGCCCCTCCCATTGATTGTCGTAGCGCGACCATGTCGTCACGCAGTGGATGTCGGATAAGAATTTCGTCTGTGGCTGCGCCGTGAACTGCGCAAAGTCGCAGAAAATCGGATGCTCGACCGCGCCGTAGACATCGAGGCGCCAGCGCTGGCGGGAAATGTTCGGCGTCAGGCCGAGGTCGAGGATGGGCCAGTCCCTGGTCAGGTGCTGTCCCGGTGGCAGGCGCTGCTGTTCGGGCCGCGAGGTTTTTCCGGTAAGGAAGCGGCCTTCCCGGGCCCAGCGCTGTTTGCTGCGCGTCAGTTTTGAAGTCGGCGGTTCGTTGCTGTTGTCGGCCATAGCTCAAGCATCTTTATTCGTGGCGGCGCATCATTCGTGACGGTGCATCGCCGATTCGTGCTTGGTGTCGCGCATCGTCGCGTAGATGATCAGCGACAGACATATCATGCCGCTGAGATAATAATAGAACCAGTCTTCGTGTCCGAGCGACTTGAAATACAGCGCGACCGCGGGCGCGGTGCCGCCGAACACGGATACCGTAATCGCGTAGGGCAGGCCGACACCGAGCGCGCGCACATTGGTCGGGAACAATTCGGCCTTCACGATGGCGTTGATCGAGGTGTAGCCGGCGACGAAAATCCAGGCCGCGCAAATCAGCAGGAAGGCGGTGAAGGGCGACTTGGTCTCCTTCAGCGTGGTCAGGATCGGGATTGTCGCCAGCGTGCCGGCGACGCCGAAAAAGATCAGCAGCGGCTTGCGGCCGATGCGGTCGCTCAGCGCGCCGTAGAGTGGCTGCAGCAAGGTCGCAAAGATCAGCGAACCGAAGATGACAAAGGTGGTCTGGTCTTCGGTGAGGCCGACCGACAATTTCACGAAAGTCTGCATATAGGTCGTGAAGGTATAGAACGCCGCGGTGCCGCCGGCGGTGAGGCCGACCACCAGCAATAGCTCGCGCGGATATTTCAGGAGGCCGCGGATCGAGCCGGTCGGTTTTGCAAGCTTCTTGGCTTCGACGAACGCCTCGGTCTCATGCAGATTGCGTCGCATCACCGCGGCGAAAACCGCAAGCCCGGCACCGATCACGAACGGAATCCGCCAGCCCCACGCCTTCAATTCCTCCGGCGTCAAGAACACCTTTTGCAGCAGCAGCAAGACGATGATCGCGGTGAGCTGGCCGCCGATCAGCGTGACGTATTGAAAGCTGGAATAGAAGCCGCGATGGTTGGCATCGGCGACCTCGCTCAGATAGGTGGCGCTGGCGCCGTATTCGCCGCCGAGGCTGAGACCCTCGATAATTCGCGCGGCCGCGAGAATGGCCGGCGCGGCGAGGCCGATCGAGGCGTAGGTCGGCGTTACCGCGATGATCAGCGAGCCGAAGCACATGCAGACCACCGACAGCGTCAGCGACAGCCGCCGGCCGTAGCGGTCGGCGATGAAGCCGAACAGCCAGCCGCCGAGCGGCCGCATCAGGAAAGTCGCGGCGAACAGCACGGCCGCGTTGAGCTGCTGCACCACCGGGTCGCTGTTCGGAAAGAACGCCGGCGCGAAGTAGAGCGCGAACGCCGTGTAGGCGTAGAAATCGTACCATTCGACGAGATTGCCGACCGACCCGATGAAGATCGCCTTGATCCGGCGTTCGACGTCGGCGAGATCGAGATGATCGGCCACCGGCTTCACGGCTTCAATAGTCATGTCGGCCTCCAGCAACAATGAAGGCCGCTTGTTAGCAGACTTCAGCCCGCCTTTCCAAACAGCATCGGAAGCTGGCGCGGTCCACGCACGGTGCCTTCCGACCAGGAGACCTGACCCGCCGGGTCCAGCCTGAAATCGGGAATCCGCTTCAGCCATTCCTCGATGGCGACCGTCATCTCCATGCGCGCGAGGTTGGAGCCGACGCAGCGGTGAATCCCGAGGCCGAAGGCGGCGTGGCGATTCTCCTTGCGGTCGATCACGACCTTGTCGGCGTCGGGGAACATGGCCGGATCGCGATTGGCGGCGGGAAACGACAGCAGCACCATGTTGCCGGGTTTTACGGGGCAGCCGCTCACCACGGTTTCCTTCATCACCTCGCGGGCCATCGTGACCGGCGAATAGGCCCGCAGCAGTTCCTCGACCGCGGTCGGCATCAGTTCCGGTTCCGCGATCAGGCGCGCGCGATCCGAAGGCGTTTTCGCCAGGTGCCACAGCGAGGAGCCGATCGCGCTCCAGGTGGTGTCGATGCCGGCGATCAGCAGCAGCCGCAGCGATCCCAGCACATGCGTGTCGGACAACGGCTGGCCGTTCTTGTCCTTGGCGTTCATCAGCGTCGAAATCAGGTCGTCAGTCGGCTGCCGCTTGCGCTGTTCGATATGGTCCGCGAAATATTCGGTCATCTCGTGGACCGCGCGCATCAGGACGTCATCGTTCTTGATGCCGAGTTCCAGAATTTCGTGGATCCATTTGATGAAATGGTCGCTGTCCTTTTCCGGGATACCCAGCATGTGGGCGATCGCGCGAACCGGAATGTGCTTGGTGTAGCGCGCCGCGGCGTCGCATTTTCCCTCCGCGATGAATTCGTCGATCAGCTCGTTGCAGATCGCGCGAACCCGCGGCTCCAGCTTTTTCATGGCATCGGGCGTGAATGGCGGCAGCAGGAACTGCTTGGCGGGCTTGTGTTCCGGCGGGTCGGATGTGATCGGCGGCGCCGATGCGGTCGCTTCCGGCCGGACGTCGCGCACGATGACGCGTCGCGAGGAAAAATGTTCGGTGTCGTAGGCGATCTGCTTGACCGCCTCATAGGTGGTCGGCAGGTAGCAGCCGAGAAAGCGCTTGGTATGCACCACCGGGCATTCCGCCCGCAACTCGTCCCAGATCGGAAACGGATTATCGGTCCAGCGCGGATCGGTGTGGTCGAAATCGTGAACCCAATCGGTGACGGGCGGATGTTCGAGCATTACGGGGGCGGGATCGGACATCGGGGCGAATCCTCTGGTTTATTCGCTTGAGTTTGTTGCAGAAATCGTTGGTGAGCGGGAAACGGACTATTCCTCGGTCACCTCGATCGCGGTCTCCGGACAATTGGTTTGGGCCAGCCACGCCTTGTCCTCGAGTCCCGCGGGCACGGTGCCGTCGCCGACCTCGTGGGCGTTGCCGAATTCATCGAGCTCGAACAGTTCGGGCGCCAGCGATTTGCAGCGGGCGTGTCCCTGACACTTGTCCTGATCGACGTGCAGCCTCAATTTGGGGAATTTCGACATTCGACCAGACTCCCTTGGTATCGCCGCTCGCGAGCGCTGTGTTGTTACGGCAGCAATCGCTCACGGCTTCGCGATTCGGTCGCACAGGACTCGCGTTGTTTTTGTTGTTGTGAATTATAGGCATGACTATAATATAACGGTCAATACAAATTTGGATGATCGCGTGGCGGCAGATTGGCATTCGACAGACTGGCTTACCGTTCGGGATCTTCCCGGCATCTTGCCGACGCAGCAGCGTCGCAGCCAGGAAACCACGGTCGCGCTGCTGGAAGCTGCCGCCGCGATGTTGCGCGAGCGCTCGCTCGACGAGCTCTCGATCGAGGATTTGTGCAGGCGCGTCGGCGTTACGATCGGCGCCTTCTACGGCCGGTTCGAAAGCAAGGATGCCTTCTTCAGCGCGCTGATGTCGCTCGCGGCACGGAAGGCGCTGGCCGCCGTCCGCGCGGCGGTAGCCGATCAGGACAATCCGGATACGGGTTTGGAAGAGGCGTGTCGAAGGGTCGTTGAAGTCGCCGTCGATGTCGTGCGTCGCAACGTCGGTGTCGTCCGCGCCGCCGCGCAATATGAAAGTATCTATCCGGAGCGATGGGGAACGATCCGCGCCACCGGATCCGGCATGGTCGATCTCGCCACGCCGCTCTTGCTTGCGCGGATGGGCCGCGGCCGGATTTCGGCGAAGACGCGGAGCATCGGCTTCGCGTTTCAGATGATGTTCGGCACGTTGTGCAACGCGGTCCTGCACAAGCCGAAACTTGTCGCGCTCGACGAACCGGAAATGGTCGACCGTCTTGCGCTGACGATGTTCCTCCAGTTGCAGCACGAAGCCCGGACGGAAAAGCCGGCGAAATAGCCGCAGTCGGGAAGGGGGCCGGGCTACCTGGCCGGGCTTGGTTTGCCTCTTGGATCGATCGGCGTCGTGCCGCGCACGCCCAAAATGTCCTCCAGCAGCCTGGCGCCGGCGAGAAGCTGGGCCTCGCCGCGCGGCGCCGCCACCATCTGGAGTCCGACCGGCAGGCCTGACGCCGTAAAGCCGCACGGCAACGACAACGCCGGGCAGCATACCAGCGTGATCGCGTAGACGATCGCGAGCCACTCGACATAGTTGTCGAACTTCTTGCCGGCGCATTCGGCGACATAGCGGTGCTCGATCGGAAACGGCGCGACGATGGTCGCCGGCGCCAGCAGCAGGTCGTAGGTCCTGAAAAACTCAAGCGTGCGCGCGGCCATCGCGACGCGCTGGCCTTCGGCCCGTTCGAGCTGCTCGACCGTCAGCTTGAGGCCTTCCTCGATGTTCCAGACAACCTCCGGCTTGAGCAGATCGCGTTTTGTCCGCAGCAGCGCCGCCTTGCTGATCGCGAAATCGAAGGCGCGCAGCACCTGGAAACATTCATGGGCCTCGCGCAGGTCCGGATGCGCTTCCTCGACGATGGCGCCGGCCTCGGCAAAACGCAAAGCCGCCTTCCGGGTGATGGCTGCGACTTCGGGATCGACCGGGGTGATGCCGAGATCGGGCGAATAGGCGACGCGTTTCGGCTTGTTGCCGGAGCGCGCGGCCGACAGGAACGAGACCGGCAGCGGGGGCAGCGACAACGGATCGGCCGGATGCTCGCCGCTCATGGCATCGAGCAGCAGCGCCAGGTCCTCGACATTGCGCGCCATCGGGCCGTGCACGGTCAGATTGCGGTCGATCTTGAAAGTGGGCGTATGGGCGACGCGGCCGATGCTCGGCCGCAGGCCAACGACGCCGCAGAAGCTCGCGGGGTTGCGCAGCGAGCCGCCCATGTCGCTGCCATGCGCGAGCCACGCCGTGCCGGTTGCGAGTGCTGCGGCGGCACCCCCGGAAGAGCCGGCGGCGGACCGCGACAGATCCCAGGGGTTGAGCGTGGCGCCGAACACCTCGTTGAAAGTATTGGCGCCGGCGCCGAATTCAGGGGTATTCGATTTGGCGTAGATCACGGCGCCGTTATTTTCGAGACGTTCGACCACGACGTCAGATTCCGTGGCGATCCTGTCTTTGTAGATCGGCGAGCCCTGCGTGGTCTTTACGCCCGCGACATTGGTGAGGTCCTTGATCGGCACCGGCATGCCCGCCAGCAGGCCGCGCTCGCCGAGCGGCTTCTTCATCAGCGCCTCGGCATGGCTTCGGGCGCGCTCGAAACACAGCGTCGGCAGTGCGTTCACCTGGCCGTCAACCTCGGCGATCCGTTGCTCCAGTGCGTCGAGCAGATCGAGCGGCGTGACTTCGCTCTTGTTGAGTTTGTCGACGATGGCGCACGCCGTCGCCCGCACCAACCCTTGATCAAATGCCATTGAGATTTCTCCAGCCGTCCCGCTTCTCGATAGCCGATTGTGTAGCCGTGTAAAACAGTTTCCGGCAACGTGGAAACGAGGTAGAGCAGTGCGCCGCAATTGGAGATTCTTGGGATGAGTACGACGCCGTTCGATGCGCCTGACTGGCGCGACATGAGCCAGCAAGACCGTGACCTCGGTCTCAACAACGGCGTCGCCG
>Ga0209839_10000157_pt1 | contig 32918 bp, 30 predicted proteins | sample OrgsoiDNA2013050_FD_185800 | JGI IMG/M metagenome (GOLD analysis project Ga0209839, IMG submission 185800) | Permafrost soil microbial communities from the Arctic, to analyse light accelerated degradation of dissolved organic matter (DOM) -... | ecosystem: Environmental > Terrestrial > Soil >... | reverse complement strand
GCCACACACGACCGTCGTGGGCAGGCTGGACCAGGCGCTGGCTGCGCGCAAACCAAATCTACGCTGGACGGAGGGGCAAGAGGCAACACGTTAATAAAGCAACGAAGCCGACATACTGATAAAGTAGCATGTCGGCTTCGATCTTATCCCCCTTCAAAAAAGATGACTATAGGAGACTCTACATCTTTTTCAAAAGTTCTGCGAGGCGATCATAGCTCTCATTGATGCCTTCTTCCATACCACTCTGGAGCGCGGCATCGCGGTCAGCGATTGTCTGGAACACAGATTTTGTTAGCGGCGTCTGAACAGCAGGCAGGTAAACGCCACTGTCGTCTCCACGCCCTCCATATCTTCCATAGTGACGCGCTGCTCAGCGGAGAGATGCCAGTAGTTGGGTGTCATCATCACCGCCTGCACGATCTCATCGTGCTTGAGGTACAGCGTGTAGCGCAAGTCTGAGGCGGTAACGAAGTCGAAGTCAGCGGCAAACTGCTCGCTGATCTTCTCTTGTTTGTGCTCCTCGATATTCAGGAGATGCAATGCCGAACGCAATTGCAGCAGGTGCTCAGGCGCAGGAATCGCCACCAGGAGCAGGCCGCCGGGTACGAGCACGCGGGCGAACTCGGCGGCATTGCGGGGCGCGAAGATGTTCAGGATCATGTGCAGAACGCCATCGGCCAGCACCAGCCGCTCCTTGAGGTTCGCCACTACGAAGCACGCCTGCTTGTAACGCCGCGCCGCCAGCCGAATCGCCTCCTTCGAGATATCGAGTCCCACGCACTGTAACGGACGATCGGCCAGGGATTGTTGCAAGCGACCGAGGTAGTAGCCCTCGCCGCAGCCCGCGTCGAGAATAGTGACGGGAGATGTAGACGCGGCGAGATACGTGACGGAGATTTGGTTGAGCATATTCGAAAGGGGCTGATAGGAACCGCGCTCAAGAAAACTGCGCCGAGCGGCGAGCATCTCCTTTGTATCGCCTGGCAGTTGCTTGCGCAGAAGATTGACATAGCCCTCGCGCGCGATATCGAAGGTGTGGGCGTTGGCACAGACGAGCGTGTTATTGGATTGTGCCAGTTGGGTAGTACAAATGGGGCAAGTAAGCAGGTATGAATGCAACATAGTAAGGTCTTTCTCTGTCCAGACAGGCCATAATTATATCATACATCGCTCTCCCGTGTTACAATAGGGCGCGTAGACACGCAAAGATCTCATTGAGGGTAAGGATACAAGATATGGAATACGCTGTACTCGGCGGTGGAGCGCTGGGGCTTATGGCCGCGTACCGACTCGCGCAGGCGGGCCAGTCCGTGATCGTGTTTGAGCAGGAGAAGATCGCCGGAGGACTGGCGGCTGGCTTCCAGGTGGAGGAGGGGAGCGATGTGTGGCTGGAGAAGTTCTACCATCACCTCTTCCGTACGGACAAGACGGCGATCGAGCTTATACAGGAACTGGGATTGGGTGAGCGCCTGGAATGGCTGCGCCCGCGCACAGTCAGCCTCGTCGGCGGAGAGATTCACCAGCTGGACTCGCCGCTCACCCTGCTGCGCTTCAAGCCCTGGCGTCTCGACGAACGGGTGCGCGTGGGAGCCGTTCTGGCATTCCTCAAGGTTGTGCCACCACAGTTGCTCGAAGGCAAGAAAGCCGATCCCTGGCTGAGGCGCTGGATGGGCAGGCATGTCTACGAGATGTTCTTCGAATCGCTCTTCATGAGCAAGTTCGGTAAGCTGTACGACCAGATCGCGCTGCCCTGGTTCTGGGCGCGCTTTCACGACCGCTCGACGCAACTGGGATATATGCGAGGCGGCTTCCAGCACCTCTACGAGCGCCTCGTGGAACGTATCGGTCAGGCTGGGAGCAAAGTACTGCTCGGCACGCGCGTAGAGAAGGTGGAGCAGGTCGATGGATGCTGGCAGATTGAGAGCAGCCAGGGAAAGTGGACCTTTGATCGCGTCATCTCCACACTGCCCACGCGCCTGACCTGTCGCCTCATTCCCGCTTTACCGGACGACTACCGCCAGCGCTACGACTGGGGACAGGCCTATGGCGCGCACTGCCTCGTTCTGGCCCTCGACCGCCAGCTCACCGATAGCTACTGGATCAACATATGCGACCGTGGCTACCCTTTCACCGGCCTGTTCGAGCATACTAATTTCCGCCCGCCCGCTGAGTACGGCGGACGGCACATCCTCTACCTCGGCAGCTATCGTCCAATGGATGACGCGCTCTTCAGCATGAGCAAGGAAGAAGTCATGGCCGAATACTTTCCCGCGCTCAAACGCATTCTTCCCGCTTTTGATGCCGCGTTGGTTAAGGAGAGCTGGATGTTCAAGGCACCATTCGCGCAGCCCATCGTAACCACCGAGTACCGCCAACATATCCCACCGCTCCAGACGCCGCTTGAAGGACTATGGGTCGCAAACATGTTTCAGGTCTATCCGCACGACCGCGGGCAAAACTACTCGCTTGAGCTGGCAGAACGCCTTGTGAAGCAGTTGTGCGCGCAATAGGGCCTACATTGAGTAAAAGACAGGACCGAGTAATATCAACAATGAATTATCGATACCAGCCCGTGCCCAGGCTTCGGCAACCGTACTTCTATACGTAAAAGTTATATACATCTGCCATCAACGTCTAACAAATTAAGGTATCTCTACAACCGTTCTCGCCTCCCCCCAGCGAGAACGGACCGGAGGTGCGCATATGCGTGATTGTACTCTTTGATCGTAGCAGAACGAGCGCACAGCATAACCTGTCGGACACCTCTGGGCATAAGCGGCTATTTATGCGCAACATATCAGGGAAGGGGCGATGTCATGAACAATGAAGACATCAATCACAATAATAACTCGCTTAGCGCGCCCCAGCAATTTTCCAGGACAGCGGATCAATGGATCTCCGAGGGAGACACTCACTACAGAAGCGGCAGCTATCAGGCTGCATTCGCAGCATACGAGCAAGCTCTACGCCTTACACCAGACAGTGTTCACGCGCAGCAAGGCATAAGTCATACCTATGAACATATTAAACATGATCAGGAGACAGGAACATCGCAAGAGCGCCCTGTCCAGTTCTCACCTTACCAGGCGCAAGAGTTCTGTTCAACAGGCAACGACTTTTACCAGCGCGGAAGCTACGACGAGGCGATAGCAGCATTTAAGCAGGCTACAACCAGTTCGCCAGGCTTCGCCCAGGCCTATCAGGGACAAGGCAACGCCCTTTACCGGCTCGGGCGGCACGAAGAGGCACTCTATGCTTTCGAGCAGGCTGTGAAAAGCGACCCACGCTATGTCGAGGCTCATTCCGGCAGAGGAAGCGCGCTCGCGGCGCTCGGGCGCTACCCCGAGGCAGTTCTCGCCTTTGAGCAGGTATTGCAGATCACGCCCTACGATGCCGGAGCTTACTATAACAAAGGAAGCGCGCTCTACGCATTAAAGCGCTACGAAGAGGCGCTATTCGCCTTCGAACGCGCTATCAGCCTGGCACCTGACAACGCGCTGACCTATCACAACAAAGCGAAGGCCCTCTATGGCCTCAAACGTTACGACGAAGCGCTCGCTTCCTGCGAACTGGCGCTACGCCTGGCACCTACCCACGTCAGTATCTACAACAACAAAGGCAATGCCCTCTATGGCCTCAAGCGCTACGACGAAGCGCTGGCAACCTACGAAGAGGCCATTCACCTGGACCCACACGATGTGCGCACGTATTACAATAAAGCAAAGGCGCTCTATGGCCTCAAGCGCTACGACGAAGCCCTGTTCGTCTGCAAACAGGCGCTCTTGATCGCGCCACGGGATGCACGGGCCTACTACAACCTGGGCAACGTCCTCTACGCCATGCACCGTCACAAGGAGGCGCTACAGGCATACGAGCAGGCCGTGCAGCTTGATCCTACCGATGCGCGTACCTATCGCGCGCTGGGCAAAGCATTCTATGGCCTCAAATCCTCTGAAAGCATCTCTACAGTCTTTGAACGCAATCCGAACCCGTATCAGGTTGATATCTCCGCGTATGGCCCAGGCACCCAGGCGGAGGAGGAAACAGGAAAGCTCAAGCAGATCGTCACCAGGTTGCGCCAGATCTTTGCGCACCGCTAACGCAGGAAGAATTAGCCGCGTAGAATCGCGGATCGTGATATAGTGCTTCCATTTAGTGAGCACTTCGTGATATAGAGACGGTATTATTAAAAAGTCCCGTGATGGAGATAGATACTGAAAAGAAATACCCTTGTACTGAGCAGTTGACAGCGTGTGAAAACAGGTAGTATACTCCGCTCTGTTACAAAAATAAGGAATGGTTGAAAGAACTGCCTTTCCTCACACAAGAGGTGTAACGTAAAAAGAGGGAACACGTTTGCGGTTCCTTGCCCGGCTGGGGCCACACACGAAGTGGATCTTCGTGCGGTGTGCGGATGTTTTCACCGCAATCAACACGTCTGACAACGTGTTGAAAGGTAGTACCTGTCATCCGATGGGGGAGTACATAAAATGGGCCGGGGCGCGTGAGCAAGGACAATGAAAGCAAAAACGGCAGGTTTGTGAATACAAAGCAGTATTCCCCTGCGTGAAGTAACGAAGCGAATAGTCCTTGACTTCAAGCGCTACCACGGCCTTATTTTTTTGGAGAGATCATACAAATTTTCTAAAATCTCGCAAATAACCTATTGTCAAAATTCAGGAGGGTATGCTATACTAGTGCTGGATAGAGTAAGTGCAGGCAAGGCGAGCATTCCTGGTGAATGCCCGGACGAGCCAGGCACAGAACTTCGTTCACGGGTAAGTTCGATAGGTCATTTGCACAGAAGTCAATCGGGGTGTAGCGCAGTCGGCTAGCGCGCAGCGTTCGGGACGCTGAGGTCGGAGGTTCAAGTCCTCTCACCCCGACCAGGAGACACACCACAACGTGTCATACCATCATCCATCAGGTACGAAAAAGGAGTTCAGTAATGCAGGGATATCAGGACCACATATCCGCCACGAGCGCGGACTATATGGCATACCTGATAACTTCGCGCGCCACGTTTAGTCCGCACTCCAGCGCATGGACTAAACGAGCAGTGGACGAGGATGCCCCTGGCGTACCTGACTCACCTGGATGTGCAAGACGCCTCCGCCCTTATCCACCCAGTCATCGCAGGCGGCAGTAAAGCACGGTAAAAGGGTCTACCTCCCTTTCTTCCCGTTGCCTGTCCTCGCTGTCTGCACCTGTTATCGGCTCTGACAGAGAGGAAGGGAAGCTTTCATGCCTGTTCTTGTGTTGAATTCCTCACTACAGCCTCTCTCGGTTATACCCGAACGCCGTCTCATCGTATTGCTCTCTAAACAAAAAGTGACCTTTATTGATGAGAATGTTCGCCTGTTGATCGAGGAGAGTATCAACGCTCGACGTCTTGAGCTGGAACGTCCCGTTATCGTGCAGTTGCTTGCCAATGTGCGCGTGCCACGCGTTGCCTTGCAGCCGACGCGAGCAAACATCCTGCTACGAGATGATGAGACCTGCCAGTATTGCGGCAAGCGCAGCCGCGACCTGACGCTCGATCACATCATCCCACGCTCGCGTGGTGGGCAGAGCACCTGGGAAAACCTGGTAGCTTCGTGCAAATATTGCAACGGCAAGAAAGGGAATCGCCTGCTCAAAGAGGTAAGCATGCGCCTGCTGCGCCAACCTCGTCCACTCTCGCAAGAGTACGCGGGCTTCTTCCTTCTTCGCTATCCCAAGCTCCGCGAGGCATACGAGGAGTTTATCACGAGCGCCCAGGGGAACCATATACAGAGTATGAGCGCCTGACAAGCAAGATAACTGTTCAAGCCCCTCAGCACCTCCGGCGCTTCGCAAGTAGTATGGTGGAGTTGGTGGCGCGGCGGCTCAGGCCAACGCGCCACCAACTCCACCAGCAATGGTGCGAGCCGCGACCACGCGAAGCTCCGAGGAGTCAGCAAAGAGGTCCTGAAGAAATACACCTGGTAGCAAGCAACATGCTTGCATCCACTTCGCTTGCTTGAAACGTATCATATTTAGACAGAAGAATAAGAATACTCCTTGAGAGGAATGTATATGTACGTTTCCTCTCAGCGATTTGGAACTCTTTTCAGCGTTGATAAAGAGAAAAAGACATTGTATTCTGTTCTGTTCTCAATGTGTTACGTGCAAACGAAGGCGGTTTCATGATTCCACAACTCTTCTCAGGTGAGACTATGCCGGGTCCAGAGACGGGCCGCGCATATCTTTGTATGCATGGCCACTTTTATCAACCCCCGCGCGAAGATCCATTTACGGGTCTGCTCCCCGTCGAGCCGGGCGCGACTCCTTTTGCTAACTATAATGAAAAAATTACCTCTGAATGCTACAGACCAAACGCGGAGACGGGCAATTTTGAAGCTATCAGCTATGATCTCGGCCCTACTCTGGCCGCCTGGTTAGAGCGCGCACACCTTGATGTCTACCAGCGTATCATCACATCTGAACGTCAGCATATGCAGCGTTATGGTATCAGCAACGCGCTGGCGCAGGCCTATAATCATACCATTCTGCCACTGGCGAACGCACATGATAAACGCACACAGATTCTGTGGGGCTTGCAGGATTACCGCCATCGCTATGGGCACGACGCGCGCGGCATGTGGCTGGCGGAGACAGCGGTGGATATCGAGAGCCTGGATATCATGGCGCAGCACGGCATTACCTACACAGTACTTGCTCCCTGGCAGGCCGCCACAGCGATTGACGCAACGGAGCCGTATAGCGTACCCCTTTACAATGGTCGGCGCATGACTGTTTTCTTCTACAACGCGCCACTCTCGGGAGGCGTCTCCTTCGACTGGAATGTGACCAATGACGCGAACATCTTCGCCGCTTCCTATCTGCCGGGGCACCTGGTGCCGAGGAAGAGCGTCGACGGAGAGCCGCAGTTGCTGCTGGTCGCTACGGATGGAGAACTCTATGGACACCACAAGCCCTGGCGCGATAAGTTTCTTGAGTACCTGATCAATCACGGCGCGCCCGACCGCGGTTTCGAGGTATGCTCGCTGGAATACTACATGCAGAGGTATCCCGCGCATCGAGAGGTCCAGATTCGCGTCCCGAGCGCGTGGAGCTGCGCCCACGGAGTGGCGCGCTGGAGCTGGGGATGCGGTTGTACCGAGGGAGACGGAAGTTGGAAAGGTTCCCTGCGCATGGCCCTCGTACGCCTGGCAGGACGCAGCAACCAGCTGTTCGAGCAGTTCACAAAAGAGACGCTCAGGGACCCCTGGGCCGCGCGCGACGACTACCTGGCGCTACACAATGGCTGGGAGACGCTGGAAAGCTTCTGGTCGCGTCACGGCAGACACGCGTTGCAGCAATGCGGACAGCAGGCACAACAGGCCCAATTATTACTGGAAGCTCAGTACTACCTGCAATATAGCTTTACCAGTTGCGGCTTCTTCTTTGAGGATCTGGACCGCATAGAGCCACGCAACAATATCGCCTTCGCCCGCCGCGCCATCAGTCTTACCTGGCAGGCGCTCGGCATCGATCTGCAGCGCGACTTTCTACGCGATCTCCAGTTGAGCAAAAGCTGGCGCACACAGCTGACGGGTGCAGAAGCGTATAAGCAACTGCCCACCGTGCAGCAAGGTTTGTTGCCATAGTAGAGTAAAAGCCTTCAATAGAGGACCTATGCTGCTTGGGCCATAGGTCCTTTTTTACATGGCGAAGCTATAGAGATAAGGGAAATCGCTGAACGGGCTACACTAACGATTGAACATTGACGACTCCCACACAATCATTTATGATAATATTGAATTGGCTCAGTGCCCCCCCTACATATGTATATCCTCGCGTTAAAGGGAAGTAGAAACGCGGAACCCTGACAAGTCAAGTAAAAATGCATTAAAGGAGAATCATGCAATGGACTCATGCGGCTCCATTGATTATAATAAACAAGGCATGGCACATGCTATGACAGGCAATTATCTGCAGGCGCTCAATGAGTTTAACCGTGCCATTCTCCTTCATCCTCATAACGCAGAAGCGTACTACCATCGCGCTCTTGTATATAGAAGCCTCGCAGATTATCAGCTGGCCCTCGACGATTTCGCGCAAGCCATTGAACTGCAACCGACCTCTATATCAGCCTATTATCAACGTGGTATCACCTATTATCTCTATAAAAAATACAGACAAGCAATTCATGATTTCAGCAGCGCACTCGCGTTAGAACCCGACCATATTCAGGCAGCAATCGGGCGCGGCATCGCCTACATTGAGATGGAAGAATATGAGCAGGCCTTACCGAATCTGAGCCGCGCCCTCGCGCGCGATATAAAGCAAGCGACCACAATGGGCGCATTTGGCAGTCGCGGCCAGGCATACGCGGCGCTCAAGCGCTTCGACGCGGCCATCGAGGATTTCGATCGCGCACTACTCTTCAAACCCGATGATATTGTGCTTCTTAATAGGCGCGGTGCCGCCTATACAGATAACAGGCAGCCAGAATACGCTCTTGCGGACTACAACCGGGCGCTGGCGTTGAATCCTCAGCTTGCCTTCACATACAACAATCGCGGTGAGGCCTATCGCCTACTCAATATGTATGCGGAGGCCATCGCGGACTTCGATCGCGCGCTGCGCTTAGATCCGTCGCTGGCTACGGTGTACTATAATCGCGGCATTGCATATTCCAGTATCGAGCAGCCGCACCAGGCCCTTATGGACTACAATCACGCCCTGGAGCTTGATCCCACACTGCACAGCGTCTACCAGGACCGAGCGAGCGTCTACGCTCATCTCAAAAGGCATCGCGAAGCCATCAACGATTATAACCGCATCATCGGCGATGATGGCGGCGCTGTCGGCGCGCTCCTTAGCCGGGGCATACAGTATATCGCTCTCGACGAGTTCAAGCTCGCTATGCAGGACTTTAACGCTGTAATCGAGCTGCACGAGGATTTCTCCTGCGCCTATCACTATCGTGGAGAGGTCCATCTGCACCTCTACAATCTGGAGCAGGCCCAGGCCGATTGCGCCAGGAGCTGGCAGCTCGACATGACCCATATAGAGCATGGCTGGATGACGCAGTGGATCGCTATGTGCTGCATAGACGAACCCGATATCGACATGGCGCAGCGGCTGGAAGCCATCGCCGCCCGCGATCCGGAAAACTACACTGCCTATCTGTGTCGTGGTACGGCATACTGGCTGCGTGACGATACCGAGCAGGCGCTGGAAGAATTTAAGTACGCCATCAGCATGGTACGAGAAAGATGGGACGCCTATTTCTGGAAGGCCATGGCCTGCATCTCGCTTCGGCACGACTATGAAGCGCGCGTAGCGCTGGAGCAAGCGTTGGACGCGCACATGCCACCGGCCCTCCTGGCCCCGCTACGCCTGCACACGCAGGATCGACCGGACTTTTATGTGGAGTACGCACTGCCCCTCCTGGCACGCTACACGCCAACGTTGCGCGAATGAGTTTGTTACGTTAACAAAATGCTGCCTGCCTGCTACTACTTTCTCTGCTTCCAGGGCAGGAGCATGAAGACCTGGCTCCAATAGGTTTTATATCTATGACTATAGATATTTGTTTATTTATACAATATAAATGAAATTTTAATCTTTACACAATAAAGTTAAAGCATAAAGAATACTATTGACATTAACACAAGGGATATATTACAATCAAAACAAGTAAAATCCTGAGTTTAACCGCACACATTGGTAGGTGCAAGGTGATTATCCGATGTACCAGATAACAAATTGGTTACGCTTCACCAATTGTCTGCCTGTGATACTAAATTGGCAGCAAACGTGGTACTATTATTGTCAAGTAACATTGCAGATTTATCATAAAGTTCAGGTAACTTTATTTCCATATCGTGGAGGGGAAAAAGTATGGAGAAGACTTCACAGCTATCGCTACCTGGAGTTCCTACCAGTTATACACCCATTTTTTCTGAAACGTTTGCAACTGATGGACAAATTATCTTACATCCAGGTGATGCTCACAAATTTACACAATCCATCCCTTCAAATACGGTCACATTAATTTTTACCTCTCCTCCATATAATATGGCGAAGGAGTACGAAACAAAGCAGAGCACTGAGCAATATCTCAAGCAACAAGAAATAGTGATAGATGAATTAATAAGAATTCTGGATGACCGAGGTAGCCTCTGCTGGCAAGTCGGAAATTTTGTTGAGGCAGGAGAGGTTTTTCCATTAGATATACTCTACTATAACATTTTCAAGAGCAAAGGATTAAAGTTACGCAATAGAATCATATGGTATACCAGTCATGGATTACACATGACTAAAAGATTCTCTGGCCGCTATGAGACGATTTTATGGTTTACAAAAGGTGATAACTACAAATTTAACCTGGATGCAGTAAGAGTGCCATCGAAATATCCTGGAAAAAGACACTTTAAAGGCCCAAATAAGGGTAAACCTTCAGGGAACCCTTTAGGGAAAAATCCATCAGATATATGGGAAATTCTTGTCGATGACTGGAGTAGAGAGATATGGCAGATTCCTAATATAAAAGCAAGCCATCCTGAAAAAACTATTCATCCTTGCCAATTTCCTATAGAGCTGGTTGAAAGATGCGTGCTTGCTCTTACAGACGAAAATGATTGGGTATTTGATCCATATTGTGGCGTTGGCTCCTCCCTTATAGCAGGCTTAAAGCAGAGGCGAAAGGTTATAGGCTGTGATAAAGAACCTCGTTATGTTGAAATAGCTCAGGATCGTATAGAAGCTTTCTACAGAGGAGAACTGCCCATCAGACCTATAGATAGAGACTTGTATACTCCCGTGGGTAAAGTTTCACGTGTTCCTGATGAATGGAGACTGATATCCAACAGCATGGAAGAAGTTTAGTGTTACGTATGACATTCTTTCATACTTGCTGACGGTGATAGAAGAATACATTCACCACCGTCGGCAGTGTATTAAAGCAGTGCCCTGCCATCCGTACCCTTACGGATACGCGGTACATTTTCACTGATAGCATCTTGTTCTATCGCAATCACAGCCAGAAGCCCTTCGTTAATACTTTTATCTAGTGCTCGCCAGAGTGGAAAATAGGGCCGTATTTCAGGAAAGTTTCCAATACGATCTGTAAGATACCTATACATTGCTCTTGTTGGTAAAATCAGGATGCCCCCTATCAAAACACCTTTAAGCATCCCAAGAGCCATTTTATTGATAGCTCTATGGCTGGAAGATACGTTTCCTGTTTCCCATTCAACACAGAAAAGACGTTGCCCTACATTATAAGCGGCATCTATTTTGCCGGTATCTATGGCAATCAGCTCTTGTTCAAGATTCCAGCCAAGCGACTCCAGATGAAGCATACAGGCTTCTTTTATCGGCTTAACACCATTTCCTTCTCCACGTTTCTTACCGGATTGAGGATAAAGCGTAAAAGAACCTGAGTTTGGGGGCCATTCAATAGTCTTTATTGACTGCATCACGTGACTCTCAATCAATTGCCATTCTTCTGTAGCAGAAAATCCTCCTTTATCGATGAGCCGTTCTACATGCATAATTTTCATTCACCTATATTCCTTTCATTGCAACTACAGAACTAGTGGGGACCCTCTCGTAAGAGAGGTCATATTATATTCCTTTTTTATGTTAATGAACAGGAATAATGAGGAATGAAAGGCGATATATAATAGGAGTTGAACCATTCAGAGGAAAAGCGTTGAAATTATACAGCAAGTTAAACTACCGTTAACGGAAAAAACGTTAGGAGGAAACTACTATGCAGAGACAGAACATCTCAACAGGGACGCCGTGGGAGCCAATCGTAGGATACTCGCGAGCGGTGCGCGTGGGCAATACGGTTCACGTGGCGGGCACGACGGCCACCGATGAGCAAGGAAACGTAGTCGGGGTCGGCGATCCCTACGCGCAGACGGTGCAGGTACTCAAAAATATCGAGCAGGCGCTGAACAAGGCGGGAGCCACTATGCAAGACGTCGTGCGCACGCGCATGTTTGTAATCAATATCGACGATTGGGAGCTGATCGGCAGGGCGCACGGCGAGTTCTTTCGTGCTATCCGCCCCGCCGCGACGATGGTGCAGGTGAGTCGCCTGATCTCGCCCGAGCTGCTGGTGGAGATCGAAGCGGAGGCCATTATCAGCGAACAAGAAGGCGAGGCGTCCCAACTATAGGAGCAGCATGGCATCGCCGAAGCTGAAGAAGCGGTAGCGCTCGCGCATGGCCTCTTGATAGGCCGCCTCCATCAAGGGTTTACCCATGAAGGCACTGACTAGCAGGAGCAGGGTGGAGCGCGGCAGGTGAAAATTGGTGATCATGGCGTCCACCACTTTGAACGGGTAACCGGGCGTGATGAAGAGGCGCGTGTGACCGTGATACGGTTCGATACGCCCATCATGCACACTCGCGACGCCCTCCAACACACGTACAGAGGTAGTACCAACAGCGACAACGCGACCGCCCGCGCTCCGCGTTTCGTTGATTAGCGCGGCGGTTGGCGCGTCCAGCTCAATCTCTTCGCTATGCATCTTGTGGTCGCGTACCTCCTCTACTTCGACGGGACGAAAGGTGTCCAGGCCCACGTGGAGCGTGACAAAACCGACGCGCACCCCTTGTTGACGCAACTGATCCAGCAAACGGGGAGTGAAGTGCAGGCCAGCGGTCGGCGCGGCGGCTGAGCCACTGATGCGCGCGTAGACGGTCTGGTAGCGCTCGGGATCGTTCAGGGTCTCGTGAATGTAGGGCGGTAGCGGCATACGGCCCAGCTCGTCGATCAGCTGGCGCACGGTCAGCAGGTTGTAAGGATTGTTGCTAGTGGCTGGACCCTGGCCGGGCACGCTGAAATGCACAACGCGTCCGCCAACATCGGTACGCTGCAACACCTCGGCGTGCAGCGCGTCATCTCCGAAGATGATGCGCGCACCCTCGCGCAGCCTGCGACCGGGACGGACCAGCGTCTCCCAATAATCGCGTCCCAGGTCCGAGCGTTCAGAAAGCAGCAGCACCTCGACCGCGCCACCCGTCTCAGCGCGGCGACCGAGCAGGCGCGCTGGAATAACGCGGCTCTGGTTGGCGATCAGCAGATCGCCTGGACGCAGATAGTCGCCGATGTCGCGAAAATGCCGGTGGAGCAGCGCGCCGGACGAACGCTGCACCACAAGCAGGCGCGACGCATCACGTGGCTCAAGCGGCGTCTGCGCGATCAGTTCCGGCGGCAGGTCGTAATCGTAATCGCTGATCTTCAAGGAGTCGTCGACCACAGGCCCCCACCTTCTTCACCCGGAGGAGTCAGGCCCAGGTGCTGATATGCCGAGCGCATCGCGATACGTCCCCGTGGCGTGCGCGCGATAAAACCCAGCTGCAGCAGATAGGGCTCGTACACATCCTCAATCGTCTCTGAATCTTCGCTGGTACTGGCGGCCAGCGTATCGAGGCCCACCGGGCCACCGTTGAACTTCTGGATAATCGTCAGCAGCATGTTGCGGTCGGTCGAATCGAGACCAATCTCATCGACCTCCATCGCATCGAGGGCGGACTTCGCCACATCCCTGGTAATTACGCCATCTGCTCTGACCTGAGCGTAGTCGCGCACGCGCTTCAACAGGCGATTGACGATACGCGGCGTCCCACGGGCGCGGCTGGAAATCTCCTCAATGCCCCCCTCCTCCGCTGGCACCCTTAGAATACGGGCCGAGCGGATCAGGATCTCTTTGAGCGCCTGCGTATCGTAGTATTCCATGCGGTAGATCGCGCCGAAGCGGTCGCGCAGGGGAGCCGTGAGCGAGCCTACGCGGGTAGTCGCGCCGACGACCGTGAAAGGCGGAAGCGAGAGGCGCAGCGATTTCGCGCCAGGTCCCTTGCCGATCATCACATCGAGGGCGAAATCTTCCATGGCTGAATAGAGGCGTTCCTCAACGGCGCGGGCAAGGCGGTGAATCTCGTCGATAAAAAGCACCTCGCCCGGCTGCAAGCCTGTCAGAATCGAAGCCAGGTCGCCAGCATGTTCGATCGCCGGGCCGGAGGTGGTTTTCATGCTCACGCCCATCTCGACGGCAATGATATTGCAGAGCGTTGTTTTGCCCAGGCCGGGAGGTCCATACAACAGAACGTGATCGACCGGCTCGTTGCGGCGACGGGCAGCCTCCAACAGGATACTGAGGTTCTCTTTGATCTTCTCTTGACCAATATACTCCGCCAGACGGTGAGGGCGCAGGCTACCCTCGATAATCTGTTCCTCTTCGCTCAACTGGGGCGAAACGAGGCGCTCCTTCATAGCACACTCCAACCTGAAACTATGTTCTACAATAGTGCGCCCTCATTATATCAGACTTACACGCGGGCGTCGAGAGGAAAAATGTGTTATTGGTTGGACGAAATTTTTGCCGCCAATGTCTCGTTCTGCCCCTGCACGCGGGCTTTGCGCTTCTCCGCATAGGCCAGCAGGCGCGCTTTGATGGCGGAATCAGCAATGGCCAGTTCTTTGGCGGCATGAATCGCGGCGTTGACGGCACCCGCCTCGCCGATTGCCATGACGGCAACGGGCGCGCCCTCGGGCATCTGCACCATCGAGAGGAGCGCGTCGACGCCCTTGAGCGCGCCCAGGTCGCGTGGTACCCCGATCACGGGCAGATCGGCGCGCAGATCGGCGATATTGCCAGGCAGGTGAGCTGCGCCGCCCGCGCACGCGATAATGACCTGCACCGACTCCGGCAGGTTCTCAATATGGCGAACGACTGAGCGCAGATCGCGATGCACGGAATTGATCTGCACCAGGCACGCAATACCGAACTCGAAGCGCAGCGTGTCGATCGTCCGCATCATCAGGGGCAGATCGGAATCGCTCCCCATCGTCACCAGCACGCGGGGCGCTCCCCGCGCAGTCGGGCCGACGCCTTCAGGAGAGACGAGGACGCCGATCTCTGCGCCGGGCGTCGTATGGAGGATAGCTTCATTCTGTGCCATACATCAAATCGAGAGCGCAGCTCTCACCTCCTGTGCGTGTTCATAGACCTGTGAAAGATCATCGCCGACGACCGTGATATGGCCCATCTTGCGGTCGATCCTTGTCTCTTGCTTGCCATAGAGATGCACAAACGCGTGCTCGGGATCATAATCGTCGAGCCAGTACGGATCAGCAGGACCATCATGGTCGCCAAGGATGTTGATCATTGCGGCAGCCGGATAGAGCATCTCGGTCGGCCCCAGCGGCAGATTGGTGATGGCGCGCAGGTGTTGGGTGAACTGCGAGGTCTTGCACGCCTCGATCGTAAAATGACCCAGGTTGTGCGGACGGGGCGCGATCTCATTGAGCCAGATTTTGCCGTCAGTATCCAGAAAGAACTCGAAGCCGAAGATGCCCACACCCTGCAAAAGACCAATCGTGCGGCGGGCGATCTCGCGCGCCGCGTCCTGTAGCGAGCTATCTATTGGAACCGGAGCGAGGACAACCTGGCAAATATTGCGCGCATGAATCATCTGCACCACGGGATGCGTCGCGATCTCGCCGCGCTCGTTACGGGCAATCATCAGGCCGAGCTCCTTATCCAGAGCGAGACACTTCTCTACATACAGCTCGCGACCGGCTAACTTCTCCATAGCGGGCGCGATCTCTTCCGCATCATCAATGCGCGCATTGCCACGTCCATCATAAGCATCCTTCTGGGCCTTCAACATCAATGGATAGCCCCACAACTGCGCAGCATGCTCGATATCATCCGCTGCTGCAACAGCGAGAAACGGCGCAACCGGAATGGAATGCTGCGCCAGAAACTCCTTCTGTTGATATTTATTCTGGATGATAGCCAGCAGATCAGGGGAGGGATGTATACGCGCGCCTTCCGTCCGCAACGTCCGTAGAGCCTCGGTATTGATGTGCTCTATCTCATACGTCAGAATATCCGAGCGTGCAGCCAGTTGACGAAGCGCCTGGGGATCTTTCAAGCTGCCGACAATCTGCTCCGCCACCAGGGACGCGGGACATTGCGGCATGGGATCGAGCACGGTCACGCCCGCGTAGTTCATAGCGCGGGCAGCCTCCACCGTCATAAGACCGAGCTGGCCTCCGCCGATAATACCAACGCGGGTCGACGCGGTAAGCGCCGCTTCCTGTTCACTCACCATAAGTTCTGTGGATACTCCTTTACTTCTCGCATATTTATTGTAACCAGAAGCTGAGAGCAGTGTCAAACTGGTAGGAAAAAGATAAATCCAGTGCCTTGCGCATCAGGGCGAACTCCACTAAAATAGGAGGCAGGAAGCTATTCATCTTGTTGGGAAAGGGGGGATTGCTGTATGCCACGGATATCAGCGAATGACGCCGCGCAGATGCCTCGGACGGCGGGCGCGAGCGACGGCACGATGTCAACGCTGTTCGGCGTGATGGCGCAGCGACCTGCGATTATGCAGAACGCCGTGCAGCTATTGGATACCGCCATGCGCACGGGAACCGTCGACGCGAAGCTCAAAGAGTTGCTGGCGATTCGCGTCTCGCAGGTCAACTCCTGCCTCTACTGAATGGAGGCGCATACTGCCCTGGCAGGGCAGATGGGAGTAAGCGCGGAGACGCTTGACGCAATGTATCATATCGACGAGCATCGCGACATGTTCACGACTCGCGAGCTGGCGGCGTTGCGCTATGCCGAGATAGTAACGACGAGCGCGCGCGACGTAGATGAGAATCTATGGGACGAACTGCAGGCACACTTTGACGACGGCGAACTGGTGGAGATCACCACCGTCATTGGCCTGTTCAACTTCTTCAACCGTTTCGCGGACGCCCTACAAATCGATCCTCCATCAAAAAGCAAGCAAGGATAAAAGAAGATGCCCAGTAGTGAAGAGAAACTGGACGCGCTTTTAAGCGATCTGCAGGAGCTGACAACCTACCTGCACGGTCGCGGCGAAAAGACATTGACCCTCTCGAAGCAGTTCGAAGAGCACGCGAAAAAGGATGCGACAAGCAGAGATTTCGACCTCAATCAGGCCAAGATGCTTGATTATCAACACTACATCTGGCACGAAATTGGAAATCTTGTCGAAAAGCTGGTTAAACAGTACGACAGATAGTGCCTCTTCAGGTCTCCCTCGACGCCGAGGGGACCTGAAAAGTTACAGATTTCTATAGATTGCCTGATTTTGCCTTGCTATAGCGATCGGTCAGATCATCCTTGGTGCGTGAGTACAGCTCGCGGCCCTGAGTCATAGCCTCGTTCGCACGCGAACGGATCTGATCATTCAGACTGCCTGAGCGCAGTTGCACACCCTGCTCGCGTAACAGAGCGAGAGTATCCTCGCCCGTCTGTGGAGCAACAAGCAGACCGATAATCACGCCAAGACCTAATCCCAGAAGTAATCCCCAGACGAATTTCATAACCTTGACTCCCTTCTTCCTACAAATAGTATGTAGATAGATAACAACATAAATGGCCGGAGAGTTCTCCGGTCGGAATAATAATATCTCCAGGCTTATTCAGCGTCCAGATTTGTCCAGCAGATCCTCGACCTTATCCAGTAAGGAGTTCAGCTCGAAAGGTTTGCGGAGCAGGTATACGCTAGAATAGCGTTGAGGATTCTCCTCGATCAGACTGGACACTTCGTCAGCCTCAAGCACAGCTGCGGTATAGACAATTACAGGAATATCAGCCGTCACGGTATCGTTCTTCAACTGTTTGAGCACGTCCTGCCCGGATATATCCCCCAGCTTCAGATCGAGAATAAGCAGGTCCGGCAGTGAGTTTTTGACGCGCGCGAAAGCGTCTCTACCCTCCTGTAAGATAGAGACCTGGTATTGCTCATCTTCCAGCACCCTGCGCATCAGGTGAAGGAGTTCATTCCTATCGTCGACAACAAGTATTCGCTTTGCCAAATCGTACCGGTGCGCTTGCGGAGAAGGCACCGCCTCCTGTTTTGGTCATCCAACGCGGTTACCTCTCTTCATTACAAGCTCTGGCATGTCGGGGTACCGTAACCGCTTCAGGTCGTGACTGATGCCAGTAGTGTATCACGTTACCGATAATCTAACAAGACTAATAGTAAGAAGGTTTTCCAATTTTTCCCTCGAGCTTTCTCCCACATTTGCTGTTTGCCAGGAGCAAACAAGAAAAGAACTCCTCTATTGCTCCTGACCATTACTCAATTTCCAGACGCTTTTCCCTATCAGCCACATTTAATGGTATCAATGTACATTGACATCTACCGAGCTAGCGAGTACAACTAATATAAGTGTAGAGAAGGCACTATTTAGAGCAGGGGCGCTCTCCATTAAACAGGTATAGCATTATCTGATGAGGAGACCGAACATGCACATGATTCCTGAACCAACTGAGCCAGAATACTTTCTCAAGGCTTTCCCACGCGATGCTTTCCCTGCCTATAACTGGACGGAGCGCACTCCCACATTGCCCGCTGCGGCATGGACCACTGAGACAACTCACCGCGATGGCCAACAAGGGGGGCTTCCGCTTTCAACTGAACAAAGTCTCAAAATCTATGATATTCTCTGCCGCTTCACCGCCAACTCTAGAGCCATCAGGCAGGCAGAATTTTTTGTGTATCGGCCTTCAGATCGCGCAGCTCTTGAAGGAGTCCTGGAGCGTTACCAGGGAGGGGCACCAATTGAGCCAACCACCTGGATTCGCGCAACGTCCAAAGATGTCGCCCTCATCCGTACCCTTGGTATTCCCGAGACAGGCATGTTGGCCTCTGCCTCGGATTACCATACATTCCACAAGTTCAAGCCAGGGGGTAGAAATCAGGCTGCGCAGATCTACCTGGAAGCATTAAAGATGACATTAGATGCAGGGATTCGTCCCAGACTCCACCTTGAAGATGCCACGCGCGCTCCAATGGATTTCCTGCTCCCTTTCATTGAGAGCGCCCAGGAGATAAGTGCGGCTTACGGCCCTGAACTCCGTCCAAAATTTCGTATCTGTGACACGATGGGGCTTGGGCTTCCATTTGATGACGTGGCATTACCACGCAGCATTCCTCGTATTTTCCAGGAGATACGCAAGCTGGGTCTCCAAGCCGCTGACTTAGAGTTCCACCCACACAATGATATGGGGCTTGTCGTTGCTAATTGCCTGGCAGCGGTACGCGCGGGCTGCGGCGTCATCAACGGCACGGCTCTCGGCAAAGGGGAGCGAACCGGCAATGCCCCTCTCGAAGCCGTTCTGATGCATCTTATCGGGATGGGCTACTTCTGTAACGAACAGCCCGATTTCACAGCCCTGAACGAGCTTGTGGACCTCTACGCCGCGATGGAGGAGCCGATCGCCCCTAAGTACCCGCTCTATGGACGTGACGCACACCGCACACGAGCGGGTATTCACGCGGATGGACTCAACAAGTTCTGGTGGATGTATGCCCCCTTCAACGTCCCTCAACTGCTTGGCAGGCCGCTTGAGGTATCACTTACTAAAGAGAGCGGACTTGGTGGCCTGATCTTTCTTATCCGCCAGCACACCGGCCTCGACTTGCCCAAAGATGATCCCTGTCTACAAAAAATATATACCTGGCTCATAGAGGAATTCGACAACGGGCGTCAGACCAGTGTCGAGTGGGAGGAGCTTGCGCCCATTTTTACCCACGCTTGCGTTCCGTAGTCGCCTCCATCAGAAACCACGCATGCATTTGAGCAAGCGTTCACAATTTTTTAGCATTCTATAAGATCACAAGTAGCCGTTTGTACTATCTGGAAATCAAGTAGTACAAACGGCTGTTTTAGATAGGTCTGGTATAATGGAATATATAGGCAATTAGCACGGAGCATCATAAATGATGCTCTGCTTGCAATAAGATACATTGTGTAGGAAGCAATTGCTAATGTAGTAACGCGGTTAGTAGCGAATTTGGAAGAGGGACATAATGGAACCAATGAAACCGAAACAGACTCCAAAAGCCATCGGAGAACGTAGTGAAGCTCATATTATTGCCAAACTTTCAGAAGCTGGTTACTATGTATTGAAACCCTTTGGTGATAATTTACGTTACGACCTTATAATTGAAGACGCTGATGGACGGTTCTGGCGCATACAGTGTAAGACAGGGAGATCAAACGGCGAGTATATCCAGTTTGCACCGGCAAGCCTTTACTATCATACACGCGCGGGAAGGACTACCCATGGAAGTAAGAATTATAAGGACCAGATTGATTACTTCGCGGTGTACTGTCCCGAAAACAGAGAAGCATATCTGATACCTATTGCACATGCTGGTGTGTCACAGATGAACTTGCGTTTAGTGCCAACGAAGAACAAACAAGAGCAAGGAGTAAAGTGGGCGGAGGATTATAAATTGTAAATGTCCGCGGTGGGACTCGAACCCACGGCCAATCAATTAAAAGTCGATTGCTCTACCACTGAGCTACGCGGACACTTTGGTGATCGGTATAGAACGCTTTTTAAGCTTAGCTATGCCGACGCGCTTGACAGGTTATACACCCATCGCGCTTGACCGTTGCTATTGTAACGCATTTCGGGGCGCGATGCAATAGGGTAATTAGTAACCAGGACCATCTGCGGCTCTCGCACCTTTCGTCACTGTCTACTTCTGGAAGAGGCGGGAGAGGGCTCGGACGCGCGGCTCCTGTCCCCAGAGGGCAAGCATGTGCTCGTAGAGGGCGTAGACCTCGCTGAAGGCAAGATCGCTCTCGATGCCTTGCGCGGCCCTGGCGGCGGCCTCCAGATAGATGCAGCTCTGGACCATGTTGCCGAGCACGCAGGATGTGTAGGCTTTTTGTTGCAGGAACTCGGCGCGCACGCGTTCGGGCGGGGCAAGCTCATCTACCTGGGCAAAGGCGTTCCAGGCCAGGCGCGGCTGACCGAGGCGCAGGAAGACAAGTCCCTCGTACAGGTAAAGCATGGAGCGATCGCAGCGCGCATAGGTGAAACAGGGATCGTCTTCGGGCTGCGCGGGGAAGACCGCGAAGGCAAGTTGCAGGAATTGCAGCGCCTCCTTCTCTCTACCCATCGTCGCCTGAATCTCGGCAAGGCCCGCGAATATCCAGCTATGCAGAATAGGGGAGATATCGTCGCTGGTCTCCGTAACGCGGCGCAGTGCATCGTTATAGGCATTGAGGGCCGAGCCGACGCGCTTCCGGGCAGTGAAGATAGCGGCCAGGCGTATCTGCGCGGCGATATAGAGGTTCCAATCCCTGGAGAGCTGGCTGTATACCAGCGCCTGCGTGCCATCCTTTTGCGCGGCTATAAAATCACCACGTTGCAGCTCAAGCAGGGCGATCAGTTGATAGACCTGGGCGGTCAGGCGGGCGGCGATCCTCTGGTCTGGATTTGGATAGAGCGTGGGCCTGCTTAGATTGGTCAGGTAGGTGGAGAGCATAGGCTCCAGTTCGGCCTGCCCTCCATCCATGTACAAATGCCAGCAAGAGGTGATACCCGCTGACCAGAGCGCGAGGGCCTCAGATTGTGCAGGCGGCTCGGCGGTATCGAAGTCAGGCGCGTGGGCCTCCTCATCCACCAGCAGATGTTCTATGTCTCTTCCGCCATGAGGAAGGTCGGCAAAGCCCAGCTCTTCCGCTGACAGCGCGAAGACTTTGCAGAGGGCAGCGAGGGAGGCATGGCGTGGCAATTGGCTGCCAGCCTCCCAGCGATTATAGGTATTGAGACTTACGCCTATTTGTTCACAGACGTACTCCGGCGTCCAGCTTTTCTGCATGCGAGCAGACATCAACATGCTATTGCGCTTTTTCACTCAGCTACCTCACACATCAACGCATATTGTTTTTATGCCAGCAGTTCCTCTTCGCTCAAAGGACCGAGCGCCGTGAGCACCTGCTTATCGCGCATGGGGAAGCGGTGGAGAGCACGCATCACATCTTCCTTTGTGATCTTCTCTACGCGCTCAATCTCTTCTTCAATGCTCACCAGACGGCCTTCCGTGACCCAATCACTGGCAAGCGAGCGCATACGCACAAAGGTCGATTCACTGCTGAGCACGATGCCGCTGATCCATTTATCTTTGGCGCGGCGCAGCTCATCTTCGTATATACCCTCGTCCAGCAGGCTATCAAGTTCGGAGCGGAGCAGCTTGAGCACGCGAGGAGCGTCTTCCGGCGTCGAGTTCGCCTCCATCAGCAGAATGCCTGTGCCCTCCATAGCCCACACACCGGCGCTCGCGGACTCGGCGAGGCCGCGCTGATGAATGTTCCAGTAGAGGCGCGAACCATCGGTATCGCCCAGGATACTGCCGCCAAGCACAGCGGCGTAGTAATCAGGGTCCTTGACATCGACTGTCGGCATGGCGATAATCATAATCTCCTGCTTGAGCTTCTTATCGACCATCACATTGTTTATGGCGTGGGCAGGCTCGTAGTGCGCTACGTCGCGTCCACTATCGCCGGTGCGCCAGTTATTGGCATGCTGCTCAGCCAGTTCTATGATGTGGTTCCAATCGAAGTTGCCAGCCACCGAGAGGATCAGATTGTTGGCGGCATAGCGACGACGCCAGTATTCCCGCATCTGCTCGACATGCATGCCGCGAATACTCTCGCGTGACCCCAGCACGTCGTGTCCCAGCGGATGATCGCCGAAATAGGTCTGCATCATGCGGCGGTAGGTGATGTTGTAGGGCTGGTCCTCGGAGCGCGCAATCTCGTTGACGATAACTTCCTTCTCCGTCTCAAAGTCGCTCTCGGCGAGGCGCGGATACATCATATCGCTGAGCAGCTCTACGGCGCGATCCAGGTACTCGCCCAGCACGCGGGCGTAGTAGACGGTGGACTCGTGGGAGGTGAAGGCGTTCAGTTCCGCGCCGATCTTATTGAAAGCCAGGGTGATCTCCTGCCAATCGAGCGACTTTGTGCCCTTAAAGACCATGTGCTCCAGGAAATGCGAGACGCCAGCGATCGTGGGGTCCTTCTCGTCGCGTGAACCGGTGTGGACATAATACGATACGGCCACCGATTCAAAATCGGGCATCGGCTGACCAACAATCTGTAAGCCGTTATTGAGACGATGAGTATAAAACACAGTTCCGTTGGCTGTGGATTCTGACATGTGGTTGCTCCTCTAATTTCACAAGCGTTGGTGGCCTGCTCGCTACTCTATTACAGGCATTGTTTGTGTCTATCATGATAGCTCTAGAGTCAGGGTGATGTCAAATCAACATAAGATTTATCTTCAAGAAACAAACACGGCATTGCGCACAATATCCAGCGCCACATTACGGGCGTAGTCATCGGCCAGCGGCAGGTTCGGCCAGAGGTGATGAGCGGTAGCGTTGGCCGCCATGAGAACGCCGAAACGCTGCAGGATGTAGGCGGCGGGCGTTTGCGCGGGTGCCACTTGCAGGTTATCGCCATCGTGCAGCGTCGCGGTTGCCAGACAGCCAGTAGAGCGATTGGAGATTGAGGAGAAGGTCCAGATGACGCGTTGCTGCGGAGTGGAATTATAGGCTGGTTTTGTCATAATGCTGCCCATTGTTGAGAGGCAGTTGGGATCGTCGAAAGAGCTGGTCCCCTGCGGATGAAACGTCACATGCCATTGACCAGCCTGCCAGGTAATATGCAGCATCACGAATTGCTGATCACCACTGGCGTCCATCCCTTGCGGAGGAGCGATGATGCGTCCGGCAGCATCGGTGTAGGTCCAGGTTGGACGAACGATAGCGGCGGCATGCCATCCCGCGTTGGTCGCATCGCTTGCCTGGGGCCAGGGCAGGGTGCAGAAGTTCCGGCAGTCGTTTCCAGCATACGAGCACGCGGGGCCAAAGCGCAGGCCATTGCATTGCGCGGGCCGCGAGGTATCGCTATCCAGTACAAAGCGTACCCGCGCGGTGAGCGGCTTTGTTGCCTGGCGAGGTTGCATGCCCTGGTTGTACATATAAAGTTCACCGGGTTGGACGGTGGTCGAGGATTGCAGCGTGTCGAGGAGACTCTGCGCCGCCTTGAGCAAGGCTGCGCGCTGTGAAGATGTGAGCTGATTGAGCGAGAGCGTCTGCGGAAACGAAACGAGGGAGGCGCTACGCACATACGCGTTCGAGCCGCTGAAGCGAACGGTACAGGTCTGTCGTTCTGGATCGGACGGCACCAGGAGGATACAGCTCATCGTCTGGAACGGCGTTGCGCGCCACTCCAACACATGCTTCCCAGCCGGTAATCTGACGGGAGGATCATCGTTGAGCGCGGGCATATGCAGAAGCGGCTTGCCATCGAAAAAGAATGTTCCCCAGGAGGGAAGGTTTTGAAAGTAGAAGTAGTCCGATGCGAGAGCGGTCGCGGTATCCGACGCTCCGGGTATCCTGGCGGCAATCAACTGCTGGACCTGGGGCAGACTTCCCAGCAACGCCAGCAGCGCCAGCAATACAACGCCCGTTGTGATGGCTACCTGCCGACGTCTCTGGCGGAAAGAATAGCGCGCCTTCAACGAGACCTGTTTTACAGGCGCGTCGTTATCTTTAGCGCCCGGTAGATCGCTTATCTCTATCTCTTTTGTATCATCGTGATAAAAATCGTTGTTCTCTTGCATCTTGCTACTTCTAGTTGGTCATACATCGAATCAAGCCGTTGCGCCGCCACAACTGGAACCCAGGCCAGCAGTGCAGCCGTAACAGTGCTGCCCGACCTGAATAACGCGTGTAGCCAGGCTCTCGATGGTCGCATCAAAGATGGTCTGGGGCGATTGCGGCCCCAATCCCAGGTCGAGCATCTGATTGAAATCGCAGTCATAAAGGCGACCATCCCAGCCAACCGAAAGGGTCGAGCGGCACATCAAGCCCTCGACCGTCGCGGGATTGAAGGCCGTGACCAGCTTCTCCATGTAGGCCGCGAGATTGCCCGAGCGCAGCAGGAAATCCAGAAAGCGACTGATAGGCATATTGGTGATCGTGTACAGGTTGTTAAACTCGACGCCGTAGCGCCTCTTCAGTTGAGACTTCCAGTCGCGTTCCAGCGAGCGTTGATTGCCGGGAAGAAACGCGCCCACGGGATTCGTCACCAGGTTGAGAGTCAGCCCCGTCCCCTCTTTGCCGTAGCCCAGGCTATTGAAGTGTCGCAGCGCCTGCAGCGAATCCTCGAAGACGCCATCGCCGCGCTGCGTATCGGTCTGCTTCGCAGCATATGCTGGCAATGAAGCAACGACCTCGACACGGTGGGCCGCCAGAAATTCCGGAAGATAGGCGTAGTTGGGCAGGCACGTGATCGTCAGGTTGCAGCGATCCATCACATGGCGACCGAGCGCGCTGGCACGTTCGACGATCTCACGGAAGTCGGGGTGCATCTCGGGCGCTCCACCGGTAATATCGAGCGTTGGAATAGCACTGCGCGCCAGGAGGTCCAGGCATGCCTCAAGGACCGGACGCGTCATCACCTCCTTGCGCTCTGGACCGGCATCCACATGACAATGGGCACAGGTCTGATTGCAGCGCTTCCCCACATTCATCTGCAACACCTCGACTCCGTATGCTCGCAAAGGATGCTGGCCCGCGCCAGCCACTGACTCAGCAAAGGAACGTAGAGAGAGGTCGTCGAGCAATTGACGCTGCTGCTCACTGCTTGCCAGGGGAGAATTCAGTTTTCTGAGGGTAGGGATAAGTTTTGCCATGGCGCGTACTCCTCGCAATGGGCCAGCTTCACATAGAGACCTTATGGACGTGATTGCGCATCTGCACGCCGTGGACAAGCGACGAACCACCACGAATTGCGGCGGCAACGTGAATCGCCTCGGTCATCTGCTCGATATCGGAACCCTTCTCAAGACAGGCCGAACTATACGCGTCGATACAATATGGGCACTGAACGGTATGCGCCACAGCGAGTGCTATCAGCGCCTTTTCCCGTTCGGAGAGCGCGCCTTCGGCAAACACAGCATTATACCAGTCCAAAAACTTCTTCCAGAGTTCCGGCGCATCCTTACCGATATCAGGAAAATGGGCCAGGTCGTCAGGATTGTAATAGGTATCCACGTTCTCTCCTCTTGTGCGGCTCCTATGCCAGCATAGAGCTGCACCAGGAGCGTTCTCTGCATTCCAACTATACATTATCCAGAATACAATAACCCTGAGCAGGCATAAATGCTCAGCACAGCATCGATGGTAGCTTCATTACCTCTGACGGTATCATTACCCACATTAAAATGTCAATAAAATTAGGGTCTATTGCAGATCTTTTTTGCCGTTCCATGTAGATATTACTGGAAATATACGCTACATCTACGTTGAATATAAAAAGAATGTATGCTATGCTAGCGGTAGAAGATAGTTGTGTTGTATCCGCTATCAGCCCAACGATTAGATCCAGACTTTTCTGGTGCTTCTGCTAGAACTATGAGGAGCAGTGCATGTCGACCTCAACGTGGGGGGGACCTGAAGCATATCCCAATGAGTCCTACCCGTCGTCATTACTCAGGCATCTCCTACATCATATGATGACGCAGTTCGCTGCTCAAGGAGCATGTATCGCCTTATTTGATGAGAGTATAGAGCAATTGAGGGTGCAGGCGCACGTGCGCTTGCGCAACGCGGCTCTGGCTGCCTCTTCTGCCGCCGCGCTCAATGCTTCGGGGCATCGCATGACCATTCACCTGGAGAACGACACGCCCTCCCCTTTCGCGCGTCAGAGCACGCCAGTACTGGAGGCGCTGGACGACGTTCTGCCGCGACAGGGTGACCTCTTCGCCATCGGGACCGCCTATCCTATCGGGCAGGATCTGATCGGTCACACCTGGCTCAAGGGCGAAGCAGCTATTATGCGCCACGACGAGTATCTACACGCACCATTTCGCAGCATACCGGCTCTCTATACCGACGTTACCCCCACGTGCTACCTTGCCGTGCCGATTCATGAGTCAACCCTCGTTGATACCTTGCAAGGCCATCAATACACAGCCAATATACTGGGAGTAATCATCCTTTACCAGTTTACACCGGGCACAGGATTTCAGCCAAGACAGCGTGCCGAAGCGCTCCATTATGTAGAGCAGATCGCCCTCTACCTGCAAAACTATCAGTTGCAGCAGTCACACCGCCGCACCAGCGACTATTTGCAGCGCCTGCAAGAGATCAGTACAGTGTTTCCAAGTTCCGTCAAGTTACCGGATCTGGTAGAACAAATCTACCAGTTTGTCGGGCAGGTCGTCGATGCCTCATCCATGCTATTCACGCTCTACGACCGAGATCTGAAAAAGATTTACGATGTATTCGCCATAAATAATGGCACGCGCATAGAGACCCTTACCGAGCAGCCACACATTATGAGCGAAGAAGAGCGACCCGTCTGGTGGCAGATAGCGCAGCAAGAGCAACGCACGCTCCTCTTTTCTCCCGCCCAGGAGGCACGTAAGGCCGACGACTATCTCGAACTTCTGAGCGGGACATGGGGCAATCAGCAGCAGGCCGAATCGTTTTTGCTGCTCCCCATGAAGATGTTCAACCGCGTGATAGGCACGCTCAGTCTGACCAGCCTGCGCACGAACGCTTACCATCCCGAAGAGGTACAGGTGTTGGAGACGATGCTGCAGATCGTCACCGTAAGCATCGAAAATGCCAAGCTCTATGAGCGCGACCGTCAGCTTTTACAAGAAGCCAAACAGCGCGAGGCGCAACTGGCCGCCATCAACAGCGCCTTGCAGGCAATCGGCTCCGGGCTTAACGTCACGGACCTGCTCAATAGCCTGGTCAAATCGGTAGCGGTCCTGGTCAACGTCGACATGTGCGTATTCTTCCAGTTTACTCCGGCCAGTGACGAACTGTTCACGCACGCCATCTACGCCCCAACGATCATCAGACAGGCAGACGACGGTAGCGAGCTTCCGGCGATTGCGGTACATCAGAATAAGAAAGAGCACGAAGAGCTCATCAACATGGTGCGTTTCCCCATCAAGGAGACTATTCTGGAGCAGAGGTTGAGCGAGGGCTTCTTTTATCTCGACTCCGCGCAGCTGGATGAGCTGGCGCAGAAAGGCGGCGAGGCATTTGCCATCTTTTTGCAAGAGACACAGATTCAACACATGCTCATGATCCCCATGTCGTATCAGAGCGATATGGTCGGCATCCTGGGAGTGCCCACACCAAAGGACACGCACTTCTTCCGCCCCAAGGACATCGCGTCATTGCTGGCAATCTGCGCGCAGGCAACCAGCGCCATCCGCAACGCCCAGCTTTTCGAGCAGCGCGAGGAGGCATACGCCGAATTGGAGCGACTGAGCAAGCTCAAAGACGAGTTCCTCGTGACCGCTTCGCACGAGCTGCGCACGCCGCTTAGCGCGATCAGCGGTTACTCCAGCCTGCTCAGGCGGCAGAGTTCGCGCATCTCCGCGCCACAAATACTGCGTTTCGCCACCAAGATCGCCGGTGCTGCCGATCAACTCACCAATCTGGTGACAAGAATGACCGAGGCTGCACAGATGGGGGCCGTCGACAAGAAGCTGTATATGCAGATCGAGCCGGTCCACGTGCTTTCAGCCGTCGAGATAGCATCAACCATGCTGACATTCAACGTCGAACAGAAGATCACCTACGCGGTCAGCCCGGACCTGTGGATCAACGGCGATGCGACGCGTTTTCGCCAGGTGCTCTCGAACCTGCTTGAAAACGCCGTGAAATACTCCTCGCCCGAAAGTCACGTCTACCTATCTGCCACAGCCACAACGCTGCAGGAAGCGGCGAAGCTATTGTCCGATGGTCAGTTCGACCCGGCACTGCTGGACCAGGGAGACCCACCCGTCGTGCTGATACGCGTGCAGGACCAGGGCGAAGGCATTGAACCAGCGGATCAACATAAGATCTTTGAGAAATTTGTACGCGCTCCACGCTCGCTCACAACCCCCGTGCGAGGCTCTGGACTAGGATTGTATATTAGCCGCCGGAACGCGGAAGCGATGGGAGGCAAACTCTGGTTAGAGAGCAGCGTGCCCAACGAAGGCTCTACCTTCAGCTTCTACTTGCCGCGCATTGATCCCCCCATTGGAACAGGAGAGCAGGAAACGGGTGAACATAAAATCTTATAAGATACTGGTTGTTGACGATGACCCGATTATTCGCGATATGATGGTGGATATCCTCGGGCTGGAGGGGTACCCTGTAGAGGTTGCAAGAAATGGGCACGAGGCGCTTGAGAAGCTGCATGGTAGCGAAGATTACCTGGTCTTTCTCGATCTGCTGATGCCCGGCATGAATGGGCGCGATGTCTGTGAACAGTTAAACGCGGAAGCAGCGGTACGCGCGCGCCACATCGTCATTCTTATGTCGGCTCTGGACAACCTCACCCACGCCAAAATGCTGCACGTGAACAGTACGCTGCCCAAGCCCTTCTCGGTCGAGGATCTGCTACGCGTCGTACAACCGTATATGGGCAATCCGACGGGGTAGCATCGCTAGCCTGAAATCTCTCAAACTCAACTGAACCGTACCCGCATCAATGGGCTGCCTCGCTCGCGCTCATGCGCTCCTCATGACCTATTGGATGGTGCCCCAGCACTTTGCATGAATCGGGTGCTATTGAGCTTTGGAGCCCGCGACGTGGCTTGCGCAAACGATCGAGTCCAATCGCCGCGAAGTAAAACAAAGCGGAGAGGGCGGCGATGTAAAAGCTGACGGGCCAGCGACCAACAAACGCCAGAACCAATCCGCCCCAGGTAAAAGCCAGGCCCAGCACAATAGAGAGGGCTAGCGCCGCAGCGGGTCGGCTGGTCAGGCGAATAGCGGCGGCGGCAGGTGCCACCAACAGGGCAAAAACGAGCAGAACGCCGACGACCTGAACCGCCTCGGAGATTGTGATAGCGAGCAGGAGCAGGAAGGCGACCGAGAGCAGCTGGACAGGGACGCCACGCGCCTGTGCCACTTCTGGATCGATCGAGGCAAAGAGCAGTGGGCGAAAGATCAGGATGAGCAGCAGGAGCGTAGCTATGCCACAGGCGAGCGTCACCAGCACATCACTCCTCGTCACGCTTAAAATCGAGCCGAACAGGATACCGACCGTCTGCGCGCCCTGCCGGGTATAGAGGTTCAAGAACAAAACGCCCAGGCCCAGCGCGAACGAAAGCACCATCCCGATCTCCACGTCACGTCCACGCACGCGCTCTCCCAGCGCCCCCATGCCGAGCGCAGCCAACAGGGTAAAGGCAAACATGCCAAGCAGCGAACTGATGCCAAGCAGCACGGCGGCAGTGGCACCGGCGAAACCAATATGCGAAAGGGCGTGGCCCGCGAACGCCTGGGCGCGCAACACCACAAAGTAGCCCATAATCGCCGTCACCAGTGCAACGATCGTCCCGGCCAGGAACGCGTTCTGTACAAATGACTGTTGAAACAATTCCAGCATATATATTCCCTATGATGCCCGCGACATCTATGTACACACTTCAGTCTTCTGAGTCGAGTTGAGCACAGCATCCGCTGGCGGCTCCTGGTCTACAACGCGCATCTTCACAGCGCGGCGTCCCACCCACCGGGGAGCGAGAAAGCGAACGGGCAGATACACTCCAAACGAGATAGCCGCAATATAAAAGCTTACCGGCCAGGTACCATTAGCCGCCAGCAAAATGCCGATCCAGGTATAGCTGAGTCCAAGCAATACAGCGAGCGTTATTGCCCAGGCGGGCCGAGCGACCAGCCGCGTAGCCGTTGCGGCAGGCCCGACCAGCAGGGTAAAGATCAGCAGGACCCCGACGACCTGCACCGACATCGAGACCGTTACGGCAACGAGGACCAGGAACAGAATGCTCAACGGGCGCACCGGAACGCCACGCGCCTGCGCCACCTGTGGATCGAACGATGTAAATAGGAGAGGTCGGAAGAGAAACAGGATGAGTCCCACGGTGAGCGTGCTAAAGATAGCGGTCACGAGCACATCGGTCTGGCTGATGCCCAGAATCGTGCCGAAGAGAATGCTATACGCTCGTTCGGCAAAGCCTGAATACAGCGAGAGGAAGAGGATGCCCAGGCTCAGGGCGAAGGTCATAATCACCCCGATAGCGATATCGCGCTCGCGGATCTCCTTACTTAACAGGCCGATGCCCACACCAGCGCCGACGGTAAACACGAGCAGCCCGAAGACGGGATCAACGCCGAGCAGAACAGCGCCCGCAGCGCCCGCGAAGCCAATATGAGACAGCGCGTGCCCCGCGAAGGTCAGGCCGCGCATCACCAGGAAGTAGCCGACGATCGCGGCCACCACGGCGACAAACGAGCCAGCCAGGAACGCATTCTGAATAAACGGGTATTGTAGTACATCAAACATAATCTGTATCCCAGAGGCAAAAAGAGGAACGAGACCATCATCCTCAAGCCCTTGCCTTGCATCCATTTGTCCATTATCTTGTAAAAAATCGCGCCATTGCAACGCTGCTAACTTCGTTTTTCTACCCATTTCTTTACAAGGTCTATCAGAAACTGATAGCAGGTAGCGTCAAATAGAGAATAGCATAGAAAGTCCGGTGCTGTCAATGATATTATGTCTCATTAGAGATGAGATTATTTATTCGAAGTTTGAACAGAGCAAGAAAAAACACCTCAAGCGGCTCGCGATGCGGCTTGAGGCGTCATCCTACAAGTAGGGAGGTGCCACTGTTTGGCGTACCAGAGACCACATGTTTTTGCTAACTTAGCAAACACTTGCTACTCTCGTAAATGACCAGTTGGGCAGTTTGTGCAGGGTAGTTACTCAGCCATATGAACCAGGGGGAGAGGAGGAAGAGCAGGAAACCGTGCTTTACAGCCCAGGCCCATCATACCCACACATTCCTACACGCGGTGAATTCACCACTGGCAACAGCATCTCCTCGCCACATTCGTGCTGTTCGGCACACGCTTCACACAACCAGCCTCCTTCTTCGTAGATACATTGTGAGCAGATTTGTGTGGCTGGCTTGCCACAGACGTCACAAGGAATCGCAGGAGGAACATTGTGTGCCAGCAATTCGACTGCCTTCTTTTGCAGCACGCCTTCTCGTTCTGCCAGCACTTTCAAGCGAAGCTCCGTCGTCGTGCCAAAATCATACTCATGGACAAATTGGTCTCCGACTTCCAGAATCTTCCCCGCCTGCACACGCATACTTTTATCACCAAACTCAGGATCGACATAGGATGAGTAAGAGGTTCCATGGATCTCAAAGCGGCTCAGATGACCACAACATTCCAACCAACTCTTTCGGAGAAAACTGTCGAGCGTTTGGAGTGAAGCATCCGCAGGGATTTCCAGGTGCATCCAATAGCTCGGTGCATCCAGCCCCTCTGCACGCAGGTGCAACAATCGACCTGGCTTCGCTGAGGGTTTCCCGTGAGCCGTCGCAAAAGATGCGACTCTCTGGGGACATGTTTCGAGATGTCGGGTCATGGCCGCTTTGCCAAAGACCTGCTGGCAGAAATGACAAGTGCCTTTTGTTGTTGTTCTCGGCATTACTTCAACCTTCCTTCTCTCGAATAATTATGTATGCTGGTATGTTTCGTCTTTTTCACGTGCCTTGATTTTCTCGTCATCGTGCACCTCACTCTCACCTCTAGCGATTGGCGAACCACACCGCATAATCTTCCACCAACTGTTGGGTTTTGATAGGCGCATCCGTGGTCTTCAGATCACACAAAGGAAGTTCACCGGTCCCCTGTTTCAGCTTCACCGTCACAATGGTGCCATGCATCTCATCCAGGGAGGTGTGGGCAACACTGTGATTCGAGCTCCTGGACAAATCGGCCCACGTTGATATTCTTGCACCGTGGCGGCAAAAGGGAAGACCAGATGTGTCTCTCCACCTCTAATCAGCCGCCTGAGAGCTTGCTCGCTGAGCGTTGCCATATTTTCTTCTTATGATACCTAAAGCACTTACGAAGTAGCGCTATTGTAACAGAAACGGCAGTGTTCGTACAGCATATGGCGGTTAGCTATGGCGGATATGGCGGTTAACTATAGTGGAGAGGGACACCACATGCGCGTTCATTACGCTTAAAAATTGCTATTTCAGCATAGGTAGTACTTCCCTGGCG
>Ga0209839_10000155_pt1 | contig 33043 bp, 19 predicted proteins | sample OrgsoiDNA2013050_FD_185800 | JGI IMG/M metagenome (GOLD analysis project Ga0209839, IMG submission 185800) | Permafrost soil microbial communities from the Arctic, to analyse light accelerated degradation of dissolved organic matter (DOM) -... | ecosystem: Environmental > Terrestrial > Soil >... | reverse complement strand
GGTAGCATTGCATAGAAAGCGCAGATTCTGCTACAACTCCCTTTCCGCCTGATCCGTAATATTCATAGGTGAAATAGAGAGCGTGGCAGCGTCAAGTAAACAATGAAGTCTCATTTCGTAATGATACTAGAGTATGCTATTAATAGGTAGTTGTATGCTTTGCTCTGCTCAGGTTTTGTGTGAGGAGGACCGCCAGAATGAGAAAGTCGCAGAAGAAAGGTGTCGAGCCGGTTGATGAACACAACCAGCCCACCGAACCAATAGATTTTGCCGTATCGCCCGTATCACCATACGCGCCAACCGCGACCGGTGATAATCCGGCAACGATACCGGTGCCCAATCGGCCCTTTTCACCGCAGCCTCCACAGGCTCCTCTGATCGGTGCTTATCCCTATCTCCCACCGACCCCAACCCGCCAGGGCGGCTACGATGGCTATGCGGGAAACGCGCCCATGCCACCGGGAGGTAGCGTCTCTACAAATACGAAAAGACGCCGCATTTTTCCGGTGCTGGTAGGGCTGTTCTTCGTCGTGATACAGCTTGTTTTGCTGGCGCGCTTCGTTCTCACCATCGCAACGCAGTGGAACGACATTGCCTGGGTAAGCATTTTTTACAGCGTCACTGCGCTCTTGATCTGGCCGGTGCAGGCATTGTTACAGCAGTTTTCCATGCCATTAGCTGCTTCGGTAGAAATTTCGACCCTGCTAGCCATCTTAGCCTATGGCCTGCTTTCGCGCATCCTGGTGCGCTGCTTGAAGCTCATCTTGCGCTCGCGTTAGAGCCAGGGAGGACGCGTCATCTGAGACTGGGGAGGATGTGCTAGTCTTTCCCAAACTCGTCCAGCACATCCAGCGTATTGATAAAGTCACGGTAGGCGTCCAGATTATTCTCTTCCTCTTGCTGCTTCGCTTCGGCCTTGCTCAAGCTTGCCTGCTTCTCTTCTGGTTGCTCCAGAGCGACCCCCGCGCGATCGAGCACGCTCTCTTCAACAAAAATAGGCGTCTTGGCGCGCACAGCAAGCGCGATCGCATCGCTCGGACGCGAATCGATTTCGACATGGCGGCCCGCGACATCCAGCACGATGCGTGCATAATAGATCTCATCGATCAGATCGGATATCACGATGCTGACAATCTTCGCACCCAGTTCGCCAATAATATTCTTCAAGAGATCGTGTGTAAGTGGTCGTGGAGAGGTAGTGCCTTGCAGTTCGACGGCAATCGCATATGCCTCTGCGTGAGCTATCCAGATAAAGAGATAGCGCTCTTGCTTCGTTGCTTTTAAGATGACCACTCGCTGCTGCGTGGCCAGGTTTATACGCACGCTCTCAACTGTCATCTCAACCATGTTTATCTGCTTCTCTCTTTCGTGCCTGTGTCCGTCGAATAACCAACGACTCTATTGTACACCTATCGAAGTGTCAGGCGCAAATTAGAATGATGTCCTATTTCTTATCAATCCCCTCTATGGAGACGGATATGAGGAAGTATAACAAAGGCTGGACATTGCTGCAAGCCATTTCCTCACCTTTTCAAGAGAAGACTTTTGGCAGCGATTCAAGGGTAAAGTGACCCCAACATGGGCGGTACGAAAAAAAATTCGGAAAATCCGTTCCAAAAGTGCTTGTATTGCTTGTGGCGTTATGGTATTATTTTCTTGAATGGCCGTTCTAGTTTTGAGGAGGCGGGGAATGCATGCAAACGTGATAGAAAGGCAGGAGGATTCCTATGTCGTCATTGGAGCAAGCCAGTGAAATACAACGCCGCATGTATGATTTTATAGTATCATACATGAAGTCTGAGGGGATGCCACCGACCAATCGGGAGATTGGCCGCGAGTTGAAGATTGCCAGCACAGGTCATGTCGATTATCATCTGACTATGCTGGAGAAGAAGGGCTTTATTTCCCGTCAGGCGAAGAAGAGCCGTGGCATCAAATTGATAAAGCCAACGGTCGGTATCCCGGTCGCAGGCACGATTGCTGCCGGTGAACCACTCGATATCTTTCCTAATCCCGACCAGACGGTCGATGTAGGCCGCGACCTGGTGGAGAGCGACAGCACCTATGCCCTGGTCGTGAAGGGACGTTCGATGATCGAGGACCACATCTGCGATGGCGATTATGTGGTGATTAAGCCACAGGCGACATGCCAGAATGGCGATATCGTCGTCGCGGTCCATATGCAGGAAGGCATCAGCGGCAGCGCGACCCTGAAGCGCTTTTATCAGGAAAAAGATCATGACCGCGTGCGCCTTCAGCCTGCGAACTCCGAATTGGAGCCGATCCTCATTCCGAGACTTGTATGGGACCGCGAATGGCAGGTGCAGGGGAAGGTCATTGCTATCTTCCGCCACTGCGGCAACGCCGCCTGATTTTCTAGCCTGGCTCTCTTTTATGACCCGGTAAGGCAGCGAAGAAATGGCCCGACACGCGTTTTTATGCTGAACAACGCGTGGCACTATATGCTTTGCTGCCTGTAGTGTTATCCTGATTGGTCGCACTAAATTCGTCTTTTGTGCGTAAATTCCTGCTTTATCCCCCTTGCACTCGTGTGCGAAGTCTGGTATACTTTTGCTAACGTATCGATTTTGGAGTGCGTCATTTTTCATCACTTATGAAAGGTGCCTCTCTCCTAAGACATGATACTCCCAAGATCAGATAAGAGTAGAGCTAAGGGCGTGTTAAGTGCAAATGGTTTTTCGCTCGTCTGGCCAGGATTTGCCCATCCGCGCCCGAGCAGGGATGTTCGTAAGGCCCAACGCTTCATAAGGCCAGAGTATCGACATTGGAGTGTGAGATGATGAAGGTTGTTGCTGCAGCGTTGGTGTTTATCGCAGGTGCTGCTGTGGTTCTCTGGTTTGGTAATACACTCAATTCCTGGGTTCTTGGTGGGCTGATAGGGGGGCTGGCTGCTATACTTCTCACCATTCCAATTTCCCTTACGCTATTTTCCTACCTCTCTCGTCGCCATGATGAACAACTGCGTGCCGAGGCTGAGCTGCAGCAGGACGAATATTCACAGGTGTATGAGGATGTGCCTGCCAGGGTCGTGCGTAGAACATATGCAGCTGAGGGGTACGCGCTGAAGGCTGGCCCCGAGGAGGAGGCATGGTACGAGGAAGAAGAGTACTATCAGCAGCGTGCCCTGTCACGACAGGCCCCGCGCAGTTTGCCACCTCCCAGATCTCAACGCTACTCCGAACAGGGCCAAACTCTGAACAGGTTGCCTGCTGCGCAACAGAATGCTCGTGATCCTTTGCCCAGGCCTGCGCAGAAAAATGCGGCTCGTGGGAAGGATGCTCCCGGACGACGCACGACCCGGTACCTCAATACTCCAGGCTCTCCTGGCTACGAACCAGGCTCGATGTTGCGTTCCCAGCGGTCGGCGGCTCTCCGTGCTGCGCGCATGGAGAAGGCCCGGCAGGAAGACGATGTGGAGGTCATGCCGACACATACCGCGAAACGTATGCCCACGGTTCGGCCCGAGCGCGATGCGACCGGACAGTACGAACGGATGCCACGCCCACGCCCTACCCATCAGCTATCGCCGCGAGACCTGCATGCACCGCTGCCGCCGCAGAGGCGAAACCAGTTCGTCGATGCCAATTCGCCGCTCAATGAGTTCTCGCCCTCTTCGCTCGATCGCAACGACATATACTCCCATGAAGATCCCAAGACAGAGAATCTTACTGACATGCATTATCCCAACACTGGCTCGTTTCGTCGCTCCACCGGGCAGATTGCCCGTAATCCACATCTCAATGATAGTCCATCGGGGAGCATAAATAGACCGCTGCAGCGCCGCGCTCCCTACATGTACGAGGATGATCCGCTGCGCGAGGAACTCTGGCAGCAGTTGCCTCCTCGCAGCGTTCGCCGCTCTTCGCGCCTTGAAGAGCAGGATTTCGACGAAGAAGGATAGACGTTAGTCTCGCGAATTTGTACTAGTGATTCTGGCCTCTTTTGACAAAGTGTGCTACTATTGGTCAAAAGTGCAGGTTCTCAAAGGAGGCTTTTCATTGTTAGCAAACTTAACAAGCTCACTAACAACGCTTATTACTAATCTCTATCTGATAACTGGTTTATTGGGTATTGTCGTTGCTATGGCTATTGAAAGTTGTTGTATTCCTCTTCCTAGTGAAATTGTTATGCCCGTGGCTGGCATTCTGGCTGCTCAAGCGACCGCGCAGCGCCATATGCCCGGCACGAGTCCGTCTTTCCCCCTCTGGCTCAATCTGGTCCTGATCGCCCTGGCGGGATCATTAGGCTGCCTCGTAGGATCGATCGCGGCCTATGGCATTGGCTACGCCGGTGGGCGTCCGCTCATGCTGAAATATGGACGCTATGTACTGATCTCCCAGCATGATGCCGATAAAGCCGATAGTTTCTTCATGCGCTGGGGAAGCCTGACGACCTTCTTCGGACGCCTGCTACCCGTGGTACGTACCTACATCTCTCTGCCCGCCGGTATCGCCCGCATGCCTTTTGGGAAGTTCTGTCTCTATACCGTCCTTGGCTCGTTCCCCTGGTGCCTCTTGCTTGCATACGTGGGCACGATTCTCGGCAACAATCTTGATAAGCTGAGTCCGATCTTCCATAGCCTGGATGTTGTTATTCTGGTGCTCGTGGTGCTTCTCATCGTTCTCTACGTCTGGCGTCACATTCGCAACGATCGCAAGGCTCGCGCCGAGCGCGCTGCCACCGAGTCCTCCGTTGCTGCACAGATGCCTGCTCAGCCCTGGAATCAGCAGCCGCCACAACAGCAGTCATGGCAGCAGCCTGCACAGCCACAACAGGGGCCGTACAATCAACAGCAAGTCTGGGGCCAGCAAGCGCCGAAGCAGTCCCCGCAGCAGCAAAACTGGGGACAACAGGCACCGAATCAGCCACCGCAACAGGGATGGCCTCCACGGCCCGACGACGACCGCAGTCTGAACCGTCGCTAGCCTGCCGCCTATGCGTTTCGTGCCTTAGTCATTGATATAAATAGTAGGGAGAAGCCAGCGTTCTAACGTGTAGGAAATAATAAATCGGACACGCTGAAAGCTGGCTTCTACTGTTTCGCTACCATTTAATTGGTAGGCAGCGATTGGATCACGCGGGCATACCCGCGTCGATCCAGTTGCGGAAGAGGGTGATCTGCTCAGCGGGCCACTCCTCGTCGCATGGCATTGAGCCATCCTCGATCCGCTCAAGGATGCTTTCGGCGTACGTGCTGACATCGCGATAATTCCAGAGATCGAAAGCATACTGCATGGCCTCTCTATCATCCTCACGAAATAGTGGCTGAATATCGCGTGCAAAGCTGAGTGATTTGTTATCTGTCGTCATACTTGAATCCTTTTGAATCTATGTTACTGAGAGAAGAGGGAGCACCCATGAGATATGCTCCCTCCTCTCTTTTTACCACGGTTGAAAAGTCACAGGAAGCAAGCGAATCACAAAGACAATGCCCATATGGGCAGTAATCGGAACGCCTTCCACGCGCTGCAGACCTTTGAGTTGTTCCAGCATCATAGGCAGGACGATTCTGGCTTCCAGGCGGGCCAGAGGAGCGCCGACGCAGAAATGGATGCCGTGTCCAAAGGCCAGATGACGGTTGGGCTCGCGCTCGATATCGAAGCGGTCGGGCTCGGGAAACTGGGCCGGATCGCGGTTGGCTGAAGCGGTCCAGGCCAGCACCATGTTATTGGCCGGAATGTGTTGTCCCGCGAGTTCAACATCGGTCGTCGTCTGGCGAAAGAGGAACCAGACGGGAGGAAGATAGCGCAGGATCTCTTCGATCGCGGTTGGCATGAGGGCTGGCTCGCGCACCAGCCGTTGCATTGCGTCTGGATGGTCCGTCAGGCACACAATGGCGTTCGCAATCAGATTCTTCGTCGTCTCCTGTCCGGCAGCCAGCAGCAATATGCAGAAACTGACCAGATCGGACTCGCTCAAGCGTTCACCGTCGACTTCCGCAACGCTCAGGGCGCTGATCAGGTCCTCGCGTGGTGCGCGGCGGCGCTCTTTGAGTAGCGTCGAGAAGTAGCTAGACATCTCCTCCTGCATTGAACGTCCATCTGCTTGTTGCGCGGGACTCGAGCTGTCGACGCGTGCCCAGCGTTGAAAGATGTTCCAATCCTCCGCTGGTACGCCAAGCAGTTCCGCAATGACTTTGGCGGGTAGCGGAAAAGCTATATCGGAGACCACATCCATCCTGCCCTGGCTGCGTACCGCGCCCAGAAGCTCCTGTGTGATCTGCGTGATGCGATCGGAGAGGCGTGCCACTGCACGCGGTGTAAATGCCTGGTTCACCAGATTGCGCAGCTTGCGATGGTCCGGCGGATCTTTTGCTACCAGTGTGTCTTTGAGAAACGAGCCAGACACTCCAAATGCCTGCGAAGAGAAGTGGGCATAATCGGTAATGACCTTTGAAACGTCCTCGTAACGAAATACCTGCCAGATCCCCATCCTCTCTTCAAGGGACACCGGCTGGTCGTTGCGCATTTGCTCAAACCACGAGTATACCTGTGGAATTTCAGTAAGATCATGGGAACGGAAGAGGGAAAATCCCTGCGAACGGGAACGCGGCTGTTGCTGCATGGGTCAACCTTTCTTGCTATGCATAAAGCGTTCATCCTTCACAGAAGATACGTCTTAGCAGGCGGCTGGGTTTCTTCCACGGATATAAACCGACCTTTTGCGAAGGAATAAGTGCCGCTCCTAAACAACAATGGAAAAACCGTGCGATAATGTCGGGACAGCAATCCTTTCAAGTTCGCAAGGGGACTGGCCAGAACTATGTATGTAGAGATTATCGAAATCGTTCTCGGACTCCTTTGAGCGGACTTAGAAGAAATTTGTAAGGGAACGAGAACTCCATATGGCAGGAAATGATAAGACCGCCGTTGTTACCGGCTGCTCCAGTGGCTTTGGACGCGTAGCCGCGCTTGAACTGGCTAGAAGAGGCTGGCAAGTCTTTGCCACAGTGCGCAAAGAAGAGGATCAGGAGAGCCTGCTTGCCGAGGCCGCAACGATGGGCTGCGCGAACGGGCTTCACCCCAGCATCTGTGACATAACACAGCCCGAACAGGTCGCCGAACTCGCGCAAAGGGTCGCAGAGACCACGCCACAGCTCGACGCGCTGCTCAATAACGCGGGCACGGCGTTCGCGGCACCGCTGGAACTGCTACCCCTCGACGATCTGCGCGCACAATTTGAGGTCAACGTGGTTGCACAGCTAGCGGTCATCCAGGCCATGCTGCCGCTGCTGAAGCCAGCAAAGGGAACAATTCTAAATGTCAGCAGCATTAGCGGACGCCTCTCTACGCCCATCATGGGCGCTTACTCGGCGAGCAAGTTCGCGTTAGAGGCGCTCAGCGATGCCCTGCGCCTGGAACTGGCACCGTTTGGTGTGCGCGTCGTGCTGATCGAGCCGGGTTCCAGTCCCACGACGATCTGGCAGACAGGTATGCAGCGGGCGCAGAAGCTATTGGAAGAGCAGCGCGAAGGCCCATATGCGCGGCCTTTGAGGCGCGTCGAGAAAATGGGCAAGCGCTCAAGCACCACAGGCTTCCCACCACAGCTCTTTGCCGCTACGGTAATCAAGATCCTGAGCAGCAAGCACCCGCGCGCCCGCTACGCCATTCCACGCAGCAGCGCCTTCGTGATTGCATTGCGCCGTTTCCTGCCTGAGCGTGTATGGGATGCTCTGCTCCGGCTCTTGTTCGAGTAGGATTTGGCCCGTATTAGGACAGAGCCTGCAATAGCGCATCTTGCTGATTCTGTAGGAAGAAGTGATCGCCCTGAAACAGCCTTACACTGAATGGGCCTCGCGTCTGTGTATGCCACGCCTCAAGCTCCGGGAGGCTGACCAGCATGTCCTGTTCGCCACCAAAGGCTGTGATAGGACAGTCCAGGGGCGGCTCGGGAGTATAGACGTAGGTCTCGCACAACTCGAAGTCCGCGCGCATGATAGGGATAAGCATCTTCATCAATTCGGCGTGTTGCAGCACACTCGGCGGCGTGCCACCGATGCGCGTGAGCATAGCAATAATCTCAGCGTCGGACAGTTGATGAAGAGGCGGGTTGCGATCCGGCAATTGTGGCGCGCGAAACGACGAAGCGAAGAGATGTACTGGCCCCGGCTGCTGGCTCCTGCGCAGGTGGCGTATAAGCTCAAAGCTGATGAGCGCTCCCATGCTGTGGCCGAAGAAGGCGAACGGCACGTCCATAAACGGCTGCAGTTCGTGTGCAAGGGTCTCTACCAGCGGCTGTAGGCGTTTAAAGGGTGCTTCCCGCATGCGGCGCTCGCGTCCAGGTAGGAAAATGGGGCAGACCTCAACCTCTGCGGGAAGATTATCGGCCCAGAGACGAAAGAGAGCGGCCCCACCGCCCGCGTAGGGCAGGCAGAACAGGCGTAATCGAGGGCGTGGTTTCGTGCGCACGACCCAGGGATGTGTATGCATCCACCATCTCCATAGTTGGTTAAGTTATCAGGCTCTACGGGTATCGTTGCCAGTTTTAAGAAATGTCGATGCCCTTTGACATATTATGACATATTTTTTGTGCTTCCTGGTACGTTTAAAAGCCACTGGCGAAACTTTTCCCGAACGTGTTTTCCTTTCAGGTGTATGCTTGTAAGCGAGTGTTGTTAAGTTACTATTACGAAGAAAGAAGCTTGTGAAAAGAAAGAGCGATTCAAAAGGAATCGAATATACGATCATAAAATCATTGACAGTAGATAAGAAATCATGCACACTAATTTATAACGATGAGATAAAAAGCGGGAAAGGATGGGCATATGAATAACCTCTCGGGACGCCAGTTCGGAAACTATCGCCTGTTACGCTTGCTAGGGCAGGGTGGCTTTGCAGACACGTATCTCGCTGAACAAATCTATGTCCATACGCAGGCGGCGGTGAAGATTGTGCAGACGCAGTTTGGGCAAGGGGATCAAGAGAGCTTTTTCAATGAAGCACGTATGATCGCCCACCTGAACCATCCCAATATTGTGCGCCTCATCGACTTCGGCGTTTCCGACTCGCGCAATACGCCATACCTCATCATGGAGTATGCGCCGAACGGGACGTTGCGCCAGCGCCATCCCAGGGGAGAGATCGTGCCGATCGAGCGCGTTGTGCAGTATGTGCGCAATATCGCAGCCGCCTTGCAATACGCTCATTCTCAGAAGGTCATTCATCGCGATGTCAAGCCCGAAAATATGCTGATCGCTGCGAATCAGGAGATCTTGTTGGCTGACTTTGGCATTGCGGTAGTACAGAGTTCACGTGTCCAGAGCTTGAACAACGTCGCCGGAACCGTGAGCTACATGGCCCCCGAGCAGATACAAGGGCACGCGGTCCCCGCGAGCGATCAATATGCCCTCGCCGTCGTAGTATATGAATGGTTGTGTGGAGCGCCTCTTTTCACCGGCTCATATGCAGAAATAGCAGCCCAGCATACCTATGCTACTCCCCAACCCCTCCGTCAACGGGTAGCAACCATCTCAGCCGAGGTCGAGCAGGTTGTGCTGACGGCCCTATCAAAAGATCCGCAGCGGCGCTTCAAGAGCGTAGAGGCGTTCGCGAATGCCTTTACGCAGGCGAGCAAAGCAGATAGTGGACGGCAGCAGGTATCGTTGATGGATTCGCAGGCGGATATTCCGACGATGCGTGGAGTGTATAGCGATCCTTACATCAGTCCACAACCTGCGGTTCCTGCTCCGCTACCGCAGACCTCTTACGGCTTCTCACAGGACAGGCAGGAAGTGGACTTTCAGAATCCGCCGCCACCACCACCTCCAACGTATGCTGCGCCCGCAGGTGCATACAATCCTCAGACTCCCCCTCCTACAGTTCCTGAACCTTTCACACCGCAGATGGTGCCCAACACGCCCCAATATACGCCGCCGAATGCTCGTTTTGCGGCGGGAGGGGTTTCTTCCGGAGGCGGATCAGGTGTTTCTCCAATACCTCCATCATCGGCAAAGGATCGACAACCTTCTACTCTACTGTTGCTCCTGCTAGTAGCAGCAATAGTGCTTATTATAGGCAGCGTCGCCATTGTATACGCCGCTGTCTATCGACCGTTTATACACAGTGTGCAGGTGACGGCAACGGTAAGCGCGCAGACGACGGGAACGGCGCTCGCTCAAACCAACGCTACGGGAACGGTGGTAGTGCAGGTGTCAGCGACGCAGACCGCGTTACAAAACATCTATGTGCAGGCAACGAGTGGCGCGCCTGGCCTGGACGATCCATTGAAGCGTCCAGATAATTATGGGTGGAGTCACTATACGAGCTCGACTGGTACGTGTAATTATATCGATGGTGTGTATCACTCGCGCACCCCGGTAGGCTACTTCGCGCCTTGCTACGCATCTGCGACAAACTTCAGTGACTTTGCCTTCCAGGTGCAGGTAAAGACCATTTCGGGTGTGCTTGCTGGCATTATGTATCGCGCTCCTAACATCAACAACGATTATTCAGGATACTACTTTGAGATCGGAACCGATGGCAGCTACCATGCATATAAAGTGACCGTCGATAAGCAGGGACACAATAATTTTCCAACGCTGGTAAGTGGTTCCTCGCCTGTGATCCATAGCGGCCTGAATCAGACCAATCTGCTTGCCGTCGTTGCCCGCGGAAACGCCCTTTACTTTTATGTGAATAAGCAATATGTAAACAAGGCCACCGATAGTGATTATAAAGGTGGAGTCATTGGTGTCTTCACAGATAGCTCGGATACGGGTGGAACCGAAGCCGTGTTTAGCAATGTTCAAGTCTGGCAATTGAGCTGAGGAATAGAAGGAACATTGGAGGTGAGTTTGAATACACGCGTCGCCATGTTTGTTCTGCTGGCCTTATTGGCGGTCGTCCTTGTCGTGGGGAGTATTTTGATCTACTTGATGCTTATCTACGAACCGGCACAGATTCATGCACAGGCAACCGCTACTGCCGGAGCAACAAACGCCACGACGAGCGCCGTTCACGCACGTTCAGCTGTGTCCCCTAGCGCGAACGCCACTGCAACTGTATTAGCGGAGGCGACATCGAGTATAGCAGGCACCCAGATCGCGTTGGAGAGCGTCTACAATCAAGCAACAGGAGGGACACCAGCCCTGAATGATTCGCTGCGCGCACAAAGTAAGAATAACTGGGATGAGGTTCAGTCGAGCCAGGCGAGTTGTAGCTTTGCGAAGGGCATGTATGATAGCACCACAACGTCTGGATACTTCCGTTCTTGTATGGCGGAGGCGACGAACTTCGGCAATCTCGCGTACCAGGTCGAAATGAACGTCGTGAGTGGGCATTCTGGCGGTCTGGTTTTGCGTGCAACGGCAAACACTTCGGGATATTATTTTCGTCTGAGTACCGATGGAACTGTGCTGGCAGAAAAGCTGGTGATCAATGCACAAGGAAATAATACAACCTCTACATCCCTGTTCGCGGGCCGGAGCGCGGCGGCCAATATGGGAAATAACCAGTTTAATACTATCACTGTGATTATGCGTGGCAGCGGTATGTATATGTATATCAACCGTCAGTATGCATTTCACACCAGCGATAGTTCCTACACGTCCGGTCTGATTGGCGTTTTTGCGGACAGCGATGCCAGCAGTTCAGAGATCCTCTTTCGCAACGCACAGGTCTGGAAGCTATGAGTCAGAATAGTAGAGGCCCATCTCCCCTTTTTAAGAAGCAACGAATTTTCGGTGTTATGTTATAATACCGATGAGTATAGTGTATGCAGAGAACAAACGAATGCCTGGAGGATGAAAACGATGTCTGACAATCCTGATTGGAGGCAGCAACCCTCCAACGAACAACAACAGTACGGTCAACCGCCTCAATATGGCCAGCAACAACAGTACGCTCAGCCACCTTATGGTCAGCCGCCTCAATATGGCCAGCAACAACAGTACGGCCAACCACCTCAATATGGTCAGCAACAGTATGGCCAACCACAGTTAGCTGGTGTGAGTGTGGGTCCGCGCTTTCTTGCTTTGCTCATCGATAGCGTGATTATCGGAGTGGTAGGTGGCCTTCTGTCTTTTCCCTTTCACAATGCAACGGGCGCGCTAGGAGGTTCTATTGGGATCCTCACTCTTCTTTACTTTATTGTGATGGAGGCAACGCGGGGAGCTACTCTAGGGAAAATGGCGCTTGGCCTCCGTGTAGTGAAAACCGATGGCTCTCCCATCAGTTGGTCAGAATCTATCATCCGAAACCTTCTGCGCATCATCGACGGGCTTTTCATATACCTGGTTGGAGCGATTCTGATCTGGACTTCCCCGCTTCACCAGCGCCTGGGCGACCGAGCAGCGAAGACAATAGTGGTGCGGCGCAGAGGATAGCATTTTTAGCTGGATATCCTGTTTACCCGGTTGTGTAGATATGTCACCTCTTCAGAAAAACTGCTCCACCAGAAAGACCTCTGCTGGCGTTAAGAGAAAGAAGGATGTTGCTCTTTTATGAGGTGCTTCTATGCAAGAAAACAGGATATACTTCCACTGGAGTGGTAGGCCGAACTGGTGGGTTCCTCTGGCGGCAGGGATACCCGGCATACTGATAGGCCTTGTCCTGTTGGCAATCGCCGGTTCCCAACTGCTCCAGCAACAAGGATACAGCTCGGGGCTGTGTACTATTACCGCCAAACAATTACAGCACGAAGTAACTACCACAACTAATACCACAGGCAATGGCAATACGACCACGACGATCACGAGGACGGAAGATGTCTATGCGCCCTCCTTCGAGTATAGGGTGCGCATCGCTGATGGCCGTAGCTATACAGCCGACAGTTATGATGGGTCGGATAGCTACACAACTGATCGTGCTGGTCAGCAAGCTATTGTCGATCGCTACAGCATTGGGCAGAGCTACCCATGCTGGTATAATCCCGCCAATCCAACACAGGCCGTTCTTGTTCGCCAACTCGATTGGGCGCTCATCCTGACAGGGGGAATCTTTCTGCTGGTGAGCGTATTTATTGTTACCATTGGGATGCTCATTTCCACTAGCGGCAGTCAGAACGGCCCCTTCAAATCAGCCTGAAAGAGGAAATATAATGAGAACACGTGTGGTGTCCAGAAAACGCCACACGTGTTGAACTATCATTAGAAATGGTAGGTTGCACAGCCGACCTGTATTCCAGGGCCGACGGTGATAATAAGCCCAATATCTCCGGCCTGCACTCTACCTTGACTGCGCGCGGCATGCAGCGCGTAGGGCAGAGACGAGGTGTAGAGATCGTGCTCTGTATGTACATCTACGAATCTGTCGCGGCTCAGTTGCATCTGCCTGCTCAGGTCGTCGATAAAGCGCGACGAGATCTGTGGCGGCAGGACAAGCTTCACCTGTGAGAGGTCGAGTTGCTCAAGGTGCAGTAGCTCCTGGACCGTCTCACTGATACAACGCTGATAGAGCGCTTCCAGATGCATGCTTTTCTCGCTGATCAAACGCGTCTTGCCATCGGAGAACTGCGTGTAAGCGGTAAAGGCGTCCATATGTTCGGTAAAGTACTTGAAGACGAAGTTGCCGAAGCCGGTCTCGCCATCGGGACTCGCATCCAGCATCAAAACCGAGCTGGTCTCTTCGATGCCGAGCAGTTCGGAGGGGAAGGTGTTGCGGTTGTTCTCGACCTCCGATGTGACGATCATAGCGGTGTGCGCCTTCTGTGCCTGAAGCATGCCGATAGCAGTGTAGCAGGCGTTGAGGAAGCCGACGGGACCGTTCAGCAGGTCAAACGAGAACATCTGCTTCTTTTGTGGCGCGTCGGCGTTGATCTCTAGCGTTCCGGCGACCATAGCGGCGATGGATGGTTCGCAGATGAAATCGTCGCGGAACACGCCCGCGTAGATGAGCAGGTCGATATCGTCGCGCTGGTACGAAGACTCAGCCAGGCAGCGTTCGGCGGCGACGCGTACCATCTCCAGCGTTTCGCGCCTGACCTGTGCGTCAGATGGTAGCGTACCGATGCTCTCGACGCGTACACGCTTGTTCGTCGGTAGTGTGGGAACGAACCTCTCCTGCTGTGGCGCGACCTTCTCTGGCCTCCATTCACCCGTCGATAGACGGCGCAGGCGGTCCGGCAGATCGTCGAGCGTGTAGAGCGCGGTCCCGATATTCACGCCTGACCCTGTGATGCCGAAGACGATATTGCTGTTCGCTTTGATGCGGTTGGAGAGGATATTGTCCATCAGAGCGACGAAATGGGTGGTAGTCGCGGTATTGCCACGCTCGGCGATATTGCTGATGAGATTACCCTCGTGGCAAACTTCTTTGCCCAGGTAGCTATTGACCTCGCGGCCTGCATCGTAGATGGTCATTTTGGAGGTCTGGTGCATGATGACGTGCTGGAAAGCCTCGGGGGGCCAGCCTGAGCGCTCCATGATGCGCGCGGCGTGCGCGACAGCTTGCTGAATATTGACAGCGGAGACCTTGACCGAATCGGTGTACATAATGGCACCACCATGTGGCTTATCCGTGGTTTTGGCGATGCAGAGGTCGTAGTAGTGGCCGAGGGTGAACATCTCGAACTCGTGGAAGCCGGAAGCTTTGTCCCGCGTCGCCTCCAGAATCACCGCCGCGCCCGCGTCTCCGACGGTCAGGCAGGCCATGCGCGAGTCCAGGTAGCCCTCGATCTCCTTCTGCGCCGTCTGTGCCAGGTGCGTAATATACTCGCCACTAACCACCAGGGCGCGCCGGATCAGTCCGGCCTTGAGGAAGGCGTCGGCAATGTACATAGCGGTAAACATGCCCGTACACGCGTTTGAAATGTCGAAGGCGAGCGCGTTGACGAAGCCGAAGTGGTGTCGCAACTGGGTGGCTGTACCGGGTTCGAAGGTGATATGGAAATTGGGTCCGTTGTAGCGCGAGATGCTGCTACAGATGAGCAGGTCTATATCCTCGGGATTGTAGCGCGAGCCGCTCAGACAATGCTCGACAGCTTTCTTCGCCAGGTCAAAAGCAAACTCGGTCTCGCCCGCCACGCGCCTGTTCCTGATGCCGGTAAGTTGCTCCAATGGGAAGCGGATCGGCCTGCTGCATTGCTCCAGCACCTCCCTGGTCGAGACGATCCTGGGCGGCAGATAGACGCCGACGCTCTCGATAAGCATGTTGCCTACGTCGAGTCGCTGCTCATGTTGGGGAGCGCTGAGCGGCTGCGGCTCGCTAGATGATGTTGTCTGCTGCTGCGGTTCGTTCTCCTGCGCCTGCTGAGTCGTTTCCTTTATATTGAGAACGCTTGTCAGTTCTGCGATCGTCTGGTATTCAAAGAGCATCTCGGGTGTGAGCGGAATGCCGATCTCGTTGGCCCTGTTGACCGCCTGCAAACTCTGAATGGAGGCACCGCCCAGATCGAAGAAGTTATCCTGTACGCCGATGCGGTCGAGGCCCAGCACCTCGGACCAGATCTGGACAAGCTGCTCTTCCTGCTCGGTACGCGCTGCTATATAGCCCGTTTCGAGCTCGGGCCGCGCACTATCGGGCGCGGGCAGCGCGGCGCGGTCTGCCTTGCCATTGGAGTTGACGGGGATGGCATCCAGGAATACAAAGGCTGCCGGGAGCATATCCTGGGGCAGGTGCTCCTTCAAGTAGGCGCGCAGTTCCTCGATGCCCACGCGCTGCTCGTCCGGCTGCATAAGCACGAGATAAGCTACCAGGCGTTTATTGCCCGGCTTATCCTCACGCGCCGTGACGACAACATCTTTCACCTGGGGATGTTGCGCAAGGACGGCCTCAATCTCGCCCAGTTCGATGCGCACGCCGCGAATCTTGACCTGGGAATCGATGCGCCCAAGAAACTCTATGGCTCCGTCTGAACGGTAGCGCACGAGATCGCCGCTCTTAAAGAGCCTCGCCCCTGGCTGGTCGCTAAAGGGATCGCGCACGAACTTCTCAGCCGTTAACTCAGGACGGTTGAAGTAGCCGCGCGCGAGGCCCACTCCACCGATATATAATTCTCCGGCCACTCCAACCGGGACGGGCTGCATGGCGCGATTGAGGATGTAAATCTGCGTATTGGCGATGGGACGACCGATGGGAACGCTTCTGTCGTCACCCGCGCGCTGGCAATGCCAGTGGGTCACGTCGATGGCGGCCTCTGTCGGACCGTACAGATTGTACAGGTCTGCGTTGCTGATCTCGAAGAAGCGCTTTTGCAACTCGGGTGAGAGCGCCTCACCACTGCAGATGACGCGTTTCAAGCTCGTGCAGCGCTCGACGCCTGGCTGATCTAGAAAAGCTTGCAGCATCGAGGGCACAAAGTGCAGTGTGGTGATCTGCTGTTCCTGAATGAGCGCGGCGAGGTAGGCGGGATCTTGCTGTCCGCCGGGCCGCGCCACGACGAGGCGAGCACCGTTGAGCAGGGGCCAGAAGAACTCCCAGACCGAGACATCGAAGCTGAAGGGAGTTTTTTGCAAGACGCGATCATCCTGTGTCAACTGGTAGGCCTGCTGCATCCAGTGCAGGCGGTTGTTGACAGCATGGTGGATGTTCACGACACCCTTTGGTTTGCCCGTCGAGCCGGATGTGTAGATCATATACATGGCAGAAGTGGACCGCGCCGCGCTAGCCGGGTTCTCATCTGAATACGAGGTCAGGAGATCTTCGTCGGCGTCCAGGCTAAAGACGCGCAGGTCGTTTTGCGCGAACAGGTTGCGCAGCTTGCTCTGTGTGAGCAGAATCGTCAGGCCAGCATCCTGTAATATGTAGGCGAGCCGCTCGCGTGGATAGGTCGGCTCCAAAGGGACATAGGTAGCGCCCGCCTTGAGCACCGCAAGTAGCGCAACGACCATCTCTACGGAGCGCTCCATCGCCACTCCCACGAAGCTGTCCGGTCCCACACCCGCTGCCACGAGCGCGTGGGCCACGCGATTGGCGCGCCTGTTGAGTTCCCGATACGTCAGGCGTAGCTGCTCAAAGACAACGGCCACCACATCCGGCGTTCTCTGCGCCTGCTCCTCGAAGAGTTGGTGGATGCAGATGTGCTCAGGGAAGTAGCTCTGCGTGGCGTTCCACTCTACAAGTATCCGTTGGCGTTCGGCCTCAGTGAGCATAGGCAAAGCAAGCACACGCTCCTGTGGATGGGCGATGACCGCGTCGAGCAGAGCTTGAAAGTGCTGATCCATGCGCGCAATGGTTGCCTCGTCGAACAGGTCTACATTGTAGCGAAAATCGGCGGAAAGCGCGTCCCCGACCTCGAATATGGTTAGCGTCAGGTCGAAAGGTGCTCCCTGCTGACCGATCACAAACGGCTCAAACTGTGGCGAGGTCTGACTGTGGGCCTGCACTTCGGGCTTGTCCCAGATAAATAGCGCCTGAATCAGCGGCGAGTAGCCTGAATCGCGCCTGGGCTGCAGCCGCTCCACGAGCAGGGGGAACGGGTAGTCCTGGTGCTCGATCGCTTCTATGACGGTCTGACGTGTCTGCCGCAGCAGATCTTCGAAGGAGGGATTTCCCGCCAGATTCGTGCGCAGAACAACGGGATTGGCGAAATAACCAACGGCCCTCTCGTCCTCGGCGCGGTTCCTACCCAGCATGGGGGTGCCGATCAGCAGCTCCTCCTGTTCGGCGTAGCGGGAAAGGAACAGCTCGAAGACCGCCAGCACGAGCGTATAGAGCGTGGCGTTCTCGGCCTGGGCCAATCTGCGCAAGCGTTGGGAGATCTCCGCGCTCAGTTGAAACTGGTGCGACGCACCCCTGTAGGTCTGTACCACTGGACGCGGTCTGTCGGTTGGCAGTTTCAATACGTGCAGCTCGCCAGCCAGTTTCTGCTGCCAGTAGCGCCAGTGCCGCTCGCCCTCTTGCCCGGTGAGCATAGCGCTCTGCCAGCGCACGTAGTCAGTAAATGGCGCGCCGACTGGCGGAAGCTGAGCGGGCTGTCCGCCCCTATCAGCGTTGTAGAGCAGGCGCAGTTCATCGATAAGTACGTTTAGCGACCACAGATCCGCGACAATGTGATGGATAGTTAGCGAGAGGATCGTCTCCTGTGCCGGGAGAATATAGAGTTTCACGCGCAGAAGCGGCCCCTGTTCCAGATCGAAGGGACGGTTGCCCTCCTCGCTGAGCCGCTGCAGGAGGGTGTTGAGGCTCCATGAAGAGGCGTCGATAGTTTCTACCTGCACTGCGCGGTCCTTATGCAGGCGTTGCACTGGCTCCTTGCCGTTCATCGCATAGGTTGCCGTGAGAATGGGATAGCGCCGGACGAGCGCCTGCACAGAGCGCTGGAGCGCCGCTACGTCTACCTGGAAATGCAGGCGCGCTGTGTAAAGGAGATTGTACGCCGCGCTCTCGGGAGCCAGTCGGTACAGGAACCACAGGGCGCGTTGTCCATGTGAAAGAGCAGATGACTCTTCGCTTATCTTCTCGCGCAACAGTTTTGCGAGGAGTTCTCTCTTTTCCTGGGCGGAAAGGGTGCCTGGTTTTCTGCTTGTGTCAGTCACTAATTAGATCCTTCTTCCTGTACCATACGATGAAGTAGGGCATCTACCTCGCTATCCGAAAGTTGCTCGATGCCAGCCAACAACTGCGTGGCCTCCTGCTGACTAAGCGGTGCGTGTCCATTCTCCTGTGGGGCCAGCGTACCGAGCAGCGCGTCTACCTCTGCGTCCGAGAGCTGATCGAGCTGTGCCAACAGTTGCTCAGCGGCCTGCGCATCCACTGATCCGTTGAGCGCTGCCTCTTGCTCCAGTTGCTCCAGTCGCGGCTGCTCGTCGTGCGCCTGTTTTGACGGCGTAGGCGCGGCCTGGAATAACTGGGCGCGTAGCTCGCTGGCGAACTGCTGAATGCTCGGTCCCTGCAGGAACGTCACGATCGGGATATGCACGTTCAGCTCAAGTTCGATACGATTCTTTAACTCGATTGCCATGAGCGAGTCAAGACCCAGCATCGTAAGCGAGTTCTCGACATCAAGCCTGGCTGGCGGAATACGCAATACTGCCGCGACCTTTTCGCTGAGATAGGTCTCCAATGCTTGTTGGCTCTCTTCCTGGCTTGCTGTAGAGAGTTGCTGCACCAGGGGATTTTTCCCCGTTCCGGTCGTCGCTTGCTGTTCGCCAGTGTCCGGCAGTTCTTGTACCAGGTAGCGGAACAGCGGAAGACCTGCCAGTTGTGGATAGAACTGTTGCAGTTCGCGCCAATCGAGTTTGAGCACGCCGACCTGGGCCTTGCGCTGTGGAATGAGCAGCTCTAACGCCTCTAGAACCTGCTGCGGCGTAATACGCTGAATGCCGTGCGTCTCCCAGTATTCGTGCACGCGCAGCCCCTCCTGCGTTGCGCCGAAGCCGGTTCCTGAGACGGCTCCCCAGTCGATACTGAGCGCGGGCTGCCCCTGAGCGCGGGCGGAATGGGCGAGGGTATCCAGGAAGGTTCCCGCCGCTGCGTAGTTGCCCTGGGCCGCCGAACCAAAGAGAGAGGCACCGGAGGAGAATAGGACGAAGAAGTCCAGTTCCACATCCCGAAACAGCCTGTGTAGATGCCAACTTCCGACGACCTTGGGGCGAAACACCGCCTGCACCGCCTCCGCATCCAGGTTAATCAAGGGGCGCACAAGCGATTGCCCCCGCGCGTCCTGCCAGACCGACGCCGCGTGAATAATGCCACGGATCTCTGGTTGTTGCTGGGCGCGCAGATCCTGCACAAATAAGCTCAGTTGCCGCTCATCCGCCACGTCGACGGAGGCGTAGTGCACCGCGACGCCCGCTGCCTCCAGCTCGCGTATATTGGCAACCTGCCGACCTGAACGCGTGTCTGTGCTCAGCACGTCCCACTCTTTCCGTGCTGGTAACTCTGTGCGCCCCAGCAATACGAGGTGCCGCGCACCCCGATGCGCCAGCCAGCGCGCCACCTCGTATCCGAGTCCCCACAATCCCCCCGTAATCAAGTAACTGGCGTCGGAGCGTATCTTTGTAGGAGTGACCCTTGTAGACGTTCTATCGGTGTTTGCCCTGCGTATATCGCTGCGCACGAGGCGGGCGACGTAGCTCTGGCTCTGCCGAAACGCAACCTGGTTCTCACGATGCTGGTAAGAGAGTACGGTGAGCAGTTGCGCCGCCGTCGCATCCTTATTCTCCAGAGGGTCCACATCAATCATGCCGCCCCAGAGTTCGGGATGTTCGATGGCGCACGTCCTGCCCAGTCCCCACAGTGGCGACTGCGCGACTGCGAGGGGGAAGGGGTCGATGCCGGTAGGTTGCGCGCCCCTCGTGACAAACCACAGGCGCGGCCTGCCCTGGCTGCTATTCACCAGCGCCTGCAACAGGCTCAGCGCGCTGCCAGCGCCGAGCGCCTGATCCGTCTCCAGCGAGGCGGCATCCGTCTCCTCTGCTGCCTGCATGTCCAGGCTCCACAGGTGAATGACGCCGTGAATTGAAGAGCGCGTCGCTAGTGCGGCGTCGATCACACGCTGAATCTGCTCATGTGAGGCCGGATTGGCGCTATACTGTACTCCATGTTGTAGAACCTTGAAGGTGTAGCCGGGTAGAACGCTGATGCAGGTCGCGCCACGGCCCGTGAGCAGTTCTGTTAAGCGCTCTCCCACGCCGCCGGTGTCCATAAAGATCAGCCATGTGCCGTTCTGTGAAGGGAGCGGTGCGGCTTTATCTAGCGTTTCCGCTTCCCAGCGCAGTTCATAGCATAACTGATCCACCGTTGAAGAGGATGGGCGCGGAGTGGATGCCGAGCGCTGCAGGCGCAGGCCAGAGGCTTCGACCAGGAGCTGCCCTGCTTCATCGAGGAGGCGCACATCTCCCGCAAATATATCCTCGTTTTGTGCCGTATTCGTGCTGAGCCGGGCATGGCTCCAGAGGCTCTTGCCCGGTCGCTGGTGCAGGCGAAAGCTGCGCAGACCGGTGGGCAGGTAGAGCGCCTCTTCACCTGTCTCATCGGTCGTGGGCAGCGTCGCGATCAACACCTGGAAGCAGGCGTCCAACAGGGCGGGATGAATCTGGTACGTGTCGCTATCCTGGGCCAGCGTGGGTGGGAGCTGTATCTGTCCCAGCGCCTCGCCGGAGCGCCGCCAGAGGTGCTCAATACCCTGAAAGCTTGCCGCCAGTTGTATGCCGTGGGACTGCAAGCGGCTGTAGAACTGCACGAGGTCGACTTCCTCCAGGCAGCGTGCTTGAATGGCGCGCAGATCATCTAAAGTTGGCGCTTTTGCCTGCTGCGCTACCGCCTGCGAGGAGTACACTCCATTTGTACGTGTGGCCGCTCCATTTTCGCTGTTAGATGGAAAGACCGGGACAAAGGGTTGCGTAACAAGCTGGTCGCGGCTCAGCTCTTGTAGGCGCTCTACATAAGGCAGGCTCTGCATGACGAGATCGGCGTCCAGGCCAAAGTCCATCTGGCAGGCGATCTCGGTTACGCCGATTGCTTGCAGGCGCGAGACCACTTCGAGGCAGCTCTCGGGCGTTCCGAAGAGCACGCGCTGCGTAGAGATAAGGCGGTTGAACACGAAATCAAGATAATCTTTCATATCCTGCTCGGAGAGAATGGAGAGGTCGACCTTCTGCCCGCGACTGAAGGCGATGGCATCTACCAGGTAGGAGGCCGATCTGAGGTATTCGCAAAACACTGCCTTCGCCTTCTCAAGCACCGCATCGGCGCTCTTCCAGACGAACGTGTGCAGCATGACCGAGACCTGTCCGGCGTCGGGATCGTGTCCGTGGCGGGCGCGGGCCTCGCGGTAGATCTGTATACGTTCGGCCAGTTCGTCGATGCCATTGTTGTACAGGTGCGTGAGCATGTTGGCACCGATCTCACCGGCGCGCATAAACGTCTTTGGGTTTCCAGCGGCGGTAATCCAGGTGGGCAGCGAGGGCTGTACTGGCGTGGGATAGGTGCGTATGTCAACCATCTTGCCATCGCCGCCCTTTACCTGTACCGCCTCACCGCGCCACAGCTTTTGCACCGTCTCGACGCCGCGATACATCTCCTCGTTGCGGTCGTTGTAGCGCTCGGGAAAAAATACGAAATCGTTGGGATGCCAGCCGGAGGCAAAGGAGAGGCCGACCCTGCCGCCCGAGAGATTGTCGACCATAGCCCACTCTTCAGCAACGCGGATGGGATCGTGCAGGGGCATGACGACGCTACCGGCGCGCAGTTGAATGCGCTCCGTCTCGCGGGCGATCGCGGCCTGCAGCACCGCTGGATTGGGATAAAGCCATCCATCCTGTGTAAAGTGGCGCTCGGGTATCCACACCGATGAAAAACCATGACGATCGGCAAACCTGGCGCTATCGATCACCAGACGATACCTGTCCTTGCCTTGAGGTGCCTCGCTGCTTGCGAAAAAAATTAAGCCGAACTGCATATCCCTGTGGCTATTTAGCCTTGATACTGATTCCACAGTGTCCTCCAAACATCCTGTTCTAGACAGAAACGATCTCTCCGGTTGCGTGCAATGCCCACTGATCGCGTGGTTGTTCCTGCGCACCTGGGGGATGGCTGGAGATGTGGAAGGAGATGTGTTTCTGCGCGTCTGTGGCGAGTGCGATTTGCACCTTCTGTGTACCTTGCTCGGGCAGGAAGAGAATCTTCTTGAGTTCTATTTCTTTGAGCACACGCGGTCCCTGGCCGAACGCTGCGAGCGCGGCTGCCTGAACCATTTCGATGTAGGCGGAGATGGGCAGAGCGATTGCGCCCTGGATGCGATGATCGCTTAAATATGGGAGCTGCTGCTTATCCAGCTCCGTCTCCCAGACGTGAATGCCCGTTGGGTACGTCAGTTCCATGTGCTTGTCTAAGAAAGGGTGTCCATCTTTCTTTTTGCTCGCTCGTTCGTCGACACTCTGTGACGGAGAAGCGCCTGCTCCCTGTGTGCCCTCGATCCAATAGCGGTCGCGTTGGAAGGGATAGGTTGGTAGTGCCACGCGCTGCCGTGCATAGGGGCCGTCGAAGCCGCGCCAGTCCAATTCTATGCCTTCTGTGTAGAGGGTTCCCACACTGTGCAGGAGGACATCCCAGTCATCGCGCTCTTTTTGCAGAGAGGCCAGCCATGTCCCCGTGTGTTCTGGCAGACAGCGTTTCCCCTGGTTTAGCAGCGTGGGTGTCGGCCCCAGTTCCAGGAACAGGTCGTAGCCTGCCCCGGCCAGCGTGCGCATGCCTGTCGTGAACTGCACGGCCTCACGCGTCTGTTTGCGCCAGTAGTGGGCGTCGAGGGTCTCACCTGCTTGCACGATCTCTCCGCTGAGGTTAGAGACCAGCGGGATGCGCAATGGCTCGCAATGAATCTCGCCTGCAATCTGCTCAAAGGCCGCCAGCATCGGGTCCATCAGGGGCGAATGGAAGGCGTGCGAGACCGTCAGCGGATGGGTGGTAACACCTTCGGCCTCTAATTGGCGCTGTACTGCCTGGATGGCTGCACGTTCGCCCGAGATAACCGTATTTGCTGGTCCATTGAGCGTGGCAATCGTCACGGCACCTGCAAATGGAGAAAGGATGGACTCCAGCCGTGCCGCTTCGGCGAAGACCGCCAGCATGGTACCATTTTGCGGCAACTCCTGCATCAGCCTGCCACGCGCCGCGATCAGCTTGAGGCCATCCTCCAGACTGAACGCGCCCGCCACGCATGCCGCCACGTATTCTCCCACGCTGTGCCCCATGACAATGCCTGGTTCTATACCCCACGAGCGCCACAATGCTGCCAGCGCGTACTCCAATGCGAAGAGTGCCGGTTGCGTGTATGCTGTCTCGTTCAGGGGCGACGGGGTGCCCGGATCAGGGTAGAGCACTGCGAGAAGCGGGGTTTTGAGATAGGGACGCAGAAGCTCGTCGCACCTGTCGAGCTCCTTGCGGAATACAGGCTGGGTGTCATAAAGTTGGCGTCCCATGCCCGCATATTGCGAACCCTGGCCCGTAAAGAGAAACGCGATTCTTGTGTTTTCCCGGCGAGATACCTTGCCGTTCTGCACACCCTGCGCCTGGCGTCCCTGTGCAAATGCTTGCAGGCGCTCGCGCAACTGCGTTCCCGAATTGGCGGTAAATGCAGCCCGGTGGGCGAAGTGCATGCGCCCGCAATTAGCGCTATAGCAGAGATCTGCCAGCGTTACCGATGTTGCATGCTTGGTCAGGAAGGTAGCATAACGTTCAGTCAGCTCCTGTAGTGCATTCTTGCTCTGTGCCGAGAGCGTCAACACATGGTTGGGACGCTCGAACTCGTTAACGGAATGAGATCGCGTCGGAGCTGCCTCTACGATGACATGGACATTGGTGCCGCCGAAGCCAAAGGCGCTGACGCCCGCAATGCGGCGCTCACTGATGGGCCAGGGTCGGCGCTCGCGCGAAATCTGGAAAGAGGTTCCGGCAAGCGAGATGTGGGAATTGAGATGCTGCAGATTCAGGTGCGCCGGAATCTCCTCTTTATGCAAGCTCAGCACCACCTTGAGCAGGCCTGCGATACCAGCCGCCGCCTCAAGGTGTCCGATATTGGTCTTGACCGAGCCGAGCACACAGAGCTGCTCGGGCGCTCGCTCCTGCATCAAGGTTGCCTTCAGGGCGTCGAACTCGATGGGGTCGCCCAGCGGCGTGCTGGAGCCATGCGTCTCGACGTAACTGATCTGGTTCGCCGTAATGTCGGCGTTATGCAATGCCTGACGAATCACCGCCTCCTGCGACGGACCGTTTGGGGCAGTCAACCCGTTGCTGCGACCGTCCTGGTTGATTGCCGAACCGCGAATGATTGCCAGAATTGAGTCGCCATCACGCTGCGCCTGCGCGAGTGGCTTCAGAACCACGATGCCACAGCCCTCGCCGCGCACGTAGCCATCGGCTTCCTCGTCAAAGGTCTTGCAATGGCCCGTGGCCGACATCATCTGGGCCTGGGAGAACGCGATGGTCAGTTCAGGCGCAAGAATCACGTTTACTCCACCCGCCAGCGCCATAGTGCATTCGCCCGCGCGTATGCTCTGACAGGCCATATGAACGGCCACCAGCGACGACGAGCAGGCGGTATCTACGGCGATGCTGGGACCGCGCAGATCAAAAAAATACGACAGTCGATTCGCCGCGATGCTGTGCGCGTTACCAGTTCCGACATAGGCATCGATAAGCGCCGGATCATTCTTGCTCAATTGCGCGTAATCGTTGCTGCTGATGCCCACGAAGACACCGGTCTTGCTGCCAGCGATCTGAGAGGGCGGCAATCCTACCTGTTCGAGCGCCTCCCAGGCGACTTCGAGCAGAATGCGCTGCTGGGGGTCCATATGCATCGCCTCGCGTGGGGAGATGCTGAAGAAGGCGGGATCGAAGAGGTCCACGCCCTGGAGGAAACTGCCCCAACGCGTGTGCATCTTGCCCGGTGTGGCGCGGTTGGGGTCGTAGAGTTCCTGCAGATTCCAGCGCTCCGGCGGCACCTCTGTCACAGCCTCCTTGCCAGCGCGCAAGAGCTGCCAGAAGCCCTCCGGGTCAGGCGCGCCGGGGAAACGGCAGCCGATGCCGACAATCGCGATACTCTCAGTGCTCGTCTCGTGCCCGTTGCCTTCGTGATGACTGTCCTGCGTATCGCTTGCCTCGCCTGCAAGGTAGCGGGCGAGCGCGTCGATGGTGGGATAATCATAGGCCAATGTGGGCGGCACCTCGCGACCAAGCAGCGTTTCCAGATCCGCCGACAGGCCGACCGCCTGCACTGAATCCATACCGTAGTAGGCCAGGGGCGCGCGCGTATCGATATCGCGCTGGTTGACCCTGAGCCGTTCAGCGATCTGCGTCACCAGCCAGGCTTGAAGCGCATCTTTTGTCCAGGAGGCGTGTTCCTGGGACTGCGCGCCTATTGTAGCATCTTGCTCCATGTTGCGCTCCTCGGTCGTTGCCAGTGGCGTCGCCACTGCGCTGAGAGTCCATTCGTAGACCGCGTCCAGGCTCTTGTTCAAAAATCCTTCTTTACATGCGCGGCGCTGCACCTTGCCGCTGGAGGTCTTTAGCATACTCGCGGGCTTGATTAATACCGCTGCGTAGAGCTGTAGCTCGTGCTGTTCCGCGATCGCCTGGCGCATGCTGCCAACGATCTCCTCATGATCACCGCGCAGGTATTGGCGCTCTATCTCGGAGACAACGACCAGGCGCTCTTCGCCGTCAGCCTCAATCGAGAAGGCGGCTATGCCGCCCAGGCGCAGCGCCGGGTGGCTCTGCTCGACCGTGCGCTCGATGTCCTGTGGATAATGGTTGCTACCGCGAATGATGATCAGATCCTTGAGGCGTCCTGTAATGTACAATTCGCCGTTATGGATAAAGCCCAGATCGCCCGTGCGCAGGAATGGACCTTCTCCGCTCGTCAGGTGCGCCCTGAATGTTCTGTTGCTCTCCTCGGGATTCTGCCAGTAGCCCTGCGCGATGCTGGGACCGGATATCCAGATCTCACCTACCTTGTCGGCTGCAAGGCGCGTCAGCGCGTCGCCGTCGGCGATGACTACTTCCTGCCCCTCAAGTAGTGGTCCAAGACTGACCAGCGTGCGCGCATCCTCCGCCCTGTTGGGTATTTCGATCACCTCGTTGTTTGCAAGCGCTGGACTGTCAAACGTCCTTATTGGCGCGCCGTAGAGGCCGCCGCAGACGAAGAGCGTCGCCTCAGCGAGGCCATAGCAAGGGAGAAATGCCTCGCGCCGGAAGCCGCACGGTGCGAAAGCCGCCGCGAACTGCTCCAGGGTTTCGGCGCGCACCGGCTCCGCGCCGTTGGCCGCTGCCACCCAGCCGCTCAGATCTAACGTCTCCTTCTGCTCGGGCGTGATCTTGCGCACGCAGAGATCGTAGGCGAAGTTCGGGGCACCGGTTAGTGTGCCTTTCAGCCGCGAGATCGCCTGTAGCCAACGTATGGGACGTTGCAGGAAGGCCGTAGGTGAAAGAATAGTCGACTCGAAGCCAGCGTAGAGCGGCTGCAGGACGCCTCCTATCAATCCCAGATCGTGATAGAGCGGGAGCCACGTTACCAGGCGGGCCTCCTCTGGTTGTTTACAGACACGCTGGACCAGTGCCGAATTATGCAGAAGGTTGCTATGGCTCACCATAACTCCCTTGGGCATTCCCGTTGAACCCGACGTGTATTGCAGAAAGGCCAGCGTCTCGCCGGTGATAGCGGGACGGTGCCATAGCTCGGCGCTCTCAGTCGCCAGGGCGTCCGTGACCAACACGCGCTTCTGCTGCAGCTCGGGCGCAAGGGCCAGGAGTCCTTCGACGCGGGGTGCAAGCGCGGAAGTCGTCAGGATGATCGATACCTGAGCATCGTTCGCAATGGCGCGAAAGCGTGCCAGGTTGCGATCGGCCTTTACCGTCGATGGGGGATAGACGGGCACGGCAATGGTTCCACTATATAAGCAGCCAAAGAATGCAGCGATGAACTCCAGGCCCGAAGGAAAGATCAGCAGGGCGCGTTCGCCGCTCTTGCTATACTCCTGAAGGTGCGCAGCGATGGTGCGGGCGTGATAGTCTAGCGTGGCAAAAGTTAGCACATCTTTCTCAACTTCCCCATCATTGAGAAACGAATAGATCTGTTTCACTGGATAGTGAGCGGCCCGCCAGATAAGAAGGTCCACCAGGGTAGAGTGCTCTGAAGGTAGAGCTGAAATATTTTGACTCAAAGGCTAACCGTTCCTTTATTTAAAAAACGTGCATAGCCTGTCGTTAAATAGACCAGGAGAATGTAAAAATAACATCATCTGAATACCTGCTTACTTTGTACAATATAAACCGTTCGCTGTCAACGGCGAACGTGACGCGCTCAAAGGACGACCGCACAATGTAGGGATGTGGGTTATATATTCATTCTGAGACTCCCCGGCCTGAAGGGGCGGGGGTTCTGATCGGCTCCCTCTCAGTTGCTTTCGCCTTCGAGATCCACGCTTCACAGCTTACGGGCGTTCTCAGGACGCCCATCCACAGGCCAAGCCTCATGCTCCTGGGCACCTCTCCTGTGACCAGAGAGGCCAGTCCTTCGACTGATGTTGATCGCGCCTACCGTGTCACGGTGTCCCCTCCATCCACAATCAGCACACACATAGCTCCGGTCTTGCGCGGTGTTTCTGGCGCGGCTCGCAGGACATTCTTGCGAGGTATAGGCAGGGTCTACCTGCTCTACCATGATGCCCATACGTTCTGCTTTGTAGGTAATGAATAGCGAGAGTTGGTAGAAGCTCCAACTGTTTGTCATCCGGTTGTTTTTGCGAGCTTTCGCTCCACGACTGGTGCGTGTTGTGCCTTTGCGGATGCCCTGCAAGGTTTCTATCTTGATCGTGCCTATGCGCCTTTCGTTCGCGTGATTGACGATCTGCCAGGACAGCTGATGGTTGATCGTCTTCATCCAGCGGGCTTCTTTGCCCTTGCTTTTCCTGATGGCACGGGTTTTCCTGGCTTTTTGCAACGTCTTGCGTCGGCTGTAGAAGCGACGACGCATGGATCTTTGAGCGCGACCATTGCCAAAGAAGCGCGTGCCCTGGCCTCTGATATGGGTGACAGCAGGAACTTTGATGCCCAGATCAATGCCCATGACCGCTTGTCCATCCGTGGGAGGAGCATCCTCTCTCGTTAAGACGACATCGATGATCCACTTGTCCCGCTTCTTTTTGAGACGCGCTATTCCTGCTTTTCCTTCCAGGGGAACATCTGCACACGCAATTCGTATCTGCTGGGTCTTGCCATCCTGGCAGACAGGCACAATGAGCGTGCCTTCTTCGATCCGCCAATTCTGATTGTTCCACTGACAGATCGGCTTTTTGAGGACGGGGATACGGCCAAGCTCAAACGAGCGTTTGAAGACGGATTGTGCATCGCGCAAGGCTTGATTTTTCACGGCGCTTGGCAGGGATGCACGGAAATCTTTCGTACTGACTTTGCCGGTGAGTACATCACTCTCGAAGGCAGCAACCAGAACATTGACGGTGCTAATGTACTCCTGACAATGAGCCATGAGCAAACGCCCCTGTTCAGGGGTAGGAGAGAGCCGTATCTGGACCGTCGTTTTGCTCATGTCCTGTTCTGCCTTTCGATGGAGCGCTCCCTGGATTCGGCGTTTCCATTGCCTGCCGTGCGAGAGCAGGTGGATCGTGTCCACAGAGACGGCATGCGTTTTACGTGGACCAACTCTTCTCTGTTCATGCGTCTCGTGTATGCAGATCAGTATGACACGAAGCCACATTCGCTGTCAATATATTCGCCACCCCGACAAGCAACGCCCATTCATTCCCGTCTTGCGCAGAACGGGGCTTTCTGGGCCGATTGGTGGAAGTTCTGGCACATTGAGTGCCAACTCTCAACAAGAGGTCAAGAGCGTGGTTCTTTTTCTTCTGACACCCAGATGTGATATCTTTAGAAAAGAGTTTGAAAACTCCTTCCTGATACGTCAACTTAAGAGGTTCAAGAAAGATAGAGAAGGCAAGGTACGCTACGTTTTAGAGTGTATGACCGGGACAAGGGAATACCCCCATTAAAAGCTCGTAAGTCCAGGAATGGAGGCCGATGATGACAAGAATCTATGCCGCATTGGAGCAGGCGTTGGCTGTCGCGCAGGAGCGTCATGGCGCGTGGACGGTTGATCTGCAACTTGTAGGGAACCAACCGGAGTGCATCGCGATCGACGCGCTGCGCCCACAGCAGGTATATTGCGGTACCTTTGATCAGGGGCTATGGCGCAGCTCCAATGCCGGTGCCTCGTGGGAGTCGGTTGGTGCCGGTATTGCGCATCCGCGTGTGATGTCGGTTGCTGTCAGCGTCCACGAGCGCGCCGATGGCTACGGCACGGTGTATGCTGGAACGGAGCCTACCGCGCTCTATATCTCGCGGGACCGGGGAGAAAGTTGGCGCGATCTGGCGACGCTGCGCGATCTGCCTTCGGCCCCCAAATGGAGCTTCCCGCCGCGTCCCTGGACATCGCATGTGCGCTGGATCACCCTCGATCCGCTGACGCCGGGACGTATTTTCGCCGCAGTGGAGGCCGGGGCGCTGGTGCGCAGCCTCGATGGAGGAGAGCACTGGGAGGATCGCAGGCCCGATGGCCCGTACGATACGCATACCTTGCGCATGCACCGTCTCGCGCCCGACCGCCTGTACTCGGCTGCTGGTGATGGCTTTATGCGACCGGGCAATGGCTTTGTGCAAAGCAATAATGGTGGAGAGAGCTGGTCGCGGCCCGACGACGGTCTATCGCTACACTACCTCTGGAGCGCGGCGGTTGATCCCGCTGATCCCGACACGCTGGTAATATCGGCGGCTCCGGGTCCGAACCAGGCGCACAATCCGGCGAATGCGCAGTCGGCCATATTCCGTCGCTCTGGAACCGAGCCATTTCAGCTCGTCTCCGAAGGATTGCCCGCTCAGCATGGAACGCTGGCATCCGTCCTGGCGAGCAACGAGGCCGAGCCGGGCGTCTTCTACGCGGCCAACAATCACGGTATCTTCCGTTCGCCGAACGCTGGGGTCGCCTGGGAAGAACTGCCCATTCCCTGGCCGCCTGGGACGCATCTCGGCCACATCAACTCTCTTGTCGTAGTGCCGGGCTGACCGCCGCTTAGCGGAAAAGCTTCTGACACGGCCAAGTCCCTCCTCATCCCTTCTTTGCAAACAAGGGGGGCTTTTCCTGGCTATATCGACAGCGAGCAGGTCGCCCGCGTCCTGGTACGAGATCGTATACAGAGCGTATATGATGGGGAAGAGGGTTGTCAAGGAGCCAACTCTCTTTTCAGGACTCTGCAAATGTCCCCAGGAGTTCTCCGGGTAGGGCCATCAGGTTCTGGTAGAGACCCGGCGAGCGCCGGAGGCGCGAGGAGTCACGATACAAGGCGACTTTCGAAAAGCTCTGTACTGATCTCACTGTTTGACAGCATCCGTGGCATTGGATACAGTATCAGTAAGAGTTCTCCGTTGGCAGGCTCACAACCTTCGTAGATAGAAGGGCAAGAGGAAGCAAACAGCTATGGATATACAGAACTTAGTGGCAATCGATGTGCATACCCACGCCGAGGTATCGCAGCGTCTGCCCGAAGATCCCACGTGGAAGGCGATGCAGGAGGCGGCGAAAGATTATTTCAAGGACGAGGGACCCCGACCGACTATTCCCGAGGTCGCCGTCTACTATCGGGAGCGCAAGATGGCCTGCGTCATCTTCCCCGTCGACATGGAGTTCACAACCGGGCTGCCACGCGTGCCCAACGAAGAAGTAGCCGAGGTCGCCGCGGAGAACGCCGATGTGCTCATCCCTTTCGCCAGTATTGATCCGGCCAGGGGCAAGATGGGCGCACGCGAGGCACGTCGCCTCATCGACCATTTCGGCGTGCGCGGCTTCAAATTTCACCCGCCCATGCAGGAGTTCTATCCCAATGATCGCAAGGCGTATTACCTCTACGAGGTGATCGCCGATGCCGGGCTGCCCGCCTTGTTCCACACGGGCCACTCGGGCATCGGGACGAATATGCGCGGCGGCGGCGGTGTGCATCTCAAATACGGTAATCCGATGTACCTGGACGATGTGGCGGTCGACTTTCCCGATATGCCGATTATCATGGCGCATCCTTCTTTTCCCTGGCAGGACGAGGCTCTCTCGGTCTGCCTGCACAAACCACAGGTCTACATCGACCTTTCCGGCTGGTCGCCTAAATACTTTCCACCGAACCTTATTCAATATGCGAACACACAGCTCAGGCACAAGATTCTCTTTGGCTCGGACTATCCCCTGATTACGCCCGATCGCTGGCTCGCCGATTTCGAGAAAATCAACATCCGATCCGAGGTTCGTCCGCTGATTATGAAGGAGAATGCTGTCAGGCTGCTGGGTCTGAATGATTCACTGCCATCGCCAGATCGGTAGCTCGCTTCAGCTTGACTTTTTGGACTCATTACGTATCTACTGAAGTACATTGGCAAATAGCTGCTGGGGAATGTAGTATTATAGTGATCCACTCCATCGCGAGGATGGAGTGGCTCTCAGAGCATGGGTATGTTTGAATGGACCGGATAGCCGATGCCGACTACTTGCAAGGAGATGCGCGTTGAACATGCGAACACAGGTTGGAATCATTGGGGCGGGTCCGGCAGGTTTATTGCTTTCACACCTGCTCGCGCGGGAGGGGATCGACTCCGTTGTGATTGAGAACCGCAGCCGGGGGCAGGTCGAATCGACGATCCGCGCCGGAGTGCTTGAACAGGGCACGGTCGATCTGATGAACGAGCTGGGGCTTGGCGAACGTATGCAGCGCGAGGGCTCCGTGCATCATGGAATTGAGCTGCGCTTCGATGGTGAGGGGCATCGCATCCCCTTGACGGAACTGACCAACGGGCGCTCGATTATGCTTTATGCGCAGCACGAGGTGGTGAAGGATTTTATCGCCGCCCGCCTCCAGCAGGGAGAGCCCATTTTTTTCAATGTCAGCGATGTGCAGCTCCCCGATCTCGCTGCGCAGGAGCCGTGCATCCGCTTCGAGCACGAGCACAAGCAGATCGAGCTGAGTTGTGACTATATTGCTGGTTGCGACGGCTTTCACGGCGTCTCGCGCTCCGCTATTCCCGAGGCGCAGCAGAAAGTGTACAGCCGCATCTATCCTTTCGGTTGGCTCGGCATCCTCATGCAGGCTCCTCCCTCGACCCACGAGCTGATCTACGCCTACTCCGAACGTGGATTTGCCCTGGTCAGCACGCGGTCTCCACAACTGCAGCGCCTCTATATCCAGTGCGATCCCAACGATAATATCGCCAACTGGAGCGACGAGATGATTCTGGACGAGCTGCAGGCGCGTCTAACCACGACCGACCACTGGCAGTTGCACATCGGTCCCATCACGCAGAAAAATATCGTAGCGATGCGCAGCTTTGTCATCACGCCCATGCAGTATGGTCGGCTGTTCCTGGCGGGTGATGCCGCCCACATCGTGCCGCCCACCGGCGCGAAGGGGCTCAACCTCGCCGTTGCCGACGTGCGTCAGCTGGCGCGCGCGCTTACAGCGTCCTACAAGGAGCACCAGTCGAAGTTGCTAGATGCGTACACCGCGACGTGTCTGCGGCGGGTGTGGCGCGCGGAGCACTTCTCCTGGTGGATGACCTCCATGCTGCACCGCTTCCCCGATGACGATACGTTTCAGCAG
>Ga0209839_10000154_pt1 | contig 33056 bp, 29 predicted proteins | sample OrgsoiDNA2013050_FD_185800 | JGI IMG/M metagenome (GOLD analysis project Ga0209839, IMG submission 185800) | Permafrost soil microbial communities from the Arctic, to analyse light accelerated degradation of dissolved organic matter (DOM) -... | ecosystem: Environmental > Terrestrial > Soil >... | reverse complement strand
GTCCAGCGAATCCTTCACCATAAGGGTGACCTCCTGAGCGGAGCCGTGGCTGCCCTATACAGCCGCTTTTTCCCTGCTTAGGAGGTCACTTAAACAGCACCACCGGACAGAACAAGCTCATTACGCGGTGGATTGAGGCTTAGACCTCGAGCTGCTCGATCGCGCCGGCCCCGCCACCGGCTGGCAGCTCACCGATCTGTGTCAGCCGTTGGTGGGCGAGCCGGGAATGCCGGTCAGGGGCGGAAGCTGGGAGTTCGCCCAACGGCTGATGTGCGGCTACGAGTTCGCGGACCCGTCAATCGTCCGGGCCTACTACGACCCCACGCTCCCGTTGGAGCGGCGAACCATGTTGCTCAGACTGCAGGCGCTTGGCTTCGTGCATCTGTTCGTCGGCGTCCGGGTTGGGGATGTCTATGAGCTCACGCGGGAGATCGACGGGCGGCGAGCGTTCGTCTGGGGCTGGAACTACCGCACGCTCGAGGGCCACGTCGAGATGGGCCAGATGGACTGGGAGGTGTGGAAGTGGCTCGACCACGGCGAGGTCGAGTTCCGGGTCCATTCGGCCTCGCGGACTGCGCGGATTGCCAACCCGCTGGTGGCACTCGGCTACCGGGTCCTGAAGGGGTACGAGCGCCGGGCGTTTCTGCAGAGCGCCCAGCGCCGCATGCGGACGTTCGTCGTCGCGCGACGCCAACCACAAGATCACGCGTCGTAATCCTGCAGGCCAGTCAGGACAGGTAGGAGAGCATACGAGTGGTGATCGCGGTCGCGAGCCTCAACTGGTCGGCGGTGGGTGGCCCGGGCTCCGAGGCGAGCCGGGCTCGCACGGGGTCGATCAGCGCCGGGCGTTTGGCGGCGGCGATGCCGGCACAGATGCGCGCTGCTTCGAGCACGGCGTCGGGCTCGACGCTCCAGATCGACTCAAAGCTCCGAGGCTGCCGCGCGGTGGTGGTCGGGGGCGGCTCCCAGGCGGCCAGGCAGACGGCGTGGTGAGCCGCGCAGCAGACCACCGTCCACTCCCGCCCCAGTGGGTGACCGCGAGCGACCGGGATCTCGACGGGACCGTCGCGCGGGGTCCGCACCCGGTCGAAGTCCGCAAACGCCAGCGCCAGCTCGGCGCCCCGTGAGAGCTCGCGCCAGCGTGCCTGCTCGTGTCGATAGAACCGCTGAGCCTGGAACGACGCGAACAGCAACGGACGATCGGCCCGCGAAAGGCACTCATCCTCGATCGCGTGAGTAAGGGCGATCAGCAGCGGCTTGCGCAGCGTCCGTGGCTCGAGCTCCGGACGCCGGCGGCGCAGCGCCGCATACACCGACGGCGGCGGCGCGGCGGTCAAGGTTCTGACCCGCGCGATCGCCGCCGGGAGCGACATCCCCGTGGCCCGCTCGGAGGCCACGTGCCGCACCAGCGCGACCTCGGCCTCGCTGTAGCGGCGATGGCCGCTGGGCAGCCGCTGGGGAGCGGGAAAGCCATACCGGCGCTCCCACATCCGCAGCGTACCCTCGGCGACCCCGGTTCGCTCCACGAACTGCGCGATCGTCAGGTCCGTCAAGTAAGCTCCATACACGCCATGTCGAAGTTTTCTGTTCCCAATGTAAGGGTATCCGGATACGGACAAGCTATGGCATCAGGAGGCGCACGTGTCCGCGATCGGGAGTGACGAGCTGAGACTTGGGGTCGGCTACTTCGATGACCGCTCAATGCTCCGGCGGATCCATCGCGAACGAGCGCTGGCGCTGTCCGGTCCGAGAGCGCTGTTGATGCAGGCGGCCCACCCGCTTGCGGTGTCGGGTCTGCTCGCGCACTCGAGCGCGCTCGATCAGCCCTACGAGCGTTTGGCGCGCACCGCGGAGACGCTGAACACGATCGGGTTCGGGTCCCGCGCCCAGGCGGACGAGGTCACCCGGCGGGTCCGCACGATGCACCGCCAGGTCCGGGGCCGTCTCGCCGGAGCGGTTGGAGCCTACCCCGCCGGTACGCCGTACCGCGCCGATGATCCGGAGCTGTTGCTGTGGGTGCTGTTCACGCTGGTTGATTCGGGAATGGTCGTGTATCGCAAGTACGTCGGATCACTCTCACGCCAGGCCGAGGCCGCGTATTGGGAGGATTACAAACTGATCGGCCAACTGTTCGGGTTGCGCGAGCGCGACCTCCCGCCGACGCTTGACGATCTCGACGCCTATCGCCGCCGGATGCTCGATGGCCAGGAGCTGTTCGTCACCGACTGGGCTCGTCGGCGGGCAAAGAAGATCGTGCTCGAGCCACCCGTGCCCTGGCAGGCGCGACCGCTGCTCGAGACCGTCAACTTCGTGACCATCGCGCTGCTCCCCGATCAGATCCGGCGCATGTACGGCTTCTCGGCGCTGCCACCACCGTTGGTTCGCAAAGCGCTGGTCGCCGGCGGCGCCGAATACGTCAAGCGCGGCGTGCTCCCGTTATTACCTGAACGGCTGCGGTGGCACCGCCAACACGCGCCCACGGCCTGATCGCCGCAGTCGACGCGCTGTGCGGTTTGCCCGCTGCCCACCAGCTTGCTCGGCTGCGGAAAAGTTCTCCGGCGAGCAGGATCGATCCGCCGCACCTCCGAGCGGGGTTAGCCCGCGATGCGGGCGATCAGTCGGTCCACCACCCTGGCTCGATCTCGCCGTCGTTCTCGGCATGTCCACCGAACGCCAGGATCTCCAGGCCGTCCGGCCCGGCCTCCCACTCCCGCGTCGCACTGGGCGGGCAGTAGACCACGTCTCGTGCGGTGACCGCGAACACATCGTCCTCGACCTTGAAGCGACCGGACCCGCCGATCACCACGTACATCTCCTCGACCTCTCCGTGTCGGTGTCCGAAACCGACCCGCTGACCGGCGTTCACCCGGTATTGGCACAGGCCGATGCGTTGCGCACCCAGGGCCTCACGGGCGAACCGGGCTTCGCCCATCTCGTTCATCCCGAACTCGGGGGCGAGGTCTTTGACCTGATTCAAGTTGAGCTTCGTATAGGAATCCATGCTGGCCACCCTAGTCGGTTGAGGATCGGCGATCGGGGGCTCAACCGCAGACCTGATCCAATCCTGGCCGGCCCGCTCCCCAGAAGAACGGGCCTGACGTCGGTGTGACCGTGAACTGGCAGCCGAGCCGATTGAGGGCCGCAGGCCGGTTCGCTTCAATGTTCGGATGGAGCTTCGCCGCGACGGTTATCTGATCTGCACCGATCGGGCGCGCCTGGACCGTGACGCGATCTGGCGCTTTCTGCGCACTACGTATTGGTCGCCCGACGTGGCGCGGGAAGTCGTTGAGCGGTCGATCGAGAACTCGCTCCCGTTCGGCCTGTACTCGCCGCAGGGGGACCAGGCGGGGTTCGCTCGGGCGGTCACCGATCGCGCCAGGTTCGCCTGGCTGGCGGACGTGTTCGTGCTCGAGCAGCACCGCGGCAGGGGGCTGGGCGTATGGCTGGTGGAGACCGTCCTCTCACATCCCGATCTCGCGGCCGTGCGCTTCGTGCTGGGCACGGCCGACGCGCACGGTCTCTACGAGCGCTTCGGCTTCGAGCCGGCTGACCCTGCGCAGATGATGGACCGCAAACTGCGACTGGAGGCGCGATGATCTCGGCTCTGCGAACTGTGCAACCAGTGTCCAACGGGGAAGAATCGTAGATGGCGCCGAGAGGCCGAATCCCTAGTGTTCACGGGAGTGGACGATGCTGGGCTCGAACCAGCGACCTCCGCCTTGTCGAGACGGCGCTCTCCCAGCTGAGCTAATCGTCCTGGGGAAGATAAGACTAGTGCAGTCGGCCCGGGAGCCACAGGTACACACGACGCAACGGGCGGGCTCGGGCGCTCAGGCGAGCGCAACACCTGCATGATCTCCCAAGCTGAGGACAGCGCCGTGGAAATGGGGAATCGAGCACTCCATACGTGCGCGATATCCCAAAACCAACCAACCACCCTCACCTTGGGAGATTGTGCAGGTCGGGTCCTCGACCGACCCGCGCCGCGCCCAGGCCACACCACCGGCGACCGCGCCCAGGCTGCACCCGCGGCGACCGCGCCCAGGCTGCACCCGCGGCGACCGCGCCCAGGCCACACCGTCGTCGACCGTCCCCAGCCCACACCCCCAGCGACCGGCCCCAAAACCGCGCTAAAGCGAGCTGAACAAGCCCCGACCGCCGACGAGCCCCCCGCACCGCCCCGGGCCGCGCAATAGCATCAGCAGCGATGGATTACGAGCTGCCCGACGGGACCAGGCTGCCGCTGCCCGATGGCGCGACCGGCGCCGACGCGGCTGCCGCGATCGGTCCCGGGCTGGCGAGGGCGGCGCTGGCGGTCAAGGTCGATGACCAGGTGCGCGACCTCGCGCGCCCGCTGCCCCAGGGGGAGGTCGCACCGAAGCTGGAGATCCTCACCGACCGCAGCGGCGATGACGCGCTGAGCTTGATCCGCCACGATGCCGCGCACGTGCTGGCGGCCGCGGTGTTGGAGCTCTATCCGGGGGTCAAGATCTCGATCGGCCCCTCGATCGAGAACGGCTTCTACTACGACTTCGAGTTCGCCGACGGGGTTGCGATCAGCGACGCCGACTTCGAGCGGATCGAGCAGGCGATGCAGGCGCACATCGACGCCGATGAGCTGTTCACCCGCGAGGAGGTGACCGTGCAGCAAGCGCTCGAGCGCTTCCGCGCCGAAGGCCAGGATTACAAGGTGGCGCTGATCGAGGACCTGATTCGGGATGCCGACCCCGCCCACCCGCTCGAGACGGTCTCGCTGTACACCAACGGCCCGTTCACCGACCTGTGCCGCGGGCCCCACGCTCCGAGTACGAAGCGGATCAAGGCGTTCAAGCTGCAGTCGGTCGCGGGTGCCTACTGGCGCGGGGACTCCACCCAGCCGATGCTCACGCGCGTGTATGGGACCGCGTTCTTCTCCACCAAGGACCTGGAGCAGCACCTCGAGCGACTCGAGCAGGCGCGCGCCAACGACCACCGCCGGCTCGGGCCGCAGCTGGGGCTGTTCACGTTCTCCGATGTCGCGCCGGGATCGGCGTTCTGGCTGCCCGCCGGCACGCAGGTGTTCAACTCGCTGATCGCGCTCAGCCGCGAGATGGGCCACGGGCGCGGATACACGGAGGTCAAGACCCCGCAGCTGTACGACAGCTCGCTGTGGCGCACCTCCGGTCACTGGGACAAGTACCGCGAAAACATGTTCGTGACCGAGTTCGAGGACCGCGCGATGGCGCTCAAGCCGATGAACTGTCCCGGTCACGCCCAGCTGTATTCGCTGCAGCGCCACTCCTACCGCGATCTCCCGGTGCGCTACTCCGAGCCGGGGCCGCTGCATCGCCGCGAGCCCAGCGGAACGCTGCACGGCCTGTTGCGCACCCGCAGCTTCATCCAGGACGACGCGCACATCTTCTGCACCGAGGATCAGATCCAGCAGGAGGTCTCGGGATGCCTGGAGTTCGCGTTCGCCACCTATGCCGTGTTCGGCCTCGACGTGCGCCTCGAGCTCTCGACCCGCCCTGACGAGCGGATCGGCTCCGAGGCACTCTGGGACCACAGCGAGGCCGCGCTCACCAGCGCGCTGCGGGACCATGGGCTGCCGTATGAGCTCAACGAGGGCGACGGCGCCTTCTACGGCCCGAAGATCGACATGCACATCACCGACTCGCTCGGCCGCTCGTGGCAGTTGGGCACGGTGCAGCTCGACTACAACTTCCCCGAGCGCTTCGAGCTCACCTACATCGGCGCCGACAACGCCGAGCACCGACCGGTGATGATCCACCGCGCACTGATGGGATCCTATGAGCGGTTCATCGGCATCCTGCTCGAGCACCTGGCCGGCGAGCTGCCGGTGTGGCTGACCCCGCTGCAGGCGATCGTGCTGCCGATCGCCGACCGCCACGTGCCCTACGCCGAGACCGTGACCGATCGCCTGGCCGGCGCCGGCGTGCGCGGCGAGCTGGACGGCCGCACGGAGTCGATCTCCCGCAAGATCAGGGACGCGGAGCTCCGCAAGATCCCGTACATGCTGGTGCTCGGCGACCGCGAGCAGGCTGAGGGCACGGTTGGCGTGCGCGAGCACGGTCGCGGCGACCTGGGCGCGATGCCGGTCGCGGCGATTGCCGAGCGGATCGCCGAGCAGAGCCGCGATCGATCGCGCTGACTGCCCGCCGCCGCCCCGATCTCCAGTCGAGATAATTGTCGCAACTGGGGTCGATACGCCGCTATACTCGCTTCCGTTGACCCAGATTCACCACACTCGGCCCGGCGCCGCTTGAGTTCAGGGCTCCACCGCAGCTAGTGCCGGTTCCCCGTAGGTTTGACCGGCGCCCGCCCGACCGGGATCTGACTCGGATCAATGACCGGATCCGAGTTCCTGAAGTACGGCTGGTGGGCGAGGACGGTAAGCAGATCGGCGTCGTCAAGACCGCCGAAGCGCTGTCCTACGCGCAGGAGCGCGATCTTGACCTGGTCGAGGTGGCTCCCGATGCCCGCCCGCCGGTCTGCCGCGTGCTCGACTACTCCAAGTACAAGTACGAGCAGGCCCAGAAGCAGAAGGCCGCGCGCAAGCACCAACAGCAGATCACGATCCGCGAGATCAAGTTCCGCCCCAAGATCGCTCAGAACGACTATGAGACCAAGAAGGGACACGTGCGCCGGTTCCTGCTCGGCCGGGACCGGGTCAAGGTCACGATCATGTTCCGCGGCCGCGAGGTGACCCACCCCGAGCGCGGTACCGCGCTGCTGACCCGGCTGGCTGACGAGCTCTCCGAGGTCGGCGTGGTCGAGCAGACACCGCTGCAGGATGGGCGCAACATGACGATGATGCTGGCGCCGTCGAAGAACGTGCTGGCGGCCGCCGAAAAGGACGGCGCCAGGGCCCCGGAGACCGTCGTCGACTCCGTCGCGGCAGCGGTCCCAGAAGCCGTGGTCGGCGGTCCGGGCGGTGGGGGGGATGGGCAGCACAACGGCGCGGCCGACACTGCCTCGCCTACCCCGAGTGACGCTCCCGCCTGACGGCGAGCACCGGCGCGCGACCCTGGAACCGGCGTCGTCATGGCCGCCGGCGGCCGTCTGCTTTACTCTCGGTCCCGATGCCGAAGATGAAGACCCACTCTGGCGCCAAGAAGCGCTTCAAGGTCACCGCGACCGGGAAGGTCCGTGGGCGCAGTGCGTATACGAGCCACATCCTGGAGAAGAAGGCGGCCAAGCGCAAGCGCCGCCAGGCGGAGCCGGCGGTCATCTCCAAGCATGACGAGCCGCGGGTCAAGGTCCTGCTCGGCCAGCGGACGCGCAAGGTCTCGAAGGCGCCGGGGGGTGCTCCTCGATGACCCGCGTCAAACGTTCGGTCCACGCCCGCAAGAAGCGCCGTGCGACGCTCAAGCTGGCCAAGGGCTACCGCGGTGACGCCAGCCGGCATTACCGCGCCGCCAAGGAGGCGGTGCTCAAGGCCGATCAGTACCGCTATCGCGACCGTCGTAACCGCAAGCGTGACTTCCGCCGCCTGTGGATCACGCGGATCAACGCCGCCGCGCGCCAGCACGGCATGTCCTACTCGCAGTTCATTCACGGTCTGCAGTGCGCGGGCGTCGAGCTGGATCGCAAGATCCTGGCTGACATCGCCGTGCGCGATGCCGACACGTTCCGACGCCTGGCCGACCGCGCCCGCGAGGCGCTGGCGGCCGGCTGACCTCACAGCCGAGCAACCAGCACCGCCACCGGGCGCCACTCCATCGGGAGGGCGCCTTTTTTTTGTTCCATGACCATTACCAGCGCACACAACGAACAGCTGACCCAGATCCGCAAGCTCCGCCAGCGGCGCCGCTGGCGTGAACGCGCGGGCCGGTTCGTCGCCGAGGGCGAGGACCTGCTGGCCGCCGCCGACGCCGCGGGCTGGTCTGCGGTGCAGCGCTACTGCGCGGCCGGTAGCGGCCTTGGAGGGGTTGAGATAGAGCCGCGGATCCTGGCCACGTTATCCGGATTGGCGTCCGGAACGCGCGCGCTCGCGGTGTACGACGAACGTTGGGCGCCCACCCCGCTGGGTCCGCTGTGCGTCTACCTGCACGGGGTGCAGGACCCGGGCAACGTCGGCGCCGTGCTGCGCTGCGCGCAGGCGTTCGGAGCCTCGTCGGTCGCGCTGGGGCCCGGGAGCGCGGATCCTTTCGGGCCCAAGGCGGTGCGCGCCAGCATGGGCGCCGTGTTTGCCGTGCCGCTGGCCCGCTCCGAGGGGGATCCCGACACTCTCCCCGGCGCCACGATCGCGCTCGTTGCCGGCACCGGTACCCCCCTGGCCGAACTCTGTCGTTTGAAGCACCTCAGCGCGCGGGGGACCGGCGGCCAGACCGAGGCTTCACCCAAGGGTGAGCCTGGCACAGCCGACGTTCCCCCCAAGGGTGGATGCGGCGACGCCGATGCTCCGTCCGAGGGTAAGCGCGACCCAGCCGCATCTACCCCGTTGACGCTGCTTGTCGGGGCCGAGCGCGAGGGTCTCTCACAGAACCTCATTGCGCGGGCCGACCACGTGGCCCAGATCCCGATCCACACCCACTCGCTGAACGCGGCGATGGCGGCCACGGTGGCGCTGTACGAGGTGACTACTAGGATGGCGCGCCAATGACCGACCGGATCACGCAGCTACGGCGGGAGGCGCTGGCGGCGATCGCCGCCGCACAGAGCACCAGCGAGCTCGAAGAGACGCGAATCCGCTACCTCGGGCGCAAGGCCGAGCTGCCGAACCTGCTCCGCGGCGTGGCGGGGCTGGCACCCGACCAGCGCGCGGCCACGGGCAAGGCCGCCAACCAGGCCCGGCAGGAGCTCGAAGCGGCGATCGAGCGCATGGCGGCAGAGCTCGCCGCCCTGGAGCTCGAACAGCGATTGGCGCAAGATCGCGTCGACGTCACGCTGCCCGCCGACCCGCTACCGGCGATCGGCCGGCTTCACCTGATGACGACCACCCGGAGGGAGATCGAGGACACATTCCTCGGGCTCGGCTTCACGGTTGCGGAGGGCCCCGAGGTCGAGACCGTCTACTACAACTTCGACGCGCTCAACCACGCGCCGACCCACCCATCACGGCTGCTCAGCGACACGTTCTACATCCGGCCGGCGGCGGACATCTTCGACCCGCAGGCGCTGCTGCTGCGAGTCCACACCTCGCCGATGCAGATCCGCGCGATGGAGTCACAGCCGCCACCGATCTACATCATCGTCCCCGGCCGCGTCTACCGCCCGGACTCCGACGCCACCCACACGCCCCAGTTCCACCAGATCGAGGGCCTCGCGGTCGACTCCGACATCACCCTCGGCGACCTCAAGGGGACCCTGCTGACCTTCGCCCGGGCGATCTTCGGCGACGAGCGCCAGGTCCGGCTGCGCCCGCACTTCTTCCCGTTCACCGAGCCGAGCGTCGAGGTCGACGTGTCGTGTTTCAACTGCCGGGAGGGAATCACCGCCGACGGTCGGCGATGCCCGCTGTGCAAGGGCACCGCCTGGATCGAGATCCTGGGAGCCGGGATGGTCGACCCGAACGTGTTCGAGCACGTTCGCGAGCACGGCTACGACCCCGAGCAGGTCCAGGGATTCGCGTTCGGGATGGGGATCGAGCGGATCGCGATGCTCAAGCACGGGATCCCCGACCTGCGGCTGTTCTACGACAACGACGTTCGCTTCCTGGAGCAGTTCGGGTGAAGGCGGAAATCGCTGGCGCGATTTCCGTGGGGAGATTTGCTGGCGCAAATCTCCCCGGCACGGTGCTAACTGAGGCGCTCCACTGATGCGCGTACCGGTGCAGTGGCTGCATGAGTACTGCCGCCCGGCGCTCGACGCGGCGGGGCTGGCCGATCGTCTGGCAATGACGGGAACCGAAGTCGAGCGCGTCGAGCATTACGGCGTCGGAGCGCTCGAGCAGTTCGTCGTCGGGCGAGTGCTGCAGGCCGACAAGCACCCTGATGCCGACCGGCTGAGCGTCTGCTCGGTCGACATCGGGGACGGCGAGCCGAGCCAGATCGTCTGCGGGGCACCGAACGTCGCCGCCGGTCAGACGGTGGCGATCGCCAAGCCCGGCGCGTTGATGCCTGATGGCACCAGGCTCGAGGTCGCCGAGCTCCGCGGCCAGAGGTCCAACGGAATGATCCTGGCCGAGGATGAGCTGGCGATCGGCACCGAGCACGCCGGCATCCTCGTCCTGGCGCCCGACGGGCTCGAGCCCGGTATGCCGCTGGAGGCGGTCCTGCCGATCTCGACCGACGTGCTGGTGCTCGAGATCACGCCCAACCGGCCCGACTGCCTCGGGATCTACGGCGTCGCGCGCGAGGTCCACGCGGCCACCGGCGCGCCGCTGGCGGTGCCTCCGTGGGCCGATGACCCCGGCCGCGCGGGCGAGCTCAGCGCCGTTACGATCAAGGTCGAGTGCCCGGACCTGTGTCCACGGTTCACCGCGCGCGTGTTCGAGGACGTGACCATCGGCCCGAGCCCGCCGTGGCTCAAATCAAGGTTGATGGCGGCCGGTCAGCGGCCGATCTCCAACGTCGTCGACATCACCAACTACGTGATGCTGCTGACTGGGCAGCCGCTGCACGCGTTCGACCTCGACCGGGTGACGGGGGCGCAGTTGACGATTCGCCGGGCGCACGACGGCGAACAGGTGGAGACACTCGACGGCCAGGCGCGCGTGCTGGACCGCGACATGGTGCTGATCGCGGACGCGGCCGGCCCGACCTCGATCGCCGGCGTGATGGGCGGGGCCCGTTCGGAGGTCGGAGTGCAAACGACTCGCGTGCTGATGGAGGTCGCCAACTGGAACGGCGCGAACATCCATCGCACGTCGCTGAAGCTGGGGCTTCGCAGCGAGGCCTCGACGCGGTATGAGAAACAGCTCCAGCCCGAGCAGGCACTCGAGGCACAGACCGTGGCCAGCAAGCTGATGATCGAGCTGTGCGGCGCTCGGCTGGCGCCGGGGACGATCGACGTCGGCGGGCCCGGGCCCCCGCCGGTGACGATCCACCTGCGCGACGCGCGGATCGCCGGCCTGCTCGGCGCGCCGATTCCGCGCCCGCGCTGCCGGGAGATCCTCCAAGCGCTCGAGTTCACCGTCGCCGACGCGGATGACGGCCTCGACGTGAGCGTCCCGGCGTTTCGCCGCGCCGACGTCACCCGCGAGGCGGATCTGGTCGAGGAGCTGGTGCGGCTGGACGGGGTGGAGAAGCTGGCCGCGACGCTGCCGGCCACGCGCCGCGCCGCGCAAGCCGCGCTGGCGCCCGGAGCCAGCGGTGGCGGCTTGGGTCGGCTGACGGGGCTTCAGCTGCTCCGTCGTCGCGCGGCCGACGCGTTGACCGCGCAGGGGCTACATGAGATCGTCGGCTGGAGCTTCGTCGGCCCGGAGCTGGCGGCGCGCCTGCGCCTGGTCGATCCGCCGATGATCGAACTCGAAAACCCGATGTCCTCCGAGCAGTCGCGGCTGCGCCCGACGCTGCTCGGGTCGCTGCTCGACGTCGCGCGTGGCAACCGCGCGCATGGCGCTGGCGCGCTGCGCCTGTTCGAGGCCGGAGCCGTGTACCTGCCCGAACCCGACGGTCGGCGCCCGGCCGAGCCCTACCACCTCGGCGCGCTGCTGGCCGGGCCGGTTCGCCCGGCGACGTGGCGTGAGGGCGACCCGCCCAGGGCCGACTTCTTTGCCGCCAAGGGAGTGCTGTGGGGGATGCTCGAAACCTTGCGCGCCCCGTGGAGCGTCGAGCCCGCGCAGGAGCCGTTCCTGCATCCGGGACGCGCGGCGCGAATCCTGATCGACGGGATGCCGGCCGGCTGGCTCGGGGAGATCCATCCGCTGGTCGGCGCCGAATGGGATCTGTCCGACGTTGTCGCAGCGTTCGAGCTCGATCTCGACGCCGTGGCGGGCGCGGTCTCGCCGGAGACGGTGTACCAGGACCTGACGAGCTTCCCCGAGGTGCGCGAGGATCTCGCCGTAATCGTCGGCGAGCGCATCAGCGCGGCCGAGGTGCTGCGCGTGGTGCGCCGCAGCGGCGTGCCGTTGCTCGCCCGCGCCGCGGTGTTCGACGTGTACCGCGACGTCCAGCGCCTCGGCGAGGGCAACGTCTCCCTGGCGCTGGCGCTGTCGTTCCGCGCGCCCGACCGGACGCTCACCGATCAGGAGGTGGCACGGCAGCGCGCCGAGATCGCGGCCGCGCTCGCGCAGGAGCTGGGCGGGAGGGTGCGCGATGCCTAGCGTCACGGTGTTCGGCGCCGCGGGCTACACGGGCGCCCTGAGCGCCAAGCTTCTGCACCGTCATCCTTCATTCGATCTGACTGCTGTCACCGCGCGTTCCGACGTCGGCCGGCGGCTCGACGATCTCTACCCGCAACACCGGGTGCCGCTGGTGCTCGAGCAGCTCGACCTCGATCGGCACGCCGCGGTGGAGGCCGCCGTCGTGGCCTACCCTCACGGCGCCGCGGCGGAGCTGGTGGCGCAGCTTCGTCTGCGCGGCGTGCGGGTGGTCGACCTGAGTGCGGACTTCCGGTTGCGGGCCGTCGGGCTCTACGAGGAGTGGTACCGGGTCCACCCGAAGCCGGCGCTGATCGCCGAGTCCGTGTACGGGCTCCCGGAGCTTTACCGCGACCAGATCCGCGGCGCCGACCTGGTCGCCAACCCCGGCTGCTACCCGACCGCGACGCTGCTCGCGCTCGGGCCGCTGGCCCGCGCGGGACTGATCCAGGACGCGGTGATCGACGCCAAGTCCGGGGTCTCGGGCGCCGGTCGGACGGCCACCGAGTCGACCCACTTCGTCACCGCCGACGAGAACATCACCCCGTACGGCGTCCCGCGTCACCGGCACACGCCCGAGATCGAGCAGGAGCTCGCGGCGATGGGGGCGGACGTCACGGTCACGTTCACCGCGCACCTGCTCCCACTGGACCAGGGCGAGCTCGTCTCCTGTTACGTGACCGCGCCGGATGCGCAGCACACCGACCTCGAAGCGCTGTACCGAGCCGAGTACGAGTGCGAGCCGTTCATCGAGCTGGTCTCCAGGCCGCCGGGGGTTCGTGACGTGCGCGAGACGAACATCTGTCGCATCTCGGTGCACCGCGACGTGCGCACCGCCCGCGTGATCGTGTTCGCCGTGATCGACAACCTGTGGAAGGGCGCCGCCTCCCAGGCGGTGCAGAATCTCAACCTGATGTTCGGCCTGCCCGAGGGAGAGGGGATCTCTTGAACGAGACCGACCGGTTCTTCTGCTCGCGTTGGATCGATCGGCCCGAGCACGTGACCGAGCTCCAGGCGGCCGGGCTTCCGCAGGGATTCCGAGCCGCGGGGGTGGCGTCCGGGATCAAGCCCAGCGGAGCCCTGGATCTCGGACTGCTCGTCTGTCGCGCCGAGCGCACGGTCAGCGCGGCGCGCTTCACGAGCTCGGGGACGCTCGCGGCGCCCGTCCTGCTCACGACCCAGCGCAGCCAGATCGACGACCTGCGTGCGGTGGTCGTGAACTCCGGCAACGCGAACGCCGCCACCGGCCGGCCCGGTCTCGACAACGCGGCCAAGATGCAGGGCGCCGGGGCGATGGTCGCGGGTGTTTCCGAAGCCCAGGTGGCGGTGGCCTCCACGGGGGTGATCGGGGTGCCGCTGCCGATGCACGCGGTGATCCGGGGCATCGCCGGCGCGGCTCGCTCGCTCGCTCCCGACGGCGACGCTGACTTCGCCGAGGCGATTCGCACCACCGACGCGTTCGCCAAGCGCGCGTGCCTGGAGGTCTCGCTGTCCGGCGGCTCGGTGCGGCTCACCGCCCAGGCCAAGGGCGCGGGGATGATCTCGCCCGGCTTCGCGACGCTGCTGTGCTTCGTGCAGAGCGACGCGGCGCTGTCGCCGGAGACCTGCGACCTGCTGCTCGGCGTGACCGTCAAGCGCTCGTTCGAGCGGGTGAGCGTCGACGGACAGCTGTCGACCAGCGACACCGTGATCCTCCAGTGCAGCGGCGAGTCAGGGGTGCAGGTGCAGCCCGAGACCGATGACGAGCTGCGCTTCGGGGAAGCGCTCGACGCGCTGATGCGCCAGCTCGCGCTGCAGATCGTCCGCGACGGCGAGGGTGCGCGACGGGTCGGGCGGGTGGTGGTCCACGGGGGCAACCACGCCGCGGTCCACGGGGTCGCGCGCGCGGTGGCGAACTCGCCGCTGGTCAAGACCGCGCTGTACGGGGGGGACCCGAACTGGGGTCGGATCGTCCAGGCCGTCGGCATGGCGATGCCGGGCACCGCGCCGCTGGCGCTCGACGTCGCGATCGAGGGCGTACGGGTCTGCGCCGGTGGGTCCTACGCGCCGCACGACGCCGAGGCGCTCAAGGCCGCGGTCCAGCGCGAGGAGGTTCAGTACGAGGTCGACCTGCCCGGCGAAGGGCACGAGACCGAGCTGTTCTTCTCCGACCTTGGGCACGGATACGTGACGATCAACGCGGATTACACGACATGAGCGGGCCGGCGCGTGCGTGACGTAGCCACCCTGCTGGAGGCGCTGCCGTACATCCGCGAGTTCCACGGCAAGACGGTGGTGATCAAGTACGGCGGTGCGGCGATGACCGACGCCGTGCTCAAGGAGGAGTTCGCCCGCGATGTGGTGCTGCTGAAGTACGTCGGCATGAACCCGGTGATCGTGCACGGTGGCGGCCCGGAGATCACCGGCTACATGGAGCGCCTGCGCCTGCCGGTGGAGTTCGTCGACGGGCTGCGGGTGTCGGACGCCGCGACGGTCGAAGTCGCGAAGATGGTGCTCGTGGGCAAGGTCAACAAGGACATCGTGCTGCTGATCAACCGTCACGGCCAGCCGGCCGTCGGGCTGTGCGGCGATGACGGCCTGCTGTTCCGTGCCGTTCGCCAAGCGGCCCCCAGCGGTCAGGACATCGGCTTCGTGGGCCGGATCGAGCGCGTCGACGTGAGCGTCCTCAATCACGTCGCCCAGGATTACATCCCGGTCGTGGCGAGCGTCGGCGCCGATCGCGAGGGCCGCTCCTACAACATCAACGCCGACGAGGCAGCCGGCGCCGTGGCCCGCGCGCTCGGGGCGTACAAGATCATGTTCCTGACCGACGTCCAGGGTTGGCTGCGCGATCCCGCCGACCCCTCGAGCGTCGTGTCCGAGGCCAGCGCCGAGCTCGTGCAAGCGGCGTTGCCGGATGTCGCGGGCGGGATGCGGCCGAAGCTGGCGGCGTGCCTGGACGCGATCCACGGCGGCGTCTCGTTCGCTCATATCGTCGATGGCCGGGTCCCCCATTCGCTGCTCCTGGAGCTGTTCACCGACGCCGGCCAAGGGACCAAGATCGGACCGGCGGGATGATCAGCCCCGCCTCACTGTCAGAGCTGCGTGAGCTCGAGCGCGCGCACGCGATCGCGACCTACGTCCGCAACCCCGTGCAGTTCGTGCGCGGCGCGGGCTGCCGGTTATGGGACTCCAACGGCAACGAGTACCTCGACTTCCTGGCCGGGATCTCGGTCCTGAACGTCGGCCACTGCCACCCGCGGGTGGTGGAGGCGGTGCGAGAGCAGGTCGGGCGGCTGATGCACGTGACCAACCTGTACTACACCGAACCGGCGCTCCGGCTCTCGGCGCGATTGGCGGAGAGCTCGCTGGGCGGGAAGGTGTTCCTGTGCAACTCGGGGGCCGAGGCCAACGAGGCGGCGATCAAGCTCGTGCGCCGGGCTCGGCCACGCGGCAACGTGGTGGTCTTGCAGGACGGCTTTCACGGGCGCACCTACGGCGCGCTGTCGGCCACGCCGCAGGAGTCCAAGCAGGCGCCGTTCGCGCCGCTGGTGCCGGGGTTCGTGGTCGTGCCCAAGGACCCTCAGGCGCTCGCGGCTGCGGTCGATTCGGATACCGCGGCGGTGCTGTTGGAACCGATCCAGGGCGAGACCGGCATCCACGTCCTGTCCGAGGAGTTGCTGGGAGCCGCACGCGAGGCATGCGACCGCACCGGCGCGGCGCTCGTGTTCGACGAGATCCAATCCGGCATGGGGCGCACCGGGACGCTCTGGGCCTACGAGCAGACCGACGTCGTGCCCGACGCGCTGACGAGCGCCAAGGCACTGGGCGGCGGGCTCCCGATCGGGGCGCTGGTGACCGGCGAGCGGCTGGCCGACGTGTTCCAGCCGGGCGACCACGGTTCGACCTTCGCCGGCGGCCCGGTGGTCGCCTCGGCAGCGCTTGTGGCGCTCGAGATCTGCTCTGACCCGGCGCTGCTCACGCGCGTGCTCGCTCTCGGCCGGCGGCTGGCCACGGGGTTGGCGGCGCTCACCTACGCGGCCAGTGTGCGTGGCCGAGGCCTGATGCTGGCCATCGATCTCGTGGAGGGGCTGTCCGCGCCGGAGCTCGCCCGCCGCGCGCTGCTGCAGGAGCGGCTGGTGATCAACGCCACCGGCCCGGGCACGGTGCGGTTCGAGCCCCCGCTCGTGGTCTCAGAGGATGAGATCGACGACGCCCTCGCGAGGCTGGATCGGCTCGCCGGGTGAGCGAGTTCCTGCTGCCGGACGGGATCTCGCTCGAGGCAGCGGGTGAAGCGCTCAGGCAGCGCCTGGAGCTGGCGCGCGGGGGCGTTCGCGAGACCGACTGCACGTTCTACGACACCTTCGACGGTCTGCTGCACGCCGAGGACCTGGTCCTCGTCGGCGAGGCGGGCCGTCTGTCGCTTGTGCAGCCGGGCGCTGGAGTGGAGCGCGCGGGGATCGCGATGGACGCGCCGACGCGGCCGCTGCTCGCGCTCGAGCTGGATCCGGGTCCGCTGCGCGATGCGCTGCTGCCGATCGTCGAGGTTCGGGCGCTGCTGCCGATCGCCCACGTCCGCAGTCGCGTGCGTGCGCTCGACGTGCTCGACGACCAGCGCAAGACGGTGGTGCGAATCCGGCTCGAGGAGCCGGCGCTGATCTCGTCGGGCGGCCGGCTCACCGGCCTGGGCCCGCGGCTGACGCTCGGACTCGTGCGCGGCTATGACAAGGCGCTGACCGAGGTGCAGGACACGCTCGTGCGCGAGCTCGGCTTCATGCTCGCCGATCGCCGGCTGGTCGAGGAGGCGGTCGCAGCCGCTGGCGGGGTGCCCGGAGGCCATTCATCGAAGATCGACGTGCCACTCAGCGTATCCGAGCGCGCCGACGCCGCCACGGCCGCCGTGCTGCGGGCGCTGCTGAGGGTGATGCAGCTCACTATCGAAGGCATGATCGCCGACACCGACTCAGAGTTCCTGCACGATTTCCGCGTCGCCGTACGGCGCTCGCGCGCCGTTCAGCGTGAGCTGAAGCGGGTGTTTCCACCGGCGCAGCTGGCCCGCTTCAGAGAGCAGTTCCGCTGGCTGCAGGCGATCACCGGAGAGGCGCGCGACCTCGACGTGTACGTGCTCGAGTTCGATCAGTACCGCGCGATGCTGCCCGAATCGCTGCGGGGCGAGCTCGACCCGCTGCTCGGGGTGTTGAGCAGGCGGCGCCGCAGCGCCCACAGGACGATGGTCCGGGCCCTGCGCTCCGAGCGCGCGGCTCGCCTCTACGCGGAGTGGTCGGACTTCCTGCAGGGGCTCGAGGCGGCGCCGGTGCAGGACCGACCCGATGCGACGCGGCCGATCGGAGCGCTCGCGGGCGAACGGATCGGCAAGGTCTACAGGCGGATGCTGAAGCAGGGGGGCGCGATCGACGACTCCAGCCCACCCGAGCACTACCACGAGCTGCGCAAGCAGGGCAAGGAGCTGCGCTACCTGCTGGAGTTGTTCGGCGCTCCGCTGTATCCGGCTGAGATCGTCAAGCCGATGGTGAAGTCGCTGAAGTCGCTCCAGGACGTGCTCGGGCGCCACCAGGACCGCGAGGTCCAGGTCGCGACGCTGCAATCGCTCGGTGAGGAGGTATCCGCCCTCCCCGGCGGCGCCGGGGCGCTGATGGCGATGGGCGTGCTGATCCAGCGCCTCGGCGAGGACGAGCGAGCGGCCCGAGCCGAGTTTGCGCAGAACTTCGCCGCCTTCTCCTCCGAGCTTCAACGCCGGCTGGTCAAACAGACTTTCAAGTGAGCCGGGTCCTCGCCACCTACAACGTCAAAGGCGGCGTCGGCAAGACCTCGGCCGCGGTGAACCTCGCCTACCTGGCCGCCCGCGATCGGTCCAGCACCCTGCTGTGGGACCTCGATCCCCAGGGGGCGTCGACGTATCTGTTCCGCGTCAAGCCGAAGGTCCGCGGCGGTGCCCGCAAGCTGGTGCGGCTGAAGACCGAAGTCGATGACGTGATCAAGGGCACCGATTACGAGCAGCTCGACCTGCTCCCCGCCGACTTCTCCTACCGCCACATGGATCTCGCGCTCGACTCGACCAAGCGTCCGACGAGCCGGCTGTCGAAGGTGATCGCGCCGCTGCGCGACGAGTACGAGTGGATCTTCCTCGATTGCCCGCCGTCGATCTCGCTTGTGTCCGAGAGCGTGTTCGATGCGGCCGACGCGCTGCTGGTCCCGATCATCCCCGCGACTCTGTCCTCACGCACGTTCGAGCAGCTCTCCAAGCTCGTGCAGGGAGGACCGCAGGTGCTGGCGTTCTTCTCGATGGTCGACCGGCGCAAGAAGCTCCACCGAGAGGTAATGGAGCAGTTGCGCGGCGACAGCGCCGGCGTGCTCGAGTCCACGATCCCGACTTCGGCGGACGTCGAGCGGATGGGCGTGCAGCGAAGCGCGATCGCCGAATTTGCGCCCCGCTCCCGGGCGGCGCTGGCGTATCAAGCGCTGTGGGAGGAAGTGCAGGGGCGCCTGAACGGGTGAGCCGCGGCGCGAGCGTCGTGCCCGGCTGCGCGACGGCCCAATAGTCTTGGCGTATGACGCCGGAGCTGACGCCTGTACGGCCGGCAAGCTATCTCGCGGACCCGGCCGAGGTCCACCGCGTGCTGCTGCTCTACAGCGGTGGGCTCGATACGAGCGTGATGCTGAAGTGGATCCAGGATCAGTACGACGCCGAGGTCGTTGCGTTGACGGTCAACCTCGGCCAGCCGGGTGAGGACTACGAGGTGATCAGAGGCAAAGCGCTGCACATCGGCGCGGTGGACTGCCGTGTGGTCGACGCCCGCGAGGAGTTCGCGTACGAGTACGTGCTGCCGGCGATCAAGGCCAACGCGATCTACGGCCTCGGCTATCCGCTGTTCACCGCGCTCGGACGGCCGCTGATCGCCAAGCTGGCGGTCGAGCACGCCCGCGCCACCGGTTGCGACACGGTCGCTCACGGCTGCACTGGCAAGGGCAACGATCAGGTGCGGATCGAGTCGACGATCGCCACGCTGGCGCCGGAGCTCAAGGTGATCGCGCCGGTGCGCGAATGGCAGATGGGCCGCGAGGAGGAGGTCGCCTACGCCCGCGAGCACGGAATTCCCGTCAAGGGGGGCACCGAGGTGGCGCCGTACTCGATCGACGACAACCTGTGGGGTCGCTCGAGCGAGGGGCGGTGGATCGAGGAGCTCGATCACGCGCCCGAGGATGACGTGTTCCAGCTGGTCACGCGCCCCGAGGAGGCGCCCGACGAACCGCAGACCGTGACCGTCGAGTTCGACCGAGGCGTCCCGATCGGGTTGGACGGCGAGCGTCTGGCGCTGGTCGAGCTGCTCGAGCGGGCGGCCGAGATCGCCGCTCGCCACGGCGTCGGGATCGTCGACCAGATCGAGGACCGAATCGTCGGGCTCAAGGTCCGCGACATCTACGAGACGCCCGCTGCCGCGCTGCTGCTGCTCGCCCATCAGGAGCTCGAGCGGCTGGTCGGCACGATCCACCAGAACCAGCTCAAACCCGGGCTCGACCAGAAATGGGCCTATCTCGTCTACGCCGGACTGTGGTGGGAGCCGCTGCGGGCCGATCTCGACGCCTACATGGAGGCGGCCAACTCCCAGGTCACCGGAACGATCGGGATCAAGCTCTACAAAGGGTCCGCCCGGGTGGTTACGCGCGTGTCCCCGAACGCGGTGTATGACGCGCAGCTGGCGACCTTCTCGGAGTCCGGCGGCCTGTTCTCGCAGGCGTCATCGCCAGGGTTCATCGAGCTGTGGTCGCTTCAGTCGCGAATGGCATGGCAGGTTAGACACAGCCAGGACGGGTAGGATCAGCGGCGATGCGGGACAGGATCATCGGGCGGACCGTCTGGCATGGCGGCAGGTGGTACCTGCGACGACGTGCGCGCCGCGTGCCCCGCAAACGCCGCAAAGCCGCGATCGGGGTGCTGTGCGCGCTGGTGCTGATCGGGGTGCTGGCCGCCCAACGCTCGCCTTCGGATCGCTGAAGAAGCCTCCGGGGTTGCCGGCGCCGCTCCTGCTTGGTCGGCTGTCTACCGTATTCGCATGACAGATCCGGCCTTCTACGGACCGCGCCCGCCCGACCAGGAGTCCCCGCCCGCCGGGGACCCAAGGTCCGGGCCATTGGCCGAGGTGTTGTTGAAGCAGACGGTGTGTGCGTTGCGCGCCGAGCTCCAGGAGCGCGCCACCGAGGCGACACGACTCCGGGGGGCGTTGGCCGATTCTCGCTCTGAGCTGGATGCGCGCGCGGCGACCCAGTCGCGGCTGGAAGCCACCCACGGCGAGCTGCGCGGCGAGCTGCGGGGCTTGGCCGACCTGGTGGCGCAGGACTCCGCGCGACATTCGGAGTTGAGCTCCAGCCACGACGCCGCGGTGGCGCGGGTCACCGAGCTGCAGGCGCAACTGGCGCAGGCCGAGCGCCTGCGGGGCGAGACCGAGGAACGGTTCGCTGCGACGCACGATCAGCTCGCCTCCTTTCAGGTCCAGCTTGCGGCCGCCACGGTTTCCCGCGACGCTGCGGTGAGCGAGGCTGCCGGGCTGCGGGTTGAGCTCGAGCGCCTCGGAACCGAGCTCGCGATCGTGCGTGAGCAGCTCGGCAGCCATGCCGGCGAGCTCGGCGAGGCGCAGACGCTGTTGTCGGACGCGCGAGCGCTCGCCGCGCAGCTTCGCCAGCGTCAGACGTCGCCCGATGGCGGGACGGGCCGAGGCGATTAGGACCCTTAAGCCCGATCCGTCCGACCGAGGCCGTAGCTTCGCGTTCGATGAGTGACCCGACCGGAGTTCCCTCCGCGCTCGGAATCGAGTCGGTCGAGTGGTTCGCGGAGGGTGGAGAGACTTTGACCGTGCGGGTCACCGGCCGCTGGCGCCGACGGCGCCTGGGCTGGAGTGGTCAGCCGATGCTGGTCCTCGACGTGCAGGGGAGCCGCCACCGGTTCCCCGCGATGCCCGAGCCGCCGAGCCTCACCGGAACCGTCCCGGGGACCTGGCGGATCAGCTTCTCGGTGCCCGCTCGGCTCGCGCCGGAGCTGGGAGGACGGACGTGGCTGCAGTTCGGCGCGGTGCTGGTCGCGCTGCCAGTCGCCGTCGAGCCGCCCGGAGGCGCCAACCCCGAGCCGCTCGGGGCCGCGCCGAGCGCCGAGTCCTCTCCGCCCGGGCCCGAGCCGGATCGCGACGCGTTGGCCGCCCGGCGATTACCGAGCCTCGAGCTTGCCGCTGACAGCGCCCTCCGTCGCACCACCGGAGGCGAGAGCGCCACCGCAGAGCTGACCGACCAGATCGAGGCGTTGCAGGAGCAGCTGCGGACGGCGCGGCGGGAATCAGCAAGGTTGTCAGCGTCGCTCGCCCAGCGACAGCGAGAGCGACTCGCCGCCGAGCAGCAAGCCCATACCGAGCAGGCGCTTCGGCTCGACATGGTGCAGGAGCTTGCCGCGCGCGAGCGTGAAAGCGAAGCCGCGCGGGAGGCGCTGGGCGAGCTCGCAGCCGGCGAGCAACGGGTCCGCGACCTCGAGCATGAGCTCGAGGGGCTGCGACGCCGGGCCGACGAGGCCGAGCAGCTTGCCGCGGCCGCCGCCGTTGCGCGCCGGCGCGCCGAGCGCCGGGCGCAGGCCCTCTCGCGGGCCGCGGAGCCCGTTGCGCCGGCCGCTGAGGCCGCTGTGTTGGCGGTGGAGCTCGCTGCGCCGGCCGCTGAGGCCGCTGTGTTGGCGGCGGAGCCCGCTGCGCCGGCCGCCGAGGCGATCGTCCCGGCGCAGATCCGAAGCCTGGTGCTGGAGCGCGAGTTGATCGCCCAGCGCGCCGGGATGCAGCGACGCTGGCCATCCGAGCCGCCTCGCCCCGCGGCTGCTGAGCGCCGGCCGTCCCCTGAGCCCCCGGCAGCTCCCGCGCCCGAAACGCTTCCCGAACCCGCCGGGGCGCCCCCGGACGATGGGCTGCGTTCCACGGTGGAGGCCCTTCGCGCTGAGCTGGCGACGCGCGCGTCAGGCGAGGGCCGGCTGCGCGCGCAGATCGCCATCGCCCGCGGGCGCCTGGATGCCAGGTTGGCAAGCGAGAACGAGCTCTCCGCCACGCTCGCGCAGCTGCGTGAAGAGCTCGAAGGGCTGCGCTCCGCCCTGGCGGGGGAGACCGCCGCCCGCATCCGCATCGAGCTGCGGGCCATCGAGCTCGAGCGCGATCTGACCGCTGCCCGGGAGCGCTCCGGACGCGCCTATGAAGCGATCGAGGACCTGCGAGCCACCCTCGAGCAGGTCCGCGCTGCTCAGGCGACCTCGCCACCGGTGGCGCTGGCCACCGGCCCGGTCGAGCCGCAGCGGCTGAGCGACGCGTTCTCGCGTCTGCGTGAGACGGTTCCGCCCTCGCCCGAGCCGACGCTGGAGGGGGTGCAGGCACTACGACGGCTGGACGCGGAGCCGGCCGCAGGGGCGGGCAAGCCCTGGCTTGCCCCGGTGTTCAAGGCGCTCGTGCGAACCGATGCCAGCCGCGCCGGACGCCTGCTGTTGGACCTGCTGCCGGCTCAGGCGGCGGCATATCCAGATCCGGTGGCTTACGACCTCGCGCTCGGTGAGCCGCCCGGGTTCGTGCAGATGACAGTCCGGGAGGGGACGGCGGAGATCAAGTTCTCCGACGCCGCCCGCGAGCGCGGCGAGGCCGATTTCCAGGTCGTCGGGAGCCCGGCGAGGATCGCGCGCCTGCTCACGGCGCGGGCGCTGCGGCGGCGCTTGGGGCGTGGCGTGGCCAGAGTCCGCGGCGACCGCGATGCCCTGTCGGCTCTGCGGGCACTGGTCGATAACCGGCTCTACCTGAGCGAGTGGCACGCCGCCGACGTACGGGTCGACGCCGGAACGGCGCTGAGCGTCGTATCGCTGATGATCGACCCGGCGTGGACCGCCGGCGAGCGGTTCACCGTCGCCCACGAGGACGGCGAAGCCACCACCTACGTTCAGGTTCGCGACGGCGCCGCGCTCACCGTCAGCACGCTCCCGCCGGCCGCACCGGCTGCGAGCACGATCACCTGCACGGCGGACTCGCTGCTGTTGCTGCTGGCCGGTGGCCGGCCGGAACCACTGGCGCTCCGAGGCGAGGCGCGCCCGCTCGCGCTCCTGCTCGATTGGGTGCAGCGCGCACAGAGCGGCTGAAACCGTCGCGCCCGCAGCCCGCCGGGCCCACGGCGTCCGCCGCGATGCTTATCCTCGAAGCACGAGTTCATGAGTTCCTCCTGCGTCCACCTCCACGTCCACTCCGAGTACTCGCTGCTGGATGGGGCCTGCGGGATCGACAAGCTCGCGGCGCGAGCCGCATCGTTCGACCAACCGGCGTTGGCGCTGACCGATCACGGCGTGATGAATGGCGCGGTGGAGCTGTTCACCGCCTGCCGCAAGTACGGAATCAAGCCGATCTTGGGCTGCGAGGTGTACGTCGTCGAGGATCATGCCCGGCGCGCGCCGGGCCGGCTTGATCGCTTCCATCTTACGTTGCTGGCCGCCAACCCAACCGGCTACCGCAATCTCGTCAAGCTCTCTTCGACCGGGTTTCTCGCCGGCTATCAGCGGGGCAAGCCGTCGCTCGATCTCGGGCAGATGGCCGCCCACAGCGAGGGCGTGATCGCGCTCACCGGCTGTCTGCAGTCTCGCTTCTGCCAGCACCTGCTCGCCGACCGAGTCGGAGACGCGCGCGCTCACGCCGGTGAGCTGATCGAGGTATTCGGCTCCGAGAACGTCTATTTCGAGGTGCAGAAGAACGGGATCGCGGCTCAGGAGAAGGCCAACCAGGGGATCGTGCGGATCGCCCGGGAGCTGGGCCGGCCGCTGGTCGGCACCGGTGACGTTCACTACCTGCGTCGCGAGGACTACCACCACCACGCGGCGCTGCTGTGCGTTCAGACCAAGTCCACGCTCGACCAGCCGAAGATCAGCTTCGAGACCAACGAGTTCTACCTGCGCTCGGGCGAGGAGATGGAGCAGTCGTTCGCGGAGTGGCCCGAGGCGATCGCCAGCACGCTCGAGATTGCTCAGCGCTGCGACGTCGAGCTCGAGCTCGGTCGCCAGTTGATACCTCGTTATCCGATGCCCGATGGGGTCAGCGAGGCGGAGTACCTGAGCTCGCTGGTGCAGCAGGGGCTCCGCTACCGCTACGGCGATCCACCGCCGGCTGCAGCCGTTGCGCGGGCCAAGTTCGAGCTCGAGGTGATCGAGCGGATGGGCTTCAACGCCTACTTCCTGATCGTCTGGGACTTCGTCAAGTACGCCAAGGACTCGGGCATCGCGGTGGGGCCCGGGCGTGGCTCGGCGGCGGGTTCGATCGTCGCCTACTGCCTGCAGATCACCGACGTCGACCCGCTGCGCTACGACTTGCTGTTCGAGCGCTTCCTGAACCCCGAGCGCGTGTCGATGCCTGACATCGACATCGACTTCTCGGTTCGCGGGCGAGACCGCGTGATTCGCTACGTGACCGAGAAGTACGGCAAGGAGTCGGTCGCGCAGATCGTCACCTTCGGCAAGATGTTCCCGCGGGCGGCGACGCGGGACGCGGCTCGTGTGCTCGGCCTCGACTACGGCGCCGGTGACCGGCTGGCGAAGCTGATCCCCGATCCGGTGATGGGGCGTGCGCCTAGCTTCGAGGAGTGCCTGAAGCTCGGTCAGCCGTTGCGCGCCGAGGTGGACCGCGACGGAACCGCCAAGCAGATCGTCGACGTGGCACAGGGGCTCGAGGGGATCGTGCGCAACTCGTCGATCCACGCCGCCGCGGTGGTGATCGCCGACCGTCCGCTGACCGACATCGTCCCGCTGCAGATCGCGGACGCCGGCGCGGACGACAGCGGCGACCGGGTGTTCCGCACGGTCACCCAGTTCTCGATGAAGCCGATCGAGCAGATCGGCCTGCTCAAGATGGACTTCCTCGGGTTGCGCAACCTTGACGTGATCGAGGACGCGCTGGACATCGTCGAGCGGTCGATCGGCGAGCGACCCGACATCACCAAACTGCCGCTCGATGACGCCGACAGCTACGAGATGCTGGCCTGCGGCGACTCGATCGGCGTGTTCCAGTTCGAGTCAGAGGGCATGCGCGAGGCGCTCAAGAAGGTGCAGCCGACCGAGTTCGACGACCTGATCGCGCTGGTTGCCCTCTACCGGCCCGGTGCCATGGACCAGATCCCAACCTATGCCCGGGGCAAGCGCGACCCCGACTCGATCGCCTACCCAGACGAGCGGCTGCGACCGATCCTCGAGTCGACCAAGGGCGTGATTCTCTACCAGGAGCAGGCGATGCGGATCGCCACCGAGATCGCCGGCTTCACGGGCGCGAAGGCCGATGACTTACGCAAGGCGATCGGCAAGAAGAATCGCGAGGCGATGGCGAGGCTGAAGCCGGAGTTCGTCGCCGGTTGCCGCGGGTCGGGTACCAGCGAGCAGGTGATCGAGCTGTTGTGGGCCACCAACGAGCGCTCGGCCGACTACTCGTTCAATAAGAGCCACGCCGCTTGCTACGCGCTGATCAGCTACCGCACGGCATGGCTCAAGGCGACCTATCCGGCTGAGTACATGGCCGCGCTGATCTCCTCGGTGATGGACACCAAGGACAAGGTGCCGTTCTTCGTCGCGCAGGCCGAACAGATGGGAATCGCGATCCTGCCCCCGGACGTCAACCTCTCCGACCACAAGTTCGTCGTCGTCGACGGCAACATCCGCTTCGGGCTCGATGCCGTCAAGGGGGTCGGGTTCCAAGCGGTCGAGGCGATCAAACGCGCTCGGGGCACCAACGACCAAGCTGGTCGCCGGGCGGGGCCGTTCCGGGACCTGTGGGACTTCTGTGCACGCGTCGATAATCGTGCGGTCAACAAGAAGGCGGTCGAAGCGCTGATCAAGTGTGGCGCGTTCGGATCGACCGGCGCGTCGCGCAAGGGCATGCTCGCGGTACTCGAGCAGGCACAAGGGGCAGGCCAGAAGGCTCAGCAGGACGCGCTGATCGGTCAAGCCTCGATCTTCGACCTGGGAATCGAGCTTGGTCCCGGCAACCACGACGACTCGCGCGCGATTGGGCAGGGCGTGCAGGCCGGCGGCTCGCCGGCGATCGTGTCGCCGAGCCACGCTCCGATTCCCCGCGGGGAGTTCGATCGCGCCGAGCTGCTGGCCGCCGAGAAGGAGGCGATCGGCCTGTTCGTCTCCGCCCACCCGCTCAAGGAAGTCGGTGCCGCGCTGGCGGCGAAGGCCGACTGCTCGATCGCGGATCTGTCCGGCCGCCGTGACGGCGACTGGGTGACGATCGGCGGGATGATCACCCAAGCCAAACGGATCAGGACCAAGAAGGGCGACTGGATGATGTTCGCCACGCTCGACGACCTGGAGGCGTCAACCGAGATCATCGTGTTCGGCAAGGCCCTCACGGCCAACGAGGATGCGCTGGTCACCGATTCGATCGTGCTGGTTCGGGGTCGGGTGGACCACAAGGATCGGGAGAAGACCTGCGTCGTCGCGCAGCAGGTTGAGCGATTCGAGCCCAGCCAGGAGGAGGTGCGCGAGGCGCAGATGCACGCGGCCAAGCCGATCCTCCCGCCGAGCGCACTGCGATTGCGACTCGACGCCAGTGCGCTGCCGGCGACCGCGCTCGGCGAGCTCAAGGACGTGCTGGCGGGATTTCCCGGCGAGTCCGACGTCGTGATCGAGCTCGCCACATCGGTCGGCCATCGCCGCTTGAAGCTTGGCCCCGACTTCCGCGTCGCCCGCGGCGCCAGCTTGCACGCTGAGCTCGACGCGCTGCTCGGGGCGGCGATTCTCGGTGAGGTCGCCGCGACGCAGGAGCCCGCGAGCGTGGCCGCCCGCGCGTAGCGCGCGGCCGGCCTGGTCCCCGGCCGGGCTCGTCCCCGGCTGGCGATCCATCCTCTCTGCGGGACCGCGCGGCGTGCGGTGCGCTACTCGGTAGTCCAGGGTCCGTGCCAGCCACCGAACCCGGATACGAGCCGCTTGGCTTCGGGCGGGCCCCATGAGCCCGGGTCGTAGGGATGCACGGGCGGGGGGGAATCCAGTAACGGCTGGATGATCTGCCAGGTCGCCTCGACGCTGTCCTGGCGGGTGAAGTGAGTGCTATCGCCGACCAGCGCGGCGTGCAGCAGCACCTCATAGGGCGTGGCGGCCTCGCCGCCCTCGTCCGCGAACTCCATCTCGAGCTCGATCTCACTCGGGCCCCGCTTGTCCGCGCGCTGGGCGTCGATGACCATCTGAATACCGGTGGACGGATCGATCTTGAACACGATCTGGCTCGGCTCGGGCCGTCGGTGCCCGCTGGTCAGGAAATGCAGGCGGGGTGGATGCTTGAACACCAGGCGCAGCTCCGTCTGCCTCACCGCCAGCCGCTTGCCGGTGCGCAGGAAGAACGGCACCCCCGCCCAGCGCCAGTTGTCGACCTCGAGCCTCAGCGCGGCATAGGTCTCGGTCTCGGAGTCGGGGGCCACACCGTCGATCTGACGGTAGCCCTGATACTGACCGCGGACGTAGTGCTCTGGCTGGACGCTGGAGATCGTCCTGAAGACGGCGAACTTGGCGTCCTTCAGCGTCGCCGGATCGGCGCCCGAGGGCGGCTCCATCGCCGCTGCGGCGAGCAGCTGCATCAGGTGATTGACGACCACGTCGCGCAACGCCCCGACCGGGTCATAGAAATGCCCTCGGTCCTCGACCCCGAGCTGCTCGGCCATCGTGATCTGAACGCAGGCCAGGAAGTTTCGGTTCCACACCGGCTCGAGCATCGTGTTGGCAAATCGCACGTAGAGGATCTCCTCATGCCCCATCTTGCCCAGGAAGTGGTCGATCCGGTAGAGCTGGCGCTCGTCGAGGTACCGGTGCAGTTCGGACGCCAGCTCTCGAGCCGATCGGAGGTCGTGGCCAAAGGGCTTTTCGACCGCCACCCGCCGGTCATGGCCGAGCAGCTCGGCCTTCGCCAGACCTCCGATGACCATGCCGAACAGCGACGGCGGGATCTCGAGATAGAAGGTCGGGTGCTCGGCATCGCCGAGCGCCTGGGCCACGCGCCGGTAGGTTTGATCGTCGGCGAAATCCCCGCTCACGTAAGCGAGCCGCTTGGCGAACCGGTCAAACGCCCCCTCGTCGAGCTGCTCGCCGTCGGCGCTGATCGCGTCCCGGGCGTGCTCGCGCAGCCTGTGCACCGACCAGTCCGCCGCCGCGACGCCGATCACCGGGCACCGGAGAAGTCCGCGGCGCTCGAGCCGGTAGAGCGAGCGGAACGTCATCTTCCTCGCCAGGTCGCCGGTGATCCCGAACACGACCAACGCGTCTGCGGGGCGCTCCTGTTCGCTCATTGATTCGCCACGCTACACCTCTGATGGTTTGCCGGCCGCCCTGGTATCAGGGCTCGGCGCGTTTGGCCGCTCGCGCTGCCCGGGCGCGCGACGCCTGGCCTCGCTTGCGGAGCTTGAGGCACAGCGCGATCTCCGCCGCGGTGGGGCCTTGATGCTCGGGGCCCTGCGTCTCCAGCACGCACGGAAGCTTGTCGAAGCGCGGTTCGGATAAGAACGCGGCGCAGCCACGCTCTCCGAGCTCGCCCTCCCCGATGTTGGCGTGGCGATCGCGGTTGGAGCCCAGCGGGGTCTGCGAATCGTTGAGGTGCAGTGACCCGAGCCGATCGAGCCCGAGCGTTCGATCGAACCCGTCCAGCGTGTCGTGCAGGCCCTGTGGCGTCCGGATGTCGTATCCGGATGCCAGCAGATGGCATGAGTCCAGGCACACCCCCAGGCGCGCGCCCGCGCCGGCGCCGTCCAACAGGTCCGCCAGCTCGTCGAACGAGCGGCCGAGGGTGCCGCCCGCACCGGCTGTGTCCTCGAGGTGAAGCGCACAGCGTTCGGATTCCGCGAGCGCCTTCTTGATCACGCTCCCGGCCCGCTTGATCGCATCGCCGACGTCGCCCTGCTTGGCCGAGCCGGGATGAAGCACGACGCCGGTGGCGCCGATCGCGTCGCCGACCTGAAGCGACTGAATCAGTGAGGCGAGCGACTTCCTCCGGATCTCCTGATCCTCCGACGCACAATTCAGCAGATACACGGCGTGGATCAGGACCGCCTTGATCGGACTGGCCTGCATCGCCTCCCGGAACGCGGTGAAGTCGTCCTCTCGGTAGGCGGTCGGCCGCCACATCCGCGGCGACTGGTTGAAGATCTGGATCGCCTGGCAGCCGCGCTCGACCCCTCGCTCGATCGCCTTCGGCAGGCCACCGGCCGGCGACACATGGGCGCCGATTAGCATGCCGGTCGGAATCTCATGCGCGTTCGCTTCGCTCCATCCCCGACTGGGGCGCTGCATATCGGTGGCGCCCGAACCGCGTTGTACAACTGGCTGCTGGCCCGTGGCCAGGGCGGCACGCTCGTGTTGCGGATCGAAGATACCGATCGCGAACGATCGACGCCAGAGAACGTGGATCAGATCCTGGATGCGCTTCGGTGGCTGAACCTCGATTGGGACGAGGGCCCGATCTTCCAGTCAGCCCGGGCCGCCCGCCATTCGGAGGTGCTGGAGCAATTGCTGCGCAGCGACCATGCCTACCACTCCGGCGCAACCGCGGAGGACGTAAAGGCCTACAAGGCCCAACACGGCTCCGAGCGCGGCTTTCGCGGCCGGCCGGAGGCGACCGGCGCGGTGCGCCTGCGCGTTCCCGATGCCGGCGAGACGATCGTCGACGATGTGATCCGAGGGCCGGCCGGGTTCCCGAACGCCAGCATGGACGACCCGGTGATCGCTCGGGCCGACGGCTCGCCGCTGTACAACTTCGCCGTCGCGGTTGACGATCTCGATGCGGAGATCACCCATGTCGTCCGCGGAGAGGACCATCTGTCCAACACGCCGAAGCAGCTGCTGGTGCTGCAAGCGCTGGGTGCCCCGGCGCCGTTGTATGCGCACCTGCCCCTGCTGCACGGGCCCGACGGCCGGAAGCTGTCCAAGCGCCACGGCGCCGCCTCGGTGCAGGAACTGCGCGACGCCGGCTACCTCCCCGAAGCCGTGGACAACTACATCGCGCTCCTGGGCGCCGGTTTCGCCGCCGACGAGGAGCACTTCAGCCTGGCCGAGCTGGCGGAGCGCTTCCGCCTGCAGCGAGTCTCCAAGAGCCCCGCCGTGTTCGATGAGCGCAAGCTGCGCCACATCAATGGCGAGCACCTGCGCGAGCTCGGGATCGACGAGCTGACCCGGCGCCTGGAGGACTTCACCGGGCGCTCGGACCTGCGGGGAGCGGTCGAGATCTCGGCCGAGAAGATCCAGACCCTGGCCGACTTCTGGCCGCTGATCTCGTTCGTGTTCGATGGACCGGTCGACGATCCGGTGGCGTTTGAGAAGACGATCTGCCGCGACGCCGGGATCGAGGTGCTCCAGCAGGCCCGTGAGGCACTGGCGGGCGCCTCGCCGTTCACCGCGGCGAATATCGAGGCTGCGTTGCGGGGAGTGGTTCAGGCGCGCGGAGGCAAGCCGGGGAGGATCTTCCAGCCGGTTCGGGTCGCGGTCGCGGGCCAAACCGTCTCGCCTGGCATTTTCGAGACCCTGGCGCTGCTCGGGCACCAGGAAACGCTCGCGCGGATCGACCAGGCGCTCCTGCGCGCCCTGGGCGACGGGGCCTGCGGACCGCAACCGAGGTGAGCGGAGGGCCGGAATCGCGATATCTCGCTAAACCGAGACCAAGCTCATGCCGATATAACGGGCATGGGTGGAGACCGAGTACTCCAACGCGGAATCATGTCCTGTCGTACGCGCACCCGAGGCCGAGTACCCCGCCGATGGTAACTCTCGCTCTTCCAGTCGCTCCACATATGGATTCATACAGCTCGCGCGAGCGCCATCACAACGAGGGCCACGGTCGGCGGCTGACGTCGGCCTTCGAGGCCTTGGAGGCCTATCCGGTGCTGGTGGAGTCGCGCAATCGCCTGCTGAGCCTGTTCGAGGACACAGAACCCGCGACCGCCGACGTCGTGGCCGCGATCGAAGGCGACGTCGCGCTCGCCGTCAGCGTGCTGCGCCTGAGCAACCAGCTGGACACCAAGCTCCGCGGGCGCGTGGACAGCGCCGTCAAGAGCGTCGAGATCCTGTCGGCCAAGACCGTGCACGCGATCGCCGGCCGAGCCCGTACGTTTGACTTCTTCGAGCGGACCGCCGTCTGGCAGGGGGTCCCCGAGCGATTCCGGCTTCACGCGCTGGCGACCCAGCGTGCGGCGGACCGGATCGCGCGAGAGATCGACTACGAGGCGCGCGACCGGCTGATGGTCACCTCGCTGCTGCACGACATCGGCAAGCTGGTGCTGGTGCACGCTTACCCGGGCTATCCGGACGAGATCCACGGCGACGCGCGCACCCCCGGGGAGCGCCTGCAACGCGAACGGCGCCAGCTGGGCGTCGACCACGCGTTGGTGGGCGGCGTGCTGGCCCGGCGGTGGGGACTGCCGAAGTCGGTCGCCAGCGTGATCGAGCGCCACCACGCCGATGACAGCGATGGCGAAGTCGCGCTGGTCCGCTTGGCCGACATGCTGGCGCACTACGTGTTCGGCGCTCCGGTGTCGCCCGCCGAGCTGCTCGCGGTGGCGCGGTCGGCCCAGGTCAGCCCCGCCAGCCTGCGCAAGGTGATGTATGAGCTGCCGCTGACGTCCTCCGGCGGGCGCCCGCGCCACGTGGACCCGAGCCCGATGTCCAAGCGCGAGGTCGACGTTCTCCGTCGCCTGGCCCGCGGGATGGTCTACAAGCAGATCGCCGGCGAGCTCGGACTTTCCACCAGCACCGTCCGAACCCACCTGCACAACGTGTACGGCAAGCTCGGCGCGATGGACCGCGCCCAAGCAGTGCTGATCGCCACCGAGAGAGGCTGGATCTAAAGGCCGGGCAGGATGGCCGGCTGTGGTGACTGCCGGCGCGATCGTGCGGTCTCCTGGAATCACGAAGCGACGATCTCGCCGGCCCAAAGCCGGATGCGGTTACCTCGCGTTGGACCACGGTCGCGTTGGACCACTGTCGCGTTGGGCCCACGAACGGATCGAGTCGGGCCACGCGTCGGGGGTGGCATGTCCTACGCTGAAGGACAGCGATGATCTCGATCACGACCAAGTCTCCGTATGCGCTGAGTGCACTGGTTGAGCTAAGCCGCCACGGCGACTCGGGTCCGGTCCCGATCGCCGAGCTCGCCCGCCGCAGAGACATCCCGGTTCAATTCCTCGAGCAGCTGTTCGCGACGCTTCGGCGAGGCGGCATCCTGCGCTCCCAGCGCGGCGTCAAGGGCGGCTACAGCTTCGCTCGCCCAGCGGGCGAAATCACCGTGCTGGAGATCGTCGAGCTGCTCGACGGCCCCCTCGGCCGGGGCTCAGCGGGCGTGTTCTCCGACGCCGCCGCGGCGGCCACCTCCGTGCTCGAACAGGCCACCGTGGCATCGGTCGCCGAGCAGGAGATCAGCGCCGCCGGGGCTCCGATGTACCACATCTGACGCGCCCGAGCGCTTCACCACAACCGCGGCTTGTGCGCCAGGAATGCCAGCCGGGTCAACCGCCGCTCGGTCGCCAGCAGCTCCACGACCCGCAGATTCCACGAGTTCTGACCGATGTCTTCATCGAACGCCTCGGCGCGGATCGCGGCGGCGAGCTGTCTCGCGAAGCTCCCGTATTCCGCATCGTAGAACGCGGTATTGGTCGCCGCCGCTGGCTCGCCAGTGCTCACATTGGCAGCTATCACCTCGTGGCGACGGTCGTCAGGTGGTTGGCGTCCCGCCCGGCCAGGACTTTCCAGGCGCTGACCGCCAGCGTGTGCTCCGACGCGTGCCGAACCCATCGACTAGTTGAGCGGTGCGCG
>Ga0209839_10000153_pt1 | contig 33139 bp, 29 predicted proteins | sample OrgsoiDNA2013050_FD_185800 | JGI IMG/M metagenome (GOLD analysis project Ga0209839, IMG submission 185800) | Permafrost soil microbial communities from the Arctic, to analyse light accelerated degradation of dissolved organic matter (DOM) -... | ecosystem: Environmental > Terrestrial > Soil >... | reverse complement strand
GCCGCCGCGCCGCTGATGGAGGCGGCACTGCGGTGGCTGGCCGATCACACGCCGGGCAGCGCGGAGATGCTGCGGCTGATGGACGCCACACCGATCCCATGCGGGCAGTCCGCGGCCAGCCCTTCGGACGTGTCGACGGCGGCGCGGATTTTGGCGAGCACCGGCCCGAGCCGGCGGGGGGAGGTGGCGGGCCTGGCGAGGGTCACATCGATGAGTGTCCGCATCTTGGTCAGCGGCGTGCGCAGTTCGTGCGGGGCGTTGGCGACGAACCGGTGCTGGCTGGCGAACGCCGCGTCCAGCCGGGGACGCCAGCCATGGCGGGGCATCGTGGCGCGGGCACGACGCTGAGCCCGGGGTTTCGTGACGCCGCACCAATGGCAGCGGGCGGGGGGCCGCCTACGTTCGGGGCGGAATGGAGGATGCTGAGGAGGTGACGAGGTCATGAGCGCCGACGCCGAAGCCATCGGACCAGCCGCGGCGGATGCCGTTGCCGCGCCGCTGGACCTGCTGCTGACTGATGCGGTCCTCGGTTCGCTGCGCCGGCTAAATCCTGGCGGGTCCGGTCTGCGTCTGGCGGCGGCACTAGCCACCCGGCCCCGGCTTGTTGCCGGGCGCGGGAGGCAACTGCTCGGCGAACTGGGCCGCGTCGCAGTAGGCACCTCGACGGTTCAACCTTCCCGGCGGGACCGCCGGTTCACGGACCCAGGATGGACGGGCAACCCGTTGCTGCGCCGCGCGGTGCAGGCCTACCTGGCTGCCGCGCAGACCGCGGAGGGCGTCGTCGAGGACGCGGACCTGGACTGGGCAGATGCCGAACGGGTCGGCTTCGTGCTGCGCAACCTGGTGGATGCGCTGGCCCCGAGCAACAGCCCGGCTCTCAACCCGGCGGCGTTGAAGGCGGTTATCGACACCGGCGGGGGCAGCGCCCTGAGCGGCCTGCGCCGTTTCATCGCCGACATGGCGGCTCCGCCACGAGTGCCGTCCATGGTCGAGCCCGACGCGTTCGAGGTCGGCGAGGATCTAGCGGCCACGCCGGGGGCGGTGGTCCTGCGGACCCCGGTGTTCGAGCTGATTCAGTACGGTCCAGCCACGCCCAAGGTCAGGCAGACCCCCCTGCTGATCGTCCCGCCGACGATCAACAAGTTCTACGTGATCGACCTGGCGCCCGGCCGCAGCCTGGCGGAGTTCCTGGTCGGCAGCGGCCAGCAGGTTTTCATGATCTCGTGGCGCAACCCGGACGCGAGGCACGCGAAGTGGGATCTCAACACGTACGGCCAGGCGGTTCTCGATGCGATGGACGCCACGTCGCGGATCACGCGGAGCGAGCAGACGGCGCTCGCGGGAGTCTGTTCCGGTGGCATCGTCGCGGCCATGGTGGCCGCGCATCTCGCGCACACCGGTCAGCAGAATCGGATAGCCGCGTTCACTCTCCTGGTCACCGTGCTGGACGAGGCGCGGGCCGGCCTGGCCAGCGCCGTCATCGACGAGCGGAACGCCCGCGCAGCCGCCCAGGCGTCGCGGGCCCGCGGCTACCTGGACGGGCGGTCGCTGGCTGAAGTGTTCGCCTGGCTGCGGCCAAACGACCTGATCTGGAACTACTGGGTCAACAACTACCTGCTCGGGCGGCCGCCGCCACCGTTCGACATCTTGTTCTGGAATGCCGACACCACCCGGATGACCGCGGGCCTGCATCGCGATTTCCTCCGGCTAGGTGTGGCGAACTCGCTGGTGCGGCCCGGCGGGGTGACCATGCTCGGATCACCGGTGAACCTGTCAGCGGTCGACCGCGACTGCTACCTGGTGGCCGGGATCGCCGACCACATCTGCCCCTGGCAGAGCTGCTACCGCTCTACTCAGCTGCTCGGCGGCAGTAAGCGGTTCGTGCTGTCGACGAGCGGGCATATCGCCGCGATGGTGAATCCGCCGGGGAACGACAAGGCCAGCTACCAGGTGGCCAGGGAGTGTCCCGAGGACCCGCAGGAATGGCTGCGGCACGCGGAGACCTGCCGCGGATCCTGGTGGCCGGACTACGTGGCGTGGCTGGCCGAGCGCTGCGGTGCGGAGAAGGCGGCCCCGCGCAAACTCGGGGGAGCCGGGCTGGTGCCACTGAGCGTCGCGCCCGGGACATATGTCCATGACCACTGACCCGCCCCGGCCCGAGCAGGATGGGAAGAGCCGACGCCGGGGCCGACTGCGCGCCGTGCCCTCCGGCTGGCCATGGCGAACCCGCGCGGGCGACCACATGCGGACGGTCACCGCCGGTGGCCGGATCCTGCGGGTGGCCGTGCGGGAGGGGAGCCCGCAGTGGCCGCCGCTTCTGCTGTGCAACGGCATCGGCGCCAGCCTTGAACTGCTGCAGCCGTTCGTCGACGCACTCGATCCGCAGCGCGAGGTGATCCGGTTCGACCTACCGGGCATCGGCGGGTCTCCCCTGCCGCTCATGCCTTATCACTTCACGACGCTGGCGCCGGTGCTGAGCGGTCTTCTCGACCGGCTCGGCTACCAGCAGGCCGACGTCCTGGGTATCTCGTGGGGAGGCGGGCTCGCGCAGCAGTTCGCCGTGCAATGCCGGGCCCGGGTGCGCCGGCTGGTGCTGGTGGCTACCGGAACCGGATCGCTGATGGTGCCCGCCCACCCCCGCGTCCTGATGCGGATGATGACGCCCCGACGTCACCGCGACCAGGGGTATGCGGCCAGCATCGCCGGTGAGATCTACGGGGGCAGCATGCGCGGCGACCCGTCGCGCGGCAGCAATCTCCTGCACGCGACGACCCGCCTCGGACCGAGCAGGGGCTACTACTTCCAACTCGCGGCCGGGCTCGGCTGGACGAGCCTCCCGCTGCTGCCGCTGCTGCGCCAGCCCACCCTCATCCTGGCGGGTGACGACGACCCGATCATCCCGCTGGTCAATGCGCGGCTCATGCATCGGCTGATCCGCCGAAGTGAACTGCACGTCTACCACGGCGGGCACCTTGACCTGGTCTCGGAGGCCGACCGCATGGCGCCGATAGTGGAGGCGTTCCTCAAGGCTCCGTCCGTCGTCATGCGAATGCCCCTACGCCCGTGATGTCGCGGCCGACGATCAGCGTCTGGATGGTCTCGGTGCCCTCGAAAGGGTGCACCGCCTCGATGTCGGGCCATGTGCCGGATGGCGTGGAAGTCCAGCAGGACGCCATTGCCGCCGAGCAGGTCACGGGCCTCGGCGAGCACACCGCGCGCCTTCGTGGCGTTGTGCAGCTTCGCCAGCCGCTCCACTCCTTCAGGAAGAAGTAGTCAGTGCCGAGCGCGTCTCCGATGCCAAACTTCAGGTCATCCACGTCGTTTCCCTAGGTCTCGAAGGGCCTGTGATCTACGACACTAAGGAGCCGTCATCGGGGAACCAACATGCCGACAACACGAGGATCCACCGCTCTCTTGGGCGCGCGGCACAACAGCCGATCAGGCGGCGTTTTGGGCCTGGTTGTGCGCGGGTGTGGGAAACACCGATAGCGCCCGCCTGCAGCCGACTCCCGTCCATCCCGGCCCGGCAGTCCCTGTGACCACAGCAGCAACTGCCGCCGTCACCCGCCGCCGTCACCCGCCGCGCCGCGCCCCCGGCCAGCGACGTGGCTGGGCATCTACTGTCGTCCTAGCAGCAGCAGAGACCCAGCCACGACACTGGACGACGCAGCACGCCCCCGCACCGCCGACCCGCGCGGGGCCTGCGGGGCCTGCGGGGCTGACGGGACCCCGCACCGGCACAACGCGGCACAGCCGCTCCCTCCGATGGGCCGCCTCAGGTCATGGTCCTTGCGGTCCGCACGGTCACCCGGCTCGCCAGGGCCAGCGCCTCGTCCCGGCCCGGCGCGCTGGCGGTGCCCCCCACCGCCTGCGTCGAGGCCGCGCCGACGGCGCAGCCCAGTGCGGTGGCCTGCGGAAGCTGCAGTCCGCACGCCAGTCCGGCCAGCAGGCCTGCATTGAAGCAGTCCCCAGCGCCGGTCGTATCCACCGGGCGCAGCCGGGGTGGCTGTACCTGGTACTGCCGCCCGCCGTCGGCGCACAGGGCCCCCTGCGGGCCGAGCTTGATCACCAGCCGGGATCCGTCGGCGGTTAGTTCGGCTGCCGCCTCGGACAGGCTGTCGCGGCCACTGAGCTGCAGCGCCTCGGCCTCGTTCGGCAGCAGCAGGTCAGCCTGCCTCATGGCGGCGCGCAGCCGGTCATCACCCCACCGGCCGGCCGGATCCCAGTTGGTATCCAGCGAGGTCGTGGCGCCGCTGGCCCGAGCCGCCTCGAACAGGCCCGCCAGTCCGGCACCGAGGGAGTCCTCGAGCAGGAAGTAGGAACTGACGTGGACGTGCCGAGCCTGCTGCAGCAGCTCCACCGGGACATCCCGCGCGGTGAGCGTCGCCGCGGCGCCGATCGCGGTGAGGATGGCCCGGTCCTCGCCGCGGGACAGTGCGACTGTCATGGCCGTTGGCCCGTCCGGCGCAACGACGACAGCCGAGCAGTCGACACCCTCTCGGGCCAGCTCAGCCAGCATGAAACCGCCCGCCGCGTCGGCTCCGACCACGGCGACCAGCACCACCCGCAGGCCGAGCCGGGCGGCGGCCACGGCCGTGATGGCCGCCGACCCGCCCACCACCATGGTGATCGCGTCCACCAGCTTCTCCTGCTGGCCGAAAGCGGGCGTGACATTGCCGCCGACCACCAGCACGTCCGGATTGCAGTCGCCCACCACCAGCAGATCCGCCGGCGCGGCGGGAAGCTGCGCGGAAGCACTCACAGGTTCCGTCTCTCGATAACGGGGCTGCCGGACTGGCTCCCGTCAGGCAATGATGACCTCCACGCCCGCGTCGGCAAAGGCGGCCGCCGCCGCCGACTCGATTCCGCCGTCCGTGACCAGCACGTTGACCTCGCCAGTCGCGCAGATCCGGGCGAAGGCCCGGCGGCCCACCTTCGAGCTGTCGGCGACGACCACGACCCGGGCGGCGCGGCTGGCCATCAGCCGGTTGATACTGGCCTCGCCTTCATGATGCGCGGTCGCCCCGGCCACCGGGTCGATCCCGTCGACCCCCAGGATCGCAATGTCGAGCGTGACCTGCTCCAGGACGCCCGTGGCCAGGGGGCCAGTCAGCTCATAGGACTGCGGCCGGGCCACTCCGCCGGTGGCGACAATCTTGATGTGCTGCCGGACGGCGAGCTCGGCAGCGATGTTGAGCGCGTTCGTGACGACGGTGGCGGCAGGCGCGGACGTCCCGGAGTTCAGGTCCGACCTGATGGCCAGGGCCCTGGCGACCTCCGTGGTCGTCGTCCCGCCGTTGAGGCCGGTGACCTGGCCCGGGCGCACGAGTGCGGCGGCCGCCTGCGCGATGCGCTGCTTCTCCGACGGGTGCCGCTCGGACTTGTACCGGAGCGGCAGGTCGTAGGTGACGCCCTCCGCCACGGCGCCGCCGCGGATGCGTCGCAGCATCTGCTGGTCGGCGAGCTCGTCGAAGTCACGCCGGACAGTCGCGGCGGACACGCCCAGCACCTGCGCTGCGCGATCTACCTGGAGCTGGCCCTCGGCCGCCAAAAGCTCCAGCAAGTCGTTCCACCGGCTGTACCGGCTCACCGGCATCTCCTGTAGGTAATTGCGCAGTCGTGCTCGTTCTGGCCCAGAGACAGCGTGCTGTCCTGCTCAGCCTCCCACTTCGCCTGACGTGGATGCCCCGCAAACAGATGATCGGAGGGCCGTCGTGACACTGTTCCCGATTGTGATTGTTTCTGATATATATCAAGCATAACTGCGCATCCTCGGCCGCGCACGGCTGCGGATGCGGTGTCACCGAAAACCTGAGGAGCCGCATCGGTGAGTGTGCAGCGAGGCGCGGAAGGGCTGGGCAGCTGGATGGAGGCCGAACTGGCCTCCCAGCCGGAATGCTGGCTGCGGGCCGCCCGGCTGGCACCCGAGGTGGCCGGACTGCTGCCGCGGCGGGGCGAGCGAGTGGCGGTCGTAGGGTGCGGAACGTCGTGGTTCATCGGCCAGTCCTACGCCGCGGCCCGGGAGGCCGCGGGACATGGCGAGACCGACGCGTTCGCCGCATCCGAGATGCCCGCGCACCGCCCGTACGACCGGGCCGTGGTGCTGTCCCGGTCGGGCACCACCACCGAGATACTTGATCTGCAATCGCGGATCAGCGGGCTGATTCCGGTTGTCGCGATCACGGCCGACGAGAGCTCTCCGGTCGCCCGCGGCGCGGACGCGGTCATCACCCTGGACTTCGCCGACGAGAAATCCGTGGTCCAGACCAGGTTCGCGACCACCGAGCTAGCCCTGCTGCTCGCTGCGCTGGGACATGACATCACCGCCGCAGCCGCTGCCGCCCAGCGCGTCCTGGCCCGCCCCGTGCCGGCGGTGCTGACAGGTGCACGGCAGTTTACGTTCCTGGGGACCGGCTGGACCTGTGGCCTGGCCAGCGAGGCCGCGCTGAAGCTCCGGGAGGCAGCCGGGATGTGGACCGAGTCATATCCGGCCATGGAGTACCGGCACGGCCCGATCGCCGTGACTGGGCCGGGCAGTGTCGTCTGGATGCTCGGAGCCGCGCCAGCTGGCCTGGGCGATGAGATCACCAAGGCCGGCGGCCTGGCCTGGCCGGGCGACGACGATCCCCTGGCCGACCTGGTCGGAGTGCACCAGCTGGCCGCCGCCCTGGGGCGGTCTCGCGGACTGGACCCGGACCGGCCCAGGAACCTGACCCGGTCGGTCATCCTCGCCCGCCCGTAGCGAGCGCGACCGGTCCGGCCATGATCCTCATCGTTACCCTGAATCCGGCGCTCGACGTGACTCACCACGTGGCCGGGGCCGACTGGGCCGGGGTCAACCGGCCGCACGAGGTTGCGGTCCGGCCGGGCGGCAAGGGTGTCAATGTCGCCCGTACCCTGCAGGCCCTGGGTGCCGATGTCCTCGTCACCGGGCTGGCGGGCGGCCCGGCGGGTGACGCCGTCCGGGCCGGGCTGGCCGCAGCGGGCCTGGCCGCCGGCTTCACGGCGACGGCCGGCGAGACCCGCCGGACTTTCGCGGTCGTGGACACCCGACGGGGCCAGACCGGGCTGTTCAACGAGCCGGGACCACTGGTGTCAGCGACCGAGTACGAGCACTTTCGCGCGCAGTATCGCTCGGCACTGGCCGGGTCCGCCACGGTCGTCCTGTCCGGCAGCCTGCCGCCGGGCGTGCCGGCCGGAGCCTACGCCGAGCTGGCCCGGCTGGCTGGCGCGGCTGGCGTGCCGGCGGTGCTGGACGCCGACGGCCCGGCGCTGATGCTCGGCACCGCCGGGCGCCCCGCGATCGTCAAGCCCAATCTGGAGGAGCTGGAGCGCGCGGTGGGCCGGCCGCTGCGAACGGCTGGCTCCGCCGACCCCGATCCTGAGGCCGTCATCCGAGCCGCTCGGGAGCTGATGACGGCAGGCGCGGGCGCCGTGGTGGTATCGCTGGGCCCGGCCGGACTGCTGGCCGTGACCAGCGAGGGGATCTGGCAGGCGGCGCCGCCGGGCCCGGCCGCGGGGAACCCGACCGGGGCCGGGGATGCCGCCGTCGCCGGACTCGCGCACAGCCTCATGCGCGGCCACGGCTGGGCCGATCGGCTCCGGCATGCCACCGCGCTGGGAACGGCGGCGGTGGCCGAGCCGGTGGCCGGAGACTTCAGTCGTGGCCGGTACCACGAGCTGCTCACCGCCATCAGCGTCGCCGAGCGGGACAGCTGATGCCCGCCGCCGCGATCGGCTCGATGGCTATCCCGGCCCGCCGGGATGGCCGAGGAGTAGGCGCCTTCAACATCGTCGGCATCGAGCACGCCGAGGCGATCGTCACCGGCGCGGAGGCGGCGCGCGCACCGGTCGTCCTGCAGATCAGCCAGAACTGCGTCGCCTACCACGGGGCGCTCGAGCCGCTCGGCCTGGCGGCGCTGGCCATCGCGCGCGCCGCGGCCGTGCCCGTGGCGGTCCACCTCGATCACGCCTCGGATGAGAGCCTGGTGCGCCAGGCGGCCGCCGTCGGGATCGGCTCGGTCATGTTCGATGCCTCGACGCTGCCCTACGCCGACAACGTCCGCGCGACCCGCGCTGTCGCGCGCTGGTGCCGGGAGCGCGGGATCTGGCTGGAGTCCGAGATCGGCGAGGTCGGCGGCAAGGACGGCGTCCACGCCGCGGGGGCCCGCACCCGGCCGGACGAGGCCGCGGCGTACGCGGCCGCTACCGGCGTGGACGCCCTTGCGGTGGCGGTCGGCAGCTCGCACGCGATGCTGACCCGGGACGCGGTCCTGGACCTGGAACTGATCGGCGCGATCCGCCGGGCCGTCCCGGTTCCCCTGGTCCTGCACGGCTCGTCCGGCGTCGCTGACGACCTGCTCGCCGCAGCCGTCCGGGCGGGCATGACGAAGATCAACATCGCCACTCAGCTCAATAAGGCATTTACCGCAGCCATCCGCGGCTGCCTGGCGGCCGACTCCGCGCTGGTCGACCCGCGGCGCTACGCGGCGGCCGGCCGGGAGGCCGTCAGCGCCGAGGTCACCCGCCTGCTCACCGTCCTCGGCGCCGCGGGCCAGGCCGGCCCGGACCAGGCTGCGGCGGACCAGGCTGCGGCGGACCAGGCTGGGGCGGGGCAGGCTGGGGCGGGCCGCTGAACGGCCCGGTCCGCCTCAGGTGCCCGCCAGCCCGGTCGAGGCGATCGACCGGACGAAAAAGCGCTGGGCGACGAAGAAGATGATCAGCATCGGCGCCAGGCTCATCACGTTGCCCGCCATCAGCAGCGTCCACTCGGTCGAGTGCGCGCCCTGGAACATCGCCAGGCCCAGCGGCAGCGTCATCTGGCTGGTCGAGTTGATGGCGATCAGCGGCCACAGGAAGTTGTTCCACGAATCCAGGAAGGTCAGCGCGGCCAGCGTCGCCAGCGCCGGCGTCGACAGCGGCAGCACGATGCGCAGCAGGATCTTGAGCCGGCTGGCGCCGTCCACGCGGGCGGATTCCTCGTACTCGATGGGCAGCGTGCGGAAGAACTGCCGGAGGAAGAAGACGCCGAAGGCGGTCGCGGCGTTCGGCACGATGAGAGCGCCGATGTGGTTGATCCCGATCGGCGCCAGCAGGTGAGTGCCCAGCCACTTGGTGATGATGAACTGCGGGATCATGGTGACCTGGAAGGGCACCATGAGCGTGGTCATGATCACCACGAACAGCGCGCCGCGGCCGAGGAAGCGCAGCCGGGCGAAGGCATAGCCCGCCAGGGAGCAGAGCACCAGGTTGCTGGCCACCGTGGTCACGGCGACCACCGCGCTGTTCACGAAGAACCGGGCGAACGGTGCCGCCCGCAGCGCGGCCGGGTAGTTGCCCAGCCGGATCACGTGCGGCGTCAGGATGGGCGGGAAGTGCAGCGCCTCGGCCGGCGTCTCGACCGACGTCACGATCAGCCAGGCAAACGGGAGAATCAGCACGAGCGTCGCCGGGATCAGCACAAGATGCCAGGGGCTGAACGGAAGGCGCCGTCGTCGCGAGGGCCGTCCGGCGGTGGCTGCCGCGGCGCTCATGACCGGTAATGCGTGAACCGGCGGCCGACCCGGAACTGGATCGCCGTGATCACGAGGATGAAGAGGAACAGGACATAGGCGATGGCGGAGGCGTAGCCGAAGTTGAAGTCCTGGAACGCCTGATCGTAGAGGTAGTAGACGAGCACGGTCGTCGCGTTCAGCGGGCCGCCCTGGGTGCTGAGGTACACCTCGTCGAACAGCTGCAGCGCGTTGATCGTGAGCCAGACAGCCAGGAACAGCGATGCCGGGCTCAGCAGCGGGAGCGTGACCCGCCGGAACGTCGCCCAGGAACTTGCCCCGTCAATCGCCGCGGCCTCGGTCAGCGACTGCGGCACGCCCTGGAGCGCAGCCAGGTAGATGACCACGGCGAAGCCCGTCCAGCCCCAGATGGTCATGACCAGGATGACGTACAGCGCCTCGGTCGGGGAGTTCAGGAACTGCTGCTGCGGGATTCCCAGCAGGCTCAGGAAGTAGTTCACGAGGCCGTAGGACGGGTCGAACAGCCAGATGAAGACCAGGGCCTCGCTGATCGTGGAGATGGCCATGGTGGCGTAGGCGGCCGTGCGGTAGACGGAGATGAAGCGGATCTTGCGGTTCATGGCCACCGCCAGGAACAGGCCGACCAGCATGGTACCGGGCACGAACAGGATCGTGTAGATGAGGGTGTGCTGGATCGCCTGGCCGACGATCGGGTCGTGTGCCAGCTGCCGGTAGTTGCGCAGGCCCACGTAAGGCGTGCTGGGCGAGAGCAGATTCGATCGCTGAAACGACATGATCGCCGACCAGACGATGGGCGCCGCACCGAAAAGCAGGATGATAACGGCACCCGGCGTGACGAAGGCCCAGCCGCTGAACTGCTCGGCCGCGCGCGGCAGCCGCCGACGTGCCTGGCTGGCGGGACGGCTTCGGCGGCGCAGCGCCGCAGCGGGATCGGTCACGTCAGCCGTTCGGGTTGGCCAGAATCTGGTTGACCTGCTGCGCGGCGGTGCTCAGCGCCGCCTGCGGCGCGGCTTTACCCAGCAGCACCGACACCACCATCGTCCCGAGGGCCTGCGAGATCTTGGGATACGTCGCGATCTGCGGCCGGGACTGGCGGACGTTGCCCAGGTTGGCGATGAAGGTGCTCACGCCGGGCAGCGCCTTGTCCATCTGCTGGTCGAACCCGGCGGCGTCCGTCACCGACTGACGGGTCGGCAGGTCTCCGGTGCGCAGCGAGAAATACCGGACCTGGGCCGGCGCGGTGAGCCAGAGCAGGAACTTCTGTGCCGCCGTGACGTGCGCGGCACCGTTGTTGAAGATCACCCAGTTGTCCGGGCCGGAGATGGTCTGATGACCGCCGCTGGCCCCGGCGAACGACGGCATGACCTGAACGCCGTACTTCGCGTTCGGGAAAGTGGACAGGTCCCACGGGCCGGTGACCAGCATCCCGATCTTGCCGGAGTTGAACAGGTTGCCGTAGGCCGAGTCGGTGGGATCCAGGTACATCGAGTGATCTGTGACGGCCATGGTGCGCAGGGTCGTCAGGGCCTTCAGCCCGGCGGCCGAGTCGAAGGCTGCCTTCTTGTTGCCGGCGGTCAGGAGCTGTCCGCCGGCCTCCCAGAGCAGCGCCTCCCAGTGCCAGACCGTGTCCTCGCTGCCGGGTGTCACATATGCGGTGCCGTACTGCTTCTTCGCTGCATCGGTGAGCCGCCGGGCATCGGCGCTGAACTGGTCCCACGTCCAGCCGGCCTGCGGCGGCTGCAGGGCCGCCTGAGCGAACAGCGTCTTGTTGTAGACCACGGCGAGGTTGTCCACGAGGGCGGGTATCCCGATCACCTTGCCGTTGACGGTGGCCACGTCCCGCTCGCCGACCCAGAAGTCCGGCCAGTTCACGCCCGGGCGGCTGACCGTCTTGGTCAGGTTGACCACCTGCGGTATCTGGGCCACGTTCGGTGCCCACGAGCCGTACAGGTAGGCGATATCAGGCAGGCTCCCGCCGCGGACGGCGGTCAGCACCTTCTGCAGCGAGTTGTCGTTGTTCACGAACAGGCTGGTCACCTTGGTACCGGGGTGCTGCGTGTCGTACTCGCTCACCAGGTGAGCGAAGACCTTCGCCTCAGGGCCGGTGTAGCCCTCCCAGATCTGGATCGAGCCCGCGGCCGCGCCGCTGCTCCCGCTGTCGCTGCCGCAGGCCGCCAGGCCGAGCGCGACAAGCGCGGCAGCCAGGCTCGTGCACGCGAAGGTACGTATCATGCTGCCCTCTCGTCTCCCGCCGGCCGCGCCGCGGCGCCATCGCCACTTCAGTCCGCTGCTGGATGCGACCCGGATCGGACGATTCTTGCGCGAACCACACACGTTTTGGACATCATTGCGCGAACTTGCCACATGGTGTCAACCCTTCCCGCATCCCAGTTTTGCTCGCTCTTGCTCGAAGTTAGGCATAATGCGACACTATTGAACTGTGGCCAAAGTTGCGTTCGTCGGCGCCGGCAGTGTCGAGTTCACCCGTAACGTCGTGACCGACTTGTGCGGATACCCCGAGCTCGGCCAGCTGCAGCTCGCGCTGCATGACATCAGCGCGCCGCGACTGGCGCACGCCCGCGCCCTGGCCCGCCGCATTGTCGAGCAGGCCGGGGCGGACGCCATCGTGACCGCGTCGGCGCAGCGGCCGGAGGCGCTGGACGGCGCGAGCTACGTGATCAACGAGGTCCAGGCCGGCGGATACGCCGCGACCCGCCTGGACTTCGACATCCCGGCTAGCTACGGCGTGCGGCAGACCATCGGGGACACCCTCGGCATCGGCGGCATCTTCCGCGGCCTGCGGACGATCCCCGTGGTGACGGGCATCGCCAGCGACATGCTCCGGGTCTGCCCGGATGCCTACCTGCTGAACTACAGCAACCCGATGGCCATGCTCCCCTGGGCCGTCTACGCGGGCACGTCCTTCCGCAACGTTTACGGACTCTGCCATTCAGTCCGCGACACCCATAGCTTCCTGGCTGGCCTGGTGGGCGTCGACGAGGCTCAGATTCACTTCGTGACCGCCGGCTTCAATCACCAGGCATTCGTGCTGCGGTTCGAGCACGAGGGCCGCTCCCTGTACCCCCGGCTGGCCGAGATCATCGAGGCCTCCCCCGAACTGCAGCGTCGCGTCCGGGTCGAGATCTTCCGCCGCTTCGGCTTCTTCCCCACTGAGTCGAGCGAGCACTCCGCCGAGTACGTGCCCTGGTTCATGCGCCACGACGGGGAGATTGACCGGTTCCGCATCTTCGTCGGCGACTACCTGGCCAGATCGCAGGAGAACCTGCGCGAGCTTGAGGACCTGGCTGCCGCGCTGGAGTCCGGTGGGCCGCTGGATCTCGGGCCGGCCGACGAGCTGGCGTCCCAGTTCATCCACTCCGTGGAAACCGGGAAGGCCCGGGAGATCTACGTCAATGTCCGCAACGACGGCCTCATCACGAACCTGCCCGCGGATTGCTGCGTGGAGGTGCCCTGCGAGGTGGGCGGTGACGGCGCCCGGCCGCAGGCGGTGGGCGCGCTGCCGCCACAGCTCGCGGCCCTGAACCGGACGTTCCTCAACGTGGTCGAGCTGACCGTCCGGGCGGCCCTGGAGGGCAGCCGGGATCACGTGTACCAGGCCGCGCTGCTGGACCCCAATACCGCCGCCACGCTCACGACCGGGCAGATCGTCGCGATGTGTGACGACCTGCTCGACGCCCACCACGACCTGCTGCCTCCCGGACTGGCCCGCTGATGTCAGGGCCACGCTGATGTTGCGCCTGGCCATCCGGGCAGCGGCGGGCACTGCCGGCTTCGCGCTCATGCTCGGGACCATCGCTGCGATGCCGGCGTCGTCCGTCACCTCGGCCCGGTCCATTCCGGCACCTCGGCATCGCGGCTCGCTGCGCATGACCGGCTCGCTGCGAGACGGCGGCGTCGTCCGGGCGGCCGGCCTGCGCTGGCGGCCAGGCCGGCTCCCCCGCGGCGACCGGCTGCTCAGCTTCGAGGTCGCCTACGCCTGGAGCGCCTGCAATGCCCGCGGTCAGCGGTGCCGCCGGGCGGCGGACTCGACCGCCACTCCGTTCGCCGCGCAGCAGTACCTGATCGGCCATGCCGATGCTGGCCGGCGGATCGCGGTGACGCAGACAGCGACCGAAGTGGTCGAGACCGACCGCGCGACCTTCTCCTTCCAGGCCAGTAGCGCGTCGGCGAGGCTGCTGACCAGCGCGAAGGCCGGCTCGTATCCGGCCGCCCGGCTGCCCTCCACCGAGTTCGTCGACGGGACCCCAGAGCGCCGGACCGCCTCGGCGCAGGAGTACTTCCAGGTCGACGCGCCACACTACAACGGACGCGGCGGGACCCCCCGCCAGTGGTACCGGGTCGATCGCCGCAGCTGGCGGCCGATGACCGCGAGCAGGCTCTTTTACACCGGCAAGCTGCGGCCGGGCAGGCACCGGGTGGAGGTCCGGACGGCGAACCGTTATGGCTCAAGGATCTTGACCTTCCGCTGGCGGATCCTGCCTCTGCCCCGTCCGGAGCCATGCCGGGCGGCGGCGCGGCGTTCCTGCTGGTATCCGCAGCATCTGGCCGCCGACCATCGGCCGATGCGCTGGGACTGGCAGATCGGGCGCGTCATGCCGCTGCAGCGGACCGGGCGGCACGCGGTGGATATTTATGACCTGGACGGCTTCCTCACCTCTCGCGCGCAGGTACATGCCCTGCATTCCGCCTGGCAGGCCAGTACCCTGCGCCGCCCCAAGGCCATCTGCTACGTCGACCTGGCGTGGGAGGACTACCGGCCCGACGCCAGCCCCGGCCCGCGCGGCCGGTACTTCCCCGCCGCCGCCCTGGGCGGCATCTACTACGGCTACCCGCAGGAGCGGTGGGTCGACCTGCGCCAGCTGGACGCCCTGCGGCCGATGCTGGACGAGCGCCTCCGGATGTGCGCCCGGAAGGGGTTCGACGCCGTTGAGCTGGACGACATCGACAGTTTCGACCCGCCCTCCACGACCGGCTTCCATCTCACGCCTGGTGACGCGCAGAACTTCCTGGCTGAGGCCTTCAACGAGATTCATCGGCTCGGCATGACGGGTCTGTGGAAAAACTCGCCCTACCTGAGCTGGTGGGGGCGCCATTATGCAGACGGCGCAGTCGTCGAGGAGTGCTATGTCGACCACAGCTGCCTCGCGTCGTCGCTCCAGGGCAGTCGTCAGTACGGCATCACGTGCACGGGCCTGACTGGGCCCACACCCTGCGGCTGGAACGACTTCAGCGCCGACTCGACCAGGCACCAGCGGACTGGCAAGTGGGTGGGCGAAGCCGAGTATTCTGCTGACCACTACGTGTGCGATCCGGGTCAGAGCTGCTCGTATCGCCGGAGGTTTGCTACCTTCTGCCACGCCGTGTACGGGCCGACCACCGGTTTCGCGGCGGTCAAGTTCGACGCCGACCTGGACGGCAAGACCTTTTTTCCCTGCCCGCGCGGCACTTGACACCGCAGTCCCGCTAGGTGGCTTACAGGTACCGCCGAGTCGGTTCCCATGCGCTCCCGGGATGCATGACCAGGATGGAAACAGCGGGCGGCGGGAATCCGGCAAGCCGGCGGCTGCGGTGTCAGCATCCGCTTCGCCGAGCGCCGGCATGCCTCCTTGGCGGCCGAGTTGAACCTCGCGTGCCAGCAGGACGTGTGATCAGGAGACGCTTAAACGACTAGGCAAAGAGGTGTGCGATGCGCAAGATCAGCTGGCTGTTGGCCGCCGCAGGCGGCGCGGCCCTGGCGGGCGTGTCGGCGCGGACCTGCTGAGCGGCTGCGGTGCACCTCGGAAGACCTCGGTCGAGCCATGTTCCTGCAGTTCAACAGGATGACGCCGGTCAATGGCCCGTATCTGGGCCCAGCCAACCCGGTCCGGGGGGTACGGGGTGGCGGACTGCCCTGGGCGCTCACTGCGGCGACCGGCTCCCTCAACCGCGACGGTCATCTCCTCGTGAAGGTACGCGGGCTGGTCCTCGCCAACCAGCCCGCGGTGCCGGCCGCGTTGCGGGGCACGAATCCATTCCCGGCCTTCCGGGCCATCGTCAGCTGCCAGCGCATCGGCGCCGCGGGCACGGCGACCATTGCCAATATCAGCACCGGCGACTTCCGGGCCAACGCTTCCGGGGACTTGGACATCAATGCCAGAGTGAGCCTTCCCCAGTCCTGCATCGCCCCGATAGTGTTCATCACTGGTCCCAGCGGGGTCGGGGCCTGGTTCGCGGTAACCGAGGGCGAGCATCACGTGTAGTCATGGCCGGATCCGAGGGGACGGCCGGGCAATTGTCCCGGCCGGGAAATCCTGGTCGGCCGGGCGCATGGTCCGGTCAATGAGGCCCCAGGTATCCGCGATGGTCAGCGCCTCCATGCGGTTGCGCGCGCCGAGCTTTCTGAATAGCCGCGCTTGGGTGTTCTCCACTGTCTTCGCCGCGATACCCAGTGCGCGTGCGGTCTGCCGGACCGTATGGCCGCAGGCTATCGAGCCAAGGATGTCGCACTCCCGCGCCGTGAGCTCGGGCACCGCAGACGACGGAGTCGCAGCCCATTTCAGGCGTGCCTCGGCGTATCCCCAGCTCATCACCAGCAAACCCTGCGCCGCGACGCTCAGGATAGGGCTGAGGCCGGCGTCGATGTCGGCCTTGGCGACCAGCCCGCTGGCCTGGCGCATCAGAGCATCGGCGACCGCATGCTGCGCGGAGACGTCGTGGCTGCGGATCACCACGGTTGGGGCGCCCAGCGAGATGGTCGGTGACCAGTCCTCTGGCTCCGGATCGACGAGCACCACGACAATCGGGCCGCGGTGCCACCACACCCAGTGATCACCGATGAGTTCTTCCCGCTTCAGCCCGACCACCAACGGCACCCGCTCCGCTATGAGCAGCTTGGCCACCTCGTCCCGGCCCGGTCCGGCTGGTCCCAGCAGCACCGCGAGTGTTGCCCGGCCCGGCTCGCCCGCCTGCCGCGGCCGGTCGGGGCCGTGCAGGGGGAGCGTGCGCGGCCGCCCCTGCTGGAGCAGGCCGAGCCAGATCGCCTTGGCGACCGCATGACTCTGGCTGCCGACCCCGAGCTTCTCGTAGATGTGGCGCTTGTGGTTCTCCACCGTGCGCGGGCGCAATTCGAGCAGCTTGGCGATCTCGGGAGCAGTATGACCTGTGCTCATCAGGAAGACGATTATCATCTCCCGGTGGGTGAGGCTCGGCGCGACCGTTGTGCGCTGGGATTCACTGATGGACGGCATGCGTTTCTCCGAAGTGACACCCCCGGTGTGGTCCCGACACGCGGAACCGATGATACTGGGAGCGTCCGCCCCCGCGGCGGCCCACCGCGACCGAATTACTCTGCACGCTCCTCCGTGCTTCCGTGTCCGGTAAGTCTTGTCGATTTGCGGGGTCGATGGGATATACCACGGCGGCCTCCGGACGGGGACGGATGGACGCGCCGAGGCCGGTACACGGTCTCGGACGGACGGACATTTTATGACTGTTGGGTAACATCTATGCGCAAATCAGAACATCGCGCAAGGCTTAGCTCGGGGCGGATCACCCCCGGGGGGCGAAATGGGATCACGGCCATCCGCCGGGACATGGCGTTAGCCCGGCCGGATCCTGGACGCAGCGGACCGGCCTGCGGGATGGCTACGCGAGCCGAGCCGGGCAGGCGTCACGGTGAGGGCGATGCTGCCACGTCCGCCGGGGGCACCGGGTGTCGAACGCCACGGTCGCGCCGGCCGGCCGGGTGAAAGTTTCGCGGGCGGTGGGAGTGTTGACCAGGACGGCGGTGACAACAAGCACATCCGCTCGTGCCAAACCCCGTGTCGCGCGCGATACCGCTCGCCCGGAACCCGGGCCCGGCCATCAGCCGGGACACCGGACGCCCCGCCGCAAGGCCATCTAACGCCGTGAGCCACCAGGCCTTCGATCACCCACAGTCACACTGACTTTGACGAGTCCCTGGTGCGTCAGCCCGTCGGCCGGCCACCCCCGCTTTGGGTCGATAACATTACAGGTCGGGACTCGAACGGCACAGCATGAAAGCTCCTGCCGAAGTATGATCCGGGTTGGAACGCGGCCGGATTAACGGGGGTCGCACTTCATGCTAGGAGCGACCCGATGGGCATCCTCAACGAGGCCCGCCGCGAGTTCATCGCAGCGCCAGACACTTCCAAGGGCCAGATCGTCTACAAGTGGCCCGATCACAACATCCGCAAGTTCACCCGGGCCATCGTGGAGCCCGATGCCGTCGCCGTCTTCATAGACCAGGGCCGGTTGATGGGTGTCCTGGCCCCGGGCCAGCACCAGCTCGACGCCTCCGAGCTCCCGTTCCTCGGGATGTTCGCGGACTGGGGCTCGAACAGCAACGCCTTCAAGGCGGAGATCTACTTCGTCGGCGCCCGGGAGTTCCCCAACTGCCGGTTCGGCGGCCGCCTGGACGAGGTGCAGGACCCGCAGACCGGCCTGATCGTCACCCTCCGCGCCTTCGGCGAGTACGCCCTGCGCGTGATCGATCCCACCAAGCTGATCCTCAACCTGGTCGGCACCGTGGACGTGACGAACAATGAGGCCATCACGGGCTGGGTGGCGCAGCAGCTGCTGAAGGTCACCCGCACCACGATCACCATCCAGCTCATGTCGGGTTCCTGGCCGATCCTCGGCCTGTCCGCCCACAGCCCGGACATCGAGGTGGCCACCATGCCGGCCACCAACGAGCAGCTGGCAGATTACGGGCTGGCCATCGTCCGCTTCGGCAACCTCGACGTCAACCTCGACCCCGATGACAACGCCCGGCTGAAGAAGCTGGCCGGGGACACCGCCTACAGCCGGCTCGCCGGCGGCTTCCTGCAGGCGGCCCAGGCCGAGGCGCTCCAGGGGGCAGGCGAGGGAATGGCCCAGGGGGGTGCCGCGGTGACCCCAACCTTCCTCGGGGCCGGCTTCGGCATCGCCAACCAGATGATGCAGCCGCCCCAGAACCAGGCCCCGCCGCCACCGCCCGGCACGGGCTTCGCCGGCGGCGGCGCGGGCTTCACGCAGCAGCCGCCCCCGGCCGCGACGGCCGCGACGATGGAGTGCGGCAACTGCCACAGCCAGGTCCGCACGGGGGCGAAGTTCTGTGACTCGTGCGGGACGCCCCTGCAGAAGCACTGCACCGAGTGCAACGCCGACCTGTCCGCCGCGGCGAAGTTCTGCGCCGAGTGCGGCACGCCGAGTCGGCCGCCGGCCTCTTAGCGGGATCAGCCGGTCCAGCCAGCGCGCCCCGTGTCGGGGACGGCTGGCCGGCTTCCGGCCCGCTCAATTACTTCCACATAGTCGCCGCCGTGGCGGCGTGTGGGCTCGACACGGAAGGTTGCCCGAATGGACCGGATCGAATGCCAGTGGTGCAAGGCCCAGAATGAGCCGGGCCGCACGAACTGCACGACTTGCGGCGCACCGCTCGACACCAAGGATCTCGTCACCGACTCGGGCTGGGCCGAGGCGCCCCGCCTGCGCGACATGACGCAGTTCCGCTTCTCTAATTCCATCTGCCAGATCGAGGGCGAGATCGTCCCGGTGGCCGAGCTTGCGCTTGCGCAGGGTGACTCAGTCTTCTTCGAGCATCACGTGATGCTCTGGAAAGAGCCCGGCGTGCCGATGTCGGCCCTCAACACCGGCGGCGGCATGAAGCGCATGCTCGGCGGCATGCCGCACGTCCTGAGCATCGCGCACGGGCCCGGTCGCGTCGCCTTCTCCCGCGACGCCGCCGGCGAGGTCGTGGTCCTGCCGCTGCATCCGTCGATGGAACTCGACGTGCGCGAGCACGCCTTCCTGGCCGGGACGCACTCGCTGACCTACTCGTTCGTGCGGATCAAGGGCCTGGCCAACGTGCTGCACGGCGGTGGGGGCATGTACATGGACCGTTTCGTCACCCAGCGCGAGCCCGGGCTGCTGCTCCTGCACGGCAACGGCAACGTGTTCCAGAAGACCCTGCGTCAGGGGGAGAAGATCCTGGTCGAGCCGGGCGGCTTCCTCTACAAGGACTCGACCGTGACCATGAACGCGGTCCAGCAGAACGTGAAGACCGGGGTCATGAAGCATGGCATGTACCTGGCCGAGATGGCCGGCCCCGGCCGGGTCGGCATCCAGTCCATGTACGTCCACCACGGCACGGAGTAGGGGACCGACATGTCGATGCCACCTGCCGCGGGCGCCTATACCTGCCCGTACTGCCGTATCGCGAGCGACGGGCAAGAGGCGACCTGCCCGCATTGCGGGGCGCCGGTCAATGTCCGGATCCGCGTCTCGGATTCCGGCTGGGTCGAGCAGCCCCCGATCCGCGACATGGCCCGCATCCGCTTCAGCCGCTCCACCTGCCAGATCAGCGGCACCTACGTGCCCGTGGCGGATATGGGACTGCACGATACCGACTGGGTCTACTTCTCCCACCACTCCCTGCTGCACACCCACCCCAACGTGAACCTCGGCAACCTCCCCATGAAGGGCGGCTGGAAGCGGATGCGAGCAGGCCTGCCGCTGATCATGATGCGCGCGCAGGGGCCGGGCCACATCGCCTTCAGCGCCGACACGCCTGGCGAGACCATCGCCGTGCCGCTGCGCCCAGGTCAGGCTGTCGACGTCGTGGAGCACCGCTTCCTGGTCGCGACCGGAAACGTTAACTACGACTGGCAGCGGGCCAGCATCTGGTTCACCACGGGCAGCGGCGACGACACGGAGTGGCACTACCCGCTGGGCCAGACCATCGACCGATTCGTCGCCACGGGCAGCAACGGCCTGCTGCTGCTCCACGCCCCTGGCAATACCTTCGTCCGCGACCTAACGCCCGGCCAGCGGATCCTGGTGCAGCCGGGCGGCCTGATCTGGAAGGACCCGTCGGTCTCGATGTTCCTGCACTTCGAGTACCCGCACGGTGCCTACTGGTTCAGCTCGGCGCGCTACCAGGCCAAGTCGACCTGGCTGACCCTGGAGGGACCGGGCCGGGTGGCTGTCCAGTCGGTGTTCGAGCGGCCCGAACTGGTGGGATCGATCACCCGAAGCTCCGGCGCGACGACGCATTACTGGTAAAGGCGGATCCCGTTCGCCGCGAGGATTGCGGCGTAGCCGGCAAGCTGCGCGGGGGCGGTCACCAGGCGGATGTCCAGTCCGTCGACGTGCGGCTTCGGCGGGGCCTCGCTTAGGTCCTTCCGCCGCTGTCGGCGATCAGGAGGTCGTCGGTCTCGGTCGCGGCGCTGCCCGCTCTATGCCGGAGCAGGTGACAGGCATGCTCGGCGAAGTGCTGCTCCATCGCGGCCAGCAGATCAGCTTCGTTGATGCTGAGATGTTTCGTCTCGGTCATAGCGATTCACTTCATCATGGCTGTTCATGCGCCCTACGGGCAGGACGGTTTCGTACACACGGTATTCGCGTGTGTGCTATCTGTAACGTGTTACGAGGATCGGCACCGCGACAGTCTGGGACCTCAGCCCGCAACACGAGATACGCCGCCTCTGCGCGGCCCTGGACCCGGCCCAGGTCACCACCTGGTGGCGGGAACTCACGCCGCCACCCGGACCCGAGCCCTGCACAACGACAACCACCCCGGCTGCAGCCGACCGACAGTGAATCCGCAAGCGGTGCTCCTTCGGCCCGGCGAGCACGGCGCTGCTGCCCGATGTCGTCCCCCCGGCCCTGCTCGCCCCGGCGAATGCCCTGATAGGCGGCCCGGAGCCGGGCGGGCCTCGCGCCAGGGCGCCGGCCGGGCCGGGAAGACCTGCCGGGCGGCCGGTCACAAGGCGGCGGGTCGTCAGCGGCCAGGCCTGGCGGCCGCCGTTAACATGATCGATCAACGGCCTGTTCGGCATGGCCCGCTCAGCGCTTTACGGAGCCACTCTCTCCGCCGAGCGACGGCCGCGCCGCCGTGTGAGCACGGCCCCCATCCTGCGCAGGCGGTTTCATGCCCTACCGGTCGCACCCTCCCGCCCCGCCATCCAGGCGGCGATCTGGGCTCGGGAGTTAAAGCCGAGCTTGTTCAGGATGCTGCGGACATGGCTGTCGACGGTGCGCTCGGATATGAACAGGCGCGCTCCGATTTGCCTGTTGGTCAGGCCGTCGGCAACCAGCCGCGCGACGTCGGCTTCTCGCTTCCCGAGCAACCCCGCGCTGGCACTGCCTGAAGCCGCGGCGGCAGTACGAGCCGGCCTGCCGAGCGCGAGCCCCAGTGCCGTGCCCCGGTCCAGGCGTTTTCCAGCCTCGAGCTCGGCCTCGAACCTCGTCGCCCCGAGCGCCGCGGCTGCCGATTCCTGCGCCTGGGCCAGCAGCGGGGCAAGGAATGGCATGACGTTCGCGCCGACTTGCGTCGCCGCGCTGCCCGCGGCCCCGAGCAACTGCGTGGCGAGCCGTGCCTGGCCAGATAGCGCCGCGTGGCAGCCGAGCGCGTCAAGCAGGTAGAACTGCGCAACCCGGTCATCGATCTGGTGGGCGATCCGTAGCGATTCTGCGAGCAGCGGCTTTGATTCATCAAGATCACCAGCGATCAATGCGGCGGACCCTGCGTTCAGGAGCATGATTTCGAGCGCGTAGAGGTCACCCGTTTCCCTGGCGAGACGCGCTCCTTGCGAGGCGGCGGATCTGACCGCGTCGAGATCAGCCTCGAAGAAACCGTTGAGTGCCCGGGCCTGGAGGACGGCGAGCGTGCCCGGTGGGTAAGCAAGGCCTGTTGCCGTGCGCTGAGCCTCATCGAGCAGCTGCCTGGCGGATGCGTGATCACCGGCCATGTTCTCCGCGTTCGCTGCCATTGCGAGCGCTTCTGTCAGCAGATACGGCTGCTCCGCCTGCCGGGCCGCCGCCACTGCTGCGTGCAGTGCTGGCCCGGCGGCCGCCGGATCAGCCTTCAGCACGGCCAGGAATCCGCGCATGAAGTATGCCCATGCACGCACCTCCGGATCGCCGCCTCCAGAAGCCAGGAGCCCGTCCAGCCACCGCATGCCTTCCGTGGTCGCGCGGGTAATCCAGTACCAGCCCAGGGCGGCGGCAAGATCGAGTCCGCGTGGGGCGTCAGCGTCAGTCAGGCATCGCTGGAGAACTGCCCGGACGTTGTCGATTTCCAGGTCCGCCCATTCGAGCCACTCGACAAGGCGGTAGCGGTTTTCCGGCGCAGATCCCCGGCACCTCGACTGGTAGTACTCGGCGCATCGCAGTCCGACGTCTTCCTCCTCGCCGGCCTCTTCCAACTTGAGGCTGGCGAATTCGCGCATCGTCTCGTGCAGGCGATAGCAGGCGAGGCCCTTCGCGTCCTCCTTCATCACGAGGGACTTGTCGACAAGAGATGACAGCAGGTCCAGTGCCCGTGCCGCCGGGACGTCCTGCGACGTGCACACGGACTCGACGTCTTCCAGGGTGAACCTGCCGGCGAACGCGCATGACCGCCGCAGGACCGCGCGCTCGCCGTCGGACAGCAGGTCGTGGCTCCATTCAATGGCGGTCCGGAGCGTCTGATGGCGCTGCAGGGCAGCGCGGCTTCCGCCGGTAAGCAGGCCGAACCGGTCGGTCAGGCGGTCGAGGATCTGCTCCGCCGTGAGGACTCGCGTCCGGACTGCAGCGAGCTCGATCGCTAGCGGCAGGCCGTCGAGCCGGCGGCACAGGTCTGAGACCGCCGCCTGGTTGGCGGCGGTCAGCTCAAATGTGCCCGACGCGGCCGCCGCCCGCTCCGTGAACAGCGCGACCGCTTCGTTCTGCATCATCCGGGCTAGCGGTTCGCCTGCCTGTGGTGAAGGCAGCTCGAAGGGCGGCACCGGGACCACGTGCTCGCCAGGTACCGAGAGCGGCTCCCGGCTGGTCGCGATCACCCGCACGCCCGGCGCAGCTCTCAGCACGTCGGTCACGACCTGTGCGGCTGCTCCGAGCAGATGCTCGCAGTTGTCCACGACCAGCAGCAGTTCCTTGTCCTGCAGGTATGAAAGCACAAGGGCCCGGGGCTCGGCCGCGGCCTGGTCCCGCAGGTCCAGAGCTGCCATGACGGCGCTGGTGACAAGTCCCGGGTCATGGACTTCGGCGAGCTCGACCAGCCACCCGCCGCCGCGGAAGCCGCGTCCGAGATCTGTCGCTGCCCGGATCGCCAGGCGTGTCTTGCCGACCCCGCCCGGCCCGACGAGGCTGACCAGGCGGGCCTGCGTGAGCTTCTTCCTGACTTCCGCGAGCTCACGGCGGCGGCCGATGAAACTGCTCGCCTCGGCTGGCAGGTTGCCCGGGCGCCGGGTGGGTCTAGCCATGACAGGTAGTTATACGGCTGCGCCACGGGCGCCGGTTCACTAGGCACCCGATCGGTAATTCCGCCGATGCCGGCGGCACGCCTGCCCTCCTAGCGTAACGAGCATGTCTGAGGAGCTGCCGATACGGCGAGTAGAGGTCAGTTTCGTTGGCACCGCTCCCGCCCGGCAGGTATCGCGCGCATCCGGTGTCAGCGACGTGGAGACCGACGGTTCACTCCTGCGGTGCCTGGTCTGCGGCAGTTTTCAGCCATTTCTGGAGGCGTTGCGCGGCCACGAGGTCATCGGCCTCAGCTCGACGCCGCCACCATCCGGCACCAGCCCTGGTGCCGCCGGACTAACCAGGGAGATTTCGCATGCCTAGGTTCTTCGCCGCTACCGGACGATTGTCGGTCCGCTTCCGCTGGGCCGTCGTCGCCGCCTGGGTGGCCGCGGCCGTCGCCGCCAATCTGTTCTTCCCGTCGCTGACCAGCGTCGCCCAGCAGAACAACAGCAGCCTCCTGCCCGCCAGCAGCCCCAGCATGGAGGCCGCCCGGCTGGCCACCCCGTTCCAGGGCCCGAACGAGACACCGGCGCTCGTCGTCATCGCCCGCAGCAGCGGCACAGTCACCACCGCGGACGTAGCCGCCATCGGACGGCTGGCCGCCAGCCTCGCGAAAGTCACCGCCGTGCGGCAGGTCAGGAACCTCGGCGCCAGCAGGGACCACCAGGCGATGCAGCTGCTGGTCCTGGCCAGCATCAACCTCGGCACCGAGGGCCCCGCCGACCAGCTCGTCGGCGGCCTCCGCCAGGCCATCTCGGCCAGTGCCCTGCCCGGCGGCCTGCACGCCCACCTGGCCGGTCAGGTGGCCGCCCAGGCCGACACCAGCCAGGCCTCCCAGCGAACGGTCAGCCTGGGCCAGGACCTGTCCATCCTGTTCATCGTGGTCCTGCTGCTCGTCGTCTTCCGCTCGCTCCTGGCGCCGCTGCTGACCCTCGCCCCCGCCGTGCTCGTGACCCAGGTCGCCGGGCCGGTGATCGGCGAGGCGAGCAAGGCCGGCCTGCAGGTGTCGTCGCTCACCCAGATCATGCTGCTCATCCTGACCCTCGGCGCCGGCACGGACTACGGCCTGTTCCTCGTCTTCCGGGTCAGGGAGGAACTGCGCGCAGGCCGCGCGCCCCACGGCGCCGTTACCCACGCCCTGTCCCGGGTCGGCGAGTCGATCACCTTCTCCGCCGCGACCGTCATCGCCGCGCTGCTCACGCTGCTGCTCGCCACCTTGGGGCTGTACTCCGGCCTTGGCGCCGCGCTGGCCATCGCGATCGGGCTCATGCTGCTGGCCGGACTCACCCTGCAGCCGGCCCTGCTGGCCATCTTCGGCCGGGCCGCGTTCTGGCCCTCGAACACGACCCGGGGCACGCAGCGCCTCGGCTGGTGGGGACGCACCGCCGGCCGCATCGTCAGCCGCCCCGCCGCGACACTTGCGCTCGGCGTGCTCTGCTTCGGCGCCCTGGCCCTGGTCGCGATCGGCTACACGCCGGGTGGTCTCGGCAGCACCCCGGCCGCCCCGCACGGCTCCGACTCCGCCACGGGCAACGCGCTGCTCGCCGCCCACTTCCCGGCCGCCAGCAGCAACCCGACCAATGTGCTGCTGCGCTTCCCCGCACCGGTCTGGAACCATCCGGCCCGGCTCGCCCTGGCCGAGCGCCGTCTCGCCGCGGTCTCCGAGTTCGACAGCCTGACCGGCCCGCTCGACGTCAACGGGATCACCCTGACAGCGGGCCAGCTGACGGCCCTGCACGCGAGGCTCGGCGATCCCCGGGCGCTGGCTGCCCTGCCGCCGCCGGGCAGCGGCCTCCCGGCAGCCAGCTGGACCACCTACCGCGCGGAAAGCCAGTTCATCAGCCCTGACGGGCGGACCGTCCTGTTCGACGCGGGCCTCGCCGCCGGCGACCCGGGCTCGAACGCCGCGCTCCACCAGGTGCCGGCCATCCGCACCGCCGTCGCCGCCGTCGCCCGCGACGCCGGCGTCAGGGCCTACGGCGTCGCCGGTGAAGCACCATCCAGCTACGACGTGGGCCAGGCCTCCGACCAGGACGTGCTGCACATCTTCCCGGTCGCGATCATCGTCATCGCGATCCTGCTCGCCCTCGTCATGCGCAGCCTCGTCGCCCCGCTCTACCTCATCGCTTCCGTCGCGCTCAGCTACCTGGCCGCATTCGGCGTGTCCGTGCTGCTCTTCCAGGACGCGGCCGGCGCCGGCGGACTGCCGTACTTCATCCCGTTCCTCATGTTCGTGTTCCTGCTGGCCCTCGGCGAGGACTACAACATCCTCGTCATGACCCGGATCCGGGAAGAGGCCGGCCGGGTCCCGCTGCGGCAGGCGGTGACCCGGGCCCTCGAGCGCACCGGTTCGACGGTCACCTCGGCCGGGCTCGTCCTCGCCGGCACCTTCGGCGTCTTCGCCGTGGTGGTGGGGGGTCAGCCCGGTGGCAGCGTCTACCGGGACATCCTCGCCTCGCTCGCGATCGGCATCCTCATGGACGCCTTCCTCGTCCGCACCCTGCTCGTCCCGTCGACGGTCGCGCTCCTGGGCCGCTGGAACTGGTGGCCGTCCACGCACGGCAAACCCGTCGAAGCCACGTCAGACCTGGACGCCGCACCAGCCAGCGTCAGCTGACGCCTATCTTCACCCCGCTGCTCCTGGATGCGGCGGCGCTGACCGCTCGCCGCAGCGCTCGCGCCGCCGTCATCCGGCGGGAACGGGCTCCGGCTGTGGTGACGATGCGGACATAGTCATCTCCCGTTTGCCTAGTCCATCACCAGTAGTACGGTGCGCCGGGGATCAACGGCCGGGAGCGTGCCGGTCATGGGTTCTCCTTGTTGTCGGCTGGTTGTTCATCTCGGCCGGCAGGCTGGCTGCTGACCGCCGCGGTGGCCGGCGTCCGGAGCCGGCGGTCGGCGAGGGTGATGAGGAGCGTCACGGCGCTGGCGGCGATCATGATGACGGCGATGACGTGCAGGCCGTGATCGGTGACGCTCTTGTGGAAAACGATGCTGATGATGGCCGAGGAGGCGATGGAGCCGACGTAGCCGAAGGTGCGGAACAGGCCCGCGGCAGTACCGAGCTGACCGGCGGCGACCTGCGTGTACAGGGCGGTCTGGTTCCCGCTGGCGGCCGTGCCCAGGGCGATCCCGAAGATCAGGGTGACGGCCAAGATCCAGATGATCGGGGTGCCCGTGGTCAGGAACAGGACCCCGGCCGCCCCGGCGAGCGAGGCGGCGGCCCCCGCGATCAGCGGGCCGCGGACCAGGTTTCGCTGCGAGATCGGCCCCATCATGATGGCCGAGATGGCCGTCATGGGCAGCAGGAGCAGGCCGGCTTCGCTGGCGGAGATCCCGCGGCCGGCCTCGATCCACTGGGTGATGCCGTAGAGCACGGTGTAGACGCACAGCGCCATCAGCGCCCACCGCAGATAGGTGCGGGTGAGCGCCAGGTTCGAGGCGAGCAGGCGCATGTCGAGGAACGGGTGGCTGGCCCGCAGCTCCCAGGAGACCAGGCCGGCGGCCAGCACGACAGCCAGGCCCAGGGCGACCCAGTCCGGGCGGGGCAGCGACATCAGGAACACCAGCAGGGCCGTCATCGCCCCGCCGAACCCGGCGATGCCGGCCAGGTCGATGCGGGACGCTACGTCCCTGGCCTTCCGCGACCCCTCGACCGGGGCATCGGGGGAAATCCAGAACATGGCCATGACCAGCGTGATGAGCGCGACGGGGACATTGACGAAGAACGTCGCCCGCCAGCCCCACGCGCCCACGAGCACGCCGCCGAGGGGAAGCCCGAAGGCCGCCGTCGCCGCTCCGGCGATCTGCAGCCCGCCCAGCACCCCGCCCGGCGGCTTGTCCAGCCCGGCCCACTCGGCGCGGCGGCGGATCAGCAGCATCGCCGACGGGTACCCGGCCGAGGTGCCGACACCGATCAGGACCCGGGCCACGATCAGCGTCGTCAGGTCCTGGCTCACCCCGCCCCCCACGCCGCCGATGAGCACGATGAGGATGCCCGCCAGGAACACCCGGCGCGGCCCGAACTCCTGCGACAGCTTCCCGGCCGTGGGCTGGGCGATCGAGCTCGCCAGGTAAAGCGCCGAGACCAGCACCGCGATCCGGCCGACCGACACGTGCATCGCCGCGGCGATTGGCACCAGCGCGGTCGCGATCAGCGAGCTGTTGACCGGATTAAGAGCGGACCCCATGAACAGCGGAGTGGTGAACCGCCACGAGAAAGCGTTCCCGCCTCCGGCTGGGGTGACTGGCTGCGCGGTGCCGGCCCCGGCCGGAGCCGACGTCACCGGATTCCCAGGTGCGGATTCAGGTCAACGTCGCCGAGTCGCTCCAGCAGCTCGATCGTCTTGTTCAGGGCGGCCCGTTCATCGGGGCCGATCATGAGGCGGCTGAAGATCGACAACTGCGCGGCCGACAGGCCGGTTGACGTCGCACCGGACTCCTCCCGCATCCCTCACCACGGCCTCCCGGCAGGCGCCCATCCTCCCGGTCGTCTACGGTCCAGCCCGCAGAAGATGGCGGCCTGCATGCAGAGAAGCAGGGTATCGCTCAGATGTGCCCCGCAGCCATGGCCGCCGACCTGATCATCGTGCCCCCAAGGGCTGCAACCCCAGCGTGACATCCAGTCCCGCAAGGCGGTCATCGACCTGGCCATCCGGGTTATCCCGCGCAGGCGCCAGCCCGGCCATGCCCTCGTCGGCGTACCGGCCCCGCCAGGTGCGGACGGTCTCTGCCGTCATGCTCGGCTCCCGGCTTGCCCGCGGCGCGCATGTCACAGGTGAGCCCTTCAAAGCTGCTCGTGCAGCCGCAAGTGAGAATGTAACGCGACTGGCGGGTGTGTGGTGTCAGTGATTCGCGGGTGGCGGCGTGCCGGGGGTGCTGCGGCATCCGCCGTTCCGTTGATCCTGGTCAGGAGCGCCTGCTGCCGGTCCTGGCTGCCTGGTTCGGCGGCCGTGCGCGTGATCAGCCAGCACGCCCGGCCAGCTGGCTGGACACCGCGACCGGGGGCGCGCCGCGCCCCCGGCCAGCGACGTCATGGCTGGGCACCTACTGTCGTCCTAGCAGCCACAGAGACCCAGCCACGACACTGGACGACGCAGCACGCCCCCGCACCACCGACCCGCGCGGGGTCCGCGGGGCCTGCAGGGCGCACGGGGCTGACGGGACCCCGAACCCTGACACCCGGCCCGCCCCCAGAGTCGCGTTACAGCCTCAAGTGGCGTCATGCGGGCCCTAAGAGTGCGGCACTGCGGTTGCCGGGTGCAGGCAGGCAGGTGGCCGGTCAGGTATCGGCCCGCTCCTTCGCGCAGCGCTCGGACCACTGGCCTGGCCCACAGCTCCGGTGTCCCATCTGCTGCGGCTCCGCGACGGCCGAGCGCAGGACGGGACCAGGTATCCCGCTGCGGGGCTCGCGGGCTGGCGCTGATGGCCAGCGGCCGAATGATCTCGGGCAGCGCCGGGCCCGGTCAGACCTGGCACACTGCAGCCCATGCGGAAGCACTGACCTCGACCGGTCCGCCGCCGACCATCTGCCGGCAGTGCTCGCGCAGCGCTGCGCGGTGCTCCTCGGTCAGGGACGCCACATACGCCCCGGCCGGGCCCACGCCAAGGGTGAACGGCTGCCACCACTGCTCGAACGAGGCATGGTCCACGCGGACGGTCAGCCTTACAGCCCGCACCCGGCTCACCTCGCTCAGCCCAGCCTGCGCGAAAAGCCCGGCCAGCTGGCCTTCCCGCGTGCCGGCCAGGCCAGACTCGTCGGGCGCCGCCGGGTCCAGCTCCCGTGCCGCCTGCCAGAACAGGGCCAGCGGCCCGCCACCGCCCGCGTGATCCCACACGCACGCCGCCACCGTCCCGCCGGGACGGACGACCCGGCCCATCTCGCGCAGGCCAGCTTTCGGGTCCGCCATGAAATGAACGACCAGTTGCGCCAGCGCGACACCAAAGACCCCATCACCGAACGGCAGGTTCTCCGCTGCCGACCGGCTGATGCCGGCGCCGGGCAGGCGCTCTCGTGCCGCGCCGGCGAACGGCTCCGACGGCTCCACGGCGCAGACCGACTCCGGCCCGAGCCGTCTGACCAGCTCGGCCGTCAGCGCGCCCGGCCCGCAGCCGACATCCAGCGCCCGCTGACCGTGGGCCACCCCGGCCAGGTCAGTGAACGGCACCGCCAGCGGCTCCGAGTACCTGCCCATGAAGCGCAGGTAAGCATCCGCGCTGACATCAAATGTCACGCGCCCAACCTACAGAGCAGGGCCCGCCACCACCGCTGCAGCGCCTCCGCAGACACGCCCCATGCCGCGGCCCGCAACTAGGCATGTGGTAGCGCTCCGCCGTGCACATCGCCAGCACCGCATTCCTCGGCGTAGACGTCTCGTCTCCCGGCGCCGGGAACTTCGGCGGCGGCAACTCCGCAGGCAGCGGTGCGACCGTGGCCGGGGTCGTCGGCAAATGACGGCAGGCCCCCGGCAGCGGCGACGCTGCCAGGGCCGCACCCGTCCTGCCGCGAGCCAGGCTGCACCGGCCTGAACTCGCGCCCGCACGAGGGTGCGGGGTGGCGGCTGATGGCAGGAACAGGCCGCCCCGCCAGGTGCTGGCGGTGTCTTTCGGTGCAGTCTCGGTGTCGCGCACGCGTTGAGGCGGTGCGAGGCTCACGGCGTGCTCTGGCGCCATTTCCCGGGACGGCGGGCGGCGGCCGTGGCGCCTGCGGTGACCACGGCCAGCAGGCCAACCGCCAGGCCAAGCGCGGCTGCCGGGCTGATCCGCAGGACGAGCCAGGCACCGGCTGCGGCGCCGGCGAGCATGGTGACCACCGCGAGTAGCCGCCTGAGCAAGGCGGGTCCGTGGTTGCGGGCACGCAGGTCGGCAGCGATGCCGGTGAGGGTCATGGTGAGCACGGTGGTGGTCAGGTCGGGCACTGCGAGCCGACGCGCGGCCGCGTTCTGGATTCCCATGGCAACGGCCAGCAGCGCGGCGAGGATGTCGCGGGGGACGCCGCTGAGGACAGTGACCGAGGCCGCCACCGCGAGGGCAGCGGCTACCAGGATCAGTTCGCTAGCGGCGGCGCTGAGCAGGAGCAGTGCCCGGTCGTGGTCGGTGCGGCTGGCCAGCATGCCGCCGATGGCCGCCCCGGCCATGAACCCGGCCAGGGCGAATAGCGAGGCGCTGAGCGAAAAGCCCGGCGCGCCGGTGATCGCGAAGCCGGTGAACGCGATGTTCCCGGTCATGTTGGCCACGAAGACCCGGCCCAGCCGCAGGATGCTGACGGCATCGACAAGTCCGGTGACTGCGGTCAGGGCGAGCAGCAGCGGCGGCAGCGGGCCGTGCCGGGGATCGCCGAGCAGATGCCGGGCGGGCGGCAGTGCCGGGGCTGCTTGCGAAGAACTGCGGACGGCGGTGGCCATGGTGTGCTCCTTCGGGTTCTGCTGCTGTGGCTGGATGGCCGAGGAAATGATCACCCTGCCGGCGCGCTGGCCGGGGGCGCGGGTGGCGCGATGCCGTTGAGGACGGTGTCAATGACATCGCCGACGAACCGGTCGCTGAGTGGGGCATGACCGTGGAGGAGCCGGTGGGCCCTGAGCTGCGTCTCGTACATGGCTCCTCCGTTCACACCCGGACGGCCGACCGCACGCCGGCCGCGCTCTGTTGACGAAACTAAACTATTAGTTTCTATAATACAAGAACCAGGAGCGGCATGCCCCGGCGATCACCCCTGACTGACGATCCGGCGTCCGCCCCTCTGCGGCGGCGGGTCTGGCCCGAGAGGCCGGGCTGCCGTCATTCCCTGGGGTAGCGTGACCGGGGGCGTGCGAGGCCCGCTCTCGCCGCGGTGCCACCACACGGAATGTCATAACTGCGCGGAGGGAGACTCAGATGGCTACTACGGATAGCCGTGGCGAGAATGTGCGGGTAGCGGTGCTGGGGACTGGCATCATGGGCTCGGCGATGGCCCGCAATCTGGTCTCCGCCGGGCTGCGCACCACGGTCTGGGACCGGTCGCCCAGGGCGACCGCGCCGCTGTCCGATGCCGGGGCGCTGGTGGCAGCGTCGCCGGCGGAGGCGGTCAAGGATGCGCACGTCGTGATCACGATGCTGCCGACCGCCGACGTGGTCAGCTCGGTGATCTTCGCTGGCCGGGTAGCGGAGGCGCTGGCCGAGAGCGCGGTGTGGGCGCAAATGGGGACAATTGGCCTTTCGGCAACGGCCGAGATCGGCAGCCGGCTCGGTCAGCTGCGGCCCGACGTCTTGTTCGTGGACGCGCCGGTATCGGGCAGCAAGGGCCCCGCGGAGGCCGGCCAGCTGCTCATTCTGGCGTCCGGACCGCCCGCAGCGGCCGCCGCAGTGGACCGGGTGTTCTCGGTGATCGGCCGCAAGACCGTGTGGCTGGGCGAGGCCGGCCACGGCAGCCGGATGAAGCTGGTCGTCAACGCCTACATGTCGATCTTGATCGAGGGCGTGGCTGAGGCCCTGGAACTGGCCGGCCGGCTGGGGGTCGATGACTCCAAACTGGCCGAGTGCATTGAGGGCGGTCCGCTGGATGCTCCGATCGCGGACGCCAAGCTGCACAAGATGGAGCGCGGCGATTTCGCGCCCGAGTTCCCGCTGGCGTGGGCGCTCAAGGACGTGGACCTGGCGATAGGGGCCGCGGGCGATGGTGAGCTGCCGCTGCTAGCCGCGCTGTCCCGCCAGTGGCGCGCGGCGGTTGACGCCGGCCACGGCCGGGAAGATGTCAGCGCCGCCCGCCTGGCGCTCGGCGGCCACTCATAGCCTCAGCGTTACTGGACCCATCCTGGGACCGAGCTTGCGCCCGGTACGGGCCAGGAGGCGGCCGAGCAGCCCGTCCGCGGCTGCCTCGAGATCGGTCTGGCGCAGCGGTCACTCACGAGGCTGCATCCCATCCGTCGTGCATCTTCGGTTCCGCCCGCGCACTTACCCGGGGCGCCGTAGTCCGTCTCCTGCCGGGCGCTTTCAGCGGCCATCCAGCGATCCGCAAGGCTGCCAGCGCACCGTGTAGTCGGCCCGAGACTCCCGAAGCTACGGCCAGGTGCAAGGTAACCGGCGTGATGTTGCCGGGTGCTGGCTGAACGTGGCGGCGGGGGCATCTTTAACGGGCGTCTGAGATCTGGTCGGCTGTCGTGGTGGTGTGTGCGCTGGGGGTTCCCGCGGCGGACACGCCCGGGGACGCCCGGGCAGAAACCAAGCGCCCAGGCCGGGGTGTCTCAGTAAGGCCGTCCGGTGATGCGTCTCACTGTCAGTGGCTATCCGTACGCTCCTTGGTCATGACGGCAACGCAAGCCCTGATCGGCTACGCCCGCTGTTCCACC
>Ga0209839_10000152_pt1 | contig 33194 bp, 19 predicted proteins | sample OrgsoiDNA2013050_FD_185800 | JGI IMG/M metagenome (GOLD analysis project Ga0209839, IMG submission 185800) | Permafrost soil microbial communities from the Arctic, to analyse light accelerated degradation of dissolved organic matter (DOM) -... | ecosystem: Environmental > Terrestrial > Soil >... | reverse complement strand
GAACTGCACCGTGCGGGATTCCCGGGCCACGTGGGAGCCCTGCGGGTCGGGCACATACCAGTCCGGGCCGCGGTAGACCCAGGTGTCGAGGCGGAAGGACCCCATGAGATCGGCCAGGGGCGCCACAAGCTCCTCAGAGAGCACGCGCTGCTCGATCACTGACATGTCACGATTTACCAGCAGCCCGCCGTTGAAGGCGGCGATCGGGGTCTTGATGTCGAGCGGCTCGATCAGCATCGACATGCCTCGCGGGGGCCGGCCGCTGGTGATCGCGAACAGGATCCCGGCCTCGCCGAGCCTGCGCACTGCGTCGACAGCCCGGTCGGTCAGCACCTTGTCCGGCGTCACCAGCGTGCCGTCGACGTCGGCCAGCAGCAGCCGGACCGCGTCCGCAGTCACCCCTGGTCCCCGTTCCGGTGCGCGGCCGCGGCACCGCGCACCCGTTCTGCTGCCTGCGCATCAGCCAGAACCAGCGAGTGCCCGGCCTGCACCCGGCCTGCCGGGATGGAACGGTCGCCGGACAGCAGCCTGGCGAGCGGCTCCTGCTTGTCCGCGCCGGTGACCAGCCACAGGATCCGCGCGGCCCGAGCCAGAGCCGGGTAGGTGAGCGTCATCCGCCGGTGCCCCTGGTAGGGCAGGGTGACCGCGACCAGGGCACTGGTCTCATCCAGCACCGGGTCACCTGGTACCAGGGACGCGGTGTGGCCATCCGGGCCCAGGCCCAGGTGCACCAGGTCGAACCTTGCGGGAAGCGCCGCCGCGTAGGCGCGCGCCGCGGCGGCGAGATCTTCTTCCTCCACCGGCATCGGGTGCACCGTCGCCGCGGCCGCGCCGAGGCTTTCCCGCAGATGAGTCAGGTTCCGGTCGGGGTCACCGGCGGGCGCCACCCGCTCGTCCACCTGGAACAGCTCGGCGCTCGCCCACGGCATGTCCTCCGCCGCGAGAGCGCGGAACATCGCCCACGGCGTCTGCCCCCCGCTGACCGCGAAGCTGAGCCGGCTGCCTGCCGCCACCGCCGCGCGGGCCAGGCCGGCGACGTAACCGGCGGCGCGGGCAGCCACCGCGGCAGGATCGGGGAAGACTTCGAGATCGTGATCCACCGTGTCAGGCCTTCCTGTCGAAATGCGAGCACGCGGGCCGATGCTATCGCCGAGCGTGTCTACGGGCAGCATTCCTGCCCGCCTTCCGGTAGTTCCTGAGCGAAAGGCTGCAGCGGGACCACGCCCTACGTCTGAGGCCGCCGCTCGATCCCCCCGCGCGATCCAGCAACTCGCCACAACCGCCGACCCCGGCCCCGCTGGCCGCAGCCCAGCCCAGGCCGACCGAAGGAACACCCATCTCGACGGCTACCCGCGAAGACACGGACCCAGATATACAGACCCGGCTGATCTGCTCTCAGCCGCCCCCGCAAACTCGACCTCGCAGAGCGCACCGAGTCGGCGATCCGGCGCTTGACTCTCAGAGGATTCCGTCACGATCTGTGATTGGCGCTGGTCGGCGGCTAGGGCGCGAGATCCGCCGTTCTGCTCGGCTGCGACCTGGCGGAAGGACGCCGCTGGGACCGGCCAGATGGAACATTCTGGCGGTCCAGCGATAGCGCGGTGACTTGGCGGCCGGCGGGCGGACCGCACGGCGCCGGGCGGATCGTCCGGCGGGTCGCCCGCCGCGCCGGGATCGCCAAGCCGGTCGGGCCGCACACCCTGCGGCCCGCCTTCATCACCGCCGCCAGTTTGGACGCGGGCGTGCCGCTGCGCGACGTGCAGGAAGCCGCATCCCACGCCGACCCGCGGACTACCATGCGATATGACCGGGCCAGGGCATCCCTGGACCGGCACGCCACCTACGTCGTCGCGGCCTACGTCGCGGGCGCCGCCCGGTAGGGTGAACACGGCCGCTGCTCCGAGCTGGCATTTCTGTGCGGCGGGCAATCCTGACCGACGGGATGGCTAGCCCCGCAGTTTCTTAATCGCGTCCGGCACTCCCGCGCTCTTCGCGCGGAGTCAGGATCAGTGCAGGGCAGCTAGCGTCACGCGCTTGCGCTGCGTGCTTCGCCGGGCCGACAGGCCCAGCCACAGCAGCGCCGCCAGGGCCAGGATGGCGCCAGGCCAGAATCCGTACGCGAGCAGGACGAGCGAGCCGACCGCTGCTGCGACCTGGCCTAGATCGTCGACCAGCAGCCGCTGACTGTTCGCGCCCGAGCCTGCCCGGCGGTGGATGCGCAGCCGTACCACGAGCAGGAGCAACGCGAAGCTGACGGCGAGGAAGACGGCCGGGATCGTGTTGCCTGGCGGATTGCCCTGGGCCCAGTGCCAGCTGCCGCCGAGTTCCGCGCCCACGATTGAGCGGCGCCAGACTCTGATCCTGAGCGGGGTGCGGGCGCTCTCGTCCGCACTGGCCATGCGCACTATCGTGGCCGCGTCCCCGTCGAAGCGCGCCCAGGTGTTAATGGCGCCGTCATAGGTGGCGTACGAGACATCGGCGAAAAGGGCACCGTTCGCCGGAGCGCGCACCCCGTTGATGACGGCCGTGAAATCACCAGCGCAGGCGGCCAGATTCGTCTCGCCAACGCACGCAGGGGCGTGCCGGAAGGCGCGAGGCGCAGGCCCGTCCCTACCGGTGAGGAAGACGCCGAACAGGACCGCGACCGTCAGCAAGACTGGAAGAGCCTCGGCGGCGCGGGCGCCCAGCACGCGAGCCCAGCTCGCCGGGTGCATCCGCGTCCGCAGCGGTGTCCTGGCCGTTCGCGCGGGTGGTGCCGCGGCCAGGACCGGCGTTCGCAGGTCGTGCGCACCGTCCGCCATGCCTTGCGCGCGAGCAAGGCTGGCCGGGGACTCACTTGCCCGGCGCTTCACTGTGATGCCAAGCCAAGCAGAGAGGCCGAGGACCACGACGAGCGCTGCGCCGGTTGCGGCGAGGTCAGGGCCGAGCCTGGACGGCTGGCCGCCGAGCGCGATACCGCCGATCACCACGACGATGCCGCCCAGCAGAAGCGCCGACAGCGCGGCCGCGAGCACTGGGCGCGTCAGCCGCTGCGTGCCGGCCGCCCTCCGGTTCCGGCGAATTGCCAGGGCTCCGAGGACGAAGAACACACCCACGCCGCCGGCCTTCTCGCTGTTGCCGAGATCGCGGGCGAGCGCTGTCACGGGTACAGACGTGGTGACTTCGGAGCGCCCGTCGGTCACGACGGATACAGGGACGCCGCGCCACATGGTCACAACGGCCGGGTCACCGTCCACTGCGTAGCCGAGCATCGGGCTGCCTGCGCTGAACGTGAGGTGCAGCGTCATCGATGCGGTCCGCACGTCGAGCGCATAATCCGCGCTCACCCGGCCACCCCCGGGAAACTCGGTAACCGCGGCGACAGAGCCGTCGACGGCCAGCCGGCAGTCGGCATTGGACGGGGCGCCTGCCTGGCACGCGCGGGCGTGGTGGTAAGCGGATACCTCAGTGGCTTGCTGTATCGCGAGGATGCCGAGCACTCCGGCAGCAAACAGGAAGGCCACCCCGAGCACCAAGCAGAACCAGCCACTGAACCGCACAGCCGACGCCCCCTACATGAGACGACCCGCCTGGAGAGTACGGTCTCCGTGGGCCATCATGGAAGACTTGTCCGGCGATTCGGACCCGGTGGCCAGCTTGCAGCGGGCACGGGCGCGCCACATGAGCCAGATTCGGCGCTCGGGCGCGTGCGGCGGCAGTGGTCAGGTGGCCTGGTCGGTGACCTAGCGTGGCCACGCAGGCCGTCTTACGGTGAGGTTCTCATCATCTGCTGGGCCTGGCCGCCCCCCAGCCTCCGGGCCTCAGCCTCACCCCGGAGGTGCCCCATGGCCACCACGTCCCCGTCCGCTGCCCTCGTTCCTGTCACGCCGGTGTTCAGCACCGCGGAGCGGCTGGCCTTAGCGGGCTTCCTGGCCGGTTACAGCGGCCTGACCCGCGAAGCGTACGAGCTGGACCTGCGCCAGTACGCCAGCTGGTGCCACACCCGCCACCTGCACTTATTCGCTGCTCGCCGCGCCGACATCGAGTGCTTCGTCCGCGACCTGGAAGCCTGCGGCCGCGCCCGCGCCACCATCACCCGCCGCCTGGCCACCATCGCCGGGTTCTACCGGTACGCCGTCGAGGAAGAGCTCCTCGACCACTCACCAGCTGCCCACGTCCGCCGGCCAAGACTCGACTATGAGTCGCACGCCACTGCCCTGGCTAGCTACAAGCCGTACATGCCGGCCCCACATCCGCGAACCGCCGATCGGTGTAACTGACGGGCAGTGACGGGTTCGCCTTCGGGCTGTACAGATCCGGGTGATCCGCATGGTGCAGGTGCAGGTGCCCGGCGTCCTGTTTCTGCGCCGCTGTCTGCGTATCTTCGCTCAGCGGGCAGGCGTGCCGTGAGGGCGGATGTCATGATCGTCAGGAGTATCCCTGTCCTGGGGTTGTTAGCCCCGCTTCGGCGGGCGGGAGTCGCGATGGCTGGTGAGCCGGACCTGGTCGGCCTGCTGTACCGCGCGGACTGGACGCGGCTGAGCTTGTCGGCGGAGGTGAACGACGGGTCGACGCTGCTGCTCGCGCCTGGCCGGCGCTACCGGCTGCAAGCCGCGGAGTACGTCACGGGATGCGATGGTAACCGTCCCTGGGAGCTGTCCCGGGACGACGAGGATGACCCCGACGTGGAGGGGACGGTGCACTGGGTCAGCGGGCCCGAGCCGCCGCTGCGCACGTTGCTATGCCCGGCCTGGCTGCTGACGGGTTCCCGGCTGGAAGCGCAGGACCGCGTCAGCGCGTGCGGGCGCGAGGCCCTGCGCGTTGCGGTGACGAAGCGGCCGGGCGCCGCGGGCCGGCTGGCACTGGCTCATTTCCCGACCGGGCGTGCTGAGGTCTTGGTCGACGCCGAGCTGGGCATCCTGCTGCGGATCGCGTGGCTGGCCGACGGCGAGATGCCGGACGTGACCGAGCTGGTCAGCCTGGAACTCGACCCGGTCATCGACCCGGCCCGGTTCGCCGCGCCGCCGGGCAGCCTGATCGGGGAAAGCCCCGGCGAGGGCCTCGGCGGAGGCGGTCCTGCCTGGCGGGCCGTGAAGACCGCGGCAGGGCTTGCGGCCGGCGGTCTCGGCGCGTGGATCAGGTACTCCCCGTCCAGCCACGGCCAGCGCGCGGAGGCGGATGCCGAGGACGCCGAAGCGGCGATGCCGCACGACGGCCCGGCGCCGGAGCTGTCCCCGGATGGCCTGCCTGCCGGGCCGCAGCTCAGCGACGAGGTGCTGCACCTGCTGCAGGGCGGCGGTCCCGGCGAGCTCGCTGCCACGCTGCACCAGTGGCATGACTTCGGCGCCATGCTGTCGCAGGTGCCGGCGGGGGCACGCCGGGCAGGCCTCGGCGGCGTTGGCCTGCTGGCCGACGCGGTAGCCGGGCAGTCGCCCGCCTCCCACCTGGTCTCCGCCCTGCGCCTCAGCGGCCCTGGCAAGTACCAGATCAGCCATGCCTACGACCCGCGGCGCGGACCGAAGGCCATCGCCTGCGACGGGCAGCACCGCTGGCAGGTGTACCGCGACAAGGTGACAGTCGGCCCGGCCGCCCCGCTGCCGGGCGACATAGCCGACCTCGCTGACGCTTCCTGGCTGCTGGCGTGCCGGCTGTCGGGCGGCGCACCGGTCATCGCCGGCGGCCGCCCGGCCTACCGGATCAATGTCGCGCGCGGCGACGCGGAATGGTCTCCTTCCCTCATGTTCCCTGCTGCCGTGGCAGTCATCGACGCTGAGCTGGGGACCCTGCTGAGCCTGACTTCCTACATAGGCGGCAGGCCCGTGCGACGGCACGAGCTTCGTGACATCGCGACCGGGACCGGTGATTTCCAGGTCGATATCCCGCCCGGCCTGCCAACCGCCGAGGAAACCCGCCCGTTCGCAGACATCCGGGACGGCGGCCCGCCGCAGCACGTCAACATCCCGCTGACAGTCGCCAGCGTCGTCGCACGGCAGGCCGCCACCGAAGCGACGAAAGCCGCCAGGAACTTCCTGCGCCGCATCAACGCGCGCCAATGAATCAGCCAGGCAGAGTCTCTTATCGCCGATTCAGGCCGGCAAAGCCCTGAGCATGGCGAGAGGGCGCGTGGCCAGGGTGTCGGGGTGATCATTGCCGAGCACTCGCTGCCGGTCGGTGAGTACCTGCCGGTATAGCTGCTCGGCCTCGTCGTACCCGCCGATCTCGCGAGGCGGTAGGCCCGGCTACCGCTGACTGTCCGTGACGGCTGCGCGGGTTCCAGCCCGATGGTCGCCAGCTGGCAGGTCCGGGTGGGCGCCTGAGCCGACCAGGTGACATCCGGCCTCGCTCAGGATGACCTGATCTGGGGCCGGTCGCGTTGGTCCTGGTCATGACCCGGCGGAATCCGGTCCCGGGATCCGGTCCTGGAATGCCGCCGTTGCATGGCGCGGCCAGGACCTGCTGCCGGGGCGTCGGCAGGTCATGGTGAGCCGCCTATAGCAGGGCCGGCACCGGTCGGCCGTCAGCCGGTGAAAGGCGTCGCTGGTGGCGATCAGGTCGGACATATCTGGCTCCTGTTCGACGGCGCGGGTCTGCGCGAAGCGAGTGGTGCAGCGCGAGGCTGGCCTGACCGGCTGTCGTCCTGGCGCTGGCTCAGAGGGGTATCACGAGTCCGTCACCGGGCAGTTCGGCGCGGTACTCGGTGCGGCCGAAAAGCCGGCGGCGGACGACGGCGCTCAGCGCGATCCGGGCCGTCAGGCTGGTACCGGCCATGACCTCGGCGATCAGCGACATGCGGTTGACGCCGGCCAGGGCATGCTGGCGGCTGGCCCGGTAGACCCACTCGGGATCCGGGCAGCCCTCGCCTGCCGCGGTGACGAAGAGCGTTTCGGAGCTGCGCTGAGTTTCGTGATCGGCGCTCGCGCTGACCAGGCTCAGCCGGGCGCTGACGGAGACGCGGGTGGTGTGCTGGACCGGCGTGCTGCTGCGCTCGGGACTGAGCGACCGGGCGACCGGAGGATGCTCCGGCGCGCCGCCTTCCAGCAGGACGGCGACTCGGGCCGACTCGAACGGGTCGTCGCCGTCATAGAAATTCGCCGCGATGCTCAGCAGGAAGAACCTGGTGGTGGCGGCCTGCGCGGCCAGGAACGCGGCCAGCTCGGCGTCATCGCTGATGTCCGCGGCGGTGATCTGGCGGAGCCAGGGACGGCCGAGGGCGAGCCGGCCGCGTACGGTGCCGCGGTCCCCGCGCGCGCCGAGCACCGGCGGTACCACCAGGTCGACGCCGGTAAATTCGTCCTCGCCCAGCTCGATCTCGGTCATGCGATCCCTCACTCTCCGGCCGGCCGGCGCCACTCGCCGAGATAGCAGAACGCACCCCAGTCGCGGTACCGCGGATACCGGGCGCGGGTCTCCTGCTGCGCGGCCCGGTAGGCATCCAGCTTGCCGGCATTGCCGGCGATCTGCTGGTAAAGGGAAGTGAAGAACACCGCCGCGGGGCCCGGGGCGACCGGCCAGAGGCAGCCGATGACGGTGCGCGCTCCGGCGCGCAGGACGGCCGCGGGAATGCCGACCAGGTTGTCGGCGATGTCCGCCCGGCTGAGCGCGGACTCGCATGCGCTGAGCGTGACCAGGTCGACGCCGCGCAAGTCGAGCCGGGCCAGCTCATAGGCGAACAGGCGGCCGTCGCCGTCTGCGCCTGAGCCGGGCATGAGGTACAGGCATCCCAGGGACGGGGCCGCGGCGTTCAGGGTGCCGTGCGCCGCCAGGTGCAGGTAGCGGCAGCCGGGCAGGGCGGCGCGCAGCGCGGCCCTGGTGGCGTCGCGTCCGGTCAGCAACTGCCCGCCGAGCAGCGCGGCGATGTCGGCGGCCTGCCGGGCGACGGCTTCCTCGGCCGGGTACCCGAAGCCGGCTCCGCCGTCGGGGACTCCGACGCAGAGCATGGCGCCCGGCGCTACCGGAGCGGGCGGGGCGCCCAGAGTGCGTACCTCCGGAACGGTGGTCACGATCCAGTCGTCGGCCAGCGGCGGCGTCCCGAGCAGATGGTAGGGCAGTACGTGCAGCGGCCCGTGCGGCCAGATCACCAGATGGTCATGGCCCGCCGCGCGCCATGAGCTGAGCGCGTCCGCGACTGAGCCCAGGTAGATGCCGGTCTCCTCGGCCAGGGTCCGTTCGCATTCGCGGGTCAGCGGCCGGAACTGCGGATCTTCGGTGAGCTCTCGCCGCAGCTGAGCCACGTTGAGCGCGATGTGGTGCAGCCGGAGGGTCTGCAGGCCATCCTGCAGGTCCACGAACCCGACCTGGTTGGGCGTGGTGATGCCCATCCGCTCGATGACCTGCGCGGTGACGGTCAGGATGTCGGTGAAGGCAGTGATCCGGCCGCTGCCGGCGATGTCGCTGCTGGCGATACCGCCGAGGTAGCACGAGACGAGAACGGACCGGCGCCCCAGATGCTCCTGCACGTGGTCCAGCCGGGTCAGCGCGGATCCGGCCACCCGGAAGGCGGCCCGCTGATGCTGGGCGGCAGCCAGTTTCCGGTCGAAGGCCCGCTGCCGGTTCACCGCGATCTGGGCGGCCGTGCGGCCGGGCAGCATCTCCTCCGCTCGCGCGCAGGCGCAGGTGTGCTCCTCGCTGTCGAAGGACCCGAGCTCGGCCCAGGCCAGGTCGGAGCCCGCAGGAGCCGCCACGGGATCCGGATCCGGGAGGCGCTCAGCCCGCTCGGCACCGAACCACAGGCCCTTAGCCAGCTGATAGGCAGCGAACAGGAGCTGGCCGTTCACCTCCCGGGCGTCGGCCAGGTAGCCGAGCGCGCCGCGCAGGACATCCAGCAGCTCACCGATGGCTTCCTCACCGGCAGCGACCGCCAGGTAGGGCAGCAGGCCGGCCACGGCTTCGACCGCTGCCTCGGCCGCGGGCAAGTCGGCTGCGGCATGGCGGATGACTCCGGTCAGCGACACGATGGCCAGATCCGGCAGATCGAGATCGGCGTATCCGGCGGCGGCCGCGGCAGCCGCGCGCACGGCCTCAGCATGCTGGCCGCCCGCACCACAAACCTCCCCCTGACGCTGCAGCCAGGCGGCGCGCAGGAAGTCCAGCGCGGCCCCGGCAGGGCCGGCGGTCAGGTCCGGAGCGAGCTCGGCGGCCTCCTGGAGCAGGGCCAGGACCGCGGCGGCCCCGGCTTCGGGGCCAGCGTGCGCGGCCAGGTGCGCCGCCGCGGCGCCGCGCCGGGCAGCCGGGGCGAGATCCGCGAGCGCCGCGGCAGCAGCCTCGATGCCGGCCAGCGGACCACGGCACGCGACCGCAGTGTCGCCGACGTGCAGCGTCATCGTCCAGGCCAGGCGGCGGTCGGCCTCCGTTCCGTGCTGCTGCGCCAGGGCCGCCGCGGCCGCCGCCAGCGGCCGCGCCGCACCCAGATCACCAGCGCGCCAGTTCACCTGCGCGGCCCGCGCCAGCACGGCCAGCGCGCCCGCGTTGCCGAGCGCGGCCGCCAGGCGCCCCTCGTCAAGGCCGCCCGGCAGCGCCATCGATCCCTGCCCGGCCGCCGCCCGGGCATCGGCCAGCAGCACCTGCGCCGCCTCGTCGGGATCAGCGGCCAGCAACTCGGCCGCCTCGGCCAGCGAGCGGGCCGGCGGCTCACCGCCGGGCCCCGCCAGGATGGCGCCGAACAGTTCCGCGTAGGCCTCCGCGAGCAGCGCCAGGCCGCGCCCGGAGCCTGGCAGGACCCGCGCTGCGGCACCGGCCCTGGTAACCGCCCGGCGCAGCGCCTCAGCCGGGTCCGGCATGAGGACAGCCGGGTCACGATGATCGGCCAGCTCGTGACCAAGCACGCGACCCATCCGGACCTGCCATACGGCCAGATCGTCGGCGTAGTGCTGGGTGGTCTTGCCCTGGGTGTAGGCAATCAGGGTGGCCAGCGCCGCGCGGAGCAGCGCCGTTCCGATGCGCTCGGCATCACCGCTGCGGAACGCCGCCGCGACCAGGTCCAGCGCCACCTGGTCCAGGTGCCGCTGCCAGCGCCCGTCGGGTACCTCGGCGATCACTAGCGGAGCCACCGCCAGCAAGCCCAGCCCGGTTTCCCGGCCCAGGTCCGGACCGACCGCGGCGCTGGCCACCGCGCCGGTCACGGCGGCGTGCAGCAGATCAGACAGAACCGCGGCATCGACGTGCCGGTCCTGCCGGAGGGCCTGGCTGATGAGATCCTGAACGGCGGCCACGGCATCCGGCTTCACCACGGCGCCCAGTCGCCCGGCCGCCTGGCGGCCCGCGGCCAGCTCGGTTATCCGGTCGCCGACATCCGCTGCCAGACCGCGCAGCCCGGTCAGCAGCGGGGCAGCCCCGGCGGCCGTTCCGGCGTTTCCGGTCATCATGGCGGGCCAGCCGGGCAGGACCCGTCCCGCTGGCCACAACCAGCCGCCAACAGCCAACGGCGCGCCCATGCCCAGATGGTAATGCGGGGCGGCCGGCAGTCCCTGCACTCCCGCGAAAGCGGAACGTGCCTGACCCGACGTGCAGCCCGGGTGCCCCGCGGCGGCGGGCCGTGCCCCGTCACCGGACCTCGAAGGCCGTCGCGTTGTTGAAGACGTCGTACGGCTCGGTGCCGGCCAGCACGCCCTTCTGGTAAAGGATGTTGACGAGCTGGAGGGTGGCCGACAGGACGGAATAGCCGGCCTGCCCGATGGTGGCCCAGCCGGTGCCCGGCCCCGGCTGGTACGAGGCGCTGACGTCGGCAGCGGCCACGTTAACGACCACGTCACCGAATCCGCCGCCCATCGTCGTGGTGGCGTGGCCCACCGGCGAGCCGAGCGCGACGCAGGTGGTGGGGCCGCCGGCGCCCTCCCGGACCTTGGCGGACATCGTGTTGTTGAAGACGTTGAACGGCTCGTCCCCGGCCAGCCGGCTCTTGGTTGTCAGCAGCATGACCAGTTGCAGCAGGACCTCCAGCGGGATGTAGGCGGCGTTGCCGACGGTCACCCAGCCGGTGCGCGAGGGCACCCTGGTGGGAGAGAACCCGCTGTTCACCTCGGCCTGGGTGATGTTGGTGAACACCCCGCTGAAGTTGTCGCCGATCCCGCTGTTGCCGCAGCCCGAGCCGGGGCTCACCCCCAGGCACAGGCAGGTGAGGTTGCCCGCGCCGGACATGCTGCGGACCTCGAACGGCGCTGACTTCAGGAACACGTCGAACGGGTCGGTGCCGGTCAGGATGCCCTTGGTGGTGAGCAGGCCGACGAGCTGGGCCAGCACGGCGACCGGGCCCGGGGCGCCGGGCTTCACCGACACCCAGCCCGACCGGCTGGGCGTGCGGGTGGGGAGGAACTCGGTGTTCAGCGCGGTCTGCGTCACGTTGAGGAAGACGCCGGTGAAATTGTCGCCGATCCCGCCGTTGCCGCAGCCCGAGCCGGGGCTCACGCCCAGGCACAGGCAGGTGTAGTCGGACTGGACCACCGGCACCGCCGCCGACCAGGGGCCCGGCACGTCTGCCGTCGCCGCCACCTCGACCTGGTAGTCCACGCCGGGCACGAGCTGCGGCCCGGTGCAGGCGACGGAGGTGCCGGCGCCGCCCTGGGTCAGCACCAGGCGGCTGTCCAGGTCGATGACCTGAACCGAGTACGTCACCGCGGCCGCCACGGGCTGCCAGGACACGCTGACGTTCGTCCCGTCATAACTGGCCGTGATTCCCGCGGGCGGGGTCAGGCGCGTGAGCGGGACGCCGGCCGAGGGCAGCGAGGCGGCGGTGTTGACCACCGTCGCCACGCTCACGCTGTAGCGGACGCCCTGGGTCAGCTGGTTCTCCGGCAGGACGGCGGTGGTCGGCGGGACGGCGGACGGTGCCACGGGCGTCACGCCGGTCGACACGACCTCCGCCCCGCTCGGGCTGATCACGGTGAGCTTGTAGGCGGTCGCACCCCGGATCGGCGCCCACGAGGCGGTGACCCGCGCGCCAGGGTAGGACAGCGTCAGGCTCGATGGCGGGTCGACGACCGCGATCTGCCGGGGAGCGCTCCAGGTGCCCGATGATCCCGGCAGCGCGGTATGCACCTGGGCGGTGTAGGTGATCTCGTGCGGCAGGCCGCCGAGGCTGATGCTCGCCGTCGTCGGCGCGGAGCCGCCCGGCGGCGCTGTGAAGGGCACGGTCAGGCCGGCGCCAGGCGTGCTGGCTGGCGCCACGCTGACCTCGTATCCCGCGCCCGGGACCGCGCTGCGAGTCCAGGCCAGCTGGAGCGCGCTCGCCGCGTAGACCACCGAGGTGAGCTCGACCAGGTCCAGGATCACCACCGTGGTCGAGGCTGACCACGGGCCGGTGTTCTGCGGGAGGACGGCGCGCACCCGCGCCGTGTAGGTCTCCCCGGCGATGGGGAGCCGGTGGTCGGCGCGCAACGGCTGCACGCTGGTCGCGGTGATGCCCGTCTGCTCGCCCACGTCGCTGGCAGGGCTGCCCGAGGGCGGGATCGCGGCCAGGATCACGTCGTAGCTGAGGGGAGCGGGGAACGGGGCCGCCGGCGACGGCGTCACCCAGGTCAGGCTCAGCGTGCTGGCCACGGCGGTCAGCACGGCGTCGGCCAGGGCCGGCAGGTCGACGACGGTCAGCGGCGGCGAGGTGACCCGCGGGCCGGAATTGCCCCCGATGTCGGCGCGGACCTGGACCTCGTAACGGGACCCGCTCGCGGGCGGCTGGCCGTCGGTCCGGGTCACCGGCGTGCTGGTGCCGGCCAGCGCGCCGAGCGTGGCCGCCGGCGCGGCGGGCGCGGACAGGTCGAGCAGCCAGAGGTCGTAGGTCGCGGCGGGTGCCCCGGCCAGCGTGACGGCGCCCCAGGCGGCGGTCAGGATCCCGGCGTCGTTGGTGAGCGTCGGCGCGGCGACCGCGGGCACGTCCAGGAACAGGAAATCCTGCTGGCTCCACGGGCTGAGGGCGCCCTGGCCGTGCGCGCGGACCAGCACCGTGTAGGTGGTCCCGGACGCGAACGACTGGCCGGCGGCAGCCGTCAGGGCGGCGCTGGCAGCGGTGCCGGTGCCGGTGCCGGTGCCGGACGCCAGCACCGTGGTTCCGGCGCGGACCTGGATCTCGTAGCTGAGCACGGGCTGGGTCAGCGGGGTCCAGCCGACGTTGATGGCGGCGTCGGAGTGCGTCACCCCGGTGATCGCCGGCGCGGGCAGTGTCACGATCACCAGCGATGCCGAGGTGCCGAACGCGCCGGGGATCTGGCCGCCGCGGTTGGCCTGGACCGCCGCGGTGTACCCGCCGGGCTGCGGATCCGGCAGCGGCAGGCTGGCCGTCAGGGTGGTGCCGGGCAGCGTGAGGTCCGGGCCGAGCTGGCCGCCGTCCGGCCCGAAGAACCGCACCACGTACCCGTCGGCGGCCGCGTCGGCCCAGCTGGCCGTCAGGTCCGGGTCCGGGTAGCTCAGGGCGGGGACCACGCCGGCCGGCTTGACGATCGGCAGGGTGCTCCAGCCGCTGGCCTGGGTGCCGCGGGTGCCCTCCACCTGGCCCTGGTAGGTCCCGGCGGCCAGCGACGCCGGGTCGGCGGTGACACTCGTGCTCAGGACATACCCGACGGCGGACGACCCGAGGACGGACCCGTCCGGCCGCAGGACCTGGAACAGGTAGCCGGAGGCGCCCTGCGCCCCGTCCCACTGGCCGGTGAACGAGGTGCCGGCGAAGGTGAGGCTCCGCAGGGCGGGCGTCGCTACCTGGGCACCGTTACCGCCGCCACCGCCGCCTCCCCCACCACCGCCACCTCCGCCTCCGCCACCGCCACCGCCACCGCCACCGCCACCGGAGCCGGCCAGCGCGCCGATGATCGCGCCGGCCGCCGCTGCCGCCGCGCCGGCCGCTGCCGCGCCCCCGGCCGCCGCGATCGCCGTCGCGGCGGCGTCGGCCGCCGCGGCGACCGCGGCGTCCACCAGGGAGTCGCAGGCCAGTTCCAGGGCGACCGATACGGCCTTGGGGCCGACGATCATGGCCAGCAGCAGCGCGATCTTGTCCGGCTGGCTCAGCAGGTCCCGGGCGAACTGTGCCGAGGCCCCGGCGATCCCGCTGGCCAGGGCGTCCGGCAGGCTCTGCCAGGTGGTCGTGCTCGGGATCGAGACGCTGAACGGGGGCAGCGTGGTGCTGAGGAACGGGGCGCTCCCGCCGGTGATGGTGAGGGCGTACGTGCCGGTGAGCGCGAAGATCAGGTTGGTTCCCGAGGCGCTGACCGACGGGCTGATCGAGAAGCTGCTGTGATAGGCGTTGCTCACCACGAAGTCCGCGAGCTGGCCGCACGGCGAGCCGTCGCTGGTGTTGGCCAGGTCCTTGATGGCCTGGACGAAGTCCACGATGTCGCGGACCCAGGTGAAGTCAGGCCAGCCCGTGATCTGGAAGTCCCCGTCCCCAGCGGGGTGCGTGGTATAGGTGAAGCCGCAGCTCAGCGTGCCGAACGGGGCGAGCGGCTGGGCCGCGGTCAGCTGGCCGCCGAAGATCGTGCCGCCGTCACCGCCGCGCGCCGCGGTCACCTGGACCGCCAGGAAGGCCGCGCCCAGGAAGTTGATCCCCGTGCTGAGCGCGAAGGCCGGCGAGCCCCCGGTCTGGAAGGCCAGCAGCGGGCCGCCGGTGTAGGGCTGCCCGGCGGCCGGCGGCGTGCTGCCGGCCAGCGCGACGAACACCAGGTCGAGCGGGTTATCGAGCTGGATGCCGGCCCGGACGCCGATGTACTCCCGCGTCGCCGGGTCGCGCAGGACGGTCAGGACGCCGTGCAGGGTCAGCTCGACGATGAGGGTGACCTGGATCTGGGCGTCGACGTTGAAGCCGTCGGTGAAGGCGTACCCGTCCAGGGTGGCCAGCGTGCCGCCGGGATCGTCGGCCTGCGAGTAGTAGTAGATGCGGGTGCCCGCCAGGAAAGCGATGTCGATGAAGCCGGCCGGCCAGTTGGCGCCCGAGCCGGTGACGCACTGGGCGAGGAACCCGCCGATGGAGAAGTCCTGGGTGAGCGCGATGTACACCAGCACGGGCGTGCCGCCGCGCAGCGCCAGCCGCCCGGCGCACGAGAGCCGCTGGTCGGCGGTGCCCGGCTGCGGGGCCGGGCCGAGCAGGACGCTGCCCTGGAGGATGAACTGCGAGGTCTGCGGCCGGGCCGGGACGTTCTGCGCGGCGGGCACCGCCCAGGTATAGGTGACGGCCAGGCCCAGCCCGGACAGCACGATGCCGGGCAGGCCGAACGGGTTGGCGATCTGCTGGGAGGTCTGCTGCACGGTCGAGGTGAGCCCCGTGTCGTCCACGGTCAGGGCGACGTCGAATTGCAGGCCGGCCCCGAAGATCCCGGTCAGCGCGATCCGCCCGGCCAGCGCGAACCGGGATGCCTGGTTCGGGGCGTAGCTGAGGTGGATGCCGGGGTAGGCGTCGGTGTGGGTCAGCAGGATGGTGGCGAGGATGGTGATATCCGGCAGGTCCGCGCCGAAGACGGTATTGACCGGGCTGGCCTGGTCGATGAGCGCGAACAGCCAGACGCTCGGCGGGGTGTCGTCGCTGCCGATCTGGAGCAGCCGGGAGAACAGCGTCACCGTGGTGAAGTCGAGCCGCGCGGTGAAGTAGGCCCCGGTCGCCAGGGCCTGCGCCTGGGTGTCCAGCCCGGCCAGCGGGGCCGGGGCTGACGGGGCGATGCTGGCCAGCAGCGCGCCGGTGGCCTGCGACAGCTGGCCGAGCGTCTGGCCCACCAGGTCGCACACCACCAGCCGCGCCTGCGCGACGTGCAGGTAGCCGTCGACCACCGCCAGCGCGGGCAGCAGCGCGCCGAACTGGAAGCTCGGGCCCAGCGAGAGCGCCACCGCGTAGGTCCACGGGGCGCTCGCGGCCGGCGGCGGGGTCACGGCGGCCGACGCCAGGTACACCATGGCCTGCGCGGACAGGCCCGTGCCGTAGGCCAGCGCGCCGTAGAGCAGGAACCGGGACGTGGTCAGGTTCAGGTACAGCGCGGCGCCGGTGAAGGCCAGCGCGCTCAGCCCGGACGGCGCGACCGCCGCCCACTGCTGGGCGGCCGAGCCGGCCGCGACCGTATCGGTGATCCCGCTGATCTGGATGCTGGCCGCGTCGGCGGGCTCGACCGTGCCGGTTAGCACGGTCTGCGCGGCCGCCCCCAGGATCTGGAGCGAGAGCACGACGTGCAGGCCGGCGAGGTCGAACGTCCCGGTCACGCTGGCGCTCAGCGGGACGCCGGTGGCCGGGACGTCGATGGTGCCGCCGATCGAGCGCACGGCGAGCGTCGCGGGGCCGAGCGAGAACTGCCAGTCGAAGGCCGCGCTGCCCTCGAAATGGAAGAGCCCGGTGTCGGGAATCGCGCGGACCAGCGCGCTCTCGATGGTGATCGCGGCCGGGAGCCCGTACCTCGCGGCGTCGGCGGGCAGCGCCAGCCCCGCAGCGGCGGTCAGCGTGCTGGCCGCGTCGACCAGGTCGATGGTCAGGCCGTCGACCAGACTGCCGGTGAACTCCCAGGGCGCCGTGGTGGCCGGCTTGGCCGCGCCGACCGCGATGTCGATGCCGCCGATGGTCACCACCCCGGCGACGGTCCCCGTGACGGTCGCCGCGGTGACCGGGTAGCCCAGGACGAGGGTGGCGCTGACCTGCGTGAGCGACAGGTAGCCGGGGATCACCGTCCACAGGTCGTCGACGTAGATCGTGAAGCCGAACTGCTCCAGCGCGCCGGCGGCGTCGGCGGCGAAGGCCAGGAACACCTGCCCGATCTCGAAGCCGTCCGCCAGCGGCAGGGTCGCGGGCAGCCCGCCGCTGGCGTTGCCCGGCGACAGCCAGGCGTCCAGGGCCGCGAAGCCGGGCACGTGGACGAAGTTCTCGTACCCGGCCTGGAGCAGCCAGCCGTCGGCGACGTCGTTCTTGAGGACCACCACGTCGACGGGGCTGCCGGCCAGCACGAGCGTCCCTTGCAGGAAGCAGGTGACCCCGGCCGGGGTCGTGGCGGGGGTGGTGGTCGGGGCAGGGGCGGGGACGAAGGCCAGCGACGCGCTGACCCCGGCGATGGTGAGCGCCCCGGGGAGGATGACCCAGTCGCTGGTCTGGTCGAAGGCGATCGAGACCTGCTCCAGCGTGACGGCCGAGGGGTCGACGCTGACGGCGAACCGCCGCACGTCCAGGCCGCCCAGCGTCGACAGCCCGGTGGGCAGCGCGGCCGGGTTGGCCCCCAGCAGGCTCAGCGCCTGGCCGATCGTGGGCAGCTGGACCGGCGTGCCCTCGTCCAGCGCGAAGGTCCACACCGTGTCCTCGCCGATCGGCACCGGCAGGCTCAGGTTCAGCGTGGTCGCGGCGGTACTCGCCGTGAGGCTGACGCTGCCGTGGACCACCCCGGAGGTGACCCACCCGGCGCCGCCGTCGCTGACGACCAGGTCCGCCGTCCAGTCCGACAGCGTCAGCACGCCGCCGGCCAGCGGCCAGGGCTGAGTCTGCGCGATGGTGAACGCGACCTCGGCGAGGCTCTGGGTGACCGGGTCGGCGAGCAGCGTGACCTGGCTCAGCGTGAAGCTCGACCCGAGGGCAAGCAGCGGCGCGGGCAGCACCGCGGTGACCTGGCTGTCGCTGAGCCCGGTCAGCCCGGCCAGGTTGGCCAGGGTCGGCACGCTGCCAGTGTCGGTGATCTGCACGTACCAGCCGCCGTCGGCCGGGATGCCCGCCTCGACCGCGTACTGGGCGCCGCCCAGGCTGAGCTGCCCGCTGACCTGCCCGCTGTAGGACAGGACGGGTGCGGGCAGGTAAGCGGGCCCGCGCGTGACGGTCGCCTGTAACGTCAGCCCGGAGATGGCCAGGTTCAGGGCCGGGATCAGGGGCCAGGCGCCGGCGCCGAAGCCGAGCGTCAGCGTGGTCGCGGTCGGCCCGTCCCCGGCCGGGTAGAAGGTCACGCCGTAGCCGGTCACGCTGATCCCGGTCAGGCCGAGCAGGCTGGCCGGCAGGTACCCGGCCAGGACGTCGTCGGTGCCGGCGGCGGCCAGCGCGTCAGTCGCGGTGGCCAGCGCCAGGGCAGGACTGGCGGCCCTCAGAGTCAGCGCCGGGGACAGCGCGGTCGGAACATTGATAACGGAGCTGAGCGGGGTAGCGGCCAGGTTCACCTGACCGGTGATCGTCAGCACGTCCGTGCTGACGTCCGGATCCGCGGTCGGGGTGGTCGCCAGCGCCAGGATGCCGCCGTTCAGGGTGAGCGGCGACTGGCCGATCCGCGCGATGGTCAGCGGGCCGAGCGGCGCCTCGCCCGGCCAGCCGAACTGCGGGCGCCCGTCGGCGGCCACCTGCACCGGGCCGCCGACCCGCACCTGCGCGGTGCCGGGCTCCGCGGGGTCACCGCTGGCCGGGATGAGGTCGCCGCGGATCAGCAGGGCGGCCTGGAACTGCAGGCCCGGCTGGAGCGGGAAGAAGAAGCCGGGGTCGGCGTGGGCGAACGTCGTGGCCGCGTAGACGCTGGCGTGCAGCGGCAGATAGCCGAGCTCGCTCTCGTCGAGCGACTCGAAGACGTCCGCCAGGCCGGTGCCGTCCGCCGGCGCGGACGTCCAGGTGGCCTGGAGACTGAGGTCGCCGGAGACCGTGAAGACCACGGTGGCGGCGGTCGCCGGGTCGCCGGTCAGCGCGGCGGCCGGGCCGGCCAGCGTGAGCGCGTCCGGCCCCGTCGACAGGACCGGCCCGGACGCGGAGGTGATCGCGGGCACGGTGCCCGGCGCGCTGGTCGCGCCCGCCGTCAGCGCCGTGGTCAGCACGGTCAGGACCGCGCCGGGATCGCCGTCGCCGGTGGCGGGCAGCACGGTGTCGTTCAGCGCGTAGAGGTAGGACGGTACCGCGGGATCAGGCTGGGTGCGGGCGGCGATCAGCCGGCCGCTCAGCTCGGCCAGGATCTGCTGGACCGTGGGCACCGTAACGGACTCCGGCGCGCTCGGCAGGCCGGTCACCCGTACCTCGACGGTGTAGGTCATCCCGGCCGCCGCGGTGAACCCGGCCGGCGACAGTGGTACCGGACCGCCGGTGTAGGTCGCGGCGCCGAGATCGGTGGCGTAGACCACGGCGCCGCTGGCGTCGGTGACCTCGACGTGGTAACCATACGCCTGCGGCAGCGGCGGCCACGACGCCGTGACGGCCAGGCCGGCGCGGCTGAGCGTGACCACGGGCTGGAGGTCGCTAGGTCCGGGCATGGCAGCTCTCCCTGTCCCTGGGGGCGGTCATCGGTCGGGCGGCCACGGCGTCCCCGTCAGCTGAGCTCAGTGCCGGAAGCGTCGACGAAGCGCACCTTGGTGCCTGCCGCGAAGTTGTCGCGGCGCATCGCCGCCTTGGTGAAGTTGCTGACGTCGATGAGCTGGCCGGGCGCCCGGGGCGAGTTGCGCGCGGCGGTGTAGGCGTTCAGGCCCGGCGGCACGTTGGCCGTGGCGACCGGCTGGGGCTCCCCGATGGCCGAGAACGTGAGCTGCCCGGTGTCCTCGTCGAACTGGAAGAGCGCGGTCCAGGTCACCCCGCTCAGGAACACCCGGCTCGGGCTGCTGCGCAGCGCCCGCTCGCGGCGGGCGACCGCCAGCGTCCAGTACCGCAGCTCCAGCGCGTACTCGCTGGTCGACAGGCGGTACGGCGGGGTCCACAGGCCCTTCATCCCGCGCCCGGCCGGCTCGTCCAGCTGCATGGAGCTGTCGACCAGGCCCTCCTCAAGCTGGAACTCCCGGATCCGCCACAGCGCCTCGCGGCCCGCGTTGTAGGTCAGCCCGGCGGTGTCGTAGTCCGACAGCAGGTGCACGTAGATGTCGGTAGCGCCGTTAGTGCCGGGCTGGGTGCTGATGACCAGCGTGTCCCCGAAGTCCTCGTCGTCGGGCAGCGTGAGCAGCACGTACTCGCCGAGGGCCTGCGCCGCCACGCCGGTCTCGTCGAGGCCCTGCAGCGGCGGGGGGTCGCTGGTGGCGTCCGGCAGCGGAGCCGTCTCGAGCTGGGTGAGCGCGATGCGGTACGGCTCGGCGGCGGCCAGGTCGGTGGCCGACGGATGGTAGATCACCAGCAGGTTGTCGTTGGTGAGATACGGGGTGATGAGGGCCGGCGTCACCAGGCCGGGCGAGATCTCGCCGGCCAGCGAGGCCACCATTGACTGGCCGGTCCCCAGGTCGCCCGGCGCGCACAGGGAGCCGTTCTCCAGGGGGTAATTGTAGAAATCGGACGTCTGGGTGAGATTGCCGTTCACCAGCAGCGCGTTAAATGGGTAAAAGGGATCGGTGATATTGCGCAGCTTCGCGTCCGAGGGTCCCATGAAATCGATGAAACGGTAGTCGTCGCCGTAGACATAGGGCTGCCGGTCGGCCAGGCGACCGCCGTACACGCTCGGCGGGATCGCCATGGTGCGGAAGCTCAGCTGCATGAACTGCAGATAGCCGATGAACACGGCGGGCCGGGCGGTGTGCACCAGGCTGACTTTCGGGTCCGCGGTCGGGTCGTAGTAGGACCGCACGATGACCGGGTCGGCGAAGCTGTCGTCGAAGCCGATCCAGTGCGCGCCCACCCGGAAATACCGGCGCCCGAGCGGGGCGAGCACCGACGGGTCCCTGGTGACCCCGCTGAGCAGGTACTGCGTTCCGTCGTTGGACACGGTCAGTGCCATCGCGACCTCTCGGCTGGCCGTCGGTGCGGATCGGGATCAGTGCGTGTCGGAATGCGTGAACGGGCCGAGCGGGTAGATCGAGACCGGCACGTTCGGGGTCACCGTGTCGCGCAGCGTGGTTCCCGGGTCGGTCATCTTGGAGAGGTCCCCGGTGCCGTATACCTGGACCGTCAGTTTCTGGCCCTTGGCCGTAGCGGCCTGGATCGCGGAAATGGTCTCGTCGACTGGCCGCACGACGATGTCACCCATGATCTTGGCGGTATAGAGATTAGCTCTGAAGGTGACGTTCTTCACCGTGTTGCCGACCTCGGTCACGTAGATCTGGGCGATGGAATTTGGAACCTTGACCGAGTCGGCGAGCCGCTTGAGCGTCTTGTGCAGCCCCCAGGTGGCGGTCTGCGCCTTGGTCGCCCGGTTCATGACCTGTTGGGTCGGGTGGTTGTGGAAGCGCGACTTGACGCCCGAGCTGATCAGCAGCAGCAGCGGCTGGAGCGTCCCTAACAGGTGCACGTCCAGGCTGGAGGAACTGCCGTGGTGGTTGGCCTTGACCACGGTGGCGTAGCCGGGGTTCACGAACTTGGGCTGGTTGGCCAGCCACTTCGCGGTGGCGGGAAACAGCACCTCCAGGCCCAGGCCCAGCGTGGTCTCCACGTCGGCGTGCGCGGAGGAGAAGAACTTCTTGGTGCCGGTGGCCACGGCATTACCGCCGAAGTTCCCGCCCGGCCCCAGGCCGTTGCCGGCGATGTCGCCGCCCATGAAGTAGCGGAACGAGCCGTATTGCAGCATGAGGACCACGGACCGGTCGTTCTGGTCCACCGTCTTGCCGGTCGAGGCGATGGCGGTCACGCCCGTGCCGTTGTTCACGCTCTGCCCCGACGCGACTACCGAGACGGTGATGGGGATGCCGTCGACGCCGGTGCCGAGGCTGATCCGGGCGGGCGTGGCCCCGGAGTCGACGCCGCCCGGGTTCAGCAGCACCCGCTTGGTCTTGTTCTTGCCCGTCGCCTTGCTCGCCACGTCGACGTCGCTCTGGAACAGCGCGAAGCGCTCGGTCTTCGGGTTGGTCTTGGAGTTGGGCAGGGACTGGTAGACCACCCCCGGCCGCAGTCGCTCCTTGAAGACGACCTTGTCGCCCTTCTTCTTGGGATTGATGCGCTCCTTGAAGACGCTCCGCAGCCCGGCCATGTGGTCGTCGTGGTAGTGGCTCACCGCCACCATCAGGTCCGGACGCCACACCGTGGTCCCGTCCAGCACGCCATAGAGATCCATGTAGTCCACGACGTTGCCGCCGTACTCGTCATCCCCGCCGTCCACGAGCAGCGCCTTGGTGACGGTGCCCGTCAGCGGGATGTCGTTGGCGACGCAGTAGGGCATGTAGTCGATCGGGTCGGCGGGGACCACCCCCTTGGCGGCCGTGATGAGCTTCTTCGTCGCCGCCAGGTCACGATTGATGATCAGAATAGAGTCGCCCTGCCCGATATTGATCTCGTGGATCTCCAGACTCGCGCTCACCGTCATGCACTACCTCGCCAGGGATTCGCGGCACACGGGGCGCCCGGCGGCCCCCCGTACTGTAACTTATGCCAGCGCGGGCGATACGCAAGGACATAATAGCCTCACCACGAGGACAGGTCGTCCGTGAATGGCCTGGATAAATGGCCCATTCGCATGTGCGTTCCAGCGCACGCCATGGCATTTACTGGTATTATCCGATAGGGGACAAAATGGCAGAGCAGCGGACTCTTAATCCGCGGGTTGGGGGTTCAAGTCCCAGGCGCCCCACCCACCCACTTGGGCCTTCACATTTCGTCAGCATCTATGTGGTTATGGCGGGACTGCGAGCTGGGCGAGGGTGGTGCGGCGGCGCTTGCGGGTCCTGGGCGGGAGCCCGGCGGCGGCGCGGCGCTGGTTGTCGGCTTGCCGGGTGTCGGCTTGCCGGGTGTCGTAGGCGGCGAGGATGCGCTGGCCGAGCTTGGCCAGGTAGTAGCCGAAGAGCATCTCGCCCCTGTTGCGCAGAAGCGGTACCAGCAGGAAGACGCGCATGGTCCGCTCGGCCGCGGCGGCATAGGTCTGGTACGCCCGCCACCCCGGAGTAACTAGCTGCCAGAGGCGTTCCCGCTCCGAGCCCTCGGCCAGCACCGCGCGTACCGGGATCCGCCGGCCGCGCACCTCGATGATCGCGGCCGGGTTCGCCAGCAGGTTCGCCGACCATCCAGGGTGGGTCGGGAAGCCCCAGTTGGTGGCCACCACCACGTACCCGTTCCCGTCGAGTGTGTACAGCAGCGGCTGGCAGCGCGACTGCCCGGTGCGCCGCCCGGTGGTGGTGAGCATCAGCGACGGCAGCCCAGCGACGTGATCCGGCCGTGGGTGACCCGGCCGACGAACCGGTCCATCGACGCCGAGGCGAGGCCCATGGTCTTGAGCCAGCGCCGGCTGCTCTGCCTCCGGATGAACGAAGTGAGCGGGTTCCGACTGCCAGGGCGGCGCCCGTGCAGCAGAGCCTGCATGACGACTCGCGGCTTCATCAGTTCCTCCGGAGGGAGGACCAGCTGCATGACCCCGAAGAACGTCGCCTTCAGATCCGGAATGACCTGTGATGCCAGCATGAGCCGCGTCGCGAGCCAATTCCGGAAGCCGACACCGCGCGTGTGCGGGCCTGCGGTCCCGGCGTAGGCGAAGTCGCCGTCGACCGCCATCTGCCAGGGCGTGGCGACCACTGCCGCCGCCCCCGCGTAGTAATCGCGGACCATCTCCACGCTCGCCCGGCCGTGCCGCTCGAGTGCAGTTCCTAGCACGACCGCCTCCTGCACCGCACACGTCATGCCATGACCGTAGAAGGGATTGAAGCTGCAGATGGCATCGCCGAGCGCCACGTACCCCGCCGGTACCCGGTCGAGCCGCTCGAACAACCGGCGATGATCCGAGCGCAGTCGCGCGGTCACCGGATCGGTCACCGGCTGGACCCGGTCCAGCAACTCCGCGATGGCCGGATCGGGCAGAGCCCGCACGGCAGCCGTGAACGATGCGTCGTCGCCCGGCAGATCGTCAACGTGCCACCCGATCAGGCTGACCAGCCACCGGTCATCCTCGATGGGGAAGGCCACGCCCACCGTGGACTCCCGCGGCGGCTCGGGCAAGGTAATTATGGCTTTCCAGTCGGGCAGGTCGTCGCTGCCGCGCCGGAAGAGCCGCGAGGCGTAGCCGAGTCCGATCCTGATATCAATCTGCTCCGGCACCGGCAAGCCGAGATCGGTCAGCCAGCGATCCGATCGGCCGGCGCGGCCGGTGCAGTCGACCACCAGCTCCGCCGCGATGTGCTCGCCGGTGGTGAGCACTACGCCTGTCACCGCGTCCGGGGTACCCGTCAGCGCCGTCACCGCTACGCCCTCACGGATCTCCACCGGAGGCAGCTTGGCCACGCGCTCACGGAGGATCAACTCCAGCATCGGACGGCTCAGGGACGCAAACTCCACCCCGCTTAGTACTCGTGGCCAGACCCGGTGGTACCGGGACTGGTGCACTTCGGAACCGATGTCGATGGCAGTCCCGCCAGCGGAGACGAGATCCTCCTGAAATCCCGGCAGCAGGCGCTCGAACTCGCGCAGGCCGGCCGCCACGAGAACATGCGAGTGCGCACCCTGCGGAACGCCGCGCCGCGAGGCGCTGACGTTCGGCAACTCGTCGCGCTCCAGGACGATGACCGATCCATAGTGGTCACTCAGGACGCGTGCCGCCGCGAGCCCGGCGATACTGGCACCAATGACAACCGTCGTATTACTCATCGCTGTCCTCCAAATACCAATGCTGCACATCAAGAAGAGCGGCGGCCGGCGTCGCCCGCCTGGTTGTCACCCGATACGGCGGCAGTAAGGTCTGCCTGCACCCGAGGGTCAACAGGTGGTAAACGGCATGGACTTGACCGCGCGGACGAAGTTGCCCGCCAGATGGTCCGGCTCGACCACCGAACCCGAGGTGGCCGGCGGCAACCTCCTCGTCGGCCCAGGAGACTAAGCCGTGGCCGTGATTGGCGGCCTCTTTCCGGCGCTCCGGGTCCAGGCCCAGCGTCTCGTAGATGGTCCACATCGGCATGCGCTTGGAGACCAGCGCAACAAAGTCGCCCTCGCCCGCGGCGAGCAGTTCGTCGACGATAACCTTCGCCTGGTTGCGGATTTGGTCCTTGATCCTGGAGACCTGCTTTGGGGTGAAGGCGGAGCTCTCTTCGAACTGGAACCCCTTGCTCGAACAGTAGATCTCCGGGTTCCGGCTGACCTCGCCGATGTGCTCGTGCCTGGTGACCACCCACACTCCGTCGTTCTCCGGGGGCACGAGGGCACCCTCCAGCGGCGGATGCCAACTGACCGGCCGCTCCGCGCGGAGTACTTTGAATATCGCCTCGCGCTCGTCCGCTGTCTGCGCCCAGAAGGCCAGCGGAGAGACGCTCAACGGATCGTAGGCCCGCTGTGGCCAGGCCAAGTTCAACGTCATCGGATCCTCGGTCAGGCGAGCAGGTCGTCGCGGCCGTCGCGCTTGAGCGTGCCGACATACCGCGGATAGAGCTTCTTGCCGAGCGGGGCCAGCTTCAGCAGGCTGGCGACGTTGCCCTCAACCTTGATCGTGCCCATCGCCATGGCGATGGGCAGATTCACCTTGCCCTGCCAGTAGGCGTTACCGGTGTCGGCGGACGTCGACATCACCGCCGTCGGCCCGGTTTCGCCGGTGCCGTCGTCGTCCTCGAACGCCTCGCGGAAGATGCCGCCGATGTACTTGTGGACGTCCGCCGCATCGTTGAATCGCATGTGCGTGCGCCTCCTGCCGTGTCAACGTGGCGGGATTGATTGAGCCATATACGCGGTTGACGCACCTGAATCGTCATTCAAATTTGTTCGGCGCTGCATCCGCACCCACCGGGTCTTGCCGGGCCGACCCCGATCTTGCGGCTGTACTGGCGGGGTCAGGCGCCGGACCAGCCGCGGATCAGAGCGGCCTGGCCGTAGCGGATTCCGTCACGGCCGAGGAGGTTCCACACCGTGGCCCGCTCGATCCAGAAACGCCGACCCGATTTGGCGATGCGCATTCCGCGGTAATCGACCCTGCTGGCTTATTTCCGCGGCCCGGCGCTGTGTCGCCAGCCCCGGGTTCGGCTGCCCCGCTGCCACCTCCCGTCCACCCCTTCCCGGCAGTCCCCGTGACCACAGCAGCACTCCCCGCCGCCCCCCGCTCCCGCCCCGCACACCCCCGGGGAGGTGGCCCAGCCCGCCGCGAACGACATGAACGTGCAGGTGCTGCCGCTCTACCAGCAGCAACCCCGCGCCCATGACGCTGCAACCCCGCCCCGGCCCCACCGACCCCGCCGACACCACCGACCCCCGCCACCCGGCCCGCAATAAGCCAGCAGGGTCGTAATCGCTGACAAAACCCTGCCGCAGGACCGCATCCATGAACTTCTGCCGGTCCTCACGGTCCGGCGCTTCGGCGGACAGCCGGGAGGCGAGCGGGACCAAGATGACCTAACCCTTTCCACGGTGCCGCGTGGCGTTCTCGCGGGTGCGGTCTGCTGCGGTCATAGCTCGTCGGCCGCGGGAATGACATGCTTGCTGCCCAACAGCCCCACAATGGAAGCGGGGCAGGTGAAGAGTCGTCACCGGATCCAGGTGATTCGCATAATTCCCGCTCGGTGCGGGCCCTGGCAGCTAGCTCCGCTCGCCAGGGTCCGAGTAGAGAAGAGGCGGGAACCTCCGCACAACGATGAGCTGGCACCGCGGCGGTCAGGGCGGCGATCGTGACAGCCAGGATGGTCGCGATGGCCAGCGTCATCCCGGCAGGCGGCCGTCCGATGCCGCTGCCTAGGCCGTAGGCCTGCGCGGCGATGTTGATCAGGCCGGTGCCCGCGGATAGCCCGAGCGAGACCCCTGCGGTCACCGCGACCAGCGCGAGCACGCTGGAGCGCGCGATCAGCGACGTCAGGACCTGGGCTGGGGTCAGTCCCATGACACCCAGCACTCGTACATCGCGCAGGTGGTCGCGCAGCCCGACGACGGACGCGGTGATGAGGTTGGCGAGCCCGGTCAGCGCCAGCACGATGATCACGCCCGCGATCAGGAAGCGGATCACGCCGAACTGGTCCGCCGGGTTGGCCACCTGGCTGATATCCAGCCGCCCGCCTGACCGGCGGTCCAGCCGGGCCCGGGCCGCGGCCGGCGTCGCGGCACCCCGGAGCACCAGTGCTGTAGAAGACTGGCGGCGCCGTCGCTCCCTCATCGGTGAGCGTGTCGCGGCCGTACGCCAGAACCTGCCCGTCGTATTGCGGCCCTGCCAGGGATTCGTGGCCCCCTGAAGCAGCGCTGCGGACAGTAGCAGGGCGGTGACGACACCCGCCACGACAAGTACCACGGTGATGGCCTGGCCGCGGCGAGAGTAAAGGTCAGCGCGGATCCAGCGGATCATGGCCTGCACTGCTCAGCCTTTCCGGGTGCCGCGCACGGCCTTAGCCGCGCAGTCGGAGCACGGCCGACAGGGCCGGCAGTGCCGGCTGGGTCGCGGCCGACCGCAGCGGCGGGAGCAGCGGTGCGTCGTCAGCCACCATGCCGTCGAACAGGCTGATGACCCGCTCGGCGGCGGTCGCCACCCGAGCGTCGTGGGTGACCAGCAGGATCGCCTGTCCTGCGGCGTGCGCACGGGTCAGGAGCCGCAGCACGGACTGGGATCCCGAGCTGTCCAGGCTGCCCGTCGGCTCATCGGCCAGCAGCAGGCTCGGCCGGTTGGCCAGTGCCCGGGCCAGGGCCACCCGCTGCTGCTCACCGCCGGACAGCCGGGCCGGCGCCGCGTCGGCCTTGGCGCTCAGGCCCAGGTCGGCCAGGAACTCGACGCGACGCTCCCTGGCCTGCCGACGGGAGGCGCCGCCCATCAGCGCGGCCAGTTCCACGTTGTCGGCCACCGTCATGTTCGAGACCAGGTTGAAGAACTGGAACATGAAGCCGATGTGGCGCCGCCGCAGCATGGCCCACCCGGCCTGGCTCAGGCCATCCACCCGCTGGCCGTCGAGCCAGATCTCGCCGCTCGTCGGCCGCTCAAGACCACCCAGCAGGTGCAGTAAGGTCGACTTGCCCGAGCCCGACGGGCCCATGATCGCGGCGAACTCGCCCCGGCGGAGCGAAAGATCGACTCCGCGGATCGCCGACACGGGTACCCCGTCGGCGCGGAAGGTCTTAGTGACGTTGCAGGCCCGCAGCAGTGGCTCCCCGCCCGCGGCGCTGGCCGGCGGTCGCGCCCGCTTCATACCAGCTCTTCCTGGCATCTCTCCAGCCAGTCAAGATCTGCCTGGAGGTGCAAGATCGCGCCTTCGACCAGCAGCCGGGCGATCCCTGGCTCCGCCGTGGCGGCCAGGCTCGACAGGCCGCGGATCTGGTTCAGGTAGTCCCGGCGCTGCCGGTTGATCAGGCCCAGCCGGTCGGTAGCGCCGGCCAGCGGGCTCAGCGCCAGCTTCATGAAAAAGTCATCGCGGATCCGCGGCCCGTCACTAGGCGCGTCCACCCAGTCGGCCACCGCTTCCCGGCCGGCATCGGTCAGCTCGTACACGCGCTTGTTCGGCCGCGTCTGCTGCACGACGTCCTGGCTGCGGACCAGCCCGTCGCGCTCCAGGCGCTGCAGCGTCATGTAGATCTGGCCGATGTTGGGCGAGGGGTAGGCCTCTCCGAAGATCTGCTCAAGCAGGATCTTCAGCTCATACCCGTGGGCCGACTCCTTGGCCAGCAGCGCCAGCAGCGCCATACGCAAAGGCCTGGCTCCTTCCTGCTGGTACGAGGGCTGGGCCGGCAGCTCCGCCGCACGCTCGATCAGGACCGGCCTGTTCCAGGGTACGCGGCTGCCCGCGAGGGGAACCGGCGCAGCGTCCTGGGGCCGGATCAGGCCTGTCGCTCCGTTGACCGATACATACCTGAGGTGTATAACACGTAAGTAGTCCAGAAAGCTCCGCTAGGGACAAGGACGGTGCAGCTTTCGACAGCTGACGCGAGGCTGGCCGATCAGAGTTCGCGCGTGTGTCGCACATACCTGGGCTGATCGGCTGCGGGGTGGCCGCACTCTGCCGCGGAGAGAGCGGATGGTTATGTGCCTCGGGGAGGTGGCCAGGTGCCAGCTGTAGTGCTTGACCGGGTGAGCAAGACCTATTCCGGCGACGTTCTCGCCGTCAAGGAGCTCAGTCTGGAGGTGTCTCCGGGCGAGCTGCTCGTGCTCCTGGGGCCGTCGGGATGCGGCAAGACCACGATCTTGCGGCTGGTCGCTGGCCTGGAGGAGGCAACGTCGGGTGACCTGTGGCTGGACGGACAGCTCGTCAACGACGTCCCGCCGCAGCATCGCAACATTGCCATGGTCTTCCAGCACGGTGCCCTGTACCCGCATCTGACCGTGCGTGAGAATCTGGCCTTCCCGCTGGAGATAGCCGGCGAGACCGACCGGGCCGCGATCAATCGCCGGGTGGATGAGATGGCCCGCGCGCTGGATATCGGCCCCGAACTCGACCGCAAGCCGAGAACGCTCTCTGGTGGCGAGGGACAGCGGGTGGCGATGGGCCGTGCGCTCATCCGCGGCAAGCCGGGGGTCCTGCTGATGGACGAGCCACTGGCCAGTCTCGACGTCGGCCTGCGCAACGGACTGCGAGCGGAGATCGCAGCGCTGGTCCGCTCGATGGGCCTGACCACGATCTACGTCACCCATGATCAGTCGGAGGCGCTGTCGATGGCCGACCGCATCGTCGTGCTGCGGGACGGCATGGTGGAGGATATAGGCACGCCGGACCGCATCTACAGCGCGCCCGCCACCGCCTTCGTGGGTGGCTTCATGGGGGCGCCGCCCATCAACCTGGTCTGGGCCACGATCTGGCTGGAGAACGGGAAGCGGGTAACCGTTGACTTCGGCACGCAGCAGCTGACGCTGCCGTGGGCCGAGCCGCGTGCCGGGGTACTGACGATGCATGTCGACCGTCCCGTCATCGTCGGCATCCGGTCGGAGGCGCTGTCCCCGGCCAGGGACGGCGCCAGCCGGTACCAGCTGCACGGCCGGGTCACCGGACTGGAGTACTACGGGCATGAATGGCTGGCCCGCCTCGACGCCGGCCTGCGGCCCGCCGACCTGGACGAGGCCCGGAGCCGCCGGCGAGCGGTCCGGTCCGTGGAGCAGGACGTCCAGTATCTCGGCGAGCACCGCAGTGCCAGCTTGCTGGTCCGGTTCGACGCACCCGGGGACTGGGCGCCTGGCCAGGACGTGAGCGTTGATGTCGACGTGTCGCGCCTGCAGATCTTCGACACGTATGGCAGGCGGATCGAGGCGGCGTCGTCCTGGGCTGCCGCCCAGGTACCTGCCAGCTGACCGGCCGGCGGGCCGCGCCCGGCCGGACCGGGTCATTCCTCGTCCTCCTCAGGCACCGGGCGGCCCGCTGCGGCCAGAAGCCGGGCGCAGCGGATGAGGCCCAGGTGGCTATAGGCCTGAGGGTGGTTGCCCAGTGAGCGCTCGGCGATCGGATCGTACTGCTCAGGCAGCAGGCCAGTCGGCCCGGCAGCATCGACGAGCTGGCTGAACAGCTGGACGGCATCGGTGCGCCGTCCAGTGAGCAGGTACGCCTCGATCATCCAGGCGGTGCACAGGTGGAAGCCGCCTTCCTGGCCGGGCAGGCCATCATCACGGCGGTAGCGGTAGACGGTTCCCCCTGAGCGCAGCTCGGACTCGATGGCGGTGACGGTGGCCTGGAAGCGCTCGTCGGCGGGGTCGAGCAGGCCGGACAAGCCCACGTGCAGGCTGGCGGCGTCGAGGTCGGTACCGTCGTAGGCGGTGGTAAACGCCTGGACCTCCTCGTTCCAGCCGTGCCCGAGCACGTCGGCGGCGATGATGCCACGCAGCGCGGCCCAGGCCGGGTCGGCCGGGCGGTCGTAGCTCTCGGCGAGCCGGATGGCGCGGTCGAGGGTGACCCAGCACATGACTTTGGAGTACACGTGGTGGCGGGGCACCAGGCGTTCTTCCCAGATGCCGTGGTCGGGCTCGTACCAGCGGCGCGCGACGGCCTGGCACATGGCAGCGGCCAGGCGCCAGTCGGCGTCGGTGAGGTGGCCGCGCTGGCTGGACAGGTCCGTGATCAGGTCAACGACGGGACCGAACACATCCAGCTGGACCTGCTGGTCGGCGAGGTTGCCGACCCGGACGGGCCGCGATCCGGCGTAGCCGGGCAGGGTGTCGATGACCGCTTCCGAGCCAGAGGAGCTGCCATCGAGCGCGTAGACCGGATGCAGGCGCTCGGGGCCGGGCAGGCCAGCGAGCACGTCGCGTACCCAGTCCAGGTAGGCCCCGGCCTCCGCGCTCGAGCCCAGCGACACCAGTGCCTGCGCCGTCAGCGCAGCATCACGCAGCCAGCAGTGCCGGTAGTCCCAGTTGCGGATCCCGCCGATCTGCTCGGGCAGCGAGGTGGTCGCGGCGGCCAGAATGGCACCGGTTCCGACGTGGCACAGGGCTCGCAAAGTGAGCGCGGACCGCCCGACGGCGTCCGGTTCCACCGCCGGCAAGGACAGGCTGGCCAGCCAGCGCGACCAGTAGGAGGCCGATTGCGAGCGCCGATCGGGCTCGGGCACGGGATGCGGGGCCATGTCGCTACTGCCGCAGCGCAACTCCAGGACCACCGGTCGGCCCGGTCCGGGCTCGACCACGGCCCGGGCTGACTGATGCGGGCCGTCCGCGATGATCTCCCAGGACGCCCCCGGCGAGCGCAGCACCATCGGATCGGACGTTCCGAGGACGATCAGTCCCTCGGCGGCTGGCAGCAGACGTACCGCCACCTGGCCGAACTCCGGTCGCGGGGCGAATTCGACCACCGCGGGGGCCGACCCGCTGACCACCCTGACCAGATCCGTCCGGTGCGGTTCGGTGTGATGATCCAGGTAATCAGTGACCAGCAACCCCGACCAGCGGGTCTGCACGGTCATCGTCCCCGGCAGGTACCGCTGCCCGAGCGGCAGTCCGTCCCGTTGCGGCCTGATGGAGAAGTGCCCCGCGGCCGGGCCGCCCAGCAGGTCGGCGAACACCGCCGCCGAAGCCGGCCCGGGAACGCACTGCCAGCAGATCCTGGCGTCCGGCGTGACCAGGGCCACCGCCCGCCCGTTGCCGAGCATGGACAGCCGCTCGATCGGCGGGGCCATCTCGCCGTACAGCCAGGTCCGCCGTTCCTCGCACAGCAGCGACAAGACAGCGGCCACCTCGGCGCTGTCCCCAAGCCGGTAGGCCGCAAGCGTCTCGCCGCCGCCGACCTTGATGCCCACGTCAGGACCCGACAGCCGGGCGTACGCCTTCTCGTCGCTCACGCTGTCGCCCAGAAACACCACGGCGGTGGCACCGCACTGATGCCGCAGCGCATCCAGGGCGCTGCCTTTGTCGACTTCGATCACCGACAGCTCTAGCACGGCATTGCCCTCTGTGACCTGCACGCCGTCCCAGGTGCCCGGCCCCCGCCGAATCTCGTCCAGCACCGGCCCGGCCACCTCAGCCGCGGCCTGGCGCACGTGGACGGCCACGCTGGCGGGTTTCTCCTCCAGGAGCACCCCCGCCGCGTCGATGACCAGGTCACGCAGTGCGTACCCGAGCCGCCGCCGCAGCGCCTGGGCTGGCTCGGCCAGCGCGCGCACGAAGCCAACATCGAACTCCGTGCCATGACTGCCGACCAGGTGCACCTCGGCGGGCAGCCGGGACAGCACCGCCAGCTCGCGCAGCGCGCGCCCGGAGATCACGGCCGCGGTGGTCTCCGGCAGGATGGCGAGCGACCGCAGCGCGGCCACCGTCTCCGGCAGTGGGTACGCCAGCCACGGATCCGCCACGATCGGTGCCAGGGTTCCGTCATAGTCGCAGGCGATCAGCAGCCGGGGCATCCGGGCCACCTGGACGATGGCCTGGCGCAGTGCGGGGTCCAGCCGGGCCGGCTCCAGCCTGTGCAGCAGGCCAGCTGCCGCTGGCGTCGCCGCATGATCATCAGTCAGTGCCATGCCGCACCACCCCTCAACGCCCGGTCCGCCCACGTGCTTCGGCCATGCACGTCGGGTCGATTGCCGGGATCCAGAAACTGCTCGCGTGAGCCGCTGCCGAGGTGGATGCCCGTCCAGGCTATCGGCGGAGGCTGAATTCAGGTTATACATACTAGATAGGCATTGCATATGAGTATGTTGGCGTCGTTGCCCGGCGAGCCGTCTCCGGTACCCCGGGCCTTCGCCTCAGGGGTGACGCCAGATCTCATCGCCAGCTACGTGCCGTCGTGACACTCGGTTCAGTCAGGGGATCTGAACTTTAGGGCTGGGTCAGCAGTACCACTTAGTATCGACACAATCCACAGGTAACGGCCGGCCGGCCGAGCGGGAGGCCCCGGGCCGAGCCCGCCAGGCCGACCCGGCGGATGACCGCGCAACAATCTGGCTAATAGATGACAGAGGTACATAACATATATGTACGAGCAATCGGCAGTCAGGTACCGGTCCTGCCGAACCCTGACCCGGCCGGGCTAGCAGAGGACTAAGACGATGCGGCGTTCACCAGGCTGCTCACGCCTAGCGGCGGGCACGGCAGCTATCGTCTTGCTGCTCGCCGGCTGCACGGCGGCGAGGTCGGCGG
>Ga0209839_10000151_pt1 | contig 33328 bp, 25 predicted proteins | sample OrgsoiDNA2013050_FD_185800 | JGI IMG/M metagenome (GOLD analysis project Ga0209839, IMG submission 185800) | Permafrost soil microbial communities from the Arctic, to analyse light accelerated degradation of dissolved organic matter (DOM) -... | ecosystem: Environmental > Terrestrial > Soil >... | reverse complement strand
TCTGGTTCCGGCGCAGCCCTAAGCCATGCCCGGAGCGACCGCAAGTCCCGGCGGATGCCCCGGAGCAGGCGGGAAACCGCAGACTCCGGCCGCAGCGCCCCCCGCCAGCATCACCCGTAACGCGACAGCCTCTATGCCGCGGAAAAAACGGAAGTGATCACGAAAGCCGGCCGACTTGGCCCGGCCGTCGGCCACGACGCACGACGCACGGCAACAAGCCGAGCAACCCCCGCAAGCCGAGCAACCCCCGCAAGCAGGCGAGCCAAGGCGATCACGAGTTAGGCGACAGCCTCGCTAACGGCAGTAGGGGGCAACCACGTCGTTCAGGATCGGCCGCGTGGCCGGCATCCGCGCGGTCCCGCGGGCAGTAACCGGACAGCTGGCCCCGATGAGCCCTGGGCAGGAGAAAGTGCGCGGCGGGGTTGGCGTGCGGGTCTAGTTACTCTGTAATCTTGTAATCCCGACAGAGGAGCGTTCATGTCATCAGACTCTGACCTCGACGGGTACTCGCGGATTGTGGCCGGAGTGGCGGCGGAGCTGACACCCAAGGTGGCGAGCCTGCGCGTACCGCGGCCGGGTGCCCGGAATGCCGAGAGCCAGGGCTCGGCCGTCGTGTTCACTCCGGACGGCTTCCTGCTCACCAACGCGCACGTCGTCGGCCGCTCGGAGCACGGCAGCGCACTGTTCTCCGACGGCACGAGCGCGCCGTTTGCGGTAGTGGGGGCCGATCCGCTGTCCGACCTGGCGGTCGTCCGGGCCGACGGCGGGACGCCGCCGCCGGCCGAGCTCGGCGAGGCAGACGACCTGGTGGTCGGCCAGCTTGTGGTCGCAGTCGGGAGCCCGCTCGGCCTCGCTGGCTCGGTCACGGCCGGCGTCGTCAGCGCGCTGGGCCGGTCGCTGCCCACCCACAGCGGCTCGGCGGCCCGGCTGGTCGAGGACGTCATCCAGACCGACGCTGCACTCAACCCGGGAAACTCGGGCGGCGCGCTGGCCGATGCGAGGTCGCGGGTGGTGGGGATCAACACTGCGGTTGCCGGGATCGGCCTGGGGCTGGCCGTGCCGGTCAATGCCACGAGCCGCAGGATCATCGCGGCGCTGATGCGCGATGGCCGGGTCCGGCGGGCGTACCTGGGCCTGATCTGCGTGCCGGCGCCGGTCCCGGCGCCGCTGCGCGAGCGAGTCGGCCGCGCTGAAGGGCTCCGGGTGGCGGAGGTGGTACCTGCAGGTCCCGCCGCGCGCGCCGGCCTGCGCCCCGGTGACCTGCTGCTGAGCGCCGGAGCCAGTCCCGTGACGCGGGCGCAGGACCTGCAGCGGCTGATGTTCAGCGAGGCAATCGGCAGGCCGCTGGCTGTAACGGTCATGCGCAATGGCGCCCTGGTCGACGTCATCGCCGAGCCAGCCGAGCTGGTGGCGGCCTGACGCTGCACTCGACGGTGGCCGTCGGGGATGGCCGCCCGCGTCGGCATGTTCCCACATGCCATCAGCTGACGGCCCGCGCCTGTCCACAGGACGTGCTCGCCGCGCAGGCTATCCACAGCGCCGCGAGGCCGCCTGCCTGGCAGCGCGCAGTCCGGGATCTTTGAGGGCAGCGGCGGCGGCAGGGTGCCGCAGCCAGACGGCCCAGGAGGTCCTGATGATCAACGAGGCACACCTTGACTTGAGCGGCTTCGTCGCGAGCGTGCCCTACTTCAAGGAGACCCGCACCGGAATCCCGTTCCTGTCCATGCGCGTCGCCTGGACGCCGCGCAGGATGGACCGGGTCACGGGCGAGTGGGTGGACACCGACACCTCGTTCCTGTCGGTGGTGTGCTACCGCAAGCTGGCCGAGAACGCCGCGACCTGCTTGCGCAAAGGCGACCCGGTCGTCGTCCGGGGGAGGGTCTCGGTCCGCGAATTCGAGGATAAGAACGGGCTCCAGCGAACCAAGATCGAGGTCGATGCCACCTCGATCGGGCACGACCTGTCCCGCGGGGTGACCCAGTTCCAGCGGCTGCGGCCGCAGACCGGGATGACGGCGATGGAGCACCGGGCGGCCGAGGACGGCGTGCCCGGCAGCGGCACGGCCGGAGTCGGCGACGGTCCCGACGAGGCGGCGTTCGCCAGCCTCGTCGCGGGAGCGGGGGAGCCTGCCGACCGCGTGGACGAGGAGGCTGGGGCGGGCGGACCTGACGACTCCGACCGCGGGATGTTCGACGAGGACGCCGCCGAGGAGGCCGCCGGGGTGACAGCGCCGTTCTGACCGGCGGGCGGCAGCCAGGGCGTCCGGGGCCTGAGCCAACGCCTATGGTTCGACCCCTGGCCCGCTGCCCCTACCCTTAGGAACATGCCGGAGTTCATCTATCAGATGAGCCGTGTGCGCAAGGCACACGGCGACAAGGTCATCCTCGATGACGTGACCCTAGCGTTCCTGCCGGGAGCGAAGATCGGCGTTCTCGGGCCGAACGGCACCGGTAAGTCGACGCTGCTGCGGATGATGGCGGGGGTCGAGCACCCCTCCAACGGGGATGCGCGGCTGATGCCGGGCTTCACGGTCGGGCTGCTCGACCAGGAACCCGTCCTGGACGACAGCAAGACCGTCCTCGGTAACGTCGAAGAGGGCGTGGCGCAGACTAAGGCGCTGATGGAGCGGTACAACGAGATCGCCGAGCTGATGGCGACGGATTACTCCGACGCGCTGCTGGAGGAGATGGGCAAGCTGCAGGAGCAGCTTGACCACACCGGGGCCTGGGATCTGGACAGCCAGCTCGAGCAGGCGATGGACGCGCTGCGCTGCCCGCCGCCCGATGCTGACGTGAGCGTGCTGTCCGGTGGCGAGCGGCGCCGGGTGGCTCTGTGCAGGCTGCTCCTGTCCCAGCCGGACCTGCTGCTCCTAGACGAGCCCACTAACCACCTCGATGCCGAGAGCGTGCTGTGGCTGGAGCAGCACCTCGAGAAGTACCCGGGGACCGTCGTCGCGGTGACTCACGACCGGTACTTCCTGGACAACGTGGCCGGCTGGATCCTGGAGCTGGACCGTGGGCACGCCTACCCGTACGAGGGCAACTACTCGACCTACCTGGAGTCCAAGGCATCCCGGATCAAGGTCGAGGGCCAGAAGGACGTCAAGCGCCGCAAGCGCCTGGAAGATGAGCTGGAGTGGGTGCGGTCCAGCCCCAGGGCGCGGCAGGCTAAGAGCCGGTCTCGGCTGCAGCGGTACGAGGAGATGGCGGCGGAGGCCGACGGCAACCGCAAGCTGGACTTCGAGGAGATCCAGATTCCGCCGGGCCCGCGGCTGGGCAGCCTGGTCGTCGAGGTCGATGCCCTGAGCAAGGGCTTCGATGACAGGATGCTGATCGAGGACCTGAGCTTCAGCCTCCCGCCCAATGGCATCGTCGGAGTCATCGGCCCGAACGGCGTCGGGAAGACCACCCTGTTCAAGATGATCCTCGGTGAGGAGAAGCCCGATAGCGGGACGATCCGGGTCGGCGAGACGGTCCAGATCTCCTATGTCGACCAGTCCCGCGGACGGATCGATCCGGCCAAGAATGTCTGGGACGTGATCTCTGACGGGGAAAGCTACATCAGGGTCGGCAGGACCGAGATCCCGAGCCGGGCCTACGTGGCCGCCTTCGGATTCAAGGGCGGCGACCAGCAAAAGCCGGCCGGCGTGCTCTCCGGCGGCGAGCGGAACCGGGTGAACCTGGCCCTGACGCTGAAGCAGGGCGGCAACCTGCTGCTGCTGGACGAGCCGACCAACGACCTGGACGTGGAGACGCTTTCCTCGCTGGAGAACGCGCTGCTGGAGTTCCCCGGCTGCGCCGTGATCACTAGCCACGACCGGTGGTTCCTGGACCGCATCGCGACGCACATCCTGGCCTGGGAGGGCGGCGCGAGCTGGTTCTGGTTCGAGGGGAACTTCGAGTCCTACGAGAAGAGCAAGATCGAACGGCTAGGCGCCGAGGCCGCGCGGCCGCACCGGGTCACCTACCGCAAGCTGACCAGGGGTTAGCGGCCAAGCTCGGTCGCCCCGGTATCAGCTGACCCGGCGGACATCTGACCGCACGATCTGGCCGTTAACAACTGTGTAGGTGCCCTGATAGGTCTGCACGGAGCCATCGGTCTGGGTCGCGGTCAGGCGGGCGGTCACGACCTGGCCGCTCGTCGAGATGATCTGCACCGCGTCGCGGGCGGTCTGGCTGAACCCGCTGACGAATGATGCGTATGACTCGCCGGTGTTCTTGCCGCCCAGGACCCACGCCCGGGCATAGCGATGATGATTGATCGCCCGGAAATAGTCCTGCACGGTCCTGGCCGACGAGTTGGCGAGGACCCCGGTGGGCGACGTTTGCTGGGCGGGCGGCTGAGCGACCGGCCCGGCGGAGTGACGGAGCAGCTTATAGCCCACCCCAGCGAGGCAGAGCAGGACAATGATCGCGACCGTGATGGCCAGGCCACCCCGTCGGCGGTGCCCGGCTCGTGCCCGGTGGCCCGGCTGCAGCGGCGCGGTCGGTGACGTCATTCCCGGTGCCCCTGGGGTGCCCGCAGCTGGCCCGAGCCATCCGGCCGAGGGCTCCGGGTCCGGCGCGGCACCCCAGGCGCCCGCCGGTGACTGCGAGCGCGGTGACTGCGAGCGCGGTGACTGCGAGCGCGGTGACTGCGGGGGCGGGGACTGCCGCCACCAGCTTTCCGGCACCTCCGAGACGCGGGAAGGGCCTGGCGGGGCCTGCGATGGGCCTGGCGGACCCGCCAACGAGGCGGGCGGGAACGACCAGTCTGCCGCGGCCGTCGGGGGCTGGGACTGCGGGACCTGGGACTGCGGGACCTGGGACTGCGGGAAGGCCAGCGCATCGGCAGCCGCTGCCGATGCTGGCAGCGGGTCCAGGCTGGTCGGGCCCGAGTGGGGCAGGGCGGACAGTTCCGTGGCTGGCCGCATGACCGGATCGACCGGATCGGCACCAGGCCCGGTCTGCTGAGAGGCGCAGGCCGCCCGCAGCGCGTCGGCATACTCCATGCACGTCCGGTACCGGTCATCTGGCGACTTCGCCAGTGCCCTGCGGACGACCTGGTCGACGGCCGACGGCAGGTCCGGGCGACGTTCGCTCGGCGCGGGCGGTGGCGCGGACAGCTGGGCCCACATCAGCGCGAGGTTTTCCTCGCGCCGGAATGGCGGGGCGCCAGTCAGCATCTCGACCGTGGCGCAGGCAAGCGCGTACAGGTCGGCGCGGCCGTCTACCGAGCGGCCTTCGATCTGCTCGGGGGCGACATAGTCGAGCGTGCCCAGGAACTGCCCCGTCGAGGTGAGCCCGGTCGGGGCCAGGGCCTGCTTGCTCAGCCCGAAGTCCGACAGGTACACGTGGTCGGCGCGGCCGTCTGCCGACTCTGCCAGCAGCATGTTGGCGGGCTTGATGTCGCGGTGTACCAGGCCGCGGGCGTGCGCCGCATCCAGCGCGGAGGCCACCTGGGAGGTGATAGCGACGGTCCGCTCGACCGGGAGCCTGCCCTGCCGCTCCAGCAGGGTCCGGACGTCACCCGTGCCGACGTAGCGCATGGCGATGAACAGGCAGCCGTCGGCCTCTCCGGCCTCGAAAACCGGCACGATGTGGGGGTGGTCGACCGCAGCGGCGGCCCGTGACTCGTGGATGAACCGCCGCCGGAACGAGTCATCCTCGGCGAGCCGGGGCGCCAGGATCTTGAGTGCGACGGTCCTGCCCAGCTTCACGTCGAGGGCGCGGTAGACGATCGCCATGCCGCCGCGGCCGATCTCCGCCTCGATCTGGTAACCCGCCAGCTGCGCGCCGGGGGCAGTCTCAGACGCGGCCGAGCCGATCTCCTCGGTCACCGGGCCCTCCAGCGTGGGGTGCTGCGCCCCGGCAACTGCTACAGCCGGAAGCGGAGCTCAGTTACGTACAGGCGGAAAAGCAGCTGATTTTAAGTATCCGCGAGATTGGCTGTCATCTGTCAATGCTCCAGGCGGGATGTCAGCGCGATGTAAGCGGGACGCCCTATTTAAGCAGGCGTGAGGCCGAGGTCTGGCCCGCCGGGATGTCTCAGCGGCTGATTGATCAGGCTTTGCGCGGCCATGACCAGGTAATCCCACAGCTGCGAGTCCAGTTCCGGGTCAAGTGCGAGTTCGTCCAGCGCGGTGCGCATATGGCGGAGCCATGCGTCGCGCTCGGGCTCGCCGATGGCGAAGTGCGCGTGCCGCATCCGCAACCGCGGATGGCCCCTGAGGTCATTGTACGTGGACGGGCCGCCCCAGTACTGGATCAGGAAGAGCCGCAGGTGCTCCTCGGCTGGGCCCAGGTCGCGGCTCGGGTACACCGGCCGCAGCTCCGGGTCGGCGGCGACCTCCTGGTAGAACCGGTGGACCAAGCGCCGGAACGTCGGCTCGCCGCCGACCGCCTCGTACAGGCTCACTGCTTGGGTATCAGTCATAACGCGCTCCAGGTTACGTTCCGCCGCCCGTGCCCGGCTCGCCCGCGCCGGGTTTGCCCGTTTCTCCCGGCCTGCCCGTGCGCCACGGCTCGCCCGCGGTTCCCGAGTCGCCCGCGGTTCCCGAGTCGCCCGCGGTTCCCGAGTCGCCCGTTTCTCCCGGCCTGGGCAGCACGGGCCGGGCGGCGGCCGCGGCCATGGTCGCCAGCGCCAGCTTGAGGCGCTCCCTCAGCTCGCGCCCGACCTCCCACTGGCGCAGCGGCGCCGTGCGGGCGATGACCCGCACCAGTACCGAGTCGCTGGTGACCTCCTGGACCCCCCACACCTCGGGCCGCTCCAGGATCACGTCCTGCCAGGCCGGGTCCTGCCACATGGCGACGGCCGTGCCCTCCATCATCTGCCGGACCTCGCTAATGTCCAGTTCGTACGGAACGGGAAAGTCCACCACGGCGCGCGCCCAGCCGTGGGATTCATTGCCGGACTTGCTGATCGTGCCGTTGCGGATGTGCCAGATCACGCCATTGACGTCGCGCACCCGGGTGATCCGCAGGCTGACCGCCTCGACCGTTCCGCTGATGGTGTCGATGTCGATCACGTCGCCGACGCCGTACTGGTCCTCCAGCAAGATGAAGATCCCCGCCAGGAAGTCCTGAACCAGGTTCTGCGCGCCGAACCCGATGGCGATGCCCAGCACCCCCGCGCTGGCCAGGATGGGCGCGAGGTTCAGCCCCATGTCACCGAGGATGATGAAGGCGGCGATCGTGAAGATGGTGACCGACGCCGCGTTGCCGAGCACCGAGCCGAGCGCGCTGGCCCGCTGCTGGTGCCGCTCGCCCAGCATCGAGTGGGACCGCTCGCTGCCGCTCTCCTGGCTCAGCGTGGCTCGCGCGGTGACCCGGTTGATCAGCCGCCGCGAGGCCAGGCGCACGAGCAGCGCCAGCAGCACCACGAACGCGATTCGCAGCGCTTCCTGGATCGGCCCGGCGAAGTAGACGTTAGTGATTTCGGCCAGGTGTTGGCTGTGCGAGATGTCCCAGATCAGCCGACAGGGGATCCCGGGGTTGCTGCTGCCGCAGGCGCCGTCGAGCGAGTCGGGTGACACCGCCAGCGGGATGGGGGGGATCGCCGTGAGGGCGTGCATGACCACGACGAGATCCTTTCCGTGACCGGGTCGCGACTGCCTATGGGCACCAGCACAGTAACGAACCGAGTGCCCCGGGCACGACTCGCGCCCGACTAACGGGAATCTGTGCCGACTAACAAACGTCGTAAAGCAACGGATAGATTACAATGAGTTAACGGGGCGGTTCTACCGGGAGGGAGCTCGGCGGGGCTACCCCGGGGGGAGGAGACCCATGTCTGCAGAGCGAAATTCCCTGGCCGCGGCGTTAGACGTCGGCCAGGCCGGCGGTGCTGATGCCCGGCCCGAGCTCGTGCTGGTCGGCGCCGCGCGGCAGGAGCTAGCGCTGGCTCGTGAGATAAGGGCGCGCGAACTCGTCACCGGCACGGCGCCCGCGGGCGTAGCCGCCGCGATCGTGGCCGAGTGCGGCCCGGTCCACGGGACCACGCGGATCAGGGCCTACCGCCTGGCGCTCGGGATCGCGCTGGCCGATGTCGTGGCCCAGGTCCGGGCGTGGTACGTGGCCGAGGGTCGGGGGGCGCCGCGGTTCAGCGAGACGCTGCTGTCGGCCTACGAGGGCGGCCGGAAACGGCCGGGCCCGGAGTACCTGCACTACCTGTGCGCGGCCTACCGAGCCGATCCGCCGGATCTGGGATATGCGGGCCCGTGCCTGTGCGGGCGGCCGCACCGTCCGGCCATCCCGCCGCGCGCCCGAAGGCCGCCGGCCCCGGCCGGGCCTTCCGTCCCGGAGCAGGAAGCCCGCGCCCCCGCCGGCCGCGGCCCCGGCCCCGCCAGCCCGGCCCCGGCCGGCAGCGACGACGAGGACGATGACCTGAGGCGCATGCTGATCAGGCTCATGGCCGACGTGGGTACCCCCGTCGACTGCCAGTTCCTCGGGGCGGTGGACAGGATGCGCCGCCGCATGGACGACGCTTTACTGGGCGGCACCGTCTCGGCCGCGATGATCGACCAGTGGGAGGAAACAACCGCGGGTTACGGCAGGCGGTACATGACCGTCCCGTCGCTGCGGCTGCTCTGCGATGCCCTGCTCGACTTCGGCGACGTTCGCCGGATGTGCGAGGAGCGCCAGCCGCTGGAATTCGCCGAGCGGCTGTGCCGGGTCGCCGGGCAGTTGGCCGGGCTGGCCGGGATCGTCCTGCTCGACCTGGGTGACCAGCGGCTGGCCAGGTCGTTCTTCCGAACCGCGCGGACGGCGGCGGACGAGACCGGCGACCGTCGGCTGCGCGCCTGGGTGGCGGTCCGCGAGGCGCTCGTGCCGCTTTACTACGGCGACCCGCGGGAGGCCGCGAGCCTGGCGAGTGCGGCAATCGACCTGGCCGGACGTCGGCCATGCGTGGCCGGGGTCATGGGCCAGGTGGTCGAGGCGCGCGCCCAGGCGCGACTGGCGCGGCGCAGCAGCCGCGGGCTGCGCGCCGCCCTGGACCACGCCAGGGCGGCGCTGGACCGCTCGCACGATGTCCTCGCCGATCTGGCTGCCGAGGAGACCAGCGATACCGCGTTCGGCTACACCGAGCGGCAGTTCTTCTTCCACGCGGGCGATGCCCTGGCCATGCTCGGTGACCACCAGGAGGCACAGCGGGCCTTCTCCCGCGCGCTGCGGCTCTACCCGGCCGCCGAGGTGCTCGACACCACGCTGGTGACCTTCGGCCAGGCCGGCTGCCTGGCCGACGCCGGCGAGCCGGAGCAGGCCCTGCGGCTGGGCCGGGACACGCTGCTCGGGCTGCCCGGCGAGCAGCGCACCGGGATCGTCGTGCAGGCCGCGCGCTCTCTCGGTGCGACAGTCGGCGCCCGGCACCCCGGCCTCCCGGCCGTCCGGGAGTACCAGGAGGTGCTCCTGCGCAGGCCCTAGAACCGCAGCCCGGTGTGCGCGGCGACGAACGCGAGCTGCTCGCTGGACAGTGCCACCGTCCGGCTGACGGCCCGCGCGCCGTGGCCCACATCACCCTCGCGGCGCAGCAGCACGGGCCGGTCGGCTAGCGGCGCCGAGGTGGCGTGCTGCAGCGCCGCGCACATTTTCCGGGCGTGCAGCGGGTCGACTCGCGTGTCGCCGTCAAAGACGATGAACAGCACCGCCGGGTAGGCGGTCCCTTCGCGGACATGGTGATAGGGCGAGTACCCGAGCAGCCAGCCCAGTTCCTCCGGATCGGCGGCGCTGCCGTACTCGTCGTTCCACGTCTCGCCCAGCCCGAACTGCTCGTACCTGACCATGTCCAGCAGCGGCGCGGAGCAGACGGCCGCCGCGTACAGCTCCGGCCGCTGGGTGATGGACGCGCCGACCAGCAGGCCGCCGTTGGACCCGCCCGAGATGGCGAGCTGGCCGGCGGTGGTCCAGCCGTCGGCGACCAGCTTGCCGGCCGCTGCGGCGAAGTCGTCGAAGACATTCTGCTTGCGCTCGCGCATCCCGGCGCGGTGCCACTCCTCGCCCTCCTCGCTGCCGCCGCGCAGCCCGGCGATCGCGTAGACGCCGCCCGCCTCTACCCAGGCGAGAACCGTCGCGGAATAGGCGGGAGTCAGGCTGATATTGAAGCCGCCGTAGCCGTACAGGATCGTGGGCCGGGGATCGGGCTGCCCGCCCGCGCCAGACGCGCCAGACCCGGAGATAACTAGCATCCGGATCGTGGTCCCGTCCGCGGACGGGAAGGCCACCTGCTCAGCATGCACCTTCGGCACGCTGACCGTGCCGGGGGAGCGGGCCCAGGTCTGCAGGGCGCCCGTGGTGGCGTCGTAGCGCAGGACGACGGCCGGCGTGGCGTCGTCGGTGTAGCTGAACCAGGCCTCGTGGCCGCCTTCCGGGCGCCCGCGCAGGCCGCCGGCCGACCCCAGGCCAGGCAGCGGGAGCTGGCCCGCCAGCTTGCCGGTGGCCAGTTCGTGGACGCTGACCTCGCTGATCGCGTGCCTGGTCCGGTCCGCCAGCAGCAAGGGCCGGTCCAGCTCCGGCCCGTCGAGGATCGTGTATCCGCCGAGCACGGCCTCGCCGTCCTCGGCCAGCAGGTCCCGCCAGCTCTGGTAGCCGGGGAAGGCCGGGTCGGCGGGATCGGCCACCGCCAGCCGGCCGCGCGGGGCGTCCCGGTCGGTGTGCAGATACAGCCGTCCGTCCCGGCCCGCGCGAACGCCCACCAGGGCGTCTACGCCCTGCTGGAGCACGCGGAGGTCCGGCGCCGACTCCGGCGACGCCGTCAGGTCGGCGATCCACACATCGTTGCGCGGCGCCGTGCCGGCCGACGCGTCGATGACCAGCCACCGGCCGTCCCGGCTGACCACGACGCCGTAGTAGTTGGTCTTCTCCAGCCCGTCGCCGAAGATCAGGACGTCATCGGCGGCGGCCGCTGCGACCCGGTGCAGGTAGACGCGGCGGTGGTACTGCTCCTCGCCGGCCGGGACCGTGTCGGGAGCGAGCCGGCGGGCATAGTAGAACGCCTTGCCGCCGGGCAGCCACGCGATCTCGGTGTACCGGCAGCGGTCGATCGGGCCGTCGACGTCCTCGCCCGTCAGCACGTCCATGACCCGCAGGACGGACTCCTCCCGGCCGCCCTCGGACAGCTGGTAGGCCAGCAGCCGCCCCTCGTGGTCGGGCTGCCAGTTGTCCAGGGTCGTGGTCCCGGACGGGTCGATCACCATCGGGTCGATCAGCACCCGCTCGGGCTCACCGTCGGCCGCCGTGTAGAGCACCGCGTGCTCCTGGCCGCTCGCCCGCCGCATGAAGAACTGCCGGTCACCGCGCCAGGCTGGCGGGCTCACCATGCCCGCGCCCAGCAGTTCGGTCAGCCTGGCCGCCAGGCGCTCCCGGCCGGGCAGCGTCGCCAGCGACTGCGCATACAGCTCGTCCTGGGCCTTGAGCCAGGCCCTCGTCTGGTCGCTGTCGGCGTCTTCGAGCCAGCGGTAGGGGTCGGCGACGAGCTGACCATGCAGGATCTGCGAGATGTCCTGGCGGGGGGCGCCTGGATAGCTGGGTACGGTCATGACTGGCACTTTATGGCCAGAATCGCCGTGGGTCAGGACCGAGCCGGCCGCTGAGCGGCCCGGCGCGGACCAGAGCCGCCCGGCAGATCCCGCCAAACTACCCAGGCCACGCCATGCCTGTCCGCCACGCCGGCCGGTACCCTATTGGTGTTGGCGGACGGGCCGCCGGGCAGTCACACTGGTCACGGGTGCCTCGGCGGCACGAAGGGAGCGCACCCAGCAGGAGGTGCGAGTGCGTCGGGTATTGCTGCTCAACGTTACCTATGAGCCGCTGACGACTGTCGGCCTGCATCGGGCCGTCTGCCTCGTCCTCGGTGACAAGGCAGAGGTGCTGCACGACGACGCAGACGGCAGGATGCTGCACTCGGCCTCGTCGAGACTGGTCGTCCCGTCGGTGATCCGGCTCCGGCGTTATGTCCGGATTCCGCACCGCAGCCGGGTCCCGCTCACCAGGGCAGCCCTCATGCGCCGGGATAACTACCTGTGCGCCTACTGCGGCATCAAGGCAGACACCATCGATCACGTGATTCCGCGGAGCCGGGGCGGCCAGCACGTCTGGGAAAACTGCGTGGCGTCCTGCACGCGCTGCAACCACCGCAAGGCCGACCGGCTCATCGAGGAAATCGGCTGGTCGCTGCGGTTTGACCCCAGTGCGCCCCGCGGCGCGCACTGGCGCCTCATCGGCGCCGCCCATGACGGTGACCCGCAATGGGTCGCCTACCTGTCGGAGCCCAGCGCCGCCTGAACCCGCAGCCGCCCGACCCCGCACCTGCTCGACCCCGCACCTGCCCGAGCGGCGGCGGGCGCCGCGCGCCCCCCGCTCGACCGCGCGCGGCGCCCGCCGGTGGCCCCCGCTCATGACACGCTAGGTCCGCCGCCGTGGCCGCCGCATCAGGGAAAGCATGTAGTTGCGGCGCCTGACAGCTACGGGGAAGCTGTCGCGTTACTGGTGATGCTGGCGGGGTTGGCGGGCGGCGCTGCGGCCAGGGCCAGCGGTTTCCCGGCCGCCCGGGCACCTGCCGTGGCCGCCAGTCGGTGCCGCCGGACGACACGCCCGGCGGCTTCGGGCGCGCCGCGGGCATGAAGCCGGGATTCGCGCGAGCCGTGCATCCTGGGGAAAGGCACGATCGGCATGAAAGCGGCCATTCGTCGCCGTGCCCGGAGCTTGTTATAACAGACCACAGGGCACTCGGATCCTGTTTCGCGGTTTGCCTCGCGGGGTGTACCGCGGGGCGCTGCCCGGGCCACGGCCCGGACGCCACGGCGGAGCGGCCGGCCTGGGTGCGGAATCTGCGGGGTCCGCGGGGGCCTGTGGATAGCCCTGCTGACAACTCGGCGGAGTCGGGGGACAACGCCTGTCCCGCTGTGGACGGCGGTGTGGACAGCGGAAATGCGCTCAAATTGCCGCCGCTAAGCCCTTGTGCATGGCCGGCGATTGGCAGTAGAACGGCTCTCACCACTGAGGCGGGTCCACCCCGAGGGTGACTCCGGAACGGCGGGCGGGCCGGGAAACCGACCCGCACGACGGGGGCCCGGTGCCGGTGGGGGTCGCGCGGTGTGCGGTAGTCGGGTAGCCGACGAGCCAGGGCCGACGGGCCATCGGGGCCCCTCCATCTCATACATGGAGGGGCCCCGTCCATGTTTGCCAGCGTGGCCGCTGGGGCCAGCACCAACACGCGGCCTGGGGCTCCGCAGCCGCCCCGGGACCGTTCCGTAACGAATTGCGTCCAACGAGTAACGCCATGTGCAATGGCGGGCGATAATAAGACAGACGTCGGCGGCGTGGGTACCCCCGAGCTCACGTCGCCGCGTCTTCACCAGACCAGCCGCGCCGGCAGTACCCGCAGCCGGCCTGGCCCGGTAGCGTTCACTACATGACAGCAACCGCAACGCCCGCGGGCGGAGGCAGCGCGCGCCCCGATGCCCCGTTCGGCCGGAACCTCACGGCCATGATCACGCCGATGACCGGCGATGGGGCCGTCGACTACGAAGGCGCCGCCCGGCTCGCCGAGTACCTGGTCACGGACATGCGTAACGATGGCCTGGTGATCAGCGGCACGACCGGCGAGTCGCCGACAACGACGGATGCCGAGAAGGAACGACTGCTGCGGACGGTCGTCGAGGCGGTGGGAGACCGGATCTCAGTCGTGGCTGGGGTCGGCACGAACAGCACCGCGCAGACCTGCGAGCTCGCCCGGACCGCTGAGCGGGCCGGCGCGTCGGGACTGCTCGTCGTTACGCCTTACTACAACAAGCCGCCGCAGAGCGGGCTGCTGGCGCACTTCACCGCGGCCGCGGACGCGACGCAGCTGCCGGTCCTGCTCTACGACATTCCCGGCCGCACCGGCACCCCGATCGAGACGCAAACGCTGCTGCGGCTGTCGGAGCATCCGCGGATCGTGGGCGTCAAGGACGCCAAGGCCGATCTCCTCGCGGGCTCGGACGTGATGGCCAGGACGGGCCTGGTCTTCTACTGCGGCGACGACCCGCTGAACCTGCCCTGGCTGTCGGTCGGCGCCTGCGGCATCATCAGCGTGCACGGGCACGTGATCGGCGACCGGCTGCACGAGATGATCGAGGCGTATCTGGACGGCCGGGTTGGCGATGCGCTGGCCATCCACCGCGAGGTGCTCCCGGTCTACAAGGGCATGACCAGGACGCAGGGCGTGATCATGGCGAAGGCGGCCCTCGGCCTGCTCGGTCTCCCCGGCGGCTCCGTGCGGCTGCCGCTGACGGACGCTACCTCGGCGCAGATCGAGCAGCTCCGTGAGGACCTCACGGCCGGTGGCGTGAAGATCCGGTGAGCCATCCGCATCCAGAACTCGGGCCGCCGCCGCCGCTTCCCGTCGATGGCCTGCGCATTATCGCGCTCGGGGGCCTCGGCGAGATCGGCCGGAACATGACCGTCTTCGAGCACGCCGGCCGCCTGCTCATCGTGGACTGCGGGGTCCTGTTTCCCGAGCCAGACCAGCCCGGAATCGACCTGATCCTGCCGGACTTCTCCATGCTGGAGGATCGGCTGGACCAGATCGAGGCGCTCGTCCTCACCCATGGGCACGAGGACCACATCGGGGCGGTTCCCTACCTGCTCCGCCAGCGCCGCGACATACCGCTCGTGGGGTCCAGGCTCACCCTGGCCCTGGTGGCTAGCAAGCTCGCCGAGCACCGGATCCCGCCCGAGACCGTCGAGGTCACGGCCGGCGGCACGCAGTCGTTTGGCCCGTTCGACCTGGAGTTCCTGGCGGTCAACCACTCCATCCCCGATGCCCTCGCCGTCGCCATCAGGACCCGGGCCGGCGTGGTCTTGCACACCGGTGACTTCAAGATGGACCAGCTGCCGCTAGATGGTCGGCTGACCGACCTCGGCGGCTTCGCCCGGCTCGGGACGCAGGGCGTTGACCTGCTGCTGGCGGACTCCACGAACGCCGAGGTCCCCGGCATCGTGACCAGCGAGCGGGCGATCGGGCCGGTGCTCGACGAAGTCTTCGCCGGCGCGCAGCAGCGCATCATCGTGTCGTGCTTCTCCAGCCACGTGCACCGTGTCCAGCAGGTCATGGACGCCGCGGCGACCCATGGCCGGAAGGTCGCGCTGGTCGGCAGGTCGATGGTGCGCAACATGGGCGTGGCCCGCGACCTCGGTTACCTGCAGGTGCCGTCGGTTCCCGGCGGCCTGCTCGTCGACATGCGTGCGGCCGAGGAACTGCCGCCGGATGAGATCGTGCTGATCTCGACCGGGTCGCAGGGTGAGCCCATGTCCGCGCTGTCGCGGATGGCCGGCCGTGACCATCCGATCCGGATCGCCGAGGGTGACATGGTCATCCTGGCGTCCTCGCTGGTGCCGGGGAACGAGACCGCCGTGTCGCGGATCATCAACGACCTGACCCGGCTCGGCGCCCAGGTGGTGCACAAGGGCAACGCCCTGGTGCACGTGTCGGGACACGCGCCGGCCGGCGAGCTGCTCTACGTGCTGAACCTGGTCCGGCCCGGCAACTTCATCCCCGTACACGGCGAGTGGCGGCACCTGAAGGCGCATGCCGATCTCGCCGCGCTGACCGGCGTGCCGGCCGAGAGCATCCTGATCGCCGAGGACGGCGTGGTCGTGGACCTCGTCGGGGGCAAGATCGCGGTGGTCGGCAACGTCCAGTGCGGTTACGTCTATGTCGACGGCATGTCGGTAGGTGAGGTCACTGAGGCGTCGCTGAAGGACCGGCTGATTCTCGGGGACGAGGGCTTCGTCTCGATCGTCGTGGTGGTGGACTCCACCAACGGGAAGCTGGTGGCGGGACCGGAAATCCACGCTCGCGGCTCGGGCATCGACGACTCGGCCTTCGACGAGATCCGGCCGCTGGTTGAGGAGGCCCTCGTCAGAGCCGCCGCCGACGGCATCAGTGAGGTGCACCAGCTGCGGCAGCTCATCCGCAGGACCGCGGGCCGCTGGGTCAGCGATAACTACCGCCGCCGCCCGATGATCATCCCGGTCGTCGTCCAGGTCTAACCCGTGTCGGCTTGAACTGCGGCAACTCGTGAGTGGTTCGGATTTCACTGGCAATAGCACGTGTCATCCGAACCACTCACGCCCGCAGTGACCTCGGTGCCAGCGGCGTGCGCATCACGGCGAGCGGTGCGATAGAGCGGCCGTACTGACGCTCGCGGCGTAGCCAATACCTAATATCATGACACATGACGATAATAAGCGTGATCATAAATTCAACCAGATATCAATATCTTTCTTTTCGCCGAGCGCCGGGATATTTTGAGCGCGGCAAAGGCTCGCCAAGCCCGGTAAACCCACCTGTCCCTACGAAAGGACAAATCGGCGGATGTCTATCGACGTAGCTAATAGCGAATCGGAAGATCAGCAGCAGAGCCTCAGCACTGCGGCGGCACGGAATTTGGCGACGACCACCAAGACCGTGCCGCAGATGCAGAACATCACTTCGCGCTGGCTGCTGAGGATGCTGCCGTGGGTGCAGGTCCCCGGCGGAACCTACCGGGTGAACCGCCGTCTGAGCTATGAGCTCGGCGGCAGCGGCAAGGTGAGCTTCGTTCAGACGGCGGACGAGGTTCGGGTCATCCCGCCGAGCCTGCGCCAGCTTCCGCTGCTGCGCGAGTTACCAGACGATGCCGTTCTGGACGCGCTCGCGGGTCGCTTCGAGCGGCGTGAGGTCGAGGCGGGCGAGATCATTGTCAGGGAGGGCCGACCCGCTGACCAGTTCTTCCTGGTAGCGCACGGCAAGGTAAACCGGCTCGGCACCGGGACGTTCGACGCAAGCACCCTGCTCGGCACGGCCGCCGACGGCGATCACTTCGGCGACGAGGTGCTCGTAGCGGCCGGCAGCTCCTGGGGATTCACCGCGACCGCCGCCACGGCCTGCACGGTGCTGGTCTTGCCGAGGCAGGCCTTCCAGGAGGCGGCCGATGGGTCCGAGGCGTTGCGGGAACAGGTCCGGGCGTACCAGGCCCGGGCAGCGGCGAGCCAGAACAAGTATGGCGAGGCGTCCATCGACGTCGCCGCGGGGCACCAGGGAGAGACGGCGCTGCCGGGCACCTTCGCCGACTATGAGCTCACTCCGCGGGAGTACGACCTGAGCGCGGCCCAGACGGTGCTGCAGGTGCACAGCCGGGTCGCCGACCTGTACAACCAGCCGATGAATCAGGTCGAGCAGCAACTTCGCCTGACGGTCGAGGCTCTGCGGGAACGGGAGGAGCACGAGCTGATCAATGACCCTAATTTCGGGCTGCTGCATAATGTCGATTACCGCCAGCGGATCCAAGCCCATTCCGGGCCGCCCACTCCGGACGACCTCGACGACCTGCTGAGCCTGCGGCGGAGCACCCGGTTCTTCCTGGCTCATCCCCGTGCGATCGCCGCATTCGGCAGGGAATGCTCGCGGCGCGGCCTCTACCCGACGGGCGTGGAAATATTCGGCGGGGCGGTGCCGGCCTGGCGAGGCGTGCCGATCTTTCCGTGCAATAAGATCCCGATAACCGACGGGCGCACCTCGTCCATCCTGGCGCTGCGGACAGGCGAGGAAGATCAGGGCGTGGTCGGGCTTACCCAGACCGGGATTCCCGACGAGTACGAACCTGGCCTTAATGTGCGCTTCATGGGCATCAATGAAAAGGCGATCATGTCCTATCTGGTCAGCGCCTACTACTCCGTCGCCGTCCTCGTGCCCAACGCACTAGGAGCTCTGGAGAACGTCGAGATATCCCGGACGCGCGACTGATGCAGCCGTTTACGTTACCTGAATTCTATATGCCTTACCCAGCCCGGCTAAATCCTCATCTGGACCGCGCCCGCGAGCACGCCGCAGGCTGGGCGCGGCGGATGGGCATGCTGGACGCAGCCAGGCCGGGCGGCGGCGTCATCTGGGACGAGGCCGCGCTGGCCGGGATGGATTACGCGCTGATGTGCGCTTACACCCACCCGGACTGCGACGGCCCCGTCCTGGACCTGATCACGGACTGGTACGTCTGGGTCTTTTTCTTCGACGACCATTTCCTCGAGCAGTTCAAATACTCCCGTGACATACCCGGAGCCAGGGCTTACCTCCATCACCTCGAACAGTTCATGACTGTGGATGGCCAGGCACCGCCCGAGCCGACCGGCCCCGCCGAGGCCGGGCTGAAGGACCTCTGGCAGCGCACCGTGCCGCAGATGCCAGCGGGATGGCGGCATCGCTTCACCACCAGCACGCACAACCTGATGGTGGAGTCGATGTGGGAGCTGGACAACATCAAGGCGGGCCGGATCGCCAACCCGATCGAGTACGTGCAGGTCCGGCGGCGGGTCGGCGGGGCGCCGTGGTCGGCGAACCTCGTGGAATACGCGGTGGGGGCGGCGATTCCCGATGACCTGGCCGGAACCAGGCCGATGCAGGTCCTGTCGGACTCGTTCTCCGACGGAGTACACCTGCGCAACGACCTGTTTTCCTACCAGCGGGAGGTTCAGCAGGAAGGAGAGAGCTCCAACGCGGTGCTCGTCTTCGAGCGGTTCTTGGCGTGCTCGACGCAGGAAGCCGCCGACCTCGTCAATGACTTGCTGACCTCGCGGCTGCAGCAGTTCGAGAACACGGCGCTCACCGAGGTCCCCGGCCTGCTGGCCGACCGCGCGGTCCCCCCGTCCGAGCAGCTGGGCATCGCCGCCTACGTCAAAGGGCTGCAGGACTGGCAGGCCGGCGGCCACGAGTGGCATACCAAGTCCAGCCGGTACATGAACGAGGGTGAACGGAACGAGGGTGGGCGGGGCGCCGGCTCGGGCTCCGCCGGCATCCTGGCCGCCCCGAAGGGCCTGGGCGCCACAGCGCTGCGGATCAGTCCGCTGAGCCACGGCCTGCGGCGCCGGGCACAGTCGCACTCCCACGCCCCGTTCCGGCCGGCCGGGCATTTACCGCTGCCCGATCTCTACATGCCCTACCCGGTCCGCACCAGCCCGCACCTGGCCTCGGCCCGGCTCCGCGCTGCCCCCTGGGCCGCGAAGATGGGCTTTTTCGAGTCGGTACCTGGCGTGCAGCTCGGGGCGCTGTGGGACGAGCGACGCTTCGCCGGCTTCGACTTCCCGTACTGCGCCGCGATGATCCACGCCGATGCGAGCCCCGCAGAACTCCAGCTGTCCTCGGACTGGCTGGGCTGGGGAACCTACGCCGACGATTACTACCCCCGGCTGTTCCGGGCCACCGGCAGCCTCGCGGGGCCGAAACTATGTAACGAGCGGCTGTCGGCCTTCATGCCCCTGGACGGCGGCAGCACCCCGCAGCCGCTGAGCCCGGTGGAGCGGGGCCTCGCGGATCTGTGGCGGCGCACCGCGGCGCCGATGGCGAGCGGCGCCCGCCAGCAGTTCCGTCAGGCGGTCGGCGACATGGCCTCCAGCTGGCTATGGGAACTCGCCAACCAGGCTCGCAATCACATCCCCGACCCGGTCGACTATGTCGAGATGCGCCGCAAGACGTTCGGATCGGACATGACCATGAGCCTGGCCCGGCTCGCGCGCTGGGACGTAATACCACAGGAGATCTACCAGACGCGGGTCCTGCATGAGCTGGACACCGCGGCGCAGGACTATGCCTGTTTCACCAACGACCTGTTCTCCTACCAGAAGGAGATCGAGTTCGAGGGCGAGATCCACAATCTCGTCCTCGTCCTCGAGAACTTCCTCGGCGTTGACCAGTTCACGGCACGCGACATCGTGGCCGAGCTGATGGCGGCACGAATGCGCCAGTTCGAGCGCATCGTCTCCTGCGACCTGCCCGCCCTCTGCGCGGACCTCGGCCTGGACGACGAGGTCCGCGCAGGCCTGATCCGGCACGCCGATGACCTCAAGGAGTGGATGTCGGGAATCCTGGAGTGGCACCGCAAGTGCCCGAGGTACACCGAGACGGAATTGCGGCGCGCTCAGGTTCCGGATGGGTCGGCAGGCTTCTCGCTCTTGCCCTCTGGGCTAGGTACCTCGGCGGTACATGCCTTCAGGTAGAGCCGCCGTCCGGCGTCCTCGCGCCCCCCCAGGTCCGACATTTTCGGGCCGCCGCCACGACACGCGGTCAGGATCGGGGTGCTTGGACCGGTAAGCGTTCCTCGCTACCGTGAGCATCATGGCGACTCGTGCGCCCAAGAGCGCTGCACGCCCGCGCAACGGCGCGAGCCGTCCGCGGCAGGCGAGCGGTACCAGCCGAACCGGGTCGACGAGCGGATCGCGGGCGGGCCGCGGGTCCGCGTCGCCCTACCGGCGCAGTTCCGGCCGTCCAGGGAGCAGCGGCCGGGGGGCCAGCAGCCGGGGCAGGACCGCCAGGCGGCCGCCGCCGCCGGCCAATCCGCTGATGATCCTGCTGGGCTGGCTCGTGAGCGCCATCGGCGGCATCTGGATGGCGCTCGCGCACACGGTGGGCACCGTGGCCCGGACCTTCGGCCAGAGCGCCCGCGATCTGGACCCGGCCCACCAGCGGGACGGCCTGGGCCTGCTGGCCCTGTGCGCGGCCTTCATTACCGCCGCCGCCATCTGGTGGCACCTCGGCGTCATCGGCAAGCCGCTGACCGCGGTGGTGCTGGGCCTGTTCGGCTCGGGCGCCTGGACGGTGCCGATCTTGCTGGTCCTGCTGGCCGCCCGCTTCCTGCGGCACCCGGACAGCAACGCCGATACCGGCCGCATGGTGATCGGCTGGACGGCGCTGCTGGTCGGGGCGCTCGGCCTGGTGCATATTGCCGACGGCACCCCCGGCCCGGCGGACGGCGGAGCGGCGATGCGGGCCGCCGGCGGCCTGCTCGGCTATATCGCGGCGGCACCGCTGGTCCACCTCGCTACTAAGTGGGCGGCCGCTCCCGTGCTGGCCGCGGTGACCGGCTTCGGCCTTCTGGTGGTGACCGGCACGCCGCTGCACCAGGTGCCGCACCGCCTCGCGGATCTGCACGGTTTCATGATGGGCAAGGACCCGGAAGCCGAACTGGACGCGGACGCGGTATCTGACCAGGAGGACAGGTCGGGCGCGACGGGCCGGCGCCAGCTCACCAAAGGCAAGTCCCGGCGGCCCGCGGCCCTCGAGGCCGGCGAGCACGACCTGCCCTACGACACCCCGCTGCTGGGCGGGACGCTATCGCGCGGCCAGGCCGGCAAGGGCAAGGCGGCGGCCGGCCCATCGACCGCGAAGGGCCGGCCGGTGGCTGCGGCCGAGCCGATACCGGACGGGCTGATGTTCTCACCGCCGACGGCGGCAGGCAGCGCGGCAGGCGCGGCGCCGGGCAACGCCGCGGTGGAGGAGGCCTGGCGGGAGTCCTGGTTCGGGTCGGCCGAGGGCGCTCCCGCGGCGGCTGGGACCCCGGCCGACGACGGCCTGGCGGATCTGGCGGACCTGGCCACCAAGAAGCCGGAGCAACTGACCCTGGCCGCCTCCAGCGATTCCAGTTACACGCTGCCGCCCACGGCGCTGCTGCGGCCGGGCAGCGCTCCCAAGGCGCGTACGCGCGCCAACGACGCGATGGTCGAGGCGCTGTCCGTGGTGCTCGACCAGTTCGAGGTGGACGCGCAGGTCACCGGCTTCACCCGGGGCCCGACCGTGACCCGGTACGAGATCGAGCTGGGACCGGCCGTGAAGGTCGAGCGCGTCACCCAGCTCAGCAAGAACATTGCCTACGCGGTCAAGAGTGCCGACGTCCGGATCCTGTCCCCGATTCCGGGCAAGTCGGCGATCGGCGTCGAGATCCCCAATACGGACCGGGAGATCGTCAGCCTGGGCGACGTGCTGCGCTCGTCGGTGGCCACCTCGGATCACCACCCGATGGTGGTGGGCCTGGGCAAGGACGTCGAGGGCCGCACCGTGGTGGCCAACCTGGCCAAGATGCCGCACATGCTGATCGCGGGAGCGACTGGCGCCGGCAAGTCCACCTGCATCAACGGCGTGATCACCTCGATCCTGCTGCGGGCCACCCCGGAGGAGGTCCGGATGGTCCTGATCGACCCCAAGCGGGTGGAACTCGCCGCCTACGCGGGAATTCCGCACCTCATTACCCAGATCATCACCAACCCGAAGAAGGCGGCGGACGCGCTGCAGTGGGTCGTGGGCGAGATGGACCGGCGCTACGACGACCTGGCCGCCTCCGGGTTCCGGCACATGGACGACTTCAACAAGGCCGTCCGGGCCGGCCGGCTGACCGCCCCGCCCGGCAGTGAGCGCGTCTACGTGCCGTATCCGTACCTGCTGGTGATCGTGGACGAGCTGGCCGACCTGATGATGGTCGCGCCGCGGGATGTGGAGGACGCGATCGTCCGCATCACCCAGCTCGCCCGGGCCGCCGGCATCCACCTCGTCCTGGCCACGCAGCGACCCAGCGTCGACGTCGTGACCGGCCTGATCAAGGCCAACGTTCCGTCGCGGCTCGCCTTCGCCACCTCCAGCCTGACCGACAGCCGCGTCATCCTGGACCAGCCGGGCGCGGAGAAGCTGGTCGGTCAGGGCGACGCGCTGTTCCTGCCGATGGGCGCCAGCAAGCCGATGCGGCTGCAGAATGCCTACGTCACCGAGAAGGAAATCAGCGAGGTCGTCGACCACTGCAAGCGCCAGATGGAGCCGGCCTACCGCGAGGACATCGTCGCGCCGGAGGGCCGCCAGAAGGAGATCGACGCCGACATCGGCGACGACCTGGAGCTGCTCGTCCAGGCGGCCGAGCTCGTCGTCGGCACCCAGTTCGGTTCGACATCTATGCTGCAGCGCAAGCTGCGGGTCGGCTTCGCCAAGGCCGGTCGGCTGATGGACCTGATGGAGAGCCGGGGCGTGGTCGGGCCGAGCGAGGGATCGAAGGCCAGGGACGTCCTCATCAGGCCGGACGACCTGGCGGAGCTCCTAGCCTCGCTGCGCGGCGGCCCCAGCTGACCGTTCCCGCTGACCGTTCCAGGGGAATTGGCAGTTTCTGGTGCCCGCGAGAGACTTGAGGAAGATACGAGCCGAGCCGCTCCGGTCCTCGCCGGAAGGTAATTGCGTGTCTACACTTAGTGACCGTTCCCGGTGCCGGGAACGGGGGAATGTATGTCACTGCGCCCGCACCCCCGGGCGGTTGCAGTGCGACTAGCAGTGGAGGCGCCGAGTGACTATCGGTGACGCCCTGGCAGCGGCACGTTGCCAAGCCGGGCTCACAATCACGCAGGTCAGTCAACGGACCTGCATCCGCGAGACGATTATCCGGGGGATTGAACGTGACGATTTCTCCGCCTGCGGGGGTGACTTCTACGCACGCGGGCACATCCGCAGCATCGCCAGGGCCGAGGGCCTGGAGCCCGAGCCGCTGATCCGCGAGTACGACGCGACCCAGGGTGCCCCGGAGGGCATCACGGCGGCCGACGTGTTCGAGCCGTCCACTCCGATCAAGCTCAAGGAACGGCGCCGGCCGAACTGGAGCCTGGCGATGCTGGTGGCCCTGGCGGCAATTGTCGGCATTGCCACTTACCATTTCCTGTCCGGGCCCGCCAAGGCGGATCCCGTGTCCAGCGGCCGCGCCCCGGCCGCGTCCCACGCCCGGCACCACCAGGCGGCGCACAAGAAGAAGGCCACCGAGGTCCAGAGCGGCCAGGTCCGCGCGCAGCACACCGTTATCGCCCTCAGCGCCGTCAGCAGCGACTGCTGGGTGGAGCTGACCACGACCGCTAATCAGGTCATCTTCGAGGGCACCATCCTGATGGGCACCTCGAAGATCTGGACCGAGCACAGGACGGTCAGCATGATCATCGGGGATCCGGGTGCAGTGACGCTGACCGTCAACGGCAAGGCCCAGTCACCGCCGGCCGGGCAGCCGGTTACCCTGACTCTCGGCTCCAGCCAGCAGGCCACGGGCTAGCCGTGGGCTAGCCGGCCGCCGCTGGTGCGCTGGCACCAGCGCGCTTACCGTAGTCTGCCGGTGTGTCGTCGAATGCTGTCTCAGACCACGGTGCTGCGGACCAAGGTGCTGCGGACCACGGGGAAGTCGGGCCCGCGACCGGCCGCAGCGTCAGCCTGGTCACCCTGGGCTGCGCGAGAAACGAGGTTGATTCCGAGGAACTCGCGGCCCGGCTGGAGCTGGCTGGCTGGACGCTGACGGACGGCGCGGACGACGCCGACGTCGTGCTCGTCAATACTTGCGGTTTCATTCAGGCGGCGAAGCAGGACTCGATCGACGAGCTGCTCGGTGCCGCGACCGGCGGAGCCGCGGTGGTGGCGGCGGGCTGCCTGGCCGAGCGGTACGGGTCCGGCCTCGCTGAGGCCCTGCCCGAGGCGCAGGTCCTCGGCTTTGATGACTACGGCGACATCGCGGCCAGGCTCGACGATGTCGTGGCGGGGCGGCGCTGGCAGGCTCATGAGCCGCGAGACCGGCGCAAGCTGCTGCCGCTTACCCCGGCCGCGCGCCAGGGGGCCGCCAGCGCGCCGCTGCCCGGACATGGGATCGTCTCCGGTTCGCCCGCCGCGCCGGGCCCGGCCGGGCAGATCCCGGATCTTCCCTCGGGCGTGGCGCCGGCCTCCGGCCCGCGGGTCATGCGGCGCCGGCTGGGCGGCGGCCCGGCGGCCCCGCTCAAGATCGCCTCCGGCTGCGACCGGCGGTGCAGCTTCTGTGCGATTCCGGCATTCCGCGGCGCGTTCGTCTCGCGGCCGGTGCCTGACCTCGTCGCGGAGGCGGGCTGGCTGGCTAGCCACGGCGCCCGCGAGCTGTTCCTCGTGAGCGAGAACTCCACTTCCTACGGGAAGGACCTGGGCGACCTCAGGCTGCTGGAGAAGCTGCTGCCGCAGCTCGCCGCGGTGGCCGGGATCTCGCGGGTCCGGGTGAGCTACCTGCAGCCGGCCGAGGTGCGACCGGGCCTGGTCGAGGTCATGACCTCGACGCCGGGCGTGGCGCCCTACTTCGACCTGTCGTTCCAGCACGCCAGCGGCGCGGTTCTGCGCTCCATGCGCAGGTTCGGCGACGGGGATCGCTTCTGCGCGCTCATCGACCAGATCAGGCAGCTCGCCCCGGAGGCGGGCATCAGGTCCAACTTCATCGTCGGCTTCCCTGGCGAGACGGCCGGCGATGTCGAGGAGCTGCAGCAGTTCCTTACCGACGCCCGGCTGGATGCGATCGGCGTCTTCGGGTACTCGTCCGAGGACGGCACGGAGGCGGCCTCGCTGCCCGGCCAGCTTGCCGAGGACGAGATCGCCAGCCGGGTCGAGGATCTCGCCGACCTAGCCGACGAGATGATGGCGCAGCGGGCCGCTGAGCGCCTCGGCGAGGTCGTCGACGTGCTGATTGACGAGGATCTGGGCGGCGGCCGCTACCTGGGCCGCGCGGCGCACCAGGCCCCGGAGGTGGATGGCACTACAGAGATCCACATAACGGGGCCAGCTGGCGCCGGACCGACTGGCGCCGGACCGACGGGCACGGGACTGGCTGGCACGGGGCCGGCTGGCACGGGGCCGGTCGCCGTCGGGGATCTGGTGCGGGTCCGCGTGACTGGCTCCGACGGGGTCGATCTGGTGGCTGACGCCGACGGCGTCGCCAACGCGCCCGGCGCCACGGAGGCTGCGCAGGTCCTGGCTACGGGAAAGCATTGAGCCAGCCGGCTCCTGGCAGGCCGGGGAACGGGACGCCGGGCGGCGGGGCTGTCGCAGCGCCTCGGCTGATGAACGTGGCAAACGCGCTGACCGTGCTGCGGCTGGCGCTGGTGCCGGTGTTCATCGGGCTCCTGGTGGCCGGGGGACCTGGATCTCGCGCCGCGGCCTTCGTGGCGTTCGCCGTGGCCTCGGTGACCGATCTGCTGGACGGCGAGCTGGCCCGGCGGCGCAACCTGATCACCGACTTCGGGAAGATCGCTGACCCCATCGCCGATAAGGCGCTGACCGGATCCGCGCTGGCGACGCTGTCGTTCCTGGGCGAGCTGCCCTGGTGGGTGACGGTGGTGATACTGGTCCGCGAGCTGGCCGTGACCGCCTTGCGGTTCTGGGTGATCCGCCAGGGCGTGATCGCGGCGAGCCGGGGCGGGAAGTTCAAGACCCTGCTGCAGGTCATCGCCATCAGCCTCTACATCCTGTCGTGGCACGTCTGGCTGGAGCGGCAGCTGTTCATGGGCGCGGCCGTGGTGGTCACGGTGGTTACCGGCATTGACTACACGGTCCGTGCCGTCCGGCTGCACCGGGCGGTGCCCGGTCACCCGGCGGGCGCCGGGCCCGATCCGGTGGCCAGCCAGGGTCCGGACTCAGCTGGCCTCAAGTCAGCCAGCCTGGATTCGGCTGGACTGGATCCGGCTGGCCTGGATCCGGCTGGCCTGGATTCGGCTGGCCCGGATTCGGCTGGCCCGGATTCGGCTGGCCCGGATTCAGCTACAGGCGATTCAGCGCCAAGCGAACTGGGTCCGGGCGAGCCGGCGGTGAGCGGAGACGCGCCTAGGTCGGCCGGCCCGGGCGCCGGAGGAGGGCACTCATGACGGGCAGCAGGAGCCGCGCGGGCGAGCTCGCGCGGGACGCGGTGGGCCTCCTCATCGGGCGCGGCGAGACGATCGCATCGGCCGAGTCGCTGACCGGCGGGCTGCTGGCCGCAGCACTCACGAGCGTCCCCGGCGCCTCGGCCGCCTTCCGCGGCGGCATCGTGGCGTATGCCACCGACCTCAAGGCCGCCGTCCTCGGCGTACCTGATGACCTGCTAGAACGTCATGGTGCCGTGCATCCGGCCGTGGCGGAAGCGATGGCGGAAGGCGCCCGCGCCCGGCTGGGGACTAGCGTCGGGATCTCGACCACGGGCGTGGCCGGACCTGATCCGGCGGAGGGCAAGCCGGTTGGAATGGTCTTCATCGCGGTCACCGGGCCGGGCGGCACGGCCTCCCGCGAACTGGCGCTCACCGGCGACCGGCAGGCGATCCGGACGGCTACCGTCGAGAGCGCCCTGGACTTGCTGATCGGCGCGATCCGGGAAGACGTAAGCTGATTACAGCGTTACACCGGCGAACACGCAGTTATACCCTCTCCCGAACTGTCCGTAAGGACAGGTACGGTGGGGGAGTCAGGGATCGGCCTCGGGAGGGAGTGCGGCGATGGTCTTGCTTCGTCACATGCTTGGCGATGCGCTTCGGCGACTGCGTCTCCGACAGGGTCGGACCCTGCGCGAGGTGTCCGCTGCGGCGCGCGTGTCATTGGGTTACCTGTCGGAGGTTGAGCGCGGGCAGAAGGAGGCATCCTCCGAGCTGCTCGCCTCCATCTGCGGCGCCCTCGGGGCGCCGCTGTCGCAGGTGCTCCGTGAGGTGTCCGACAGCTTCGCGCTCGCCGAGCTGCAGAATGAGCCGGTCTACGTTGGGCCCGTGGGCGCGATGACGCCCGGTTTCGACGGGCCGCCCACGCCCCGGCCCGCGGGGCACGACGGTTCGAGCAGTGTTCCCGTGGCGTCGTCCGCGGCGAACCGCGTTGCGGTGCCCGCCGGAGCGCGGCTGCCGATGGGCGCGCAGCGCAAGATCAGCGTCAGCCAGGGCCGGAGCATCATTTCGGAGCCAGAGGTACTAAATCCGGCGAAGCGCCCGGTCGCCGCTCCCCAGTTCGAGCGGATCCGCGACATCACCAACATGGTGCCGGTCTAGGCCGCCCGCCACACCGACGCCGCCCGGCATGCCGGGCCACTGACAGCGCGTCTGACAGGGGCGACGGCAGGCCAGGGCCGGATGCCGGATTTACTGCCAGGCGCCGGGGCTGTCGGAGAGCTTGCAGACTACGTCCGGCAGTTGGCCGGACACGATGTGCTCGAGGTTCACGTCTTCCAGGATGGCCCGCTCGTTCGCCCGCAGGGCAATCCAGACCGTCTGCAGCGGCTCGGCCGCGCCGATATAGCCCAGGTTCTCCGGCCGCTCGCCTCGCACGCCCACCAGTGGCCCGTCGATGGCCCTGATGATGTCGGCCAGCGAGATCTCGGTGGCGGGCCTGGCCAGCCAGAAACCGCCGTCCGGGCCGCGCTGGCTGCGCACCAGGCCCGCTCGGCGCAGCTGCGTCAAGATAGCCTCCAGGAACTTGCCGGGAATAGCCTGGCTGCGGGCAAGCTGGTCGGCCGTGACATGGCCGCCGCCGGAGGCGGCAAGCTCGATCGCGGCGCGAAGGGCGTAATCGGCACGTGCGGACAAACGCATGCCAAGCATTATGCAGGTAAACGGCGCCTGGCTGCTGATGCCGCACGGTATATCCCTGCCTAAGACTGGGGATTAGCGCCCTGGAAGCAGCGACGTCCGGGTTGGTCCCCCGCTGCCGCAGCCGAGGCTGCGGTCGCCCCGGGCATGTCTTCGGGCCGCGCCGGAACCTGGCCGCAGGCTCACGGTGAGGTTCAGCACCGCTTAGGTCAGGGGCCGGCCAGGCCGAGAACTTCGGCGGCGGCCCGGCTGCTGGTCCTGGCCGCCCCGAAGGTGGCCAGGTAGAGTCCGGCCGGCGGCCGCCAGACGGGCAGGCCCATCTCCACGACGACGGCGTCCGGCCGGGCCGCCAGGATCCGGCTGACCACGTCCGCGGCCGCGGGATAGCGGTGCGCGTCGCGGACGACGACCACCAGCGAGCGCCCGGTAGCTTCCGCCAGCAGCCCGGCTATCGAGGTTTCCAGGTCGGCGGGCGGGGCGCCCGTGCTGATCCGCCGCAGGCTGTCGGCCCGCACCCAGGAGCTAAGTCCCCAGGGCACCGTCCCGGCCGCCATGTTGGCGGGCGGCACGATCTCCACGACGAACGGGCGGTGCAGTGGCTGCGGCACGCCGTCGACGCGGACGGCCCGGCGGGCGGCGGCCAGCCCGATCTCGGCGTCGCTGCCGCGCGCGCGGCCGACGGCCGCGGCCGTCCAGGAGCGCAGCTCGGCGACCCTGGCGGCGGCCTCCTCCAGTCGCTGGCCCGGCATCCTGCCGGTTCGCACGGCCGTCATCAGCGCCTCGCGGACATCGGCGTACATCTGCTGGTCCTGGTCCCGGCCCAGGCACAGCAGGTCGGTCCCGGCGAGCACGGCCAGCACCGCGGCCTCGGGAATCCCGTACACGTCGCTGACGGCACGCATCTCCAGGCCGTCCGACACGATCACCCCGGCGAAGCCGAGTTCGCCGCGCAGCAGCCCGGTCAGGGCCGCAGGAGAAAGCGAGGCGGGCAGGTCGCCCGTCAGCTCTGGCACCCGCAGGTGGCCGGGCATGATGGCGCGGACCCCCGCGGCGATGGCCGCGGCGAACGGCGGCAGGTCGCGCTCGGCCAGCAGCGCGGCCGACGCGTCGACGGTGGCCAGCTCGTGGTGGCTGTCCAGTTGCGTGCTGCCGTGACCGGGGAAGTGCTTAGCGCAGGCCGCGACGCCGGCCGACTGCAGCCCGGCGACGGCCGCCGCGGCGTGCCGGGCCACCAGGGCCGTGTCGGAGCCGAAGGACCGGGTGCCGATGACCGGGTTGTCGGCGGCGGTGTTGACGTCCACCGCCGGAGCCAGGTCCAGGCTCACGCCGAGGGCGGCCAGGTCGGCGCCGAGCGCCGCGTACACGGCCTCAGTCAGGCCGACGTCGTCGATGGCGCCGAGCGCCGCATTGCCCGGGTACGGGCTGCCGCGGCGGTGGGCGATCCGCGTGACGTCGCCGCCCTCCTCGTCGATGGCGATGACCGCCCCCGGGGCCGCGGCCCGCAGCGCCGCCGTTAGCTCGGCCAGCTGGGCGGGCGATTCGATGTTGGGGCCGAACAGCGTGACCCCGGCGAGCCCGTCGGCGAGCGCGGCCAGTATCCAGGGCGGCGCCTGCTGGCTGGGGAAGGGCGGGATCAGGACGGCTTCGGCCAGCCGCCTCAGCTCTGGGTCGGCGGCCTCGTGGTGGGCGGCCTCGTGGTGGTCGGCGGCGCTGTGCACCCTCATCCCTTCACCGCTCCGGCGACCAGCCCGCCGACCAGGCGTCGCCGGACGAGCATGAAGAAGATCAGCACCGGGACGGTGTAGAGCGTGGACGCCGCCATGATGGGCCCCCACTGGGCGCCGCCGCGGCCGAAGAAGTAGGTCACGTAGATCGGCAGCGTGTAGGTCGAGTGCGCCTGGCCCAGGAAAGTCAGCGCGACGACGAACTCGTTGTAGGCGGTGATGAACGAGAAGATGCTGGTCGCTACTAGCCCCGGCATGACCAGCGGGAACAGGATCCGCCAGAAGATGCGGGGCGCGGATGCCCCGTCGATGGCAGCTGCCTCCTCAAGCTCCTTGGGCACGGTGGCCACGAAGTTGCGCAGCATCCAGATGGACACCGGCAGCGCCTGGGCCGCGTAGACGACGACCAGGCCGCCCAGGTTCTCCAGCAGGCCCAGCTTGTTGAAGTCGACGAACAGGGCGATGATCAGCGCCTGGCCGGGGATCATCTGCACGATCAGCAGCATGACCAGGAACGAGGCGCGCAGCCGGAACCGGAACCTGGCCACGGCGACCGAAGCCAGCAGGGACACCACCGAGGCGATCAGCACGGTGGCCAGCGTGACCGACAGGCTGTTGCGGAAGAACAGCCATACCGAGCCGATGCCCGACGCCTGACCGCTGATGACGGTGCTGAAGTTGCCGAGCGTGGGATGGGCCGGCAGCAGGCTGGGGGTCAGCGAGTAGATCTCCTGCGAGGGCTTGAACGCGGTCGAGACCATCCAGAAGATCGGGAAGAGCGTGACCAGGGCGATGATCAGGCCGATGCCGTTGCGGCTGACGTTGCGGGCCTGGCGGGCCGTCCGGGCGCGTGATCGCCCGCCGCCCGCGGCCCGTGCCTCCGTCATGCCCGTGCCCCGTCATGCCCGTGCCCCGTCATGTCAGTGCCCCCTGCCGGACCGAGGTGCGGACATACCCGACCGTGATGACCAGGACGATGAGCGTGAAGATCAGGGCGAGCGCGCCGCCGAGCCCGTAACTCGGCGGGAAGCCGAACGCCTTGTCGTAGATGTACAGCGACAGGTTGTACTCGTTCTGATTTCCGGGGAAGCCGGTGATCAGGTAGGTCTGCGTAAAGATGTTGAAGTCCCAGATGACCGACAGCAGCAGCAGGACCAGGAAGATCGGCTTCAGCAGCGGGAAGGTGATCTTCCAGAATACCTGCCACCGGCTTGCCCCGTCGACCCAGGCGGCCTCGTGCAGCTCGGCCGGCACGGTCTTCAGGCCGGCGAGCACCGCCACCGCCACGAACGGGAAAGACGTCCAGAGCACCAGCAGGGTCAGCACCGTGTAGGCCTGCAGCGCTCCGGTGGTGGTCCAGTTGTACTGCGCCCAGTTGGTGCTGCCCACCAGCCAGTTCGGCAGCCGGGACAGTCCCCAGTCGACCAGCCCGCCGTCGGGGTTGAACAGCCAGTAGAACAGGACCGCGCCGGCGGTCGGGGGAGTGGCCCAGGCCAGTAGCGCGGCGCCGGCCACGAAGGCCGACATCTTGCGGCCGAGCCGGTTCAGCAGCAGCCCGATGGCGGTGCCGGTGACGAGGGTCAGCGGCACGACCACGGCGGCGAACACCACGGTGGTCCGCAGCGAGAGCCAGAACTCCGGGTCGGTGAAGGTGGCGGTGAAGTTGGCCAGGCCCACCCACTGGGTCGGCGCGGCGCCGGTGAGCTGGGGCAGGCCATAGTTTTGAAAGGAAAAGAGAGCGACCTGGGCCAGCGGCCAGAGCAGGACCAGGGTGATCCCGGCCAGGGCCGGTGCCAGCAGCAGGTACGGGGCGAGCTTATGGCGCCGGACGAAGGTGGCCGCCCTGGTTCTGGCGGGCAGCCGGGGCAGGGGCTGGCCGGGCTGGGGCGCCGGACGCACTCCTGGTCGGCGCTGGACGGTGTCCGCCATCAGTCAGCTCCTCTCTGGCGGGTCTCTGGCGGGTCTCTGGCGGGCATGGGCATGGGCGGCTGGGCCCGGGTCCGGGCCGGCCACGCACCGGGGGGGTGGTGCGCGGCCGGCCCGGACGTCTGGGTGGTGAGCGGCCCCGGCAGCAGCCGGTCAGCCGTCAGCCGGTCAGGATTGCTGGCCGGTATTCAGCACATTCTGCAGTTCCGTGTTGGCCTTGTTAACCGTCGTGGTGAGGTTGGCTCCCTGCATCAGTGCCTTCATCATGTCCGGGATGATCTGGTCCGTGGCGTCGGCCGTGGCCCAGTTCTTGGAGTTCAGCGGCGAGATCTGGGTGACGCCGGCGGCCTTGGCGAATCCAGCCATGACCGGGCTGCTGGAGTACACGCCGCTGGACAGCTGCGAGGTGAACTCGGGGAAGAAGCCCTGCGAGTTGGCGAAGGTGGTCGCGTTGGACGGGCTGTCCATGACCGTGACGAGGTCCCACGCGGCCGTCTTGTTCGGGCTCTTGGCCCAGACGCCCAGGTCGGAGCCGCCGGAGAAGGCCGGCGCCGGGGTCGGGCCGTTCTCGCTCGGGATCGGGAACGAGGCCCACTGCGAGGAGTACTTCTTGCTGACCGCCTCGAGCGAGGCCAGCGCCCAGGGCCCGTCCATGTACATGTCAAGAGTGCCCTTGGCGAAGTCCTCGTTCGAACCGCCCGAGGTCGCACCGGGCGCGCCGAGCTCGGTCTGGCCGATGTACTTGGCCGGCGAGACATGCTGGGTCAGCAGCAGGTCGGAGTAGAACTTGATCCCGGCCTCTGACTGCGGGCTGCTCAGCTCCGCCACCCACTTGCCGCCCTTCTGGACCGCCACCTGGCCGCCAGCGCCCCAGATAAAGCTGACGATCCCGTTGGTGAAGTTACTGGGCGCTCCGATGCCGTAGGTGCCGGGGTACTTCTTCATCAGCAGCTTGGCGTCCGCGACGAACTGGGCCCAGGTGGTCGGCGCCGCCGTGATGCCGGCCTTGGCGAACTGGTCCTTGCGATACCAGACACCGCGCACGCCGCCGAACCACGGCACGGCGAAGTTCTGCCCGCTGATGGTGTCGTTGGCCAGGTTGCCCGCGATGATGTCCGAGCTGTGCGACCAGCTCTTGACGCTGGTGGTGACGTCTGCGAGTGCGCCCTGGGAGGCCACGCCCGGAGTGTCGGTGTTGCCGAGCTCGGTGATGTCCGGGGCGCCCTTGCTGCTGGTGAGCGCGTTGGTCCAGTCGGTCGTCCGGTTGCCCCACGGAATCCAGTCGACGGCGACCTTGGTCTTGGCGTCCGCCGGGAACTGCTTGTGGAACTGCTTGACGACGCCGTCCATCCAGGTGACCTGCGACGGGACCGATGCGCCCATCCGCCACACGACTAGCTTGGCTGGTGCCGCTGACCCTGACGCTGATGAGCTACCGCTGGAGCCGCAGCCCGCGATTCCTGCGGCGGCTCCAGCGAGCACGACAGCCGCGCCGACCGCGGCTGCTGATCTGGTGAAGTTCACTGCCCGATCTCCCTTCCCGGCTCTGCCTGTCGCGGAGTCACGTCCTCCGGGCGGACG